>Ga0335077_10008183_pt1 | contig 12971 bp, 6 predicted proteins | sample Lox_Sample_31_FD_207151 | JGI IMG/M metagenome (GOLD analysis project Ga0335077, IMG submission 207151) | Soil microbial communities from Loxahatchee National Wildlife Refuge, Florida, United States - Lox_Sample_3.1 | ecosystem: Environmental > Terrestrial > Soil > Wetlands | place: USA: Florida... | reverse complement strand
TTCAATATACGACCAAAAAAGTCGCATATTGAACCCAGTATAGCGCTGCCCCCTGGTCTCTTCAAGTTGGTGCTGCTTCACGGACGCCCATCGACACTCAAAAGCCCGCTATCTATCTGAAATACAAGCCTTTGATGTCGCGCGATTTCAGGCTCTTAGACGCGAAATGCTACCCTGAAGCCGCAATGCGCGCCGTTGTACAACGCGTCTCGAGAGCTTCCGTCGCGGTTGGGGGAGAGCTGGTGGGCGAGATCGGGCACGGCTTGGTGGTGCTCCTTGGTGTTTCTGCGAATGATGCCAAAGTCGACGCAGACTACCTCGCCGAGAAGATCGCAGGGCTCCGCATCTTTGACGACGAAAATGGCAAGATGAACCTGAGCGTTGCGGATGCCGGAAGCGCAATCCTCGCCATCTCGCAATTCACCCTCTACGGCGATGTCCGCCGCGGCAGGCGGCCCTCCTTTGACGAAGCCGCACGCCCCGACCGTGCGCGTGAACTATATGAGTACTTCGTCACGCAGATTCGCCAGCGTGGTCTGCGTTGTGAGACCGGGAGGTTTCAGGCGATGATGTCGGTGTCGCTGATAAACGAAGGGCCTGTAATTATTCTCTTGGATAGCTCAAAGCTGTTTTAGGTGATTGTGCCGGCGAGGCTCCGCCCAGCCTGATGACGCTCAATCGCAGAGAGCCCGGCTATCGAGTCCGGCTGGCCAGAATTTCTGCATTTTCAGCATTTGATTGAATGCTCGTGGCACGAACGAGGATTTCAAATTGACGGAACGTTCCGTCCGCGTGGGACGCGCTCCGAAGAATCGGAGAAATAGAATCGGAATGAAAGAGTAGATCAGCAGCTGCTTCCGTTCCTGCTACGTCTAGGCCTTCAACCAGGAGCAAGTGTCCCGAGCCGTTGAGATTGGGCAGATACTGAATCAAGGCAAACGTCTCGTGGGCGGGCTCGTTCCAATGACTCGCGTAGCTTGATTGTTCACCCTCCTTCGGATGACTGTTAACAATCTCGGCGCTTTCCATCTTTGCGTCGAGTTCTATATGGAAGTTCGTTGCATTGTCCCCAACCGAAGCCCACGGATTTGCGCTCGCTGATCCGATGATGAATGCATTCGCATGCTTCAGATCGTCGACGCGCAAGTCGCGCGGAAACCGCAGGAGAACTCGTTGCGGATCGTACTCCGGGCGGTGAGCCAGCAGAGCAACGATTTGAAGGCTCACCAGGTCGGTGTATTGCTGCGTACGCAGGTCCTGTGCGGCGTGCGGGCCGAGCTTGTTCCATGGGATGTTGTCATAGGAACCACGGATATAGCTGGCGAGGGGCAAAGTGTGCTGCGCCATGTCCTCCATGAGATTGAAGCCTGCGTCGGAAGGAACGATGTAGGTGATGGAATTGCGCGGCAGCATCGCGCTCCAGAATTCGCGAACTGGATCCTCCGTCCCGGCGCCCATCCGCGGGTTGCGCTGAACGAGCTTCACCGAACCCAGGAGCAAGCCGGGAACGAGAATCGCCATTGCGATGCGGAAAGCTACAGATAGCCTGGATCGGGATCGGATCGACCGACCTGCACCGGGGACTCCCCTTTCCCCTCCGCTACCCTCCGCAATCTCGGGGAACAAAGGCACGTAGCCACCAACCGGGATTTCGATCCGCATACGCGAACCGCTTCCCTCGTTCGCAAAGTGATCGTGCAGGCGGCGGCGCAACTGGCGCGCATAGTTGCGAACGATGTTGTCCAGGTCAGTGCGGTAGGAAGAAGGGCGGCCGAACACACTGACGCCGATGCGATGTTCAGTGAGCGACGCCTGGCGGCCGTCAATCGTTTCGCCAACAACATAGAGAAGAAAGCGCGAAAGCAGGGGTGAACGGACAAAGTGAGGCCCCGCCGCCACCGTTTGCGCCAGGCGCCAACGAGGGTCGGCTTCCCGAGATCCTGACATCGGATCGGGAACCAGAGCTTCAATGCAAGCAGTGTTGGAGTGCTTCACAGAACAATCGGGGAAAAGTGGCCTGTTCGGCAACGGCTTCACTTAAGCGTACGTGCGTGAATGTGACAGCATCATGAATTCGGAGCCTGCACCGGCCAGTGAGGTCGCCAATTCGTCAAAATTTCATGTTGCGTGCATCAATCGGAGGGCACATGAGTTGGCCGATGTGAACACCCGTGTATACCCCTGTCGATCTGCCTTTACCCGTTCCCGAGAACTGGCATCTTTCCTAGCATGGGGCTGGCTTCCCCTTAGGTATGTCAAGACGGGGAGCTATGTCAAAAGGAGCGCCCCATGATTTTCATGAAAACCGAATCGCGCATGCGGAAGGACTCGCGGGCCCAGACTTGGATTCTTAGCTTGACGGCTCGTACGGCCCTGGCAATCGCGGTCACAATTTATCTGGTGCTCGCGGGCCAGCCGGCATCAGCCCAGGTAAACACCGGCTCCCTGAGCGGCGTTGTAACCGACTCAACCGGAGCTGTTGTTGCAAACGCCTCGCTCACCATGCTCGACCCGGCCACCGGATACCAGCGCATTGTGAGCACCGCTACCGACGGTAACTACATCTTTCCTGACTTGCCTATTGGCAAGTACTCCCTGACGGTGGCGGCGCCGGGGTTCGAAAAAACGACGCAGGAGGTGACGGTCAGCGTAGCTTTTCGCGCACGGGCGGACTTCCACCTGAAGGTCGGTTCGGAGGATCAGACCGTGCAGGTGATTGCCGACACCGCCGGCCTCTCTCGCGATGACGCATCCATCGGTACGGTCGTTGATGCCATTACGATCTCAGACACACCGCTCTTTCTGCGCAATTGGGACGACTTGCTGCGAACTGTGCCCGGTGTCCAGATCAACCGATATACCAATCAGAGCGGGGCCACCTCCGCCGGCCGCACTGGCGACTTTAACGTGAACGGAGTGCACACTCTGCAGAACAACTTCATCCTCGACGGGATCGACAACAACACCTTTTCTGAGAACGTCCAGGAACTCAGCACTGAGTCGGCTCATCCCTCCGTGGATGTGATCGCCGAGTTCAACGTGATCACAAATCCCTATTCGGCCGAGTACGGCAGATCGCCCGGCGCAGTGGTTTCAGTGAACACCAGGAACGGTTCCAATGCCTTTCACGGCGCCGCTTATGAATATGTGCGCAACCAGTTCTTCGATGCGTTCGATTATTTTTCCAAGCAGACCCTGGCGAAGAAAGCAGAGGACAATCAAAACCAGTTTGGCGCAAGCATCGGCGGGCCAATTGTGCGCAATCACGCGTTCTTCTTCTTCAACTGGGAAGACACGCGTGTGAAGCAGGGCGTTTCGCGCATTTCCACCGTTCCTCTACCGAACGAACGCATCGGCGACTTCAGCCCCGCTGCCGCGGCGGAGGCCGGCGTGGCCGTATACCCGACCGTCTACGACCCGACGACCTGTACCACCCCATATAACGTGAACAGTGGTTGCCAGGCGTTTCAGAACAACCAGATTCCGTCCGGCCGGATCGACTCGTCGGTGAGCGCATTGATGAACTTGTTTCCCGCACCCAACTTTAAGAATGGCGGCGCCAACTTTCCCGAATTGAACAACTACTCGCGCACTGGCTCCCTGACCGACTTCAACAACAGCTACGACGCACGTGTGGACTGGACGGCTTCGCCGAAAGATACGGTCTTTGGGCGATTCAACTACTTCAACCGAACGCGACAAATTCCCGGCTATTTCGGTGGCCTCGCGGACGGTACATCCACCTCCGCGTGGGGTAACCAAATCCTCAAGGGAACCAGCGTGGTGCTCGGCTGGACACGGGTATTGAATCCGCGCATGGTGAATGACTTCCGTTTCGGCTGGGTACGCGACTATTCATTCGCGCAGCAACAGCCCTTCACTATGTCGCAGACTGCTGGACAGTTCGTGCCCGGCATCCCGGCGAACCCCGCGACCGGTGGCGGCGTACCCCTGACCACTTTCACCAACAAGACCTTCCTCGGCTCTCCGGACTTCCTTCCGAAAAGCCAGGTCCCCATGCTCTACCAGTACAACGATGCGCTGTCGTGGACGCTGGGCAACCACAGTCTAAAGTTCGGCGCGACTGCATTTCTTCCCATGCGCAACATCTTTCAGGATGAGCCTGGGACCCGAGGCGATCTAACTTTCACCGGGATCTTCACTGGAGGCCTCTCCTACGCTGACGGCCTGCTGGGCGCGACACAGTACACCCAGCTGACCAATGTGTTCTTCGTTGATCAACGCCTCTGGATGGCCTCGGGCTTTGCCGAGGACGACTGGAAGGTCACACCGAGGCTGACCCTGAATCTCGGGCTGCGTTACGATTTTGCTTCCCCTGCCACTGAAGGCCAGAATCGCATGGCAAACTTCGATCCCGCGGATTCGGGTTCGCTGGTTTTCGCAAAAGATGGTTCGCTCAGCCAGCGGGCGCTCGTCCATCCCAACAACACCAACTTCGGGCCGCGCGTCGGTGTCTCGTATGCCCTCGATAACCAGACAGCGCTTCGCGGCGGGTATGGCATCTACTACACCGCGCTGGAGAGGATTGGCAGCGAGAACCAGCTCGCGCTGAACCCCCCGTTTCTGATCAACAAAACGATCGCCAGCAACTCTGCGCCCGTTCTCCAGCCCAGTACCGGATTTCCATCGAACTTTCTCGATCCTTCCACCATCGACTTCACGAACCTGACCAAGTTCCATATCCGCGCCATGAATCCTGACATCAGCGTCCCCACCGTCCAGCAGTGGAGCGCCGGACTGCAGCGCCAGTTCAGGTCAGCTTGGCTGGCCGAAGTGGATTACGTAGGCACACACTCCGACGATCTCGATGTGCTGCGCGACTACAACCAGCCGCTCATCGCCGGAGGACAGGTGGTCACCAGCCCCAGCGCCCCAAGCGGCACGGTTCCCTATCCCAACTTCGGACAGATCGAGTATTTGGATCCGGTAGGATTTGGCAACTACAACGGCCTGCAGGCTGCCCTGACACGCAGCATGCGCAGCGGGTTGAGCGTGCGCGTCGCCTATACCTACTCGCATTCACTCGACAACACGCCCGAAGAACTCGAGACGAACTCGGGGGACGCTCCTAACGGCCGCGATTACGGCGCGTGGTACGGGAACAGCGACTTCGACGTGCGCCACCGCATTTCTGCCAATTACGTCTACGAGCTTCCTTTCGGTCACGGCAAACCATGGCTTCAGTCTGGACCAGCCGCCTGGGTGTTGGGCAACTGGACAACCTCCGGCGTGTACACCTTCTACAGCGGCCATCCGTTCCAGGCGGCGTGGTCAAGCGAGAGCAGCCTTCTGGATCCATACGGGTTTGCGGTGGCTCCGCCCAACCAGGTGGCCTCGGTGCACTACGTCCACAAGCAAACCTGCTGGTTTTACGCGAGCGCGAATGGCGCGTGCGGCCAGTTCGCCTCTGGTCTGAGCACTCCTTACGTGGATCCCGGCAAGTACATTATCGGAAACGTCGGCCGTAATACACTGGTCGGGCCGCAGACGCAGCTCTTCGACTTTGCGCTGTACAAAACATTCCCCTTTGCCGAATCCATGAACATGCAGATTCGGTGGGAGGTCTTCAATCTTGCCAACCATCCGGTGTTTGGACAACCCAGCGGTAACGCCAGCAGTGGCGGCGTGGCCAGCATCACTTCCTTGTCTGCCGATCCACGCGTTATGCAGTTTGCGGCTCGGTTTAATTTCTAGCAAACAGGCTTTCTGTTCAGCTTCAAGTTCAATGGCCCGGAGAACGGCAATCCGTTTCTCCGGGCTCTCTTCACACACGGACTTGCATTTGAAGACCTCTGCCTTCGTTCTTCTGCTGCTCTGGATCCTCGGCCGCACCATGACGGCTCACGCCCAGGCTGCGCCGCCCGACATTGTCCTCCAAGGCAAAATCACCGGCACGCAGAACAAGACGTGGCAGGAGGTTCCCTTTGAGGTTCCCGCCGAAGTGCACCGCATCAGCGTCGATTTCAGTTACACGGGAAAAGAAAACAGGACCGCCCTCGATCTCGGCATCGCAGATCCGGAACGCTTTCGGGGTTACAGCGGAGGCAACAAAAGTCACTTCACCATCGGTGAGTCTGACGCCACGCCCTCATATCTTCCGGGAGCGATTCCGCCCGGCACATGGAAGCTGCTCATCTCCGTGCCCAATATCCGTACCTCGCAAACTTCCGACTATCGAGCAGAGATCCGCTTCAACTCGAAGGTGGAGGACGGAAGCTTCACGCAAGTTCCACTGGAGACCGGACTTCGCTGGTATCGCGGCGATCTGCACATGCACACGGCACACAGTGATGGCAGCTGTGTCAGCCAGTCGGGGAGGCGTGTGCCGTGTCCGGTGTTCGTCACTGCGGAAGCCGCGACCGCTGATGGGCTCGACTTCATTGCCATCACTGATCACAACGCCACCTCGCACTACAACGACATGCGCGAACTCCAGCCCTACTTCGACCGCCTCCTACTCATTCCCGGCCGCGAGATTACGACGTTCTGGGGTCATTTCAACATCTTTGGAACGACACAGTACATTGACTATCGGGCAGTAAAAGACGGTTCGCGCAGCGTCAATTCCATCCTCCGTGATGCGCGCGAGGTCGGCGCCATCACTTCGGTGAATCACGCCGAAGCACCCGGCGGAGAAATCTGTATGGGATGCCGCTGGGAGCCGCCGTCACCCGTCGATATGACGCTGTTCACAGCCAGCGAAGTAATCAACGGAGGATCCCACACGTTATTCAGCACATCGTTTTGGGACGATCAGATTGCTTCCGGACAGCACCTCACCGGCATTGGCGGCAGCGACAGTCACAATGGTGCCGCCCTGCCCGGCGAGCCTGGCGCCGTGGGTTGGCCAACCACGGTTGTGGAAGCGAGCGAGCTCTCAGTGCCTGCAATCCTCGATGGGATCCGTCGCGGCCGTGCCTTCATTGATCTCACTGCCTCGCACGACAAGCTCCTCGATATCGAAGCGGAGGAGGGTGAATCGACCAATAAGCCAGCCTCGCACGTGCGGATGGGCGGAACTCTTGACGCTCCCTCAGGCCATTCAGTTCTCTTCCGTGTTCAAGTTACGGCCTGTTTGGATTGTGTAGCTCATGTTTTCCTCGACGGCAAAGAGATTCCAGATCTCACCCAGGCGCGAGTCAGCGGCAGCAACGCCTCGCTGTCCTTTCACTGGACGAGTGACGGAAATCGCCATTGGATCCGCGCCGAGCTTCGGGATGCAGAGGGACACCTCGCTTTGGTTTCAAATCCCGTTTACGTCAACGACACCCAACAATAGGAACTCAACATGCGCCCAGACACCGCACTTGCCGCTCTCCTGATCGCCTCGCTTCCGACAATTCATCTTCTCCGCGCTCAAAGGATCCCCGCACCGGGCACACGCAGTGTGATGGATGCGCACAATTGTTATCCGTACTACGAGTGGTGGAGCGATCGCATCGACCGGGCGCTCTCCGCGGGCACACCGCTGGCCATCGAGCAGGACCTCGGCTGGTTCACTGATCCGCATACAGGCAAAAGCTGGTCGGTCGTGACCCATTCCGACACACCAACTGGGCATGAGCCCTCCATGGAACGGTACTTCTTCGCGCGCGTTCGCCCCATTGTCGAAGAGGCGCTCAAGGAAGGAGACCACGGCGATTGGCCGCTGATCACGCTCAATCTCGATTTCAAAGACAACAAGCCCGAGCACATTGCTGCCGTGCTAGCCCTGTTGCGCAAGTACCAGTCGTGGCTAACCACGGCGCCCAAGGGCGATTCGATCGATGTCGTCGAACCGCTCGAGATCAAGCCTATTCTGGTGCTTACCGGCGAACCGGACGCGCAGCAGGCCGTTTTCTACGACCAGTTGCAGCCAGGAGACCGAGTGCTTGCCTTTGGTGCTATTCACACAGCGATGAAAGATCCGCATGCCGCGCCGGATGTCCTCGACGATGTGAAAGCAAACAACTACCGGCGCTGGTGGAACAACGCCTGGAATGTGGTGGAGCCTGGCGGCCAGCAACGCGCCGGCGAGTGGACCGAGCAAAAAATGAACCGGCTACGCTCTCTTGTGGTACGCGCCCATGTCAACGGCCTATGGATCCGCTTCTACACGCTCGATGGAAGCATCGAAAAAGAACTCAGCTGCAACGGATGGTTCCGCAGCTACAACTTCGGCTCGCTCGACTCCGTACGCATCCGCTGGCGTGCCGCGCAAGCCGCTGGCGTCGACTACATCGCATCGGACCAGTACGAATTGCTTGCGCGGGAGTTGAAAAACAGCAGTCAGGAGTCGGTTTCGGCCCAGAAATCACGAGACCCCGATCAGGCACTCGACCAGTCGCCAGGAATCCGGTGCCGATTTATCCAGTAGACGAATCAACATACGGGTTCAAGTCAGTGCGTTTATACTTTCCGAGGCCGCAAGGAACTCAGGACTTCTGCCCACCAGGCAGCGAGGCTTCAACATGCTATGCGTGCGAGTCACGGTTTCGCGTGACTCACCGATTGAAACGAATTCTGGTGACCGACAATTGCTAACGAGGAACCACCTTGGATTTGCGAAGAATGGCCATCGTTCGGCACAACATTTATTGGATAACCACGGCCATTGCGCCCGCGGCCTTGAGCGCCGGTCTGATGCTGGCCCAGAGTGTGCCCGTGGTCACGGGCGATGCGCCGGTAGACAAGTTGCTGAGCCAGATGACACTTCAGGAAAAGCTCAGATTGATCCACGGTACACAAGAGGATCCGAAGATTTACCAGGGACAAGCCGGCTATATGGGCGGCATTTCCCGGCTTGGAATTCCGGGACTGCGCTTTGCGGACGGTCCCCCGGGGGTTCTGACGCGTCACCCTTCACAAGCTGAGGCCGCAACGATGGCTGTGGCCGCGACCTTCAGCGTGACGGATGCGGAGAGTAACGGGGTTGTCATCGGACGCGAAGCCCGGGCGTTGGGAATTGATGTCTCACTGCAGCCATTTGTGAATATCGATCGCGACCTCGAATTTGATCGCGGCTACAACACGTTTGGCGAAGACCCCTTCCTGACGGGCGCGATTGGGGCCGCCGAGATCAAAGGCATTCAGTCGCAACACGTGATGGCACAGGTAAAGCATTACGTGGCCTACGATTCAGAATCCATGAATGTGTCGGTGGATGATCAATCGCTGCATGAAGTTTATGTGGCGCCGTTCGATGCCGCGGTCAGGTCCGGTGTCGCCTCGATCATGTGCTCTTACAATCGCGTCAACGGAATCTCCGCCTGCGGCAACAAGGAGACTCTCACGAAGATTCTGCGGGATCAAATCGGCTTCAAAGGCTTCGTCACCTCGGATTGGGGGGCAACCCACAGCGTGAAATTCATAAACGCAGGGCTCGACATGGAGATGCCCGGCGAGCCAGCGCCCGGTGGCGGCGGCACCTCCTACTTCGACGCCCAACCCATTCCTCCCCCTCAGCCTCCTTCAGCGGATAACGGAGACATGACCGATATGTATGGGGGACATATTCCTGAGGAGCCACCTCCGCCAGCGTCCCCCACTGACATCAACACAGGCGTGAAACCCGACCCCAGGAAAATGATCGAAGCCCTTAGGGACGGCACCGTGAGCGAGGCGGCGGTGACCCACGCGGCCGGACGAGTGCTCTATGAGATCGTCCGCTTTGGCTACATGGATGGCATGCAGAAGCACACTGTTACCGCACATGCCATTGAAGACAATGCCAGAATCATCCAAAAGACTGGCGAGGATGCCGCCGTCCTGCTCAAAAACGAAGATCATGCGCTTCCCCTCAAAGCTGCCGACCTCGATTCGGTCGTCCTCATCGGACCCACGGCTGCACAAATCGATGCGATTGGCATCAACGGTGAGCGGTCTGTGGGTTTTCCGGAAAGGCAGGTGGGCCCGCTCGCCGCGCTCAAGAAGATCTCCGGCAATTCCAATATCAAGTTCGCCGTTGACGATGATATGACGGGTACAACCATTCCACCCAGCGCTTTCAGTCACGATGGCAGACCGGGCCTGCTTCGTACAGGCAGCACCGGCGCTCAAACCGATGGACACATCAACTTTACGGTGAAGGGCGGCAATGCTTTGCCACCGAACGCTACCGTTACGTGGAATGGCTCGCTCTCCGCGCCCCATGCCGGCACATACTGGCTTTACCTTCAGGCTCTAGGCACCAACGCTACCATCGCGCTCGATGGCAAGCCGCTGGGGGGAACAGGCGCATTCCAGGGCGGCGTGCACGGTGACATTTTGCAAGCCAACCAGGACAACGCGATCCCTACAACCGATGGACTCGATAATGTGCGCCGCGCGGTAGAATTAACCGGCGGGCCGCACCAAATTGAAGTGAGGGTTGGTCCCGACAGCTCTGAGGCGCCGGTTCAGGTGCGGCTCAATTGGTACACCCCCGAACAGCGCAGGGCGGACCATGAGTCAGCGATCGCTGCTGCGAAGAAAGCCAGGGTGGCCGTCGTCTTCGCCTGGACACGCGTCGAGCCCGTCTTCGGCTTACCCGGCGAACAAAACCATCTCGTCGAAGAAGTAGCCGCAGTAAATCCCAACACGATCGTCGTGCTCAACACCAGTCAGCCCGTCGCTCTTCCCTGGGCCGACAAGGTAAAAGCAATTCTCGAGATGTGGTGGCCCGGCGACGAAGGTGGCTGGTCAACAGCCAATCTGTTGCTAGGCAAGACTAGCCCGGCCGGCCGCCTGCCCATGACCTGGGGCAAGAGCCTTGCCGACTACCCTGCCGCCGATCCCCGTTATCCTGAACGCTCCAGCAAGGGCATCAACGGCAAAACCACGTACAGCGAAGGCGTCAACGTGGGCTACCGCTGGTTCGACAAAGAGAAGATCGACCCGCTCTTCGCTTTCGGCCACGGACTTAGCTATGCGACATTTACCTACTCCGATCTGAATGTCGAGACAGCCGTGGATGGCGGCCTTGCTGTCACCTTCAACATCAGGAACACCGGCAACGTGGAATCGGACGAGGTCCCCCAGGTCTATCTCGGCGCACCCATTGACGTTCCCAAGGGAGTTCAGTTCCCTGTCCGGGCGTTAGCGGCATTCGATCGCATTCATCTGGCCGCCGGCCAATCCAAAACCGTCACACTGCAGGTTCCCATGCGCCAGCTACAGTATTGGTCCACAGCAGCCGGCAAATGGGTGACCACCAGCGGAAAACGGACATTGAGCGTCGGCGCATCATCGCGCGACCTGCGCCTGGAGCAGACCATTTCATTCAAGAATCCGTCATGAACTAGAGCCCGAAAAGACGCGCCAATGTCTCGCCATCAACCCCTGAAGCACGGCTCTTGCACGCGCTGACCGATATCAGATAGCCTTGCGCACGCAAGCTCTCTCGCTGAAATCGGTTGCATCTAGTGAAGCACTTGCTCAATGGAACTTGATCGTAATCCGCAGGCCTTCGAACGGCGATGACAGGTCACCGTCTCCCATGCGTCATGTAGGTAAAGGTGGTCGCGATTTGTATGTGCCAAAGCTTGAGACACAGTTCGGGTATTTCGCGCAGGCAATTCCTCCAGACGGGCGCACGAGCCATCGCAGCTTCCGGTGCCGGACTCACCAGGTTGGCTGCTCGGGCCGCGGATCTGTCCATCGGTGAGCCGCTCGCGGAATTCGGCTATGCGGATGTATCGATCGCGAGCGAGGCGCACGAGTCGCAACTGATGAATGCGCATTCGGTTCTGATGGCGCTGAGCGAAGACAGCCTCTTGAAGCCCTTCCGACAGATGTCGGGCATGCCGGCGCCGGGCGAAGACCTCGGTGGTTGGTACACGTACGATCCCGGTTACGACTATCGCAAGGGTTTCGATGCGGGTTTCGCACCGGGTTGCACCTTCGGGCAATGGGTGTCGGCGCTGGCGCGCATTTATGCCATTACCGGGGAAGAGGAAACGCGTCAAAAAGTGCTGCGCCTGAATCGGCTATATGCGGAGACAATTACTGCCGACTTCTACCTGAAGAATCGGTTTCCCGCTTATACCTATGACAAGCTGTTGCTCGGGCTATTGGATTCGCACACGTATGCCAAAGATCCGCATGCACTCGCGATCCTGGAGCACACGACCAATACGGCGCTGCCACACCTGCCGGGACAAGCAGTAGAACACGATCAGCCATGGCGAACCGACAAGGATCCGACTGACGCGTCGTGGACATGGGACGAGTCGTACACCATGCCGGAGAACCTGTTTCTGGCATATCAACGCGGCCAGGGCCGAAGGTATTACGACCTTGGGCTGCAGTATCTCGACGACAAAGCCTGGTTCGATCCTCTGTCGCGCAACGAGAACGTATTGAATGGCAGACACGCGTACAGTTACGTGAATTCCCTCAGTTCTGCGATGATGGCGTACATGGTGGCAGGAAGTGAAAAGCATCTGCGCGCAGCCAGCAATGCGTTCGCGATGTTGCAGGCACAGAGCTATGCCACGGGCGGATGGGGGCCGGACGAGATGCTTCGCGCGCCCGGCAGTAGCGATGTCTACGACAGCCTGACGAAGACCCACCATAGCTTCGAGACACCCTGTGGAAGCTACGCGCACTTCAAGCTCACTCGATATCTGTTGCGCGTGACGTGCGATTCCCGATACGGCGACAGCATGGAGCGCACAATGTACAACACCGTGCTGGGAGCGCTGCCATTGCAGGAGAACGGCGAGAATTTCTATTACTCGGATTACAACTTTGACGGCAAGCGAGTGTACAAGGAAGCGCGCTGGGCGTGCTGTTCCGGCACGCTGCCGCAGGTGGCTGCGGATTACAGGATCAACACGTATTTTCGTGGGCAGCAGGCCGTGTATGTGAACCTCTATATCCCTTCGACTCTGCGATGGAATGAGAACGGGATCGCTTTGTCGCTTACGCAGGAGAGCGACTATCCCTACGAGAATCGCGTAAGCTTTTCGGTCACGGCAACGCAGCCGGTC
>Ga0335077_10008182_pt1 | contig 12971 bp, 15 predicted proteins | sample Lox_Sample_31_FD_207151 | JGI IMG/M metagenome (GOLD analysis project Ga0335077, IMG submission 207151) | Soil microbial communities from Loxahatchee National Wildlife Refuge, Florida, United States - Lox_Sample_3.1 | ecosystem: Environmental > Terrestrial > Soil > Wetlands | place: USA... | reverse complement strand
CACGGCGCCGCATGCTGCTTCTTGTCCAGCTTCCGCGCTGTGCGTGATTCGACGTGGGCCGCTCGCTGGAATGCCAGCTAAAATGTGGCGGTAATGCCGACCTACATCGACCGGTATTTGGCGGGAGAACGGATTGAAGTCTGGAACGAGCTTGTCGCGCTGGGCGAAGCAGTGCGCCGCAAACCTGTTCAGGCCGATGCAATTGCCGTGGCTAAGGAAACCATGCGAAGGGCCCGCCATAACATCGAGGCGCTGATTACCCGTTTGTCCAGTATGGGCTATCGTTTTGCGGCGCCATCCATCGAGCGCCAGTTGGAGAAGGTCAACAGGCAAATTACAGAACCGAAGATCAATCCCCAGGTACTACGTCAGTTGGAGAAGGCCGTTGCCGGGGGTAAGCTGCCAGCGAGCATGCTGAACCCCAGGGAGCGCCCGGGGTTCCAGAATGGCTGGCAGAACTACAGAGTGAAAAGGCGACGCTCGAAGCGGAACTGGAGCGAATGGCGACGATGCCTCCGCTCGAGAATCCCCGGATATTTTATTTGCCGGAACAGCAGACCGCGAAGAATATCAGGGACTATGTATCCTTGGCCGGCTCGCACCCGGTGCTGAATCCAGACGGATCCGCGACGGCTGACCCGCTTGTTATTCGCCCGGTTGCCGATATCAAAGGAGGGCTGATTAACGTTCGCCCAGATGGCACGAGAATCCTTACAATCTCCGTAAGCGATCTCAACAAGGCTGGACTGGAAGGTGGTAAGCCATACACGATTTCTATTCCGACCCCTCTCGCAGATGTGGAGTTGGATAATCCGTGGCGTCAGACCACCTTTGTCGGTTACCTTCGCAGTGCCTTCAAATGGGGTAGATTTCCCGGCGGAACGAGACTCGTCGCCGCCGCGCGACATGATCGCCGGACTTACTGAAGGATTGCTTCTAATCGAAGCGATTCATTGATCACGGCCGCGGCCCGCGCGCTCGCGGCGGGCGATCCTCTCGGAGCATTGAAGCGGGTCGCTCTCCGCGACGACGCGCCCGCTCTCGCTCTCCGCGGCATTGCCATGGCGCAGCTTGGCGATCTGGTTCGGGCCAAGGCCCTGCTCCGCAGTGCCGCGCGTGCCTTCGGTCCGAAGGAGGTGGTGTCCCGCGCGCGATGCATCGTCGCCGAGGCTGAAGCCGCACTGGCCTCGCGTGATCTGGGCTGGCCTCCGAAGGCGCTCGACGCGGCGCGCGCTACGCTGGAAGCGCACGGAGGCCGCCTCAACGCTTCTTATGCGCGGTATCTCGCGATTCGGCGCCTGGTCCTGATCGGGCGGCTTGACGAGGCCGAGCGGGCGCTTGCTGACTTCGATCGAGTCCAATCGCTTCGTGACCGGAGTCACGTGGGTTGACGGAGAACTTTGGCACGGGACGTGGGAAGCTGACGAGAGCGACGTGAGGCGAGTCGACGCCCGAACCGGAGAAGTCCTGGAGAAACTGGATCTGCCCGCCGGCGTGATGGTTTTCGGGACTCGAATCCGATGGCGGCGACCGGTTCTTCTGCGGAGGAGGAAAGAGCGGGAAGGTGAGGGCCGTCCGGCGGCCGAAGCGAGGCTCCGCGACGGGTAGCAGCTCCAAGGTCGATCCCGGGAGGAAATGATAGAAGGCCCCTTCTTGCGATAAGCTCTTACTGCGATGCCGATCTCGCGCGTGAGGAGGGCACCAGATGCCATTTGAATCGCAAAGCCGCGAACGCATGATTCAGGAATTCGGGCGTCCCCCGGTTCATGTGGGAGCCGGCGAAGAGGCCTCGCCGTGGGTTCCCTGGCAACCGGGCGTTTCCATCCGGCACCTGGCGTTCGACGTGCGCCATAACTCGTTCACCAATATCCTGTGGGTCGCGCAGGGCGGCATGCTGGGCCGCCACCGCCACCGCGGACCGGTGTTCGGATACGTCCTGGAGGGGAGTTGGCGCTACCTGGAACACGATTGGGTGGCCCGGCCCGGCGATTACATCGGCGAACCTCCCGGCGCCGTCCACACGTTGGTTTCGGACGATCCTAATGGGATGAAGACCCTGTTCTGGCTGAACGGCGCCCTCGAGTTTTTGGGTGATGAAGGCCAGGTAATGGAAACATTCGACGTGTTCTGGTTTATCGATCACTACGTGAGCTACTGTCGCGAGCGCCGTTTGGAGCTCAACCAGCAGTTGTGGATTTGACTGCGCCACATCGGCGGGAAGGAGGACGCATGTCTGTCGAGAAGTGGAATGAGGAAGGGCGGACCTGGGAAGACGATCATGGCTGGCTGGATGAAGAACAGATTTCCCGGTGCGCGAAGGCGGAAGAGGCCGACACGCTCGGCTCTCCCGTGCCCACGCGCATGGTCTCCAACGGCGAATACATGCCCGTTCCCCAGACCGGGCAGCAGCAAAAAGTAGAGGCGCGCATCGCGGAGTTGGCGGACTCGGCCAGCCGCAAACTCGGGATCGACCGGCGCCGTTTCCTGGCCGGCACGGGCGGCATGGCGGCGGCCTTCATCGCCATGAACGAGGTCTTCGGCCGTTTCTTCGACGTTCATCCGATCGAGATGTTCGAGCCGGTGGCCTATGCTCAGGCTGCGGCACCGCGCGATCTCTTCGTCCTGGACGACCAACTGCACATGGTTCGCAGCAGCCGGAAAGGTGTGGGAACCCCGCTGCGCGCCATCGCGCAGGGTCCTTCCGCCGCCCCCGCGTTCAAGGCCAATCCGTTCAACCCGCGAGGCGCCACCGATGAGCAGGGACAGGCGTGGGGAAACTGGAACCCGGCGCTGAACGGCCTTCCGGTGAGCGACTCCAGCTTCCAGATCGTGCAGTTCATCAAGGACGTGTTCCTCGACAGCCAGGTGACTATCGGCATCCTGAGCAATGTCACGGCATCGCTGGTGAGCGTGGGCGGCGGCGCGGAGAGGCGGCCGCCACGGAACATCCAGGAAGCCATGGATGCCGAGATCCTGACGGCGGCGCAAACCGCAGCGGCCCGTAACTTCGTGAACGACGTCTCGGGATCCACCCGCATGCTGGCGCATGGACTCCTGTACGTCGGCAAAGGCAACCTGCCGTACATCGAAGAACAGATCGCGAAGAACCAGCCGGACGCCTGGAAGGGCTACAACATCTCTTATGCGGCCAAGGTCGATACCGACCCCACCAGCCCGATGCGGCAGTGGCGGCACGACGACGAACAGGTGGCCTATCCGACCTTCGAGCTGATCGAGAAACACTACCAACGGCTCAAGGACACCAAGCCCGGGTTTAAGAACATCTGCGTGCACAAGGGCCTTGCGCCCGGACCTCCCAATCCGGAGCGAGGCCATCCGGCGGACCTGCCCAAGGCCGCGAAAGATTGGCCCAATCTGAACTTCATCACCTATCACGCATGCATCCAGCCCGCCTTTTTCATGGGCGATTCGCTGCGTGAGGTGAAATCGGGCAGGATGCGCGAGGGCGTCCCGGACATCAGTTGGACCACCGAATACGCCATCCTGGTGGCTCCCTTCCGCAACACCTATGCGGAGATCGGAACCACCTGGGCATCCTCGATCGTCACCTTCCCCACCGTGGCGGCGCATATCATGGGCCAGCTCATGAAATTCCTGGGGCCGGACCGCATCGTGTTCGGCTCCGACTCGGTGTGGTACGGCTCGCCGCAATGGCAGATCGATGCCCTGTGGCGGTTCCAGATCCCCGAAGACCTGCGCAGGAAGTACGGCTATCCCGAAATCACTCAGGAGGACAAGCGCAAGATTCTAGGGCTCAACTCTGCCAAACTGCACGGCATCCGCGAGGTGGCCGCGAGCGATTTGAAGAGAACCTACAAGCCCGTGCCCAAGGACTTCGAACAGCGCATGTCGAAGGAGCTGAAGACCATCATGGAGTTTCCGGGGTACACAGCCGACCACATGTCGAAGTTCAAGGATCAGTATGCGGCGGCGGGCGGCGAGCGGAGCAACACGCGATACGGTTGGATCCATAGGTAATGCGGCGAGGAGGCTCCTGTCTGCCGCGCCGGCACTCTCCAGAGGTTCCGGCTGAGTCGGTGCGCTGGCGGGTCTGACGTGGCGCGGTCACTGCCCGATGCCATTTCGTTTTCCCCGCCGGGCACCTGCACAAATTGTAGGGTGGGCACCTGGAGCGATGAGGACCACGATTCCCGTTTCTCCCCTGCCGTTGACTCGCCGTGGCGCATGCACGGACCGTGGCGACGCCAGACAGACTCTCGAGCCCGGCCTCGACGCGATAGAAGAACACTATTTCGAGGTCGTATCGGCCTCATATGTCGGGCTGCCGATCAAGTTTCAGCGACCGCACCGCGATGCCCATCATTCTGGTGCTGACTCGGTGGAGCACGCGATTCACTTCGCGGAGTTGTAGTGGCTTCGAAAGGTAGTCGTCCATCCCTGCCGACAGGCACTTCTCGCGATCGCCCTGCATGGCATGCGCAGTAAGGGCAACAATGGGAACGTGCCACCCGGTCCCGTTTTCGATCCGGCGAATTTCACGCGCGGCGTCGAATCCGTCGAGAACAGGCATCTGTATGTCCATCAGGATCACATCGAATGCACCGCTTTGGGCCTCTCGCACGGCTGCTGCTCCGTCCGAAACCACGACTACGTGATGCCCGGTCTTTTCCAGGAGGCGTGTGGCTACCTTCTGATTGACCGGATTGTCCTCGGCAACCAGAATTCGCATGTGCGCGATGCAACTGCTCGAGTGCTCGGATTTCCCGGCTGTCTCCCCGGCGGATGTGCGGCCGAGAGCCCGGGCCAACACCGCGATGAGGTCGTTCTCTCCCACGGGTTTCAACAAGTGGTGGCGTAGGCCGGGCTGTTGGCACTTTTCTGAACCGGACCGAAGGCCCCTGGGATGAAACAGCATGACGAAGGGGATTTCCGGCCTCAGGCGCATTGCTGCGCGCACCACCTCAAACCCGTCGCCATCCTCCAGCTTCGCATCCGCCACCACTGCCTGGTACCGGCCATCCGCGAGGATCTCGATCGCCTCGGCGGCGCGGCCTGTGCTGGTTGTCTGGGGACTAAAGCCGCCCAGCATACTCTCCAGCGCAAGCCGGCTCTTCTGGTTGCCATCGACCACCAAAAGCCGGACGCCATGGAGAGTGTCGGTCAGGGGCTGCGCTGTTTGCCCCGGCGCTGCTGGCAGGTAGGCGGTGAAGTGGAACCGGCTGCCACGCCCAGGCTCGCTTCGCTCCGAGGCTTCCTCCCATCATCCGCGCCAGAGTTTCGAGATCGCCAGTCCAAGGCCGGTTGCGCCGAACTTCCGGGTAGTCCAGCCGTCGGCCTGGCGGAACGGCTCGAAGATCAGATCGAGCTTTTCTGGCGGAATCCCGATCCCGGTGTCGCTGACGGCGAATCGCAGCAGCTCCGGGTTCTGGGTGTCGCAAGCAACCTCCACGACAATCTCCCCTTTCTCGGTGAACTTGACGGCATTGCCCAACAGGTTCAAGAGGACCTGGCGCAACCGCATCGAATCGAGCCGCTCCGGGCGGGTCAGGCACAGGCGAGAATCGCCTCAATCACCCGCTTGGTTTCACCCGGATCGCGCACCTGGATGCAGAGCACCCCGGCCTCCCGCGCCGGATAGTCGTTGCCGCCGGGAAACAAAGCGTCCCCGACGAACAGCATTTCGGGGATGGCAATCCGCAGCGTGTCCCGCAGCTTGCGAATTCCGTAAGCTTTGTCGATTCCGGGCTTGGTGATGTCAATTGAGGTGGCGCCCCCCATGCGGACCGAGAACTCGGGAATGAAGCCATCCAGGATGGCCTTAATCTGTTTGCGGCGCGAGAAATCCGGATCCCACTTTTTCTTCTCTTCGAGGGGGGCCTGTTGTCCGAGCGCCGAGTAGGTGATCTGGCTGCCGCGGTCTTCAATCGCCTCGCCCCAGAGTCTCTCGGGCTTACAACCCGCCAGGACGATCGCTTTCTCGACGGAGGTGATGATCTTCCGCTTCTCGCTATCGGTGAAGTCTTCGGCATAGAGAAGCCGCCATCCCTTGTCATATTCGTAGAATTTCGTTCCGCAGGTGGGCAGCAGATACAAATCCGAGAGGCGCCCGTCGAGGGGAAGGTTCGCGAGCAGCTGATCGTGGAACTGCGGCCAGTTTCCGCCGGAGATCACCGCGACCTTGGCAACGCCGAGCAGGCTGGCCAGCAATCGCGCCATTTCGGAGTCGAGCGGCGACTTACTTTCGGCGAGCGTGCCATCCAGGTCGAAGACAATCAGCTTTTTCATGACTTGCGGTTTCCTCATTCGGAAAGGCGAGCCCGGGTGAGCCCAAAGAGCCACCGGCCGGGCGTCCAGGCGGCCAGCCGCCAGGCGCAATTCCATTCGATCAGTTTACGGAAAACGGCCGAGACTTCGAAAGGCCGGCGGAGAAGTGCGCGGCATTCGGCGAGGTGCCGGGTGGCGGGGACCGCACGCGCGGCATTCCGGCCGGCCAGGCGCCCGGTGGCGAGCGCGTTGAGAATGCCGGACCCTGTGAAGGGATCGACGAACCCCAAAGCGTCGCCCGCGGCATAAACATGGTCGTGGGCCGTGCTGCCGCCGACCGTTGAGAACGAGAGCGGCCCCACCAGCAGCCACTTCATGCGGCGTCGCAGGCCCCGTATTCGTTCCGCGAGGGGTGTGCAGCGCTCTACGTACTCGTCTACATCGAATCGATGAATGCGGAGCGCGGCTTCGGGCGCTATGCCGCAGACGTTGGTCCAGCCGTTTTCTACCGGGCTCACGCCTGCGTAAGCCTGCTCCGCGAAGTACAGGTCGACGGCATCGTCTTGCGGGCCCTCGAAGTGCGCCTTGAACCCGAACAACCGCTCGCCGGAAGGGGCGCTCGGCCTCCGCCCCACGGCGAGAACGGTCGTAGTTGCGCCATCAGTGCATTGCCCGGGTGAGGCTGCCTCGCCTCGAGAGATTGCGGCGCCCACGGCCTCCGCGCGGCACAGGAGCAGATTGTCGAGCGCGAAGCGGCTGAGTCCGAGCGCCGGCTCGCCGAGCGTCCACTGCTTCTCGCGATGGCCGAATCGCAGGCGGCAGGTGCGGATGGGCGCGGGACGAAGCGCGCCCAGGACGGGGACGCCGAGGGATTCCAATATCGGCAAGGCTCCGGGAGAGAGAAACTCACCGCATACCTTGTGCCTGGGACCGCGCGACCGCTCCAGTACGCGGACGGACGCTCCTTCGCAAGCCGCCGCGATGGCGGCCGCGGCGCCGGCCGGCCCTCCTCCGATGACCAGGACTTCCCTCTGCGGAGCCACACCTCCATTATCCGCGACGGAGTGATGAGGTCCGGCCAGGATTGCATATAATGCCTGGGAATGAACATGAAACGGGCCGAAGAGAAGGAGATTCTGGATGGGGCCGGCGTATCCGACGCGCTCGCTCATCAGGCGTACGGACAGCTCACCAGGATCCACCGGTACCTGGGTGACACGGCCTGCATCGTGAAAGCCATTCGACGCGATCCCCTGCCGGTGAGACGGGTGCTGGATGTCGGCTGCGCCACCGGCGGAGTGTTGGGAGAGATCCGCCAGAAGCTCGGAGTGGAGGCCGTGGGAGTCGATGTGGTTCCTCGCGGGACCGGGGACGCGCGGTTTCCCATCATTCGGGCGGACGCCGTCCGCGATCCGCTGCCGAAGGCGGATCTGGCGTTCTCGATGTATCTCGGCCATCACCTTTCCGAGCAGGACGTGATCCGGCTGATCCGGAACGTGGGCCGGTTCGCGCGCCGTTTCCTCCTGCTCGATCTGGTGCGCCATCCCTTGCCTCTGGCGTTGTTTCGGACGTTCGTGGCGCCGTTTGTTTCGCCGGTGGTGGTGGCCGACGGAGCTGTGTCGATCCGCCGGTCGTACACGCGGAGCGAGATGGGGAAACTGACAGCGGAGGCGTTGGCCGGTTCGGGAGGACGGTTCCGCCACTCCGTAGCGCCGCTGTACATGCGCCAGGTGATCGATATTTCGTACGGTGGGGAGGCGTGAGGGGTGGGAAGACTGTCGAAAACCCGCGCCGCAGGCCCTGGAAAACGGAACTCCGGTTCACTTCTGCGGGTATTCGTAATGCACGCCCTTGGGCGGATGCAGCACCACATCGGATTCGGAGATGTTGACGTTTAGCTGCATGTGGGCATAGGTGGCCAGGGAATAGTCGCCGCCGGGCTGGTACATCTTCTGCTGGACGGAGATTCCCGTCTGGTCGGAGATCCACAGTTCGAATTTCGGGAACTGCGCAAACAGCTCTTTGGACTTGGGAACCAGCTCGATGCGTGAGGTGGGCTCGCCCGCGACATTCTCCTGGCCCACCAGTCTTACGGAATAGGCCGCCAACAAGTCCTTGGAATTGCTGCCGAATCCGAGCAGGAGAAACTGTTCCACCTGGTTGCGGTGACTCTTGCCCAAATCGTAAACCTGGATGATGAGGGTCTTCGGGTAATAGACCTGGACCTTGGTTCCAGCAATCGCCACCTGTTTCTGGTCGGGCTGCTGGAAGTCGATCAACATGCGCAAATCGTGCGGTTTCGGGACCCGCACGACGATCGTTCCGGTGTCCACGCTGTCTTCATTGATGACCTCGGTGTGGGTCAATTTCCGCATGTCGGCCCGCAGCCCCTTGAATTTGGCAGAGGCCTGGTCCATGCGGTTGAACACTGCCTGGAGCGAGTTGTCCGCGGCGGAAGCATGCACGCGGACCACCAGGAGCGCGGCCAGCGAGCCTACGAGCCTCACCAATCGACTCAGGCGCATGTTAGTGTGACTCCTTCACGGATTGCAGCTCCAGCCGGCAGAAGACTTCAGAGCGTGGCGAATGCCATGTAGCCCTGCAACTCGCCTTCCGAATCGAGGATGGGCTCTACGCGGATCACCTGCAGGCGCCGATTGCCGGTGCGCTTCTGGAGCAACTCGGAAAGCCGGGCGACCCGCTGATTCTCCGCCGTGTTCTTGAGCAGCTCGGCATCCACGAAAAACGGGGTGCTGCCCTTCTCGGCCGGCAGCATGGCGATGCTGCTGGCTTTCGGGATGCGGGGCTGATCGTGAAACCACTCGCGGGGCGTGAGAAAGATGAAGGCGAGGATAATCCCGACCATGACGTCGTAAGGCCGGCTGCCCCGCGGGTAATCCCACAAGATAAAGCGCTTCAACATTCGATGACCTATTTTAACAAGGCAAAGGGGGCCCGGAGGGCGGTTTTAATCGAGCTGTAGCAAGAGACGAAAAGGCTTGATTGGCAAGGCGGGATACCTTATCTTTTAGGGTGATTCCGTTTAGAGACCAGGGATAATCGTGAATTTTCTAACATAAGGGAATAGAATTAATGGACCGGTCGAGCCAATAACCGACTCGTTCCAGCTTCGATGGATATGGAGGAGGCAATCATGTCCGCGCCCGCAAGCATAAAAGTAGAGCCATTCCAGGAGAAATGCTGGCTGCAAATCTCGTATTTGCTCGACGCTCTCCAGTCCACCCGGAACGACCGGGGCGAGACCTTGCCGGCGGGAACTTTCGGCAAATCGCGGACCACGGAAAAAGACGGGCAAATCATCTTCAACATCAGTATTCCCAAGGACTTTCCATCCTCCTGGCTGCGCAGTGTGGGGGTCGAAAGGCCGGACTGCTCGCTGCGCGCAGGCGAGGAGGAATCCGGGGACGCGGACCATCATGTGTTGAAGCTCGCCGCCGACCAGTTTTCGCCTCAGATGAAAGAACACCTGGCTTTTCTGAAGAATGTGGAGAACAGCATCGGCATCATCGACGTTTTGCCGGAAGGCGGCGAACCGAGAGCCTTCCTGGGGTACGGTCTGTACTCCGTAATCGTGAAAGGGGACGATTACATCTTCCGGATTCCAGCCGACATCAGCGTTCGCCCGTTTGCCGCGTTCCTGGGAATCGACCGGAAAACGGTGATCCGCGAAGCCGTAGTGGACAGTTCGGGAACCCCGGTGTGCGATCAGCGGGAAGTGCCGCTGCACAGTTTCAAGCTGCCGGTGGCGTCCGTCCGGCGACAATTCCAGCCGCCGCCGGTGGAAGGGCAGAAGACTGTGACGTTCACGCTGAAGCCCAAGCCCGAGTGATGCCTCAGACCATCCACGCCCGCGGCCCGATTCAGAAGTAACGGATGCGGTCGGCGCGGCGGTCCTGGCGTTCGATGCGCCGGTCCTGACGTTCCGCCCTGCGCTCTTCGGCGCGAGCCCGCTGCTCTTCGCGTCTCGCCTGCGCCATTTCGCGGCGTGCCTGGACCGACTCGCGGACCGCTTGCCGCTGGGGCTGGAACCGGTCGAGGAGCATCTCGCGGCGAGCTTGCATCCGGTCCCTGAGTTCTTCCATCCGGGCACGCCTCATCTCGCGGACTGCCTCCAGACGATCACTCCGGGCCTCGGCGCGGGCTCTCTGCGCTTCGGCACGATCGAACCGGGCTTCCAACCGGTCTAACCGGGCCTCCGCCCGGGCGTACCAGGGCCAGTCGGTCGTCGCAAAAGCAGGCACCAACGTCAACAGCAAAACCAACGGGAGTTTCATGAATTGTGACCTTTCCTGATCTTATACTCCCCGAAACTCGATTCGTTACCCGGCTGGTGATGATTTGTCGTGAAAATCAGATCGCCCGGAGAGCCACCACGGTCACGTCGTCGCTGCGGTGGGATGCCCCACTGAAATCCGCGACCGCGTCCACGATTTTCTGCGCCAGGACGGAAGCCGTTTGGCGCTGATTTTCACAAAGGGTGCGGATGAGACGGTCTTCGCCGAATTCCTCAGCCTGGTCGATGCCGGCTTCGGTGACGCCGTCGGAATAGAGCACCAATGTGTCGTGCGGATGCAACTCCACCACGACCTCCCTGCAATTCCATTGCGGAAACGCGCCCAGCATGGTGGCGGTGGGCTCCAGCCTCTCGATCCGGCCGGAATCGCGCAGCAGCAGGGGCGCCACGTGCCCACAGTTCACGTAGCGGAGCTTGCGCGTGCGGTCGTCGTAGAGGCCGAAGAACGCGGTGGCGAAGCGCTCCGAGGCAGTGGAATCGAAGAAGTGCCGGTTGACGGTTTGGAGGGCTTCGGCGGGCCGTAACAAAGCTCCCGGCGGCTGATTCCGGAAACAGGCCTGCAGATTGGCCATCAGCAGCGCGGCCGGCACACCCTTACCCGAGACGTCGGCCAGAACAAAGCCGAGAGTCTGGTCCGTGGTTTCCAGGAAATCGTAATAATCGCCGCCCACTTCGCGGGCCGCCACGCACTGCCCGGCATAATCGAGAGTCTTGAGGGGCCGCAGCTTCCGGGGAAAGAGCTTCTGCTGCACGTTGGCCGCAATCTCCAGTTCGGATTTGCGGCGGCGCTCCGATTCGGCCTGCCTGCGGATGGCCGCCAGGAGGCGCTCGTTGTCCCACGGCTTTTGGATGAAGTCGCAGGCGCCGCGGCGCATCGCTTCCACCGCCAGGTCGAAGCTGCTCCAGGCGGTCATCACCATGACGGGGGCGGTGTTTCCTTCGGCTTCCAGGGCCGAGAGCAGATCCATACCCTCGCGGCCGGAGGTGGTGTCGCGAGTGTAGTTCAAGTCGACCAGGATCAGGTCGAAGATCTCGGTGCGAACCGCGTGGAGCAAGGCCTCGGGAGAATCCACTGCAATGGCCTTCCAACCCTGCCCTTTCAGCAGGAGGCGCAGCGCCTCCAGGACATCCGCCTGGTCGTCGCTGATCAGCACCCGGAAGGGTCTGGTCTGGTCGCTTGCCGCCTCCGAAAGTCCCACACTGGACAGGCCCATAAGAAAACTGACGGTGCACGTTTGGTGCCGCCGCAAGCCACAGATCTACAACCGGTTGCGCTCGGTTCTCTGTCCGTTTTCGGGACGAGGTGCCGTCCCCGTGGGATTGGCCGGCGCCATCCTTCGCGCCTCAGAGGCTTGCTGCTAACATGGTAGAGACGCCCGAAGATGGACTCGGACAATGGAATGCTGGATATTCGCTGGAAAGCCTACGGGATGTCGGCGGGGGTGTTCGCCCTGGACCGTCTCACCAAGTGGTTCGTTGACGGGCATGTCTCTTTTTTCGATACCTACCAGGTGATTCCGGGATTCTTCGATATTGTGCGCTCGCAGAATCGCGGTGTGGCTTTCGGCATTTTCAATGACTCCAATTCCCCCTGGCGGACGTCTTTATTAGTAGCGGCTTCGATCGCCGCGGTGGTGGTGGTCAGCGTGATGCTGTGGAGGGCGACCCGGCTGGACCGGCTCTCCCTCTGCGGGCTGGCGCTGATTCTTGGGGGAGCAGCCGGCAACGTCTTCGACCGGATTGTGTGGGGCCGGGTTACGGATTTTCTGCTGTTTTATATCCGGGACTATCAATGGCCCGCCTTCAACATGGCCGATTCGGCGATCGTGATCGGGAGCGGATTGCTGATGCTGGACCTGCTCCGATCGAAACGACAGGCAGCCAATGTATCCTGAGATTTTTCATATATCGTTCCTGCATACCTACGGAATCCTGGTCGCGCTGGCCTTTCTGACCGCGCTGTGGATGGCCGGGCGCCTGGGAAAAGAGGCCGGCCTCAACGTGGAGGCGCTGACCAACCTGGGAGCCTATTGCGGCCTGGCAGCCATTGCCGGCGCCAAGCTGATGATGCTGCTGGTGGACTTCCGCTACTACCTGGAGCATCCCGGCGAGTACTTTTCGCTGGCTACCTTGCAGGCGGGTGGTGTATTCTACGGCGGCCTGATCGCCGCCCTGGCGGTGGCCTGGTGGTATATGCGAAAGACGCAGTTGCCGCTGGCATTGACCGCTGACGTATTCGCTCCGGGGATTGCATTAGGTCACGGAATCGGCCGGCTGGGGTGTTTCTCGGCGGGTTGTTGCTGGGGCGTCGAGTGTCATTTGCCTTGGGCGGTGACTTTCCGGAATCCGGTGGCTAATGACCTGGTGGGAGTGCCCTTGAATCGCCCGTTGCATCCCACCCAGCTTTACG
>Ga0335077_10008181_pt1 | contig 12972 bp, 12 predicted proteins | sample Lox_Sample_31_FD_207151 | JGI IMG/M metagenome (GOLD analysis project Ga0335077, IMG submission 207151) | Soil microbial communities from Loxahatchee National Wildlife Refuge, Florida, United States - Lox_Sample_3.1 | ecosystem: Environmental > Terrestrial > Soil > Wetlands | place: USA... | reverse complement strand
CCAGAAAACGAATAGCTCCCGCTCGCGTCAGTCGTTGCCGTTTTGAAGACCATATTGCTGTTGGTCAGAAAATTCGTGATCGCCGCCCCCGCCATCGGCGCGCCTTTGAACGTGACCGTGCCCGAAATACTGTCGGGAGCGGGCGGATCGGCAGGATCAGCATTTCCGCTGCCCTCGCGATTGCCACCACATCCGGCCAGCACAGCAAGAAATAGAAAAAGAAAAGACGCAAGAATCCTTCGCATGGCACGCTCCTTGGGGAACACCGCCTCACAGTTGGGGAGGGACAACAGGACACGTCGATGCGGAGGCGGCACTAAATTACATCGGCATTTGCCGAGGGAATCTTTAGGCCGCCAGATGCTTAAGTCTCGCGGGAACGTGGAGGAGATTAGTAGCCTCTCAGGCCTGCTCGAGCTCAAAGAAAAATTGTGGATGGCAACTCAAGCCCGGCGCTGGCTTGAGGGGGACTAATTGACACGAAGCTGCCCCCACCCTGCGCGTTTTTTCACAGTGTGGGAAAGTACGCCGTAATCTCTACGGCCCCGTTCCGCCGGTGTGGCAGTCGGCGCAGCTGACCTGTGTCAGGTCTCCGATATCGACCGGATGCTGGAAATTCGCGGGAGGCACAACCGCCGCCGTCGCCGTCCCTTCCGTCTCCGACATCAGCGTGTGGCACTGATTGCAGTCTCGACTGATGACGCGTCCCTCGGCGCTGACATGCTGCCCGTCGTGGCAGCGGAAACATCCCGGATAGTAGAAGTGCCCGAGATTGTTCGAGTGCGTCTGCCAGTTCAGCTTCATCTCGGGAAAGGTCGTACGCTTGAAGATCGCTTGCACTTCAGCCACGGCGTTGCGAATCTCGAGCTGCTTCGCCTTCGCGACATCCGGATACTTCTTCTCGTAAAAATCCTGCAAACCGCTGGCAATCCCCTGCATGGCCCCGTCCGTTGTTGTGTACGTTCCCGTCAGGGCCGTGACTGCCTGCTGCTTGATAAATGGCAGGGAAGTATCGAGCCGGCGCGCGAGCAGCGATTGGTCGACGGCCTGATCTGGTGGAACATAGATGTGCGTCGGACGATTGTGGCAGTCCACGCAATCCATGTGATGCGTGCCCGTCTTCGCGATCTGCGCTTTGATCTGATCTTTGGTGAGCGTCGAGTCCTTCGCGTAATACTCGGTCACGCGTCCCTGTTGATCTTCCACGTGGATGTACGGGATCACCTGCCGCTTCTCATCGGAGGCGAGGTAATCGATCTTGTTGGCGATGTTCATGTGCCAGTGGATGCCTTCGGGCGCGCCGGTCGCTGGATCGCCGCCGCCAGTCTTGATGATCATGCGAATCTGGCGCAGGGTGTTCTTCTCATCGCTGGCGTAGTGCGAGAAGAGCTTCAGCTGTTGGCCATAAAACTTCCGAGGCCAGTGACACTGCTCGCAGGTTTCCTGCGCCGGGCGCAGGTTCTTTACGGGGGTGGGAATCGGTTCCGGAAAAGTATGGAAGATCGTCGCAAATACCTGCCGGCTGCCAGAGAGCTTCGATTTCACGAACCATGTTGCTCCCGCGCCCACGTGGCATTCGGCGCAGGCCACGCGCGCATGCGGCGAAAGCTGGTAAGCCGTGTATTCCGGGCTCATCACGCTGTGGCAAAGCTGCCCGCAAAACGAAACCGACTCGGTGAACTCGTAAGCCTTGTAGCTGCCCGCCGCGCTGACCACTGCGAAGACGACGAGAAATGTAACGAACGAGACCACCGCGCTGCGCTGGGTCGGGTTGTTGAGATCGATCTTCGGGTAGAACGCCGAGGGAGCCTGGCGCTTTCTGCGTTCCAGCAGAATCCCGGCTGCGATCAGCAACAGGCCCAGGACCAGAAAGGCCGGCGAGACCATGTACGCGAGAATCCCGATATACGGGCTGGGCTTGACCGCGATGTTGTCAATCAGAACAAAAATGAAGAGATTGGCGAGACTGACGATCGCCAGGGCGACCCCAGCCAGACTTACTGGATCGCGCAGGATCATGCGCGAGACGTGCCACGGTTCAGCGGCAGGTTGTGGGGTTTTCTCAGCGGCCATGCTTGACCTCAGCCGCTTCGTCCTCTACTGCATGCTCTCCGCCATCGCTGACCGATTCCGCCAGCGTCGAGCCGTCCAGTCCATGCTCGTCGCGATAATGATGCGCCGTCATTTTTCCGTCCCACCACGCCCAGTTCATCGGATACACATCCGGATCAAAGAACACCTGATAGAAGTGCCACACCAGGATCGCCAGCGTTGCCAGGATCGCTTCATACAAGTGGATCGCAGTGGCCACATCCAGCCACCAGCGCGCCATATGATTTCCCACGAAAACCTTGGCCCACAACATCAAGCCGGTGACCGCCATCACGATCATGCCCCACACCAGCGCCCAATATTCCGCCTTCTCGGCGTAATTGAAGCGCGCGAACTCCGGCTTCCGGGACGTGAGCCCTAAGTAATAGGCGATATTTTGCCACGCACCGCGCGCATCGTCCAGCGTCGGGAACAGATCGCGCACCAGCTTGCGTCCCTGCCGCGTGAAGATTACGTCGAACACGTGATATACGCTGACGCTGATCAGCACGACAGCAGCGATGCGGTGCAGCAGGCTACGTTTGTGCTCGCCGAGCGAAAGCATGGTCGCAAACCAGGAATCGGGGAACTTCAACGCGAAGCCGGTGACCACCAGCGTGAAGAAGCTGATGAGCAACGCAGCGTGTTGCCAGCGGAAGCGCGCCGGCATGCGCATTACAAATCTATGCTGCAGCTTGCGGCGCGCCACCACCTTGGAGCGCCAGATGATCAGGTTGTGTACCAGCATCCCGCCGATCACGGCAAAGATCATCCCCAAATAAAATCCGCGAATCCAGCGCACGGCCTTGCTGCCCACGTCGGCCGAGAGTGGCGCATCCACGTGCACTTTAGCCGCCGTGAATTTTTCCGTCACTCCCGGATGGCACTGGCCGCAGGTGCGGGCAAGGTTGGCGCGATTGATCGTCGACCGCGCATCGCTCGACGGGAAAATGCTGTGCGTTCCATGACAACTGGCGCAATTCGCGACGACTTGCGATCCCAGCCGCGATGCCAGTCCGTGATAGCTCGCCAGATACGTGGTCTCCCGTCGCCCCGAGATGCCAAACTCCTGCGACAGCCGCACTCCCTCATGGCAGCGCGCGCACGTGGCTTGCGCTACATTTTGCGCCGACACCGGTGAATTCGGGTCCGTGTGCGCCTTGATCGAGTGAATGCCGTGGCAGTCCGTGCAGACCGGCGCCTGCCAGTTTCCCTGCGACACTGCCTGGCCGTGAATGCTTTGCTGAAATTCCTTCGCTATCTGATCGTGGCACTTGCCGCAGGTCAGCGGCACGTTGAATTTGAAAATCGGCGACTTGGAATCTTTCGCGTCGAGAATCTCGTGCGTGCCATGACAGTCGGTGCAGACCGCGGCCTTCTCTGATCCAGCGGCTACCGCGTGCCCGTGCACGCTCTGCTCATACGATGCAACCATCTGCGCGCTTTGCCCGCCGTCTTCCATCACAAATTTCTGGCTGTGGCAGGAGCCGCACGTCGCAGGAATGTTGGTGTGATGCACACGAGATTTCGGATCGCCCGCCGCCAGCAGTTCGTGCGGACTTCCGTGGCAATCGACACAGGTCGCAGCATGCGTGTTGCCGCCCTGCACCGCTTTCGCGTGGAAGCTGCGATCGTAGGCCGCCTGCTCGTCGGCATGGCAGGTCGCGCAGGAAATCTTCTTCGGCGTCGTTTCGTGCGCGGCGCTCTTGACGTCCGTGTGGCAGTCCACGCACGTGAACATGCTGCCGTGGATGGAATCTTTGAACGCCTGCGGATCAACGTGCAGGCTCATCGGCTTGCCATTCACATCGTGGGTCAGTCCCGGATCGCTGTGGCAGGCCAGGCATTCGTCCGCCGTAGGCTTGGGAGGCTCTTTTTTGGAAGCGGAGGGTTTGGAAGCGGCGAGGAGAGAACTCGCGGTTAAAAGCAGGGTGAGGGCAACTCCAGGCGCAAAAAGATTCCGTATTGTTCGCGTGGACATGCTCTCACCCGCCAGTTCGTTAGAATTGAACTTCTCCTGCGGCTGTTCAGGCCGCCTTTTTCAGTCCGGCTTACTTCGCCAGACCGCGAATGTAAGTAACGAGGCCCTTAATTTCCGTGTCCTTCAGCTTTTCGCCGTAGGCCGGCATCTTGCCTTTGCCCTTGGTGATGGTTTCCGCAAGCTGCGCGTCGCTCTGTGACTTGATTTCCGGCGAGGCAAAGTCCTTGGTACCCATCTTGCCGCCCTTGCCGTCCGCACCATGGCACATGGCGCACTTGGCTTTGTAGGTACCAGCTGCGTCCTGGGCGACGGCCGATGTGCTAAGAGCCCCGATTACTCCGCAAGCCAACAACAGAACCAAAGCTTTCTTCATTTGCAACTTCCTCCTCAGGAAGAATTTAGCCCCGCACGATTATCACAGAGCAGGGACCACCCGTCGACTGCTCCGCCGCAGTTCTCGTTATCAGGATGGATGGTACTCGTCCCGTTCCCTGAGAACTCACTCGCAGCGCTAGATTCGCATGTGGGGGAGAGTGAACCTATGGCAGAAGTCACGCCTGCCTGTGATAAAAATCACAACACCTTTTGCAGCGAATTGTGATGTGTATCACGCTCCGCTGAAAGACCCCGCGTACCAGCGTAATCCAGCAGCACTTGCGACGTCCGAATTCCTTGAGATGACGGGCTTATTCCACCCGTCGTCCGGGACGCGCGGCAGCGATGTGTGACCAGGATCACATTTCCCAGTGACGAACTACACGGTGCAGCCAGCCTTCCTCTGTCATTCTTCGGCCAATTATTGAGGTGCCCTATGGCTGAGGATAATCGTGACATTCTGGATGTCCTGAAGTTCGAATTGAGTTTTCTGGAAGACGGAGGCTACGGACGCTCCCCCCGCACGCCCTGGCGCGCGCCGGCGATCTTTGAGGATTCGCCGATCTGTCCCAACTTCTGCGATCCCGCGCACACACAACCCTGCGAGAGTTGCCTGCTGGCGCAGTTTGTGCCAGAGGAGCAACGCCAGGAGAACGTACCCTGCCGCTTCATCCCGCTCACGCAGGAAAAACAGACCGTCGAGGATCTCTACCGGACTGGTAGTCAGGCCGAGATGGAACAGGCGCTTGCCGACTGGCTGCGGGCGCAAATAGCGCGCATCGAACGCGAGCGCGCCCTGGCGCCGCAAGAAGGCGTCGCGTAAAAAAACGCCGCTTCCCTGAATTAGCGGATGCAGGCGCTACCAATTTCCCAAGGAGAAGTACATATGAACGAGGAGCACGCATACCGGGTAGCGGCATGGTGGACGTCGGGACGTACCGGCTTGGCAAAGTCCGACTCGGCGCCCAATGCGATTCATTTCACTGCGCCCACTGAATTTGGCGGGTTGGAAGGGCGCTGGACTCCGGAAGAATTGTTGCTGGCGGCGATCGCCGGTTGCTACACGACCACACTGCGCGCCATCGCCGGCGGGGCTCAGTTCGATTTCACCGATCTGCAGGTCGAGGCCAGCGGCACCATCCGCAAAGCTGATTCCGGATATACCTTCACTCAGATTGTATTGCGGCCGACCCTGAAGATCGCTTCGGCAGAAGAGCGCGATCGGGCTCTCGATTTGTTAAAGCGCGCCGAGAAATTGTGCCTCGTGTCGCGCGCTCTGGGCACCAGCGTCAAATTTGAACCTCAGTTGGAAGTCGTGAAGCCGGTCCCAGTCGCGCAGTAAGAATTCAGCAAGATCGATGGCGGGTGGCCCATCCTTTGTCGTCGATGACACTGTCATAAATGTGGGTGCCCCACTCTTCGCGCTTTGTGCGAAGGGTGGGTCAGATGCTGCCGACAGTTCTGGTTATTGAATCCTCCGAAAATCTCATGGAACGATCGGCATCGTTCCCGCCCTCGCAAAAAACGCGAGAGCGGGGCACCCACAGTTTCGTTAGGGAAGAAGATCAGACCCAAAAGGGAGAGCCACCCACCCCGTTGCCTTATGGTTAAGGCCTTTAGCGGGAAGTCCATGAGCCAACGAAGGATACTGTGCCACCGCAAACTCTGGCGGGGTCACAGGGGATAATTCCTAGCGTTCCTGCCTCAATCTGTTGGGGCAGGTGTTCAAGCACCATTAGAGCTGTTTCGTCGTTCGAAAAGAACAAAGTCAACGCTTGCGGCTCCCGCTTTATCACAGCCACAGTGAAATCGCTAATGCTTATAAATGTCCGCTGATCGCTGGGCTTGCCGCTGGGTGGAGCGAAGTTGACGGCAACCATCTGGGCTCGCCGAAACTGCTGCGTACCCTCGGTGAATTGAATCGTCACAGCTGTGCCTGACCTGCCGTTCCATGTTGTGGGTCGTGTCGAAAGCCCTTTAACACTTCGCAACTGCGGGCGACGTACGTTGTAGCATCCGGTCGCAAGAGCGACGAGTGTCAAGAATACGAAGAGTCGCTTCATAACGTTGATCGAGCGACAATTCTAACTCTGAACCGTAAGCACATATAACGATCAAATCGGGCTGGCCAGCCTTTCACCGCTGACGCTACCACAGCTGAGGGTGCCCCGTCCTTCGCGGTTTTCGAAGGGCGGGTATCACGAACGTCGAGAGCCAAGATTCTAGGGGAAAGCTTTACAGCGTCAATGACGCCGACACCGACGACGGATCGTCCATCGAGCGGAGCTTGAAGCCCACTTTTTTGAAAATCGCTTGCGTCGGCAAATTGTCCCGCAGGATTTCCCCGCACAGCCGCTGATACTTTTCCGCCCGGGCCACCCGCGCCACTCCGGCCAGCAATTCCGTTCCCAGGCCGCGTCCCTGCCATTTATCGGAGACCAGCACCGCAGCCTCTGCCTCCGACCGATTCAGCGCGCTGAATCGCCCCACTCCGAGCACCTCATGCTTCCCGGTCTCGGGATTCGTGCGATCTGCGACCAGCGCGAACCCGCGGTCATAGCTGGCAAAGCAAATTCGCACCAGGCGTTCGTGCTCCACCCGCGTGCTCAGGCTCAGCGCACAGAAATACCGAAGATAGACGCTGCGCTCCGAAAGCGTGTGATGGAATTCGACCATTAGTGGCTCATCCTCAGGACGGATCGGGCGAATCGTGACCGGAGTCCCGTCTTTGAATTTCCACTCCCAGACATATTGTGAGGGATAAGGCCGGATTGCGGCTCGTGGCAAGTGCGCGGCCTGCATCGCCGAATCGTGCACGACAATGCGCGCGTCGAGCGCCAACAAGTGCTCGGGAGTCGCTAGTAGTGGATTGATATCGATCTCTTTGATCCACGGCTGCTCCATCACCAACTGGCTGAAGCGGACCAGGAGTTGTTCCAGCGCGACCCGATCGACAGGCTTGCGGCCGCGGACGCCCTGCAGCGCGGCAAAGATTTTCGTCTGCTCCATGAGCCGCTGCGCGAGCGTCGTATTGAGAGGCGGCAAAGCGAGCGCGCGGTCTCGATACACTTCCACCATCACTCCGCCCGAGCCAAAAAGAATGACGGGTCCGAATTGCGAATCGATCGTGCTGCCGAGAATGAGCTCGTATCCATCGCGGCGCACCATGGGCTGGACTGTCACGCCGCCGAAATGTTGTGCGCCGACTTTTTCGGTGACCGAGCGCTGAATCGCCCGAAACGCATTTCGAACTTCATGGGCCGTCGAGATTCGCAGCCGCACGCCATCCACATCGGTTTTGTGAGCGATCGTGTTGGATAGAAGTTTGAGAACAACCGGAAATCCGATCTCCGCCGCAGTCGCCACGGCCTGCTCTTCACTTTCAGCCGTGCGCGTTTCGACTACTGGAATTCCATATTGCGCGAGAAGTTGTTTCGACTCGAATTCATTCAGCAGCGTACGTTCGTTCGCGCGGACTTGCTGCACCGATTCGGCGACTCTGCGCCGCGCGTCCGCGGCGGATTCCGATTCGGCAACCAGCAGCGGAGTCTCATAGAGTCCGCGCAGGTTGTAGGTGTAGCGCCACATGTAGGTGAACGCACGCGCGGCGGTGTCGGGATACGAAAACGTCGGAATCCCCGCCGCGTTCAGAATGGAAGTTCCTGCTTCCACGCCGGCGCCGCCCATCCAGCTGGCGATCAGCGGCTTGTTCGAGGTGTGAGCATACTTGCTCATCAGAGTGGCGGCTTGCGTCGGATCAGCGAGTCCTTGGGGAGCAATGACGGCCAGCAGCCCATCGCTCGCGGGATCTTTCGACACGATGTCCACAGCTCGCGCAAAACGTTCGGCATCGGCGTCGGCCAAAACATCCACCGGGTTTCCCCGACTCCAGTGCGGCGAAAGAAAACTGTCGAGCTCCCGGACCGTGTCCGGCGACAAAACCGTCAGCTGTCCGCCGGTCGCCATGAGCGAGTCTGTGGCGAGAACCCCGGGGCCTCCGGCATTGGTCACAATGCTCAAATGTGGTCCGCGCGGACGCGGCTGCTTGCTCAGCACCTCGGCCATATAAAAGAGGTCAGCGATATTCTGCACGCGCAGCACGCCGCAGCGTCGGAACGCGGCTTCCAGCACATCGTCGCTGCCAGTCAACGCTCCCGTGTGAGAAGCGGCGGCGCGCGAAGCGGCTTCGGATCGTCCGGCTTTGATCACGATAATTGGCTTGCCCAGCCCGATCTCGCGCGCGGCGGAAAGAAAGGATCGCGCGTCACCCACCGATTCCATGTAGAGCAAAATGCTCTTCGTGTGGGGATCGTCGCCAAAGTGGTAGATCAAATCACCCCAGCCCACGTCGAGCATCGATCCGGTGGAAACGATGGCGCTGAATCCCACGTGTTCGCGCGCGCTCCAGTCCAGAATCGCCGTTTGCAGCGCGCCACTCTGACTTAGGAACGCCACGCTGCCCTTGGCCGGCATCGATTTCGCGAAAGTTGCGTTCAGGCCGATGCTGGGATTCATGAACCCCATGCAGTTCGGCCCGACCAGGCGCAACGATCCGCGCTGCAAATGCTTCTGGATTTCAGTTTCCAGCGCCGCTCCGGCATCTCCTTGCTCGCGGAATCCGGCCGAGATCACCACTGCTGCGCGAACTCCCGCATCCACACACTGACCGATAATCGCGGGCACCGTCTGCGCGGGCGTTGCGACGATGGCAAGATCCAGGCGATCAGGAATCTCTGCGATGCTCTTGCAGGCCTTGATGCCGAGGATCTCGTCGCGCGTGGGATTCACGGCATAGAGCTTGATCGGGAACTTGCTTTCTCGCAGATTCGAGAGCACGCTGCAGCCGACGGTTCCCGCGCGATCCGTGGCCCCGATCACGGCGATGGAACGCGGCAGAAATAACGGCTCCAGTCCAGCCCGCGGGTGCGGAGCGGGATAGATCTTGTCTACACGCGAGGGACTCGGGGGAGTGGAGACTTCGCTCACAGAATTTCTCGATTCAGTCCGAGTTCGAATTGTATTACGCATTTTGTATTACGCATTGCGCAAAGGGGTGTCATCCTGAGCGAGCCGATTTTGCGAGGCGAAGGACCTGGGCGATCCGCGCGAACGCGGCGCGTTTTTTTTCGACGCCTAACAGCGCGTTTTGACTAAACTGACACTCCAACACGCTGCCACAGTCTCGGATGAGTAACGCCGCCCCCGCATGACTTTCGTCACGAGCGCCTGTGATTGCGATCACAGGCGAATGTGCGCGACTCCACTCTAATGAGGAAGGAGGTGCAGCCCCGATGCGCGCCCCTTATGGCCTAAATATTCTTGATAATTGTCTTACTTGTCCGGTTCGCGAAGAACACCTTTTCTGCAATCTGTCCGTGCATGCCGGACAACGCCTCAACGAAATCAAGTCCACCGCAATTTATCCCAAGGGAGCGATGCTCTTCATTGAGGGGCAGCAACCTCGTGGCGTTTTTCTGCTCTGCACCGGGAAAGCGAAGCTCTCAACCTCGTCCCGCGAAGGCAAAACCATCATTACCAAGCTTTCCGAAGCCGGCGATGTGTTGGGCCTGAACGCAGTCGTCTCCAACCGCCCGTATGAAGTCACCGCTGAGATGATGGAGCCCGGGCAGGCGAACTTCATTCCGCGCGAATCCTTGCTGCAATTTTTGAAGGACCACGGCGAAGTGGCGTTGCGCGTCGCCGAGCAGTTGAGCCGGAACTATTACTCGGCCTATGAGGAGATCCGAACGCTCGGTCTGGCGACTTCGCCGTCGGAAAAATTCGCCAAGCTGCTCCTGTCGTGGTCGACCAAGTCCCCTCAAAATGATGGCTCGCAGCAGGTGAAGCTCACGCTTACCCACGAGGAGATCGCGGAAATTATCGGCACCACTCGCGAAACCGTGAGCCGGCTGTTTTCTGAGTTCAAGAAGAGACAACTGTTGCAACTGAAGGGGTCGACCCTGGTCATTCGCAACCGGACGGCGCTGGAAAAGATCATTCAGTCCTGAGCATGCGTCTGTCGATCTGCAACTGGTCGCGCACTCCGATTTTTCCACGCGACCACTTTTTATTCCGCAACGGTCAACACCGGACAGCGCGCGCTGGCCAGTATCTCGTTCACTGCCGTCCACGGAAGATGCGCCACCGCTCGTGCTGCGGTGCGGTTTGCCCCCATCACGATCAGATCAACATTAAATTTCTCTGCCGAGATCAGAATTCCTTCCGGCAGGAAATCCGTTCCCACAACAAATTCGGGTTCCTGCGCCAATCCTGTGTCCTGGGGCAAACATTCCTTCAATTCACGCAGCGCGCGCTTGCGCGATGACGTTTCCCATTCCTCGAGTTCGTCCGCCGCGGCGATGGGCGGAGAGAACGCGGTGAGATTCGCCGAAGTGGCGGGCATCGGCAAGAGCATGTGCAGGAGGATCAGCCGCGACTTGTGGGTTGCTGCCAGCGCCAGCGTGATCTTCAGAGCTTTCCTCGATCCGGGACCAAAGTCGGTGGCCAGCAGGATCGTGCCGAACGAGATCGACTCGCACAACGGTGCGACCTTGCATTTCGGTCCGATTGTGATCACCGGACAAGGCGCGATGCGAAGCGTCTCTTCCGCCACAGATCCGAGTGCAAACTTCAGCAACCCTCCACGACCGTGAGTGCCGAGAACCAGCACGTCGGTCTTTTGCTCCTCGGCTAGAGCGGCAATCGCGCGTGCTGCCGGCCCGTGCTTCAGTAGGATGGAATCGATCTGCAGATCAGACTCGCCGATCTCCGATCGCAGATTGTCGGTCCAGTTGCGCAGCTTAAGAGCTGCGTCGATCCGCTCCAATTCCAACTCGGGGGGACTCTCCAGTACCTCATAGCGCCAATCGGTTCTCAAGACGTGAACGGCGGACAAATGCGAGTCAAACCTTCGCGCCAAGGCAAGCGCTACCGAGAGCGCGCGGCGAGAGGGATCGGAGAAATCGACGGCAACCAGAACATTCCGAAAAAGAGCATTCTGTTCGGACATCTGTGGAAGCTTTACATCAGCGACGGCCATAGCCACCTCCTGCTGACGTCAACTCACACGTCAGCCATGGCAGAGACAGCACGTTTCTCGAGGTCTTCCTCCCCACGCGGATCGTCCGACGCCGGTGGCGGCGGAGTTGCGACCTCCACCAACGGGACGAGTTCGGGCTGCTTCCCGCCCCAGACCACCTTCAACGTTTTGCAGCACTGATCACAAAGCCAGAAGCGCTCCTCCAGCAGCCCCCACTCATGCTCAGACATGTTCTCCAATTCCCGGGGCGGTGTCAGAAGGTAAATCTTTCCTTGGTGCAGATAGAGAAACTTCGCAGAACACTCCGGATTGGCGCACTTCGATACCACGGCTGCAGCCTGTCAATCTCTTCCCTCAATGATATTTCGCTCGCTTTCTCCGAGAGGTGATCAGAGATACCCGCATGGGTGACCGTCATCACCGCGCGCTGATTTACAATCCCCGCGGAACCATGAAGATGGAAGAGATCCAGGTCCATGCCGCCGCCTTGCTGTTTGATCTTGACGGCGTACTCATCAACTCAACACCCGCAGTAGCTCGGGTATGGCGGCGTTGGGCAATCGAGCGCGGATTCAATCCAGAACAGGTAGTGGCGCGAGCTCACGGCCGACCCAGCCTCACGACCGTTCGCGAATATCTTCCGGATGCCGACCATGACGCAGAAAATCGCGAAGTCGAGCGGCGCGAAATCGAGGATTTGGAGGGCGTGGTTCCGCTGCCTGGCGCTCTCGAATTGCTGAGAAGCCTTCCTCCCGATCGCTGGACCATCGTGACCTCCTGCACCCGCGCCTTGGCGGAAGTCCGCATCACGGCTGCCGGCCTTCCACTCCCGCCGAAGATGATCACATCCACCGATATCACCCATGGCAAGCCGCATCCCGAGCCATTTCTGAAGGGCGCCGCGACACTCGGATTTCCGCCGGAACAGTGCATCGTGCTTGAGGATGTCCCCGCCGGCGTGCAGGCGGGAAAGGCCGCAGGGGCCAGGGTGATCGCCTTTACTACGACCGTCCACGAGCGAAAATTGCGCGAAGCGGGAGCCGATTGGATCCTGCGCAACTGTGCCGACATCCGCGTTCAGACCTTAGACAATCGGGTCACCCTGAGTTTTGCCGCGATTTGAAGGGCGCGGCTTCAGCCGCGCTGAATGCCTGAGGTTCGCCGTCACCCGCGCGGGGTGCCCCAGGTCTCGCCGTTGTTGCGAGACCTGGGAATGCGCAGCCAGCAGACGGCTGGAGAATTGCAACGGAGTGCGGCATAATTGCATCCCAAGGGTGCTGTGCCACGTAAGGAGAACGTTATGAGAATGAAACTGCTGTTGGCCCTCGCCAGTTTCCTTTCGCTGCTGCTCGCCATTCCCGCCAGCGCACAAAGAGATCAAGCCTCGCCGAAATCCCACGACAGGATAACCAGGGAAGTTCGTCACGAGTTGTTGATGCTGCCGTATTTCGGAGTCTTCGACAACATCGCTTACAAGGTCGACGGC
>Ga0335077_10008180_pt1 | contig 12973 bp, 6 predicted proteins | sample Lox_Sample_31_FD_207151 | JGI IMG/M metagenome (GOLD analysis project Ga0335077, IMG submission 207151) | Soil microbial communities from Loxahatchee National Wildlife Refuge, Florida, United States - Lox_Sample_3.1 | ecosystem: Environmental > Terrestrial > Soil > Wetlands | place: USA: Florida... | reverse complement strand
GGAACCCAATCCGATACGGCCTGCTCATTGTTCCCGCGCCGCGTTCTTGTCATAATCATCAGGCTCTGGCCGGTTTGGGTGTCGCGGATGGGGTGTCCCCACTCGCCGCCTGACGAGCCACATGAATTATCTGTCTCGCCTTTTTACCCCGACCAATAACCGGCGGCTCAATGAGCTGATCGGCTTCCTGTTGTGTGTCTCCGCGCTCCTCCTGTTTCTCGCGCTGGCCTCCTACTCGCCGCTCGATCCCTCGCTCAACAGCGCCTCGGTGCTGACCGGCTCGCGGGCGGCGCGCAACTGGGTGGGCATCATCGGGGCCTTCGGCGCCGATTTCATGCTGCAGGGCTTCGGCATGGGCGCGTTTCTTTTTCCGCTCTTGCTGGGCGTGATGGGGGCGCGCTGGTTCCGCTCGCGCCGGGTGATTTCGCCCATCGCCAAATTTCTGGGGGGGCTGTGGCTGCTGGTCTTTGTCCCTGCACTGCTGGCGTTGTTTCCCGGCCACGCCCGCTGGATGAGCGTCATTCCCATCGAAGGGCTCGTGGGACGCATCGTGGGCGACGCCCTCATCCATTACTTCAACCTCGCCGGCGCCTACATCGTTTGCGCCACGGTTCTGGCGGTTGCCCTTTACCTGACCACGGCGTTTTCTTTTTCCGCCCTGCAGGTGTGGCTGCCGACACGCTTCGCCTTTGCCACGGTGCTGTGGGACCGCTGTCGGGATTGGCAAGACGCCCGCGCGAAAAAGAAAATGCAGCAGGAACTGGAAAAGCGCCGCGCCATGCGGCCGGTGGTGACGGCGCAGATGATTCCGGCTCCGCGCGAAGCCGCGGCCTCCGCGCCGGTGCCGCGCCGCACGGGCATTGAGCGCACCTTCGAAGATGAGACCCCTGACCAGCAAGCCAGCGCCCTTGCCCACAGCGCAGAGCAGATCCAGAAGCTTTCCCAGACTGCGCCCGAAGTTTGCGACCGCGCCGATACTGGGCAGAAAGCCAGGACCACCATGCCGCGCATCGCCGGTGGCTACAAGCTGCCGCCCAGCAGCCTGCTGCACCGCCCGGATGAACAGCAGGCGGTGGATGCCGAAGAACTGAAAATTCTCGCCCAGGTGCTGGTGGAAAAGTACGCCGAATTCGATGTGCACGGCCAGGTCACGCAGATCAATCCCGGGCCGGTGGTCACGACCTTCGAGTTCAAGCCCGAGGCCGGCATAAAGTACACCCGCATCACCAACCTCACCGACGATCTGTGCCTCGCCCTCAAAGCGGAAAGCATTCTGATCGAGCGCATGGCGGGCAAATCCACCGTGGGCATTCAGGTGCCGAACCGCGAGCGCGAAATCATCTGGCTGCGCGAGGATATCGAGTCGCAGGAGTTCATCGGCTCGAAGTCCAAGCTCACGCTGGCTCTGGGCAAAGACATCAACGGCCGCATCGTGACCGCCGACCTGAACGGCATGCCGCACCTGCTCATCGCAGGCTCGACTGGCACGGGCAAGAGCGTGGCCATCAACGCCATGATCATGTCCATTCTCTATAAAGCCACGCCCGATCAGGTGCGGCTGGTGCTGGTGGATCCCAAGCGGCTGGAGCTGGGCAACTACGAAGGCGTGCCGCATCTTTACACGCCCATCATCACCGAGCCCAAGCTCGCCGCCAATGCCCTGCGCAATGCGGTCCGCGAGATGGAGCGCCGCCTGAAGCTGCTGGCGGAAAAAGGCGTGCGCAATATTGACCAGTACAACAAGCTGTTCGGCGAGCAGGGCACGCGCAGCCTGTTCGGCGAAGGTTCTGACGAACGGCCGATTCCCTACATCGTCATCATCATCGACGAACTGGCCGATCTGATGATGCTCGACCAGGGCAACGTGGAAGAATCCATCACCCGCCTGGCGCAAATGGCGCGCGCGGTCGGCATTCACCTGGTGCTGGCGACGCAGCGGCCGTCGGTGGATGTGATCACGGGATTGATCAAAGCCAACTTCCCGGCGCGGATTTCTTTTCGCGTGGCCACGAAGGTGGACTCGCGCACCATTCTCGACGCCAATGGGGCCGAGGCGCTGCTGGGCCGCGGCGATATGCTGTACTTGCCTTCGGGCTCGGCGCGCGTGCACCGCCTGCACGCGCCCTTCATCACAGAGAAAGAGATCGCAGCGGTGGTAGAGTTCTGGCGCTCGCAGGGCACAGCCGAGTATCAGGAGCAGTTCCTGGAGGCTCCGAAGGAAGAGCGCGAGGCCGGCGAGGCGGGCGGGGATGAGGAAGTTGGCGGCGACGAAAACGATCCGCTTTACAACGACGCCGTGCGCCTGGTGGTGGAGTTCGGCAAGGCCTCGACCTCGCTGTTGCAGCGGCGGTTGCGCATTGGCTACGGCCGCGCCGCCCATCTGATAGACCTGATGGAGCGCGACGGCATTGTGGGCGCGGCCGACGGCCCCAAGCCGCGCGAGGTGCTCAAACGGCCCAACTGGATCTCCGAAGTCGAGCAGTCGCTACGATAGTCGTTTGCGGAAGAAACCTGTGCGGAAGATAGCCGGGCGTGGCGCGGGCGCCTTCGGCTCCAGCCACGCCGATCCTCGCAGCAGCACCTTGTGCGCGCGCCGCCGGATGCTGCAGCAGGCCCAGGTCCCCTTGGGTTACGGGCCACTTCCTCCTTGCCCTGCGCCCCGTGCGGAATCTGGAAGGGCGTTACCCGTCTTCGGTTGCGGTGGTTGCGCAGGGTTCGCAGCACTATACGCCTTGGATGACGGAAGCGACAGAAAGTGGCAGGGACTTTCCCTATCTGCCATCACCCTCTCCGGCAGATGGGCACGTAGTCCGAATGCTTCACGCCGGGCGAAGGCCGGCGGTCAGGCAAGGTGGGTGTCGGCCAGTGCGACCGGTCTTCGTAGATATAGACCTGATAGTCTCCGTCAAAATCGCCCGATGACAGCACCTGAATATTCTCGAAAAACGGCTGGTAGCGTTCGAAATAGTCCAGGCCGGGAGCGCGCACGTGGCCGCACTCATGCGGATTGGGCGCCGCGTACTCCACCGTCACATCCGAGACAATCGGCACGGGCAGAATCGCGATACCTCCGGGCGCAAGCACGCGCTGCACTTCGCGGATCGCTGCCAGGTCGTCTTTTATGTGCTCGAGCACGTGCGAGCCATAGACCAGATCGAAGGATTGATCGGGAAACGACAGGCAGGTGAGGTCTTCGCGGCGGTCGGCGTCGGTCTTGTAAAGATCTGCGCTCACGTAGGAAGCGCATGCGGCGCGCAAGCGGCTGCTGATGAATCGCTCGGGCGCCATATGCAGGACCCGCAGCGAGCGGAAGTTGACCTGTTCCTGCAGCCGATTGACCACCAGCCACTGGAAACGATGGCGCTCTAGATGTCGGCAGCGCGGGCAGAGGGCATGCAACCGCCTGCCCGTATCGCGGGTCACGTCGAGAAACACGCCATGATAGCCGCAGATGGGACACGAGAAGCGCTCCCGCGAAGAATCCAGGCGCAACCTGGCCTGGGAGAGTACGGTGCCAGCTCGCGCCGTCAGACGGTTGAGCATGATGCACAGATTCCGGCAACCACCCGGAACTTGGCTCTCGGGTATCCTAGGTAATTTCCTGAGAGGAAAACGGTAGGCCGGACGACTTTGGACGGATGCCGAACGGGTGGAACCCGGCGAAGGCCCCATCGCAGGACTCCGGATGCACTTTGGCGGCAAAAACCTCATCATCATTCCCTGAAGTATTCTGAGGTACTCTCCTGGAGGGCTTATGAAAGTATTGAAAAAGCAGACCGTGATTGCCGTGGTAGTAGTGCTGGTCCTGGCGGCGGTGGTGGAGGTGTGGAAACCACAGTGGCTGAGGGCCACGATTGCCCTTTCCCGGGGCGATCTCTACCGCATCTTGAAACAGCCCTATTTCCACCTGGGGCACCTGCCGGTAACGCTCGGCTTCCTCATTGAGACGTTTCTGTTTCTGCTGGCGCTCACCTTCGTCTCGCGCTGGATACGGGGCTTTCTGCTGCGCGACATTCTGGTGCGCACGCCCTGGGACCCGGGGCAGCAGTACGCGGTTTCGCGGGTGATCGGCTATCTGATCTTCGTTTTCGGATTGGTGATCGGGCTGCAATCCCTGGGCCTGGATTTGAGCAGCCTGGTGGTTTTGGGCGGGGCGCTGGGAGTGGGCGCCGGCTTCGGTCTGCAGCCCATCGTAAGCAATTTCGTTTCGGGACTGGTGCTGCTGGTGGAGCGGCCGGTGCGCCTCGGCGACCGGGTCGAGGTGAGCAATACTTATGGCGATGTGATACGAATCGGCGGGCGCAGCACCTGGATTCGGACTAATGACAACGAGATCATCATCATCCCCAACTCGGAGTTCGTGACCGCGCAGGTTACCAACTGGACCGCCAATGACCGCTCGGTACGATTTTCGCTGCCGGTGGGTGTCTCATATGACAGCAATCCTGAGCAGGTGCGCGAATTGCTGCTGGAGGTAGCCAGGCAGCATCCGGACGTTCTGCCCGAGCCGGCGCCCGAGGTCATCTTCGATGAATTTGGGGACAGCTCTTTGAATTTCCTGCTGCGGGTCTTTACCGTGAATCAGTTGCAGACGCCGGCGCGGCTGAAGAGCGATCTTTACTTTGCCATCTTCAAGACCTTCGGAGAGCATGGAATTGAGATCCCCTTCCCGCAGCGGGATTTGCACCTGCGGTCGGTGGCCACGCCAGTTCCTTTGAGCGGCATCGCGTCTCCTTCCGCGGCTTCGGGCGGACCTTCTGCGGGCAACTGAAATGAGAGTGAGGGCGAGTGGCGCCACTGCCCGGGTACGGGCCATTCTTTTAAGCCGCGACCACCAAAAACTTACTCAACTTGTCAAGCGGCGGAAAGGGAGTATAATCCCGGCGCTTCGCAATCAGGAAATCCTTTCAGGAAAAACAGAATAAAGAGGTGACTATGCTTCGCAGATCGGCGGTGTGCCTGACGTTCGCTCTTGCACTCTCCGTTCCTTCGCTGGCGCAGATGGAGCACAGCGGGATGACCGGCTATCACCGGGTCGCCTGCATCAAGGTGAGCCGCGAGAAAACCAAGGACTATCGCGCGTGGGTAACTTCGGACCTGCGCAAGTACGCGCAGGCGGAAGTGGAGGCCGGCACACTTTCCACCTGGTTCCTGCTGGAATCGGTTGAGCCCCAGGGCAAGTCGGCGGAGTGCGATTATCTGAGCATCTGGATGTATCCGGGAGCGCCGCCGGAACCCATGAGCAATGAGCAAGTGGCGGCCATGTTGAAGAAGGCGGGCGTGGCGGATAGCGCGCAACAGTTCCTGGAGCGCCGCGATTCGCTGACCACGCTGGTTTCTTACAATATGCTGCAGAACCGCGCCCTGGTAGGCAATATCAAGACCGGCGACTATCTGGTGGTGAATTATATGAAGGCAGCGGACGTGGATGCCTGGGTGGCGTTCGAGAAGAAAATCTGGCAGCCGGTGGCCGAGGCCATGGTGAAGGACGGCGTGAGTGACGGTTGGTCGCTGAATGTGCAGGTGCTGCCGGGCGGCAGCGACTTGAAATTCCAGGGTGTGACCGTGGACATTTACCCCAGCTGGGATGCGGTTTTCAAAGACGACCCGCAGTTCATGGAGCGGTTCAAGAGGGCGCATCCCGACCTGGAGTTTGGCACCACCTTCGAACAATTTGAAAAGCTGCGCACCATCACAGCGATTCAGCTGTTTTCTGTAGTGGACATGGTGACACCTGCGAAGTAGGGACGGTTCCCCGAGCGCAGAGTCATTCAACTGCAGGCCGCTGTGCAGTCGGCGCGATCTGAGAATGAAGGTGACCCGCCTTCGCTGCCGCGGGCTTCCCACGCGGCACATTGATTGCACAAGATAAGCAATCTGCTGCACCCTGCTCCCGGTTTTTTTGCCAGGCCAAAACCGGCTCCAGGAGCCGCTTTCGGGGCTTAAGTTCAGGCGAAAGTAAGTGTTATCGAAGTGCGTGGTTACTCGTATTACCACCCCAGTTACTGTGGTAATCAAGGTGCATAGGTTTCGCCTCAGTACGCAGCGCCACGCGAAATGGGGCCCGGGTTAGCTCTGCTTGGGGCAGAGACCGCTTTTAGCTTCACCAACCCCGAGTTACAGGTTTTGGTTTTCGTACCTCATCGTGGGTGCTGCGAGGAGAGACTACGATGAGACGCAATCTCTACCGGGCCCTTTTCCTTGTGATTGCAGCGGCGGCGCTGGCAGCAATCCTGCCGGTCGCGACCACACAAACCACTACTACGCAGTGTCCGCGATGGCTGGCCTCGGCCTGGCAGCAGGCCCTGAGCACGCCCTTGCTGCCCGTTATCCTTTCGGGCGGCACTCCAGCCACCATTCCGCAGACGATGAGCTTTCCGGATCCGACCGGGAAAATCAGCTCCTACCGCTCGGACGGGACAGTCACCACTGCGAATAATGCATTTTTCTCCTCCCTGGGCACCAACAACCGCACCTGCCTTACCTGCCATCAACCGCAAAATGGGTGGAGCATCTCTCCTGATTCGGTCATGGCTACCTATAAGCTCACGCAGGGGCGCGATCCGCTATTCGCACCGGTGGATGGCGCGGACTGCCCCGATTCAGGAGCAGCCGCCACCAAGTACAATTCGGCATTTATCGCAGCGCGAAAGCAGCTTTTCACCCACGGCAATTTCCGCATCTTTCTGCCCGTGCCCCCCACTCGGGAGTGGCAACCGGTGACCATCGCGCGAGACCCGGGCGGTTGCGAGTGCAGCAAGAAGTATGGGCTGCCCGCCGGCATGCTCTCGTTTTACCGCCGCCCGCTGCCCGCCGCCAATGTGACCTTCGTCGGGCCGGGCGCGGTCATCCTCACCGACGGAACGCCGGGGGTGAACATCATGTGGGACACGCGTGAACCCAGCCTGGCCAGCCAGTTCCTCGATGCCACGCTGGTCCACGCGCAGGCCTCGGCCTCTCAGGCGGCAGCCCTGCAGACAACTACGATGGGGGCTTTGCAGATTAACCAGGGCGTGACTTTTCAGCAGGCAAACTACACGGCGCAGTCCTATGACACCGTGGCCGGAGACCTGACCGGAATGACCGACGCCAGCGGCGCCCTGGGCGGGCCGCAAAACTTGTTCAATTTCACCCTCTCCTTACCTCCGCCGGGTCCCGGCTTCGGCACTGGAAATTGTTTCGTGGGTGTGGGCTCAGGAATGCCATGCCCGGGCTCGTTTGCTCTCAATTTCGCCAATGGCGGAACCAATGTGGGCTCCCAGGTCTATGCCAGTTTCGGCACGACCACGGGAACCACCCCCAGCGCCAAGATGCGGCAGTCCATCGCGCGCGGAGAAGCGCTCTATAACGGCACCGATCCCCAGCATCATGGAGTCTTCATCATTGACGGAGTCTCGGGACTGGTCGAACTGGGCGCAGTCGGTCCGCCGAATGTGGCCATCCCGAACGGCACCTGCACTACCTGCCACAACAACGTCAACGTTGGGAACGATGACTTTCTCGATCCCAAGCACCTGGGAATTGGCGACAACAGCTACGTGAGTGCGCGGCAGAAGGGCGCCAACGGCTCCTCGACGCTGCTGCCCAGCTCCGATAGGCCGCTGTTCACCTTCCTGTGCCCGCCGGGCTCGATTCCCTTCTTCAGCAATCCTGTGGTGGTGAACGGAGTGACCTACGACAAGTTCCAGACCACCGATCCCGGGGTAGGCTGGATCACCGGAAAGTGCGCTGACCTGGGCAAATTCAAAGTGCCGGTGCTGCGCGGTCTGGCCTCGCGCGCGCCCTTCTTCCACGGCGGTGAGGCGGCCACCATGAAGGACGTAATTCTGTTCTATAAAAACCGCTTCAATATGAATCTGACCAACCAGGACGTGCAGGACCTGATCAACTTCATGAACTCGCTTTAGCGGCGGCAGCATGCCGGCGGATCACGGCGGGAGGCTTCTTCCAGGATTCTGTGGAAGCTGGCTTCCCGCCGCGACCTTGAAGCAGCGCGATCGCCCCTGTCTCCATCCCGCCCACCAGCCCGAAGAATTCCAGTCTTGCCTCAGGGGAGGCGTCTAACCGTTGGCAAAATGAAACGTCTGTTATGGGTACAGTCAATCCCAGGCACTTCTCACAGGCATGGCGACGACCCGGCCGCGGTTCTGGTATGCAACTTGGATAACCCTCGCAGTGGCCGCGGCGGCCACCGCGTGCTTCGCGCAGGCACCGCCTCAGTTCTCTGGCCAGGGAATCGCCACGGCGGCTCGAACTGACCACGCCCCGAGAATGGACGGCACCCTGGACGATCCGGCGTGGCGGGTGGCGACCCCGATAGAAGATTTTCGCCAGCGGGAGCCGCTTGAAACCCGGCCGGCTACAGAGAAGACGGAAGTTCGCATTGTGTACGACTCCCGACACGTGTATTTCGGCATTCACTGCTACGACCATCCTGCCCTCATTGCGGCCAGCGAACTGCGCCGCGACCTCAGCCTGGATCTGGATGACAACTTCGCCATCCTGATTGATCCGACGCTCAGCTACCGTAATGGATACATTTTCGAAATCAATGCGCTCGGGACCCAGCGCGATGGCGAAATCATTGAAGAACAAGCCCCGCCACAGACCGATTCCATCGTGGACCCAAGTTGGGATGGGCTGTGGATTTCGGCGGCAAAAATCACCCACGACGGCTGGACGGCGACCATTGCCATTCCCTTCAACACCTTGAATTTTCGCGGCGGTTCGGTGGTGGATTGGGGCATCAATTTCCGCCGGTTCATTCGCCGCAAAAACGAAGAGGACGAATGGTCGGGCTATCACCGGGTGTTCGGCTTCTGGCGCGTTTCCCAGGCCGGACGCCTGGAAGGCTTGCGGGGAATCGAGAGCGGGCGCCTGCTGGTGGTCAAACCGTACGGACTTCTGGGGGCGCAGGCCTTTGAAGGCCAGCCGTGGAGCGCGCTGCATACCGGCGGAGTGGACATCAAGTATGGCCTGGGGAGCAATCTGATCGCCGCCGGCACCATTAATACTGACTTCTCTGACGCCGAGGTGGACCAGCAAGAGTTCAATCTCACGCCTTACCCGATTTTTATCCCGGAAAAACGGGGCTTTTTTCTGGAAGATTCCGACGTGTTCAATTTTCCGCTCTGGAACCAGGATATTTTCTTTTTCAGCCGGCAGATTGGCATTGATCCGGTGAGCGGCCAGGAGGTGCCGATTGATGCCGGAGGCAAGATTGCCGGGCACGCGGCCGGCTTCGACCTCGGCGTTATGGACGTAAAGACGCGGGCTGAAGGACCGAACCCCTATGCGAATTATTCCATCGTGCGGGTGAAGCGGGCGCTCACGCCGGGCTCGTACATTGGATTTATCGCCAGCGACAAGGAATCGGGCAATCCGCTCGATCCCTACAACCGCTCGGGCGGCGTGGATGCGAAGTTCGTGATCTTCCGCAATCTCAACCTGCGCGGCTACTACGCCAAGACCTGGACGAGCGGCCTGCCGGGAGACAATGCAGCCTTCGGCGCCCGGCTTACCTACGCCAATAATTGGTTCAATATTTATGCCGGCCACGGCGTGACCGAACGGAACTTCAACCCGGAAATAGGCTTCGTGACGCGAACTGACGACCAGCCGACCATCGTGCAACTCACGTTTACGCCCCGGCCGCATATTGACGGCGTTCGCGAAATAGATTTTGGCGGCGTCTGGTTCAATGACCCCAATACGGCGGATAAGCTCATCTATCGCGAACTGGCCCCGAGCGCACAGGTTCTGTTTAATGACGGCGCGCTGGCCGGCGTGACCCCGGTGGATGAGACCTACCAGGTGCTGCAGCAGCCGCTGCATCTTTACGGGAACATTTCTATTCCCATGGGCGCCTACCACTTCACGCAGCATCAACTGACGTACACGTCGAGGGGAAATAGTCCATTCACCTATACCGGCCTGTTCCAGTGGGGCGATTACTACACCGGGACATTGAAGACCGCCACGGTGACGGCGCAGTACCGCCCGAACCCACATCTGGCGCTGGCGGTGAATGACACGCTGAATGTCTTCCGGCTGCCCCAGGGCAACTTCAACATCGAGCTTGCCGGCTTACAGGTGAGCTATGCTTTCAACCGCTTCTTGAATGTGACCACCTTTATTCAGCCGAACACCGCCGAAACCAGGGCGGTGAGCGCCAACATTCGCCTCCGCTATACCTTCCGCCCCGACAGCGACTTATACGTAATCTATAACGCGGGCACGCGTTTCCAGGCGCTGGCCGCGGGCAATCCCATGGAAGTCCGTGAGCAGAAATTCGCGGTGAAGGCTACTTACTCGTGGTCGCGGTAAGCCAGGGTGAGCACGCCCGTCCTTCCGGGAGTTAGCGCGCTCCGTAAATTCTTGATCGGGTTGTTGGCATGGCGCGAGGCAGACTTCGGTAGTAGAATCCCCCAGCTTCGCGGTTTCAGTGTCGGCAGCGGATGTGGGGCGGCGGGCGTGCGATGGATGAGCTCTTTTCCATTTTTTTCTTCGGCGGAGTGGTGCTGTTTGTGCTGTTCGGCCCGTGGGTGATTCTCGCTGTCAGCTCCAAGCGGCGGCGGCGGGAACGGGCTGAAGAACAGCACCGCTGGGAGAGTCTGCAGGAGCGGGTCCGCGGGCTGGAGCGAGCGGTAGAGACTGTGCAGAAGGCGAGGCCCGCCGATGCGCAGCCGGTCTCCGCTTCGGTGGCGGAAGCTCCCATCGCCCCTGCTGCGCCAGCGGCGGCCGAAGTCGCCCCGGAACCCGTTCCCTCTGCGCCATCCGATCCAGCCGAGCCCTCGTTCGTCTCGCAGGCAGAAGAAGTTGCTGAGGCCCGGTTAGCCACACCCGACTCGTTGCCTTCGCCGCCGCCTTCACCACCTGTTGCCGCGTATCCTCCGCCTGCTTTTCCGCCTCCGCAGTTCGGCGAAGTGGAGCACGCTGCCACCTTCAGCGATCGCTTTAAGTCTTCCGGCGATCTGGAAGAAACACTGGGCACGAACTGGCTGAACAAGCTGGGCGTTGGGATTCTGGTGCTGGGTGTGGCGTTCTTTCTGGCCTATCAGCTCAAAACGCTGGGGCCGGCGGGAAAGGTGCTGGTGGGATATGTGGTGAGTATTGCGCTGCTGGGCGCGGGCACGTGGTTCGAACGAAACGAACGCTATCGCATTCTGGCGCGCGCTGGGATTGGCGGCGGCTGGGCGATGCTGTTCTTCACTACCTACGCCATGTATCACGTGCCGGCGGCGCACGTGCTTTCCTCGCAGGCGCTCGACCTGGTGCTGATGCTGGCGGTGGCGGCGGCGATGGTCTGGCACACGCTGCGCTACCGCTCGCAGGTGGTGACCGGGCTGGCATTTCTGCTGGCGTTTTTGACCGTCACTATCAGCCACAGCACGGTTTACAGCCTCGCGGCGGGGGCCGTGCTGGCGGCGGGACTGGTGGTAATCATCAGTCGCATGCAGTGGTTCGAGCTGGAGATTTTCGGCATGCTGGCCAGCTACTTCAATCACTACCTATGGCTGCGGCCGATCATCGAGCCCATGCACGGCCACCGGAAACCCTTTCCGGAGTTCGCCGCCAGCGCGGGCATTCTGGCCCTCTACTGGGTGATCTTTCGCCTGTCGTACGTGCTTCGAAAGCCGCGGGAGGAGTGGCAAGAGCACGTCTCCACCGCCGCGGGACTGCTGAATACAGCGCTGCTGCTGGCGCTCTTCAAATATCAATCGGTGCATCCGCAGTGGGCCTTCTGGGCGCTGCTGGCGATCGGCGCCATCGAACTCGCCCTGGGGCAGCTGCCCATCACTCGCCGCCGGCGTAGCGCGGTGATCGTACTCAGCACGCTGGGCGTCGTCTTGCTGGTGGCCGCCCTGCCCTTTCGCTATTCGGGGATGCGCCTTTCCGTATTGTGGCTGTTTGAGGCTGAAGCGCTGTTTCTGATCGGAGTGTGGACGCGCGAGGTCGTGTTCCGCAGGCTGGGGCTGATGGCGCTGGCCGTCGTTGCGGGGCAGATGATCAGCGTGGATGCGGCGCAAGTCGCGGGCATGCGCATGGATGGCGCCTATGTGCACAGCGACTTCCCTCTGGCCCTGATTTTTCTGGCGGCGGCCGGGCTCTTCTACGTGAACTCGTACATCGTATTTCGACGCTGGAAAGAACTGTTCACAGTGGAGTTTGATGGGCGCTGGCTGCACGACCTTTCCTATGCCGGCGGCGTGCTGCTGCTGATCGCGGCCTGGGCCGCTTTCCCCGAGTCGTGGACGGCCGTCGCCTGGGCGGCCCTCGGATTGGCGCTGGCTCTCACCGGGTGGAGATGGAAAGTTCCACAGCTGGGCTACCAGGCGAACGGGTTGGCGATTCTCGCCGTGGTGCGCGTTCTTTCCCTCAACCTGGATGCCGCGCAGAAGTGGCATGGTCTGACGTTGCGGCTTATCACCGTGGCGGCGACGGCGGCTCTGCTCTACGTGACCTCGTCCTGGAGCGCTGCACCGAACCTTGCCGAGGAAGATGTTCCCTTCGCTGCGCCGCGATGGGTGAGCGGGGCCTACACCTGGGCCGCGTCATTCCTGCTGGCGCTGCTAGCCTGGTATGAGCTTCGCCCGGTCAGCGTGAGCGAGGCCTGGGTGGTCGGTGGAATCGTGCTGCTCGAACTTGGCCTGGCAGGCAAGAACCTGGCTTTGCGCATGCAGGCTTACGCACTGCTGATGGCAGGATTCCTGAGAATCTTCTTTGTGAACCTGAGCGCCGCGGGGAACCCCGGCGAGATCAGCCCGCGATTCTATACCGTGCTTCCAATGGCTCTCGCGTTCTTCTATGCCTATGTCCGGCTTCGCGCGGAAGGCGAACCGCATGATTGGGAACGCAAATTCCGGGTCGAGGCGCAAGCCTGCTATCTCGGGACGATCACCATCGCGGCGCTCATGCGCTTTGAACTGCCGCCTGATTGGGTGGCGGCGGGCTGGGCGGCGCTTGCTTTTGC
>Ga0335077_10008178_pt1 | contig 12973 bp, 10 predicted proteins | sample Lox_Sample_31_FD_207151 | JGI IMG/M metagenome (GOLD analysis project Ga0335077, IMG submission 207151) | Soil microbial communities from Loxahatchee National Wildlife Refuge, Florida, United States - Lox_Sample_3.1 | ecosystem: Environmental > Terrestrial > Soil > Wetlands | place: USA... | reverse complement strand
CGCTGCGGGCGGCCGCGCTAAGCCTTCGGAAGAACCCGGCCTACCAGCATCCGTTTTATTGGGCGCCGTTTACTTTGATTGGCGCCGGTCTGAACTGAAGCTGTCGAGGATAGCGGCGAGGACGGGGGAGCCGGGGTTTTGGCCGGCAGCGGCGCGTAGTTCCTCGCGGGCTTCGGAAATCAATCCGGCCCGTGCGTATGCCACACCCAGAACGAGGTGGGAATCCTTGGAGGTGGTCCTCAATTCGGCCAAGCCGGCTTCGGACGCTGCGTCCAGAACCTGGAATCTGGCTTCCGGTTCAGGCGGGGCGGGGGAAGTGAATTCCGATCCATCGCGCCGCACGGTGACCTGCCAGGAGTAGCGAGTTCCACGGGGCAGCGCCACAGGCGTGCGCCACTGCGGCTCTCGAATCCAACCGCTGGCGGCAGCCTCCTGAAAATCCTCGGTGTATACGCCGACCCGGTACTCCGCGCCCGCCGCTGGCTTCCAGTGGAATACGGGAGTCTGCGATTCCACGATCCTGCCTACAGGATCGAGCAGGCCCGTGCCACGCGCGGGTGCAGGTGCCCCGAGAAGCACATCCCGCTTCGCGGTCAGGCTTGCGAGAGACGCGGGAGTATCGACGCGCTGTGTGGCCAGCGCGTGCTCTACCGCGTCGCGAATTTCGGGCGGCAGGCCGTCCAGACCCGCAACGGTCCCCTGGGGGCCGATGGCGATCTGCCGGTTGCCGTCCTGGATGATGGCAGCGGGCGGTGCGGGCTGCTGTGGCCTGGGCGCTTCTACTTTCGCCACCAGGCGCGGTCCGGGGCGGCGGACGATCGCGACGGTAATCAGGACGCACGCCGCGGCTGCCGCCAGGGCGAACACGGGCCAGAACCGGCTCAGGCCGCGCGGCCGGGCGGCCTGCGCCCGATCCAGGTCGAGCTCCGCTCTCAGTATGCGGAGGTCGCGCACATCGGAGGCGCAGGCAGCGCAGGCGCGCATGTGCCGGTCCACTCGCTGGATTTGGGAGTCGCCGGCGGTGCGATCTACGTAGGCCGCGATTTCGTCGTAGGTGAGGTGGGCAAAGGCCGCGGCCTCCGCGCTCAATCGCTGACGTAGCGTCGAGGCGGAGGCCGCCAATGCTGCCTCCTCCGAAACCCGGGCGCGGCAAACATCGCATTCGAGCAGGTGGTCGGACACGGGAAGCACGTCGGACGCGGCTAGCGACCGGGCCCGGTAGGACGCGATCTGTTCTTCAGTCAGGTGCTCCATGCGGCCTCCACTTCAATTGTTCGCTTTGATTTCAAGGATGCGGAATCTCGCGCCATATTGTCCGCGGCCGAAACTAAATTTCATCCTCGGCTTCCTGAAGGCGGCGGGCGAGACGTTTCCGCGCCGTGCTACGCCGGTTGGCGACGTCCTGGCGGCTGATGCCCAGCAACGCGGCCAGGCGGGAATCATCGAGCGGCAGATCGCTCCACAGCCGGGCGAATTCCAGGGGATCCATTTCCAGTACCGCGGCGATCTGCCGTACGGAAGCGATGCCCAGGCTGTCGAAGAGGCGGATGTCGCCTCCGGCGGAATCGTTGAGGTTCAGGAGCAGGGCCCGGCGATGTTCCAGGGGTAGGCCGCCGATTTCCTTCCAGACCAGCCGAACGTAGTTTCGCTGGACCAGCCGCGCGTCCGCCGCGGGAGCGCTATCGCGAGGCTCGTCAGCGGGTTCGGCGCGCTCGTCCTGAACGCCGCACAGATCGGCCGCGGCGTCCACCAGGGTGTCGAAAACCAGCGGGCCGCCGGCCGCCTCGAGCAGGCGTTCCGTGAGATCGGCGACCCGAAGGCTGCTGGCGTCGAGGTGAGCGCGCAGGGCATCGCAGGCGCGGCTGACGATCGCGGCATCGATGACGGGCTTCCGTCCTTTTTGCCCGGAGAGGCCGCAGACCTCGATGCCGTCTGCGCCGTCCCAGACCGCGAATTTGGGCGAATGCGTGGCAGCGTACCGAATCTTCATGGAAAGGCTCAGCCAGGCGGGGCGCTTCGCGCGGTAGTAGGCATTGCAGGCGTTGTAGGCTGTGACGGCGGCATAAGCCGTGAAATCGCGAACTTCCGCGGGACCGTCGCCGCTTTTTATTCGCTCCAGGCGGGCCAGGAGGTGGCAGAGCGCGTTCTGGCAGACGTCCTCCACATCGGCTTGGGGAAGGCGCGCTCCGGAATCGCCCCAGCCAGCGAGCTTGAAACCGACGATCCGGCGAACCAGCGGCTCGGCGTGGCCGGCGAGCAGCAATTCGAGGTGCTGGCGGCTGCGTCCGGGGTCGGTTTCCGCGAGCCATTGGTCCAGCAGCGGTTCCGGCCGCGAACCTGAGCCCAGGGTGTTCATTGGCTGCACCTTGTTTTATCACAAGCCGTTTGCATTGCGGCAATATCGGGGCAGGTTCTGCATCATTTACCAGCGAACGGCGGCACGGCCGTTCCTGAGAGGGGAACATGGGGAGAAAACTGGGCCTGCTGGTTGTGCTGGCAGCGGCTTCTCTGGAGGCCGCACAGTTCCTGATCGTCACCCGCGATGCGAACGGGACCTGGTCCCTGAAGGAGGCTGAAGAGGTCGCGATCAGCGGCAAGGCGAAGGTGCGCATCGTCCCGGCTGCAGGCCAAGGGGATTCCTGGGACTCCAAGACGATGGGGCATCTGACCGCCGAGCCGCTGGAGAGCCTCCCGGTGGTGGTGCGGGCGGCGGATGGAAAGCTCTACACGCACTCGGGCGAGTCGAGCGACTGGACGCTGATCCTGCCCGAAACAAGCGGTGCGAAGACGGCGCAGTCCTCGGCCGAGATCTGGCGCGGCGCGACGGTCGCCATGAAGGGCGATCGCAAGGAGAAAGTGGCAACGCCGCTGCCGGTCGCGCAGCTCTATGCGATTCTCTCCGGCCGGGAGCCGGCGGCATCGGCCGCGCGGCTGGCCACCGACGCCTCGCTGCACAAGTTCCCCGGCGTGCAAGACGCGGAGGCGTTCCGCCGCATGCTGGAAGCGATTCCGGCGGTGGTGAAGGCCTATCCCTCGGGGAACTCCGCCGACCAGGTCCGCGATTTCCTGCGCGCGGGTCTCACGGGCAGGCTGACGAAATGGGCGGATGGCGATGCGCCGGCGACGGTGCTGGAAGAGTGCCTGATGCTGAACAAAGCGGCGGAGACGGCATTTCCCGCGGATGCCCGCCTCGTGGCGCTGCGCAAGCAATCGACTGACGCTAAGAACCTGCTGGATCGCAGGGTGGCCATCCTGCGGGCCCTGCACGCGGGCAAGCAGTTCGATGCTTTCCTGGCGGCTTATCGCGACTTCGAGCCGTACGACAAATCCTTTCCCGACCTCGCCGCGGCGCGGCGCGCACACCTCAACGACAGCGCGGTGGCGCACGTGGATGCCGCGCGGCGCCTGCGAAAGGAGGCCGATTACGCCGGCGCAATCCGGCATCTGCGGCTGGCGCAGTTGCGCAACCCGGAGATGAAGGAGGCGGGCGAGCTGCTGGAGGAAGTGCGGCTGGAGATCGCGCGGCTCTCGGCTCAGAAATTCGCAGAGACGCGGCGGGGAATCGATCCGCGGTCTCCGGCGCAAGTGCAATTGCACCGGCGGCTGCTGCTGGCCGAACAGTACGCCAACGACGGGAAGCAACAGGAGGCCGAGCAGGCGCTGCATGAGGCCGAGAGCCTCGACAAGGACGAACCCAAGATCAAGCTGATGCAGGCCAACCTGGCGTTTGCGCGCGGCGATCTGGGCCTCGCGCTGGCGCTGCTCGACCTCTACGCGGGCGTCGCGCTCAGTCAGGAGGACTTCGCGGATGGCGAGAAGCTCCGCGCCAAGGTGCAATACAAGCTGGAAAACATGCGCGTCGAGGAGCGCGGGCAACTGAAAGACCTCTACGCGGAGCAGCGGTTCGCGGCGGCGCTGCAATCGGCGGCATCGGGGTTGAAGCTGGACAACGAAGAGCCCGAGTTTCTCTACCAGGCCGGGGTCAGCGCGTGCCTGCTGCGCCATTGCGCCGATGCCGGCGGGCTGCTGCGCCGCTATCTCGACCTGACGGATTCGACGCAGGGCGCCCGCGACCGGCGGATCGCGGCCATGCGTTTGCTGAAACAGGCGGAGAGCGATCCTCCGGCATCCCCGAGCCGCAAGGGGCCCGCGAGCTGGTTCTCCGGCGGGCCCCTCGACGCGGGCGTGTTCTACGATCCCTCCAGCCTCGCCTTCCAGCCCAAGGTGGTGCGGATCTCGGCGTCGGATCACCTCACGGTCAACTACGATTGGGCCGGCGATCAACTGCGCAGCGTGCACACCAGGTACGAAGAGAAGAAGACGGGCTCGAATATCGCCAAGCTGGCCCTGGGCGTGGCGGGGGCGTCGCAGGGTCTCAGCATGCCGGTCAACTGGAAGACCACGGGGCGGGAAACCAACGATTTCTACTTCAACTACTACGACGACGCGCCGCAGGTGTTCAACGTCAGCCGCGACAAGACCGTGGTGAAGAGCCAGACGATCCCGATCCGCATTCCGAGCTTCGGCGGATTCGGTGGCTTCGGGATGCTCGGGTCGATGGCGGGATTGGGCGGCATGCTGGGCGGCGGAGGTTTGAAGGGGCTGGTGGGTCTTGGCGGCATGCGCGGGCTGGGCGGTATGGCTATGCCGGCGGGCCTGCCGGGAATGGGCGGAATGGCAGGCGGCGTGGCCGGAATCACGGCGAAGCTGCCCGGAATGGGCGGTGCCGGGTTCGCGGGAATCGGAGCGACGGGCGCGCTCGGTATGAGCCAGCTCACCGCGCTGCGGCAGATGCATCCCGAGCAGAGCTATTCGATCCACGGCGACCCGCAGGGCGGATCCACCAGCGGCAATCTCACGCTGTGGAACAATCCGCGGCTGGATACGCGGCTGGCTTACCAGGTGACGGGCAAGCGCGTCGCGGTGGGGTTCTCGGGGAATCACTATTTTCACCCGTTCGCGTGGGACGCGATCCACCTGTTCGAGCTCGACTACGACGACGAAGGCCGCGTGCGCCACGCCTGGGAGCTGGATGAGCCCAATTCGCCGCGGCTGGACTTCGCGTGGGAAGGGAAACGGCTGCTGAGCGTAACGGCGAGGGCGGGGTCACCCGGTGCCGTGGTGTACTCGAGGACGCTGAACTACTCCGGCGACCGCCTGGTGAGCGAAGCGATCACACAGGGCGGGAAGACGTCGCACATTCAGTACAAGTACAACAAGCAGGGTGTGCTGATCGAGGCGGAATGCGACGGCGATCCGTCGCTCGACGGGCGCTCGCGCAAGATCGAATTCCTGGACGAGACCGCGGATAAGGGGAAGCGCTGATATGACTCGAAGAATCCTTTCCCTGGTTCTGCTGGCCGTAGCGTGCCGGACAATGCGCGGACAGGCGGTGCAACGGACCATGGGCGTCGCGTCGCCGGCCGCGAATGCTGCGGACAGCCAGCCGGACCCGATCGACGGCCTGCTGCGGCAGTACCGGACCATGTGGCAGAAGATGAGCGCTGCGCAGCAAAAGGCCTTTCTCGATTCGGGCGGGACTACGCCCGAGCAGTACGAGCGGACTCTGCGAAGCAAGGGGACACCGGCGGCGCCGGCCGCGCGCGAGACGCAGACGGCCCCTCGCGCCACCGTGGATGTGCTCGATTCGCTGACAACCTCGCTGCAGGATCTGAATGCAATCCGGGATGGAAACCTGGCGCGGGTTCAGAAGGAGGGTTGTCCGCCGGAAGTGGCATCCCGCCTGGCGGATCTGCGAAGCCGGTTGCGGCAGGCGGACCCGCCACAACCGAAGGATCGCGCCGCTGCCGGAGATCCGATGGCCATCGCGAGCGACTGGTTCAAACAGGCTCCGAAAGCGGAGGCTCCATTGCCCGGCGCGGATACTCATGACGGCAAGCTGCTCGACAACGTGCTCGGAGAGTCCGCCGCGCGGCCGGCCGAGACACGGCGGAAGGATACGGAAGAAGAGATCGCGCGCATCAAGGCGGAAATCGCGCAGCTTTCGGGGGCGTGTGGGGCTCTCGGCAAAAAATAGGAGGAAATCATGGTCCGTGCGTTTCTAACTGTCATGCTGATCGGCGGCTGCCTGCGGTCGCAGGAGCCCCCCGCTCCTCCTGCGGTAATCACGGTGGACGTTGCCCCGCTTGCTCCGCCGGACCTTGGGTCGGCATACGCCTCTCCCCGCGACGCGGCGCGCCATCGATTCCAGGCCACGATGTCGCAACTGCAATCGTCGCGCAACATCCGGGCAGCTATGCAAGGCTTCGCCGAGGCCTTCGCAGCCGACCGCACGTATGCGGCGGCGGCGTTCAACCTGGGCGTGATCGCGGCCATCGCCGAGAAGTGGGAAGACGCGCTGGCTGCGCTCGAAGAATCGGCCCGGCTCGATCCGGCCGGGCTCGGCAGACAGGCGGCGCCTTCGATCGAACGCCTCCGCAGGATCTGCGCGCTGGAAGCGGCGCCCGAGGGCAAACTGCAGCGCCGCTATGACGAGGCGCTCTTCCCGGTTCTCCAGAACCTGCCCAAGCTGCCGCCGGCCGACGCCATGCAGGCGCTCGCGGAGGCCGGGCGGATCGATCCCAAGCGCTGGGAGGCTCCGGCCCTGATGGCGGCGCTCAGCGGGATCGGCCACGGGTACGACGTGGCGTCAAAGTTTCTGGAGATCGCCGTCGCGAACGCTCCTGACGCGCAGTTAAAGGAACGACTGCAGAAAGCGCTGGACGCCGCGCGGCGCGAGTTGCGCTACGATGCCGCGCGCGCGGCCGCGGACGCCGCCGCCGACCGCGCCGAATTCGAGAAGGCCGGGTCGCTCTACGAGGATGCGTGGGCGGTCATTCCCGCGCGCTCCTCGAATGGAATGGAAGCCGCATCGGCGTGGCTGCTGCACGATGATACGGCGCGAGCGTCCACGTTGCTGATCCGGCTGCGGGAAAGCGGCGATCCGGAGCTCGCGCCCCTGGCCGGCGCGATGCTCAAAGAGCTGACCCCCATCGAACCCGCCGCCAAAGCTGCCGCGCCGGACGCGCGCGATTTCTTCCGCGATGCCGGCTCGACCCAGCCGGTGGTGCTCTCCGACATCATCCCGCCGGTGAATACCGGCAACATGGAATTGCTCGCGCGTCCGCTGCCCAAGCTGGTTCAGGATGCCGAAGCCGTGGTCCTGCTGGCGTCGCTCTCGGCCGCTCCGGATCCGGCGGCCGCCGCGCTCCCGGAACTGCCGGCGTCGAGGATCGCGGGCGAGAATCCGTGGCGGGAAGTGCAGCAGCTCCTGGCGAGCCGGCCGGCCGAGGGCGCTGCGCCGCAGGCCGAGCGCCCGGTGAGCACGGCGGAAATCGGCGGCGGAAAGGTGCGCCGCCCGCTCCAGGTGACCAGCCGGCCCGCAGGAGCGCTCATCTTCGCCGGCGACGCGGCCGACCCGGCCTGCGAAACGCCATGCACAATTCACGCGGCTCCGGGCAGCTACTCGCTGCGCATGGTGCTGCCCGGTTATCGCGAAGAGGTGCGCGAAATCCGCGTGGCGGCCAAGAGCGCCGAGCTCGACGTGCCGCTGGACCTGATCCGCGGAAATATCCTGATCGAAGCCCCCGGCGCCGGGTCGCTGAAGGTCAACGGAACGTCGATCGCCGGCCAACAGACGTCCGTTGAACTGGCGCTCGCGCCGGGGTTGTACCGCATCTCCGCGGAGTTTGGCCAGACGGTCCGCGAACGAACACTGAACCTGAAACCGGGTGCGAGGTTGCGGCTGGAACTGCGGCCGTAACGCTGCTGGCGGCAGGATAAGAAAAGTGCATCCGGCCCGAGTGCCGGAGCGTATCCAGCCAGCAGAAAGGCAGGTACCCCGTGAGGATAGTTTCGATCGCCATCTGCACCGCGCTGGGGCTCGCACTCTGCGCCGCTCAGAGCCTGGAACTGAGATTCGGCTCGCTGGCCGCGAAGGCCTCGAGCAAGGTAGAGCTCGATCTGGACAGCAAACTGCTCCGGCTGGCCGTTCGCGCCGCCGGAGATGCAGATCTGAACGGCATACTCTCCGGGGTCCAGGCGGTCCACGTGCGCAACTACGAGTTCGCAACGTCCGGGGCATATTCGCAGAGCGACCTGGAGCCTCTGCGGAAGCAGGTAGCCGCGCAGGCGCGATGGTCGCAGATCCTCAACATGAAGGAGGAGGACGAGACCACCGAGATCTGGATCGCCGCGCAGGCCGACAAGGTCAGCGGCTGTCTGATTGTATCCGCCGAAGAGCGGGAGCTGAGCGTAATCTACCTGGAAGGCAGCATGACGCTGGCACAAATGAAGCGGCTCATGGACGACGACGCCCGGCAAGGACTGGGCGAACTGTTCGCGAATCGCTAGGCCGGCCGGTTGCTTTTCCAGAGAAACGACCTGCGAACCAGGACGGCGCCTAACAGAACCACAAGGTAGTTCCAGGCGGAATCGATCACTACCGTCGCAAGGCTCAGGAATCCCAGGTGGGCGGCATACATTGGGGCGGCCTGGCCGGCCACGAACTGCGAGATCACTACCGCCAGGAACGACAGTATTTCGCGGCCGTGCGAGAGCAGTGCCACGCACGATCCGAGGAGGAGGGGACCCACGATGCTCCTCCAGATCCAAAGACCGAACACTGACGAACAGGCCTGCGCCGTTTGTTTGAGCCAGGGCGACGAGAGCCAGGATTGATCGTCCGGCCTATGGACGAGCCAGTCCGGCACAAATTGGAACGCCGTGCCCAGCAGGAGCCCGGTTGCGAACGCTCCGGCCACCATGCCGGCCATGCAGCGGGGCGAGGCCCGGAGCTGTCCTATCACCGTGCGCAGAACAGCGCGCATGACGGAGCTCCAGAACTGCGCCGGCGGGCGTCCGGCATTGGCGGCCGCGATCTCCGCCGCGAGCCCGCGAGCGCGATCGGGCGGCGCCGCCAGCATGAGGATCCACTCGGCTTTCCGGGCGCGTGCCATGCTGTCCATTCCGATTATCATACCTGTAAATCTCTTACGCAGAATAGCCGGATTTGGTTCCCCGTGAGCACCACCAGGCGATGTCACGGATTTGTGGAGCGGCCAGAGCTTCGGACGGCAGTCGGCGATGGAAGTGCCGTTCAAGCCTGACGAGGGGACGGTGCTGTAGTGCGCTAGAAGTTCACGCCGATACCAAACATCGGGGTGAACTGGTGGAAGATGCCGCGAGTGGTGGAGTTTGCCACAGGGCTGAACAACTTGTTCGGGAACGTGGTGATGTAGTCCCGCAGATCGCCGCGCAGCGAGATGTGCTCCTGGAGCCGGATGCGAACGCCGCCCCCGAAATCGAAGACCGGCTTCCATTCGCTCTGGGTCGTCAGGCCGGCGACCTTCGGCAGCGGTTGGGGTACCGGCGCCGGGCCGGTGGTGTTGTAATACTTGCCGCCCGCGCCTCCGGCGACATACGGGCGAATACGGCTCTCGCGCGGAGTGAAGTGGAACAGCGCATCGTATGTAAAGGAATGCGACTGTGCCTGAACGGTGCCGGTCGTCGAGCCCGAGGTGAGGAACGAGTCGCCATCGTGATAGACGTAGCGGAACTCACCGGAGAAGTGCTCGTAGAGATCTTCGACGACGTAGCCGGTCGCTACAAAGCGGTTGCGGATGCCGGCGTCCGCGGTTCCTCCAGTGGAGATGATGGTTCCGTTGTGGTAGATGCCATATCCGACGCCTCCACCAATTTCCCATCTCTGCTGGGCGGAACACGCGCCGGCGATCATTAGCGCAATTGCAATTTTCGATCTCACAATTGAAGTAGACAACACTCCGGGTATCTGCGCAAGAAGAGAAATCCCCGAGTTACCAAAGTTAATAGCTAAAACGGCTCGGGATGTACGGTCACGTCCGCGCCGGGCATGATCTGCTGGATCACTCCCTCGATGGTCTCGGTGAGCGCGTGGGCCTGGAACAGGCTCTGGTTGCCATCCACGAGTACGTGGAGGTCGATGAACGCCACCGGCCCGGAGTACCGCACGCGAATGGCATGGCAGTTCATCACGCCTGGCACGGCCTGCACCGCGGCCAGTATGCGGTCCTCCATGCCGGCGGGCGCGGTGTCCACCAGGGCGTCGATGGTGCGGCGTCCGAGTTGCCAGCTTACCCAGATCACGACCGCGCACACGCCCAGCGCCGCGATCGCGTCCGCATGGCGGAGCCAGGCGAGCTCGGGAATATACTCGCCGGCCTTCACGCAGAGCAGCCCCAGGATGACGACCGAAGAACTCCAGATGTCGGTCTGAAAGTGGAGCGCGTCGGCCTCGAGCGCCTGGCTGTGGTACTTCTTCGCGGCGCGCGCAAGCACCCGCGAGCGCGACGCGTCGATCGCGATGGAAGCGATCATCACCCCGAATGCCCACACAGTCACATCCACGTTCGCCTTATGGGAAACCAGCCTTCTCACGGCCTCCCAGACGATCCACGCGCATGTGGCGAGCAGTAGCAGGGTTTCGGCCAGGGCGGAGAGGTTCTCGACTTTTCCGTGACCGTAGAGATGCTCGCTATCGGGGGGACGGCCCGAGATGCGGACCGCGAAGAACGTCATGGCTGCGGCCACCAGGTCGAGGCCCGAGTGGGCAGCTTCTGCCAGGATTCCCAAGCTGCCTGTGAGGATGCCCACCAGCACCTTGAACGCCGTAAGCCCAATCGCCGCCACCAGGGACGTCACGGCAGCCGACTGCTTCTCGCGATCGTTGTTTACCGGGGTTGCAACCACTAATTCGAATTTACCGCACCATCGCAGCGCGGGCGCTTCGGGCCATCGACCGCAGAATTCCGTCCGGATCGGCAACGCATCGGGACGCGAGGACGGCAGCCCGCTCCTCGGTATCTGCCACAGCGTAGACGCGCAACTCGTCGGCGTTTCCCGACGGGCGGAAGTGCAGCACTTCGCCGCTGTGAAAGCCAATGCGCACGCCGTCGGTATAGTCGAGGTCAACGATTGGGCCAAGCGAGAGGTCCGCCGGTATAAGGCTCTCGAGCTCGGCACGAATGTGCCCGGAATCCGAGCTGGCGCCAGGGGTAAAGTGCCGCACCATCTGTTTGCCGAGCGCCTGCGGAAATTCGGGGAGAAGGGCGGCGCGGCTATACCGCTGCGGAAGGCGCGCAAAGAGCTCGGAAAGCGTACGGCCCTGTTCGCGCGCGGAGAACAACACGCACAGCAGGGGAAGCACCGCGTCGCGCGTGGCCAGCGCTTTGAGGACCCGGCCGTTCCGCTCGATATCGCTGCCGGCGAGAAAACCGCCGTTGGCTTCCCAGCCGCAGACGCGGCGCCGGCCTTTGGCCCGGGCGGCGTTCATGCCGGCAATCACGTAAGGCGACCCGATGCGGGTTTTTGGTTCCAGAACCTCGGCCAGGCTGCCCCGGTCGATTGCGTCGTTGCAACTAATAGGTACGACCACTGCATCGGCGCCCAGATACTCGGCCGTGATCATGCCGAGTAAGTCGCCGGGAAAAAATCTTACACGCCCTTCCTCGACAGCGAGTAATAGGGGACGGTCACTGTCGCCATCCGTGGAAACGACAGCCGAAACGGGGCTGTGGAGATCGACTCTATCGTCCACGAGGCGCTGAATATTGCCCAAGTGCGCCGCATTGATGTTTTCCGTGTCGATGGGGACGAACTCTTCGCTGCGGCCGGCCGGGATGACCTCGACACCCAGGCGGGTAAGTAGCTCTCCGAGCAGGTCCCTGCCCACCGCCGAGTGCTCATAGAGCAAAACTCGGAGCCCACTCAGGGACGAGTGCCCGAAAAAGTCCAGATAGCGCTCAAGATACGCTTTCCAGGCAGCATCCGTCGCGGGTGGCACCTCGCGGTGGCCGGCCTTGAACATACCAAATTCGTTGAACCGCGAGGCGGCGAAGTCCTCACTGCCAATTCTCTCGCGCACCGCTTGCACGGACGAGCCGATCGGCGCTTCCTGCTCCTTGAGTAATTCGCCCGTGGAAGTGTTCAGCTTGTAGCCGTTACGGTTGAAGGGAATGTGGCTCCCGGTCACCATAATGCTGCCCTTGCCGCGGCTAAGTGCGAAGTAAGTAAGTGCCGGTGTAGGGATCGCACCCAGGTTGACCGGTTTCATTCCGGCGTCCCGGACAGCTATCTCGACTGCCTGGCAGATTTCGCCACGCACCGGATCGGTGACGGCGAACTGTGTCGAGCTGGGCCGCAGATCATGGGCGAAATAAAACTCGTCTCCGCCGGCAATACCGCCTTCGGAGATCGGGAGCGCACGGAGAAACTCGAGCTCGCCCATCACGTTGACATAGATCTCGAGCTGGCTGAGATGGATTACTTCTCCGCGGCGGCCGCTGGTTCCAAAGCCCAGCGGTCTGGGCTCGTAGGCCAGGTTCGCCTGGAGACTCGATTTGGCATCGGGCATCGAACTCTACCGCGCCTCCAACGCGCGGGAAACCAGCGCCTGCGCTTCGCGCTGCAGGGCCCGTAGGTGTTCCACGCCTGCGAGGCTCTCCGCGTAGAGCTTGTAGACGTTTTCCGTTCCCGAAGGGCGCGCCGCGAACCATCCGCGGGCGGTCACCACTTTCAGTCCGCCGATGGAAGCGCCGTTTCCCGGCGCGGTTGTCAGCATCGCTTCGATCGGATCGCCGGCCAGCTCCTTCGCGGTCACCTGGCCGGGCGACAGCTTTGCGAGTTTCGCCTTTTGCTCCGGTGTGGCCGGCGCGTCGATACGCTCGTAGACCGGCGCGCCGAACTGCTCCGTCAGTCCCTTGTACACGACGCCCGGATCGCGGCCCGTGCGCGCCAGGACCTCCGCGGCGAGCAAACCGAGAATAATGCCGTCCTTATCGGTAGTCCACGCCGAGCCATCGCGTCGCAGGAAACTGGCGCCGGCGCTCTCTTCCCCGCCGAAGCCGAGCGAGCCATCGAGCAGGCCCGGGACGAACCATTTGAATCCGACTGGAACTTCCACCAGCGGCCGCTTCAGGCTGTTCGCGACGCGGTC
>Ga0335077_10008177_pt1 | contig 12974 bp, 11 predicted proteins | sample Lox_Sample_31_FD_207151 | JGI IMG/M metagenome (GOLD analysis project Ga0335077, IMG submission 207151) | Soil microbial communities from Loxahatchee National Wildlife Refuge, Florida, United States - Lox_Sample_3.1 | ecosystem: Environmental > Terrestrial > Soil > Wetlands | place: USA... | reverse complement strand
TGTGCGCGAAGCTCTCGTAAGCGCGTCGGCGATCCGTGATGCGGAAGGCCACTCAGCCCCGTGCCTGTCGGGATCGTTCTGCCTGACGCCGCCCGTAGCTAGTATACATGGGACGAACGCTCGAGCTAGACGCGCGCCGGCTGCGTTGCTGCCGCGTCCGCCGTCAATTGGTCGGCTTGTCCGGTGCGCCCGGGGATGCGGCCTTCTTCGCCGCCTCGAGCTGAGCTGGGCAATACACCTCCAACGTCTCGTCGTAGCACCAATGGGTGCCGAAGCCATCGTTCTTCTTGATGCATGCGTAGATGTACTGGCCCATCTCGTCGGTCCAGTGGCAGCCCTTGTACCTCTGCATGGCACGCTCACGCTGGTAGGTGGGAGCGGCGTCTCCTTCGGCCCAGGCGCGCTCGACCCCGAGGCTTGGGCTCAACGCCAGGATGGCGAAAGTTGCGATCAGATGGGATGCTCTCATGACGATTCCTCTTGGTAGCGCTCGATACGGGCCCGTTCCCGCTCCCACTGCAGCCAGGTGTCGCTGGCCCCTCGGCGCGACCATCCTGCCGGACGCGCACTGGATCGCATTCTAAGGCAAGCGCGCGCGCTGCGGGACGCAGAGCGTACCCCGTGGGGCCGCCACAAGTCGCCACCCAAACCTCCTACATCGCCAGATCCGCGCGCACGCGTCAGAGGATCACGGCGGGCGCGCCGAACAACCAGTCGTGCCCGAACAGCAGCGCGACGTACAGAGCCACTCCGGCGAGTGGCCTCGCCCATCCGATACCGGCCCAATCGGCTTTGGTGCGACCGGAGAGTACCGCCGCGAACGGCACGCGAGAGGTGCGAGCGGCGAAGGTGGACCACGCATCTCCCAGCTCGAGCGCACGCCGGCGATCGATGGCAAACATGCCCCCGATCGAGAGCAAGGCCATGCTGCCGAACAGGATAATCGAGGCCATGTCACCGTTGGCGATCAGATGCGCCACCGCCCAGAGCGCGGCGCCGCACAGGAACGGATGCCGGGTGACCGTCAGCGCTCCCGCGGCTACCGGCACCTGCGCCCGCAGCAGCCGCTCGCCCATCACCGCGGTCGGGCTGCGGGAGGTCAACCCCAGGACCGCCAGGATCAATGCAAACGGCATGGCCATCACCGGAACCAGGTTCGCCGCCGGGCCGAAATCCCAGACCACCAGCGGGGGCGCAACGCGGTACGCCGCTACCAGCCAAATCAGGAACAACACCATCAGCAGCGAGTACAGCGCGGTGAAGAGGCCAACGCCAAGCGCTTTCACGAGCTTGGACCGCACCGGGGGCCAGGACAGGACGAAATGCCCACCGACAAACGCCGCGGCCGCGGGAAGAACCGATCCCAGAGCGCCGTTCATGCCCGATCAGTCGTCCCGTGTCGCCCGTGCGCTGAGACGCAACCGCCGCCCCGTCCAAAGCACCGCTGGGAGCCTGGCCATGTGTTGGATGGCGGGAGGGGCCTGCTCCTTCCGTCCCGACGGGCGATGAGAAAGGGGCACGCCAACGCTTCTGCCCGTGGCGCGCCCGCATGGAAGCCGCCGCGCCGCACCTGGAGCACGATGGCATCGCATACGCTCACTGGGCGTCGGGCTGATTCTGCGGCGCGGCCTTTTGGAACGCCTCGAGCATCTGGCATTCGGCGTCGATGCGTCGGATGGTAGGAAAGGCCGACAGGTCGACCTTGAAGCGCACCGCGTTGGCCACCTGAGGAACCAGGGCGACATCCGCAAATCCGGGCGTATCGCCGTGGCAATAGCGCCCGGTCCCGGATTCGGTCGCCAACCGCCTCTCGAGCGCCGTAAAGCCGGTTCGGATCCAGTCATGGTACCAAGCGAGCTTCTGGTCCTCCGAGATGCCGAACTTGCCCGTCAGGTAGTTCAGCACCCGCGGATTGTTCAGCGGATGGATCTCGCAAGCGACGATCAGAGCGAGCGAGCGCACGCGGTTGCGTCCGACGGGATCGGGCGGCAACAGCGGCGGCTGGGGATGGACCTCTTCCAGGTACTGGATGATGGCCAGCGACTGGTACAGGCGCTGGCCCTGATCCTCCAGCACCGGCACCACGTTCTGCGGGTTGATGGCGTCATATGCCGGCTGGTACTGCTCGCCTTTCGCCAGATTGACGCTCACGGTCTCATAGGAGAGATGCTTGAGGTTGAGCGCGATGCGCACGCGATAGGCCGCGGAGCTGCGCCAGTAGCCGTAGAGCTTCATTGCTCGCCTCCTCCCGAGTCGCCCCCAGTCCAGCGTCGATGGTCGCGCGCGACCTGTTCTACGAGATCTGGTCTCGGCGCTGCGCTCCGTGCGCGGGCCCGATGCTCCTACTCGCTTGCGTCATCGGCGCAGCGGCCGCGAACACCGTTCTCTGGCGGCTGCGGGAACCCCCTGCTCCACCGGATGCGGATCCCGCGCGTGGTGCTCGTCGGCCGGTGCGGGCGGCCTACGGCGCAACCCCTTCGCACACGCTGGGCCGATTCACGCGCTTCGTGTGCATCCAGGCCTGAGGCTCGGCGGCGAATTCAGCGGGGCATCGAACGCCCGGCCCTGCAAGATTCAGCGCCCGCGCGCTCCGACCACCATCAGTTCGGCCCGCCGATCGGGCGCCAAGCACTGGATCGTCTTGACGCGGTCGAGCCCCTCGCACGCGTCCGGTTTTGTGACGGGCTCCGCCGCCCCGACTCCGCGTGCCTGGACCTTGTTCTCGTCCACGCCTTTCTTGATGAGGTACTGCTTGACGCTCAAAGCACGCCGCTCCGAGAGCGTCTCGTTGTATGCGTCGCTACCGAGTCGGTCGGCGTGACCCGTGACGACGATTGAGTCGTATTGCTTTTGCGCGAGCGCGGCGAGCAGCTGGTCCATCTTGGCTTCCCCGGCGGGAGTCAGCTTGTAGTCGTCGAAGCTGAAATGCGTCTGCGCGTCGAGCGTGATGTGCAGCGCCGCCCCCGACAGCTCAGGGGGACGCGCGGCCGGCTGCTCTGGAACTTTCGCCACCGGCGCGGACGGCGCGGGTATCGGTTGAGGAGGGACGGGCTGTTGCGCGAGGGTTGGAGCGGGCGCCGGAGGCGGGGGCTTGGGCGCCTCAGCCTGCGGGGTTGGCGTCGGCGCAGGTTTCACCTCTGCAACGGGTTTGGGCCGCTGTTCGGCTACCTGCGTCTCGCACGGCTGTGCGCCCGGCGCCCAGGTTCCGGTTCGGACGCAATTTCCCGCCGCGCCCGAGCGCACCAGAGGCCCGACGGGAAGCGATACATAGTCGTCTTTCGGGACTTCGACTGGCGCACCTCGTGCCGTTGGGGGCACACCCACCGGCCCACCCGCACGGCCGTACCAATCCTCAAACGCGTTTGCTGGCAACCGTCCGGTGCCTGTGCCGCGGGGCGAGGTGCCGACATCGGTTGTGCCTGCCAGGGTTCCCGCGCGGCCAGGCCATTGCACCGGTGCTGAGCCGGCCGGAGAGGCATCTCTACTGGCGGCTTCGATGGCAGCCGCTCCGACTGGGCCACCGGCGCGCCCGTAGTCGTCCGCGGATGGGTCGGTGGGGCGGGCCGGTGTCGATGCGTCGGATCCAAGTAGCCCTGCTGGGCCGCACAGGGCAACGCACACCAGAGTCACACCAACGGCCGGCCCGGGACTGAAGCGCTTCATACTCGATCCTCCCATGCTGCATGGGCTGCTAACTATAACTCTATATGGGGGCTCAGGCGATGGTCAGGCGAGCGCGGTCGCCGGCGCTCGCGTCCCGGCAACGTGCGCATCGGAGGAGGGCCGACTTCGCGCAAGCGACACCGACGATAGGGGGAAGCCGTGAACTGCAATGGACCCCCAACAAGCGCACAACGTTGTCCCACGCCTCCCGGGAGTATCCGCTATGCGGGTTGATCGCTCACGAGCTGGTCACGCAACGACCGCCGGCGAGCGAGGAGTCCCGCCGCCTCGGCCATGTCCTCGGCATTGTCGAAGAAGGGCACGCCGGACGACTCCATGATCGCCGCCCACTGCGGCTTGCGCTCTAGCGTCCCCATCATCGAGTGCAGGATGGGCAGCGACGCTCCCCGGGACGACTGGGCCAAGCGCTCCACCACCGGGGTGGCATCGACCATGAACGGGACTACGTGGACCACGAGGACGGCGTCGTAGGCTCCGGCGGCTTCGGTCAGCGCTGCCGACAGAGTGTCGCCGAAGCGCTCTTCGCGGGCGTCGGCCAGCAGGTCGAGCGGATTGGCTACGGCCGCCTCTGGCGGCAGGAAGGCCCGTAGCCGCTCGGCGTACCCCGCGGGCAGCTGCGGCAATACCAGACCCTCGAGGGCGCACTGGTCGGTGCACAGGACACCGGGGCCGCCCGAATTCGACAGAACCAAGACGCGCGAGCCGATGCCCTGCGGGTAAGCACCGAAGGCCTTCCCCGCCAGCATCAGGCGGCGCAGGTTGGTCACCCGCACCATTCCGCAGGCGCGGCAAAAGGCCTCCGCTTGGTCGTCGGTCAAGGCGCTCGAGCCGGTGTGCCGGAACACGGCACTGCGCCCCGGCGGCGTGCGCCCGCCGATCAGCGCCGCTACGGGCTTCTGGCTGCTGACGCGACGCGCGAGGCGCAAGAAACGCTCGGCGTCACCGAACGATTCCGCGTACAGAAGCACCGCGCGGCAAGCCGGGTCGGAACCCAGCTCCTCCACGTACTCGGCGAGCCCCAGATGCATGGCGTTGCCGACCGAGACCAGCGCACCGATCGCGATCCCCATCGCATGGCTGGCAGCGATCACCTCCTCCGCAATGGCCCCGGACTGCGACACCAGCGCCACGCCACCGCCGCGCGGCAGATCCCGCAGGAAGGTCGCGGCGAATGGTGCCTCCGGATCGGTCAGGTTGATGACCCCGGCACAGTTGGGTCCTCCGACCGTCATCCCATGCTCCTCCGCCAGCGCGCGCAAGGCTCGGTCTCGTGCTTTGCCCTCGTCGCCGCTCTCGGCAAACCCGCCCGGCAGGATGAGCACGTTGCGGTGCCCGGTTGCAGCGGCCTCGCGCACCACCTCGAGGATCGCGTCGGGACGCACTACGATCACCGCCAGCTCGCAGGCGGGCACGACGTCCAGGAGCGAGCGCGCAACGGGCAAGCCCAGCAGCTCCCCGCCCTTCGGGTTGACCGGCACCAGGCGCCCGCGGAAACCCGACCGTACCAGGTTGCGCAGTACGGCGCCTCCGGAACTGGTCAGACGATCTCCCGCGCCGACGACTGCGACGCTGCTGGGCCGTAGGAAGGCTTTGGCGCCTGCGGCGGCCTCACTGGTTGACAGCATCTGCACTCCGCCCTCCTGTATCCTCGCCACCATGGCCTAGCGCGCCGGCCTGCCCGCCTTCGCGCGCTGCACCTGCACCCAGATCAGCCTGACCGACCGAACTTGCGTACCGAGACCGGTCGCCACACCCGCCTTCCGGAGCCCCTCGCGGCGGGGCGGCTTCGTGCGCGAACTTGGGGCGACGCACGCTGGCGGAGCGCTATTCTATCGGCTGGACCGGCGCCAGCGCCGGCGCGTCAACCTGGTTGTAAGCCGGGCGTTAAAGACGGCGACGAGGCGCACTGCCCAGTCGAAACCAGTTCGGTTCAACCCAACAATGATGGAGAGTTCGTCAATGAAGAAGCTGATCGCTGCCCTGATCGCCGGCCTGTTCGCGGCCGTCACCGTGACCGCCTTCGCGGCCGACACGACCACGCCCGCGCCCACCGAGAAGCCCGCGCCGCAGAAGAAGCAAAAGAGCAAGAAGAAGCACAAGAGCCAGGCCGCCAAGACCGACGGGTCCAGCAGCAAGAGCGACGGATCCAGCACCGAGAAGAAGTAACCCGGCGTTCGCCCATAGCCTACGGAGCAGGAGCCGGCTCGCGCCGCCTCCTGTCTCCGGCCGCGGATCTGAGTCAGCGCGCGTAGCGCGCGCGGATCCGCACCGTTCGCTCCAGCTCCTCGCCGACCTCGATCAGCTTCAACCGCAAGCTGGGCTCGAGGTCATCGCGCTCGAGCGCCCGCTGGACTGCCGCCAGGGCGGCTGCGCCGCGCTGCCCTCCAACGAAGGCGGTGAGCCAACTGTTCACGAAGAAGATCTTGCGGGTGCGCTGCAAGCCCTGCAGCTCCCGCAGCGCGGGTTCCAGGTACGGCAGGGTCAGCTGCTCCTGCTCGACGGCGTTGAACGCAGCCACGCCCTCCTCCGTCCAGCGCTCGGGCAGGTTGCGGTCGGTGACGAACGCCTCGAAGTAGGCGCGTTTGACCTCGGCCTCGGGCCGGGCCGCGCCCGCCGCATAGGCCTGACGACGCCCCTCATCGCTCACGTCCGCCCGCGCCTGCTGCGCCAGCAAGCGGTCCGCGTCGGGATCGCCAAGCGTGATCAAGCGCCGGAGGATGCGGAAGCGGTCGTTGGACGACAGCGTGGCGCCCGGCACGGTGGCCTTCCCGGACAGGAAGCGCTTCAGGTCGTCGCGTCCCGCCGGCGTGGAGACGGCTCCCGCGTACGATCGAAACCAGGTGAGGCGCATGCCGGGATCGGGTCCTTCCGCCACCCCGGCGCGCAGCACCGACTCCACTTGCGGCGAGGCCATGAGCTGTTGCGCATCCGAGAGGTACCAGCGCTGCAAGATCTGCAGCCGGCTCAACAGCCCCGCCGCGGTCACCTGATCGCGCTCGCGGGGCAGCTCCCGAAGCAGCACGTCGAGAAACTCGAGCGGCGCCAGTTCCGCGGCGCGCACACTCTCCCAAAGCGCATCCCATAGCAGCGCGCGCAGCAGGTCGTCTTCGACGTTACCGACCCCTCTCAGCAATGCTGCTCGACTGGCGGCATCGACGAGGAAGAGCCCGTACCCGAAATCGCCATCGTTGGCGAACGCGATGCGGAGCCGCTTGCGGCCGCAAGGGCTGCTCACGCGCACCGCTCGCGCTTGGAGCAACACGGGCAGCCGCTCCAGACGGCTGTCCTCGCAAATCACGACGAGCTGCACCCGCATGGGCCAGACGCCGCCTTCCCCCAGCGCGTCCTCCTGCGTGAGGACGATCTCGGAACCGTGACCTTCGGGGTCATCCGCGAAGTCCGTGCGGACCATCGGCAGACCCCGACGCGTAACCCAGGCACTAGCCCAGTCACGCAGGTCCCGTCCGGAAGCGCGCTCGAAGGCGCTTACCAAGTCGTTCCAGTCGGCCGAATCGAAGGCATGGTCAGCGAGGAAACCGCGCACGGCGGCGCGGAAGGTCTCCTCGCCCAGGTAGTGTTCGGCCTGACGCAGCACCGCAGGCGCCTTGCTGTACACGATGCTGCCGTATGCCGACTTCGCGCCGGCCAGATTGGCGAGCGGGGAGCGGATCGGAGTGGTCCCATGGGTGGCGTCGGTCCGGTATGCAGCCGTCTTCAGTGCGCGAAACGTATTCCACGCATCGCGCTCATTGATGAGCGCCGCCGTCGCCTTGGCGGCCATGAAGTTGGCGAACCCTTCCTTGAGCCAGAGGTCGTCGAACCAGCGCATGGTGACCAGGTCGCCGAACCATTGGTGCGCGGTCTCGTGGAAGATGAGGCTCGCGCGCCGCAGCCGATCCGAATCAGCGGGCTGAAACGGGAACAGTACGCTGTCTTCGCGCAGGAAGGTTGCACCCGCGTGCTCCATGCCGGAGTAGGCGAGATCGGGAATGAGGACGAGATCGTACTTGGCGAAGGGGAAAGGGCGCGCGAAGTAATCCTGGAAATAGTCGAGGGCCTGCTGCGTAAGGCCGAGCACGGTCTCCGCCTCGGCCTGGGCACGCTTGAGCCGTGACCGCCGCACGAACAGACGCGTCTCGCCGCGCCGCACCTCTTCGAAAGGGCCGGCAGCAAACGCGAACAGGTAGGTACTGATCGGCTCGGTCACCGCGAACCGGGTAGTCTGCACATCGGCCCGTTGCGCAGATGCGAGCGCAGGGGCGTTGCCGATCACGCGCGATCCGAGCGGAGCGGTCACGCTGAGCTCGAACCGAGCCTTCAAGTCGGGCTGGTCGAAGCACGGGAACAGGCTGCTCGCGTCGGCCGGCACGAGCAACGAGTACAGATAATCGGATCCATCCTCGGGATCGTGAAAGCGCGTGACGGCGGACCCGGAAATCCGGATCGGTGACTCGAAGCGCAGCTCGATCAGGTTCTCGCCTTGGCGCAGGCGCTCGTGCGGAACCACCAAGTGGTCGGAAACCAGCGCCGGGGTTCCGAGCGACGTGCCGTTTGCGCGGAGGTCTTGCACCGCCGCCCCATCCCAGGGGCGCCAGTCCAGGACGAGATCTGGGCCGCGTTCCGGCACGACAACCCGCAGCGACAGCGTGCCGCGCACCCGCTCGAACGGAGGCGAGAGATCGAGGTTCACGCCATAGCGGACATCTCGATAATGCGCAGACCGCCACTCGGCCAGCTCACGGCTGATCCCGGGCCCGGGTTCGCTGGTGGGCAGGCTGGCGTTGGCCGGCGAGTGGCTGGCGGCGCACATCAGAATGAGGAACGCGGCCAACGAGACGATCGCACGCTGAGAGCGCCACATAGGGCTAGAGCGGCGCCGTCCCGTCGACGCGGTCTCGCCCAGCAACCGTGATGGCGCCACGCCCGCACGGTCGCGCCTCTCCAGCCACTGCCAGCATCTCTCCCCATCGCATGGCTAGCGGCCTTCGGCGGGACTACCGTCGATCGCCGCGCGTCGCCCGATCTCGCGCACCAGCGCAGTGAACTGCCTTTCGACCGCAGCCCGCAGGGCCGGCACTCCGATCAAGGGCAGGAGCCGAAATGCCGGAACCAGTCGTCCGGTATAGGTCAGGCGCAGGCTGTCGCCGTCCGCGGTGAGTTGATATACGCCAGTCATCTCCCGGAAGTTACCCGACATCGCGCGCGCGCTCACCGAGTTCGGCGGCTGTTCGGTCACGGCCAGCACCACCTCGAGCGGGAAATGGAAGAGAAGGAACCGAGCCTCGCCTTTCTGCTCGACGATCGTCGTATCGCCTGCGCGCGCCAGGACACGGCTCGACTTGAGGTCTGGCACGAACTCGGCGTAGCGGTCGTACGCCGTGAGCACTTCCCAGGCGACCTGTGGATCAGCGTGCACTTGCGCGCTGGCTTCGACGAGCACCGCTTCGCCTTCGCGGCGGGCTTTGACCTCGATCGGGCCCGCAAGGGCGGCCACGCAGTGCCAGGCAACCACAGCCAGAACGATAGCCGAAACCTGGCGCAGCCAGTCACCCGCGCTGCAGCCAGCGCCGTCGCCGCGCGAGCGAGTTGCAGCTACGGCCTCATCGGAGTCCTGTACGCGACCGGCCGGTTCGGGCCGCCCGGCGGCACCACGCGAACGCGGGACCCTTCGACGCGGCGGATCGGGATTAGCAGCGCGCACGGAACACGCGGGTCATCGCGAAAGGATCGAAAGCCAAAAGGTCCATGGATGTCTCGTGCAGGGGCCGCAACAGCTTGCCTCGGTGCGCGCGCCGAGCGGATCGCAGGGTGCCTGCGAGACGGTCGTGCATCGGTTGGAGACCCCACACCGCGGGGAAGGTTCTCAGGCGCCTGCGCGAAGTCGTCGGGCGATCGTGACCAATGCGTCGCGGGAGCCGAACCCGCCGGCCTTGGTCACGAACCAAAGCGAGGTTTCGCCGGTCTCGATCCGGCTGATGGGAATGCCAGGCAGGAGGCTGCAGGCGACTCGCAGCACGGCGACGCCCAGACGCTGCAGGATCGCGAGCGCCGTGTCTCCGCCGGTCGCGACGACCGCCGAAACGCGGCGCCGTTGCAGCAGTTCTGCGACGCCCACGCCCAATCGCTCGGCGACTTCATCTGCGCGGCCTTCCCGGCCATCGCAACCCGACATGGCGACAATCACCACTGCCGGCGCGCCGGCGCCAGCGGCAGACTCGACATCCACCCGCCCGTTCGGAGCGCGCGACGGGTATGCGTGCCCCTCCTCGAGGAGCGCAGCGACCTGTTGCGCGCTGCGTTCCGCGCGGGAGCCAACGACGAACAGCACCGTCCCGTCGACAGCCCGCGGCCCGAAGGTCGTCGCCGCAGGCTCGAAACAGACATCGGCGAGCGCGTGCGCGATGCCCGCCGACCCCACGAGAAGCACCCGCGAAAGCTGTCCCTGCACGGCGCGGATGGCGCCGCGCAAGTCCTCGTCGGTGGCGGTGTCCACAACCAGGATCTGCTGCCCGTGGGCACTCAGCGCAGGGAGAGGCTCGCCCCGCCGCAGCAGTTCCACCGACGCGCTCGGCGCGGCAGTCCGGAACAGCACGTGCACCGGCTCTCGCGGCGGTGGCGACAGCGCATCCTTGGCAAAACTGGTCTGCGGAAGCGGCACACCTTGCACATGGACCACGCCGTCGACCAGGCTGCGCCCCTGCGCCGGAAACCCGGGCGCCACAAGGGCCACCCTCCGGCCCGTCGCGTCCAGCATGGCGAGGGTCTCCGCCACGACGTTGCCGCGCAGCGTCGAGTCGACCTTCTTCACCAAGATCTCGGTGCGCGGATCGATCAGCCGTTGCGACATCCGCCCGACCCGCTCGGCGGCTGCAGCCGGGGGGAGGTGGCGCGAGTCGGTGTTGATCGAAACCACTTCGGCTCCGTCGAGCGCCGCCCGATCGCACGCGCTTGCGACCGCCCGCGTGTCCAAGCCGCGGTCCGCGAGCGGCGCCGCCACATCGACCGTTCCGGTCAGATCATCAGCGACGATGGTGACGCGCGGAGGATTCCGGCTGGACTCGTTCGCGCCCAACCCGGTCAGGCCGCCGCTTTCGCGGGCATCCGCTCGGACATCCTGCGGGCATAGGCCACGGCGGCGCGCATGTTGGCGTGGCTCGCCTTGCCCTGCCAGGCGATGTCGAACGCCGTACCGTGATCGACCGAGGTGCGCCGGATAGGAAGCCCAAGGCTGACGTTGACGGTCTCGTCGAAGGCGATGAGCTTGGTGGGGATATGACCCTGATCGTGATACTGCGCCACCACCAGATCGAACTCTCCCTTGAGCGCCCGGAAGAACACGGTGTCGCCGGAGATCGGGCCTTTGACGTCGATGCCCTCGCGCTGCGCCTGCGCTACGGCCGGGTTGATGCTGTCGATCTCTTCCGTCCCGAAGATCCCGCCTTCCCCGCAATGGGGGTTCAGCCCCGAGACCGCGATGCGCGGGGCGGCGTAGCCGAGCGCTTTGAAATGCTCGTTTCCGGCGCGGATGGTCCCCAGTACCCGCTCGGTGGTGACGCGTTGCGTAGCGCCCCGCAGTGAGACATGAGTCGACACGTGCACCACCGAAAGCTTCTCGGAAGCGAGCAGCATGAACGACGACTTCGCTCCGGTGAGATGCGCGAGCAGCTCGGTATGGCCGTCGAAGCGGTGTCCGGCCGCGTGCATCGCGCCCTTGTTGAGCGGCGCGGTCACGATCACGGCGATGCGGCCTGCCAGCGCCAGCTCCACGGCTTTGACCACGTATCGGTAGGCCGCCTCGCCTCCCGCGGCGGTCAGCACGCCGTCGCGGATCTGGCTCTCGTCTTTGGTCGGCACGTGCACCACGGGTACCACGCCGCCGCTGGCTCCTTCCAGCACATCGACATAGGTCAGGCCGGCGCCAACCAGCCTGTCGGCCCGCTCGAGCAGGCCGAGGTTGCCGATCACGGTGGAGGCCGAGCGCTGGTCTGCCGACATCTCGCGCAGCGCCTTGACAATGATCTCCGGGCCGACCCCCGAGGGGTCGCCCATGGTGATGCCGATCTTCGGATACGCGCTCATGAACGTCTCGCTCGCTGCTGCAGGCTCGGATTATAGCCGTGTCGGGTACTCCGCTCTCCCCGATGAGCCCCCGCTCGCCGCCGGCGCAGGCATCGACGCTCCTGGCGCTGCGTGCGACCTGTCATCCATCGCCCATCTCGATGGCCTGAAGCTGTGCGCGCACCTCGGCGGCGGTAGCGAGCTGCCCACCGCAGTTGTCGATGACCCTGGCGGCTTCCTCGACCAGCTCGAGGTTGCTCTTCGCGCTCCCGAGCGAGACGTCCTCTAGTCCCACGCGCACATGCCCGCCTTCGGCCAGAGTGCGAGGGATCAGCGGCAGCACATCCACTCCGAGGCCGGCCACCATCCATTTGGCACCCGGGGCGACCACGTCCAACAGGTTGAGATAGGCGGTGAGGCCGAAGTCGGCGGGTGGGAAGCCGAAGGTGTAGTCGGTGGAGAACATGAAGCGGTAGATCGGGGCCGGGCAGCTGCAGCGCCAATGCAGGGTCGCGCCCAGCCGCACGAAGCCGGGTTCGTAGATCGCAAAGCTCGGATGGAACCGGTAGCGCGCCGCCAGCCCGAGCGCGTAGCGCACGTGCTGTTCGGGGTTCAGATAGACGAAGCCGGGCTTGTCGGCACGCACATCGTCGTAGTACGCGAAGTTGACCGACCCCGGATCGACGGCGGCCCACTCGAGCATGCCACGGCGCGCCAGGTGCTCGTGCACCGCGAAGCGCGACTGCGGGGGTTCCTCTGCGGAGAACGGCGCCATGCCCGCGATCGGAATGGTCGGATAGACGATCGCATCGACGCGGCCGCGGATGCCTTCGATGATGGCAGCATAGACCCCGGCGTCCTCCTTCGGCTTGCCCGTCTGCTCGTCGTAGGCGTGGACGTGTACCACCGCAGCACCGGCCTTCACGCAAGCCACCGCCTGATCCACGATCTCGCGCACCGTCACCGGACTGTGCGGCTGCCGCGCCTTGCCCCAGGGACCGTTCAGCGCTACTTCCAGCCAGGTCTTTGCCGTATCCATGCGAGCTTTGCGATCGATGCTGCGGGCGCGCGCCGCGCTGCGCCCTGCTCGACATCCCGCGCCGGCGCTATACGATCGTCACCTTCAGCTGCGCCAGCCCTTCGATGCGGCCCACCAGCTTGTCTCCGCGCACCACTGGGCCGACGCCGGCGGGTGTACCGGTGAAGATCAGGTCGCCGGGCTGCAGGTGATA
>Ga0335077_10008174_pt1 | contig 12976 bp, 10 predicted proteins | sample Lox_Sample_31_FD_207151 | JGI IMG/M metagenome (GOLD analysis project Ga0335077, IMG submission 207151) | Soil microbial communities from Loxahatchee National Wildlife Refuge, Florida, United States - Lox_Sample_3.1 | ecosystem: Environmental > Terrestrial > Soil > Wetlands | place: USA... | reverse complement strand
GACTCTGCGCACATCAACACCGACGAGTGCGGCGCTCCCGAGCGCCTGGTCGGCACCAAGCTCCTCGCGGTCCCGGCGCCGGACGGCAAGCTGACCCCGGAGCTGATCGCAGGGCAGCTGGGCGGCCGCGGTGACGAGCACTTCGCCCAGCCGGGCGTGGTGGCGGTCACTCAGGCGACCGAGTTCGGGACGTGCTACACGCTCGCCGAGCTACGGAAGATCGCTGACTTCTGCCGGGCCAGCGACTTGCGGGTGTTCCTGGACGGAGCCCGCCTGGCCAACGCGGTTGCCTACCTGGACTGCTCACTGGCCGAACTCGCCGGGTGCGCGGATGTGCTCACCTTCGGCGGCACCAAGAACGGCGCGGTGGGCGCGGAGGCGCTGATCGTGATGGGCGGGAGCCTGGCTGCCGACGTGCCGTACCTGCGCAAGCAGCAGACCCAGCTGACCTCCAAGATGCGTTTCGTGGCGGCCCAGTTCGGTGCGCTCTTGGAGGATGACCTCTGGCGGAGCAACGCCACGCACGCCAACGCCATGGCGCGCAGGCTCGCCGACGGGGTCCGTGCGGTGGACGGCGTGGAGATCGTCTACCCGGTTCAGGCCAACGCGGTCTTCGCCCGGCTCCGGCCCCGCCACATCGCCGCCCTGCGGCGCGACTGGACCTTCCACGTCTGGGACGAGCGCGATTCCGTCGTCCGCTGGATGACCGCCTTCGACACCACTGAGGCCGACGTCGACGCGTTCCTGGCCGATATCCGCTACATCGCCGCGTGTCAGTGAAGCGGCGGCGTATCTGAGGCAGTTCGCGTTATGCAAGATCCCGCTACGGTTGCTGGCCGCTTCAGTTGCACCGGCCACTGGCGCAGGCCCAGAAGGCCTGCACTCGCAGCCGGCCTTGCCTAACGCTCAATGTTTCACGTGAATCGAGCGCGTCCCGGCTAGTCTCCGGGGTCCGGCGGCGCGGCTGGGGTCATCGCCTTGACGATGCGTTCCAGGTCGTCCACAGTGGCGAACTCGACGACGATCTTTCCCTTGCGCTGGCCCATCTCCACCTTGACCCGCGTCTCGAAGAGGTCGGAAAGGCGATCCGCCAGGTGGCGGAGGCCGGGCGCGGTAGGCTGCTTGGCCGTGCCGCTCGAGCGCTGGCGCGGGGTGTCATCCGGCCCGATGGCCACAAGCTCTTCGACGTTGCGGACGGACAGGCCCTCAGCCACGATCCGCTGGGCCAAGCGCTCCTGAGCCTCGGCGCTATCCAGACCGAGCAGGGCCCGGGCGTGGCCCGCGGTCAGCACGCCCGCCGCCACGCGCTTCTGGACGGCAGGGGGGAGATTCAGAAGGCGCAGAGTGTTCGTGATGTGCGGGCGGGAGCGGCCGATCTTGCGTGCGAGTTCCTCGTGGGTGGCGCCGAAGTCATCCAGGAGCTGCTGGTAAGCCGCGGCCTCTTCCAGCGGGTCGAGCTGCTGCCGGTGCAGGTTCTCGATCAGCGCGTCCCGGAGCAGGTCGTCGTCTTGCGTCTGCTTAACGATCGCGCCGATCTCGGTCAGCCCGGCCCGCTCCGCGGCGCGCCAGCGGCGCTCGCCCATCACAAGCTCGTACCGGCCAGACCCGACGGCGCGGACGACCACCGGCTGCAGCAGGCCGACCTGCCTGATCGATTCGGCCAGCTCGTCCAGGGCCTCCTCGTCGAAGCTTTGCCGTGGCTGCCGCGGATTGGGAGTGACCGCGAAGACCGGGATCTCCTCGTACCGCGCCCCGGTGACCTCACCCAGCGGGACCGTGCCTGGTTCCCCGGTCGGCGCCTGACCGGGGGCCGGGACCGCCGCCACGCCGTGCGCAGTGTCACCGTCACCCGGCCGGACGGGATCCGGGATCAGCGCTCCGAGCCCTCGGCCCAGACCGCGTCTCTGCTGCGCCACTGCCTCACGCTCCCTGGCGGGTACCGGCCGACTGCATCGCCAGTTCCTTGGCCGCCTCGGTGTAGGCGATCGCGCCGCTCGAGCCCGGGTCGTAACTGATGACCGACTGACCCCGGCTCGGCGCCTCCGACACCCGGACGCTCCGCGGGATGATCGTGCGCAGCACCGACGTGCCGAAGTGGGCGCGGACATCGTCGGCCACGTCAGAAGCCAGCCGGGTGCGTCCGTCGTACATGGTCAGCAGGACGGTCGAGACGTGCAGTCCCGGACTGAAGTTCACCCGGACCAGCTCTGCCGTATTCAGCAGCTGCTGGACACCTTCGAGCGCGTAGTACTCGCACTGGATCGGCAGCAGCACTTCCTCCGCTGCGACCAGCGCGTTGACGGTCAGCAGCCCCAGCGAGGGCGGGCAGTCCACGAATACGTAGTCCAGGTCTGTGGTGTCGTAGGCGCGCAGCGCCCGGGCCAGCCGCAGTTCCCTGGCCACCACCGGAACCAGTTCGATTTCCGCGCCGGCGAGGTCGATGGTAGCTGGGGCGCAGTGCAGGCCCGGCATGTTCCCGGCCGGCCGGATCACCTCGGCCAGCGGGCGGTCTTCGACCAGCACGTCGTAGACGGACGGAACGCCCACGTGGTGTTCCACGTCCAGCGCGGTCGACGCGTTACCCTGCGGATCGAGATCGATCACCAGGACCCGCGAGCCGTGCTGGGCCAGGCTGGCGGCCAGGTTGACCGCGGTGGTCGTCTTGCCGACCCCGCCCTTCTGATTCGCGATCGTCATGATCCGGCAGCCGGGCGGGCGCGGCCACGCCTGCCGCTCGCCCATGCCCCGCACACCGACGGCGGCTTCGGCTGCTCGTCCGATCGGCGTATCCGCCTGGTTGCGAGGAATATCGGGGATGACAACCGGCGGGGCCGGCGGGGCCGGCCGCCGGCCGCCCGTGGCGCTATCGACGGTCCCGTTCGCAGACTTCGCACCGCTCACCTGAACGCCTTTCGATTCCCGGCCTCGTTCCCGTCCCGCACTCGGGCCCGGATCAGTATCCGGGGCCGTGTCCGGCCAGCCCAAGCCGCCCGTACCGGGGCCAGCGGGCGCGCCGTCCAGCGGCATGCCTTTCGCTCGTTGCGCCAGCGACCCGTCCGGCCAGCCCAACCCCGCTTCACCCTGCCGGTAATAGCTAGGCCCCACCTATGCCTGCCTCATCTAGCGAAGAACCGCACGACGGTAGTCGCAGGAACGACCTTACCCTGCCCCGCGTGCACAACCCGGCCGTCGCGGGCACCAATTCGGCGTAGCACGGGTCCGGCGGCCTTCAGTTCCTCCGCTGCCGTGCGGCCCTTGATGGCCAGAACCATCCCTCCCGGCCGCACCACGCCCATCGCCAGCTCGGCCAGCCGGGGCAATGGGGCGACTGCACGCGCTGTCACCACGTCAGCCCTCATAGTGACATCCTCGGCGCGGGCGCGCAGCACGGACACGTTCGCGAGCCCCAGTTCGGCCACGCACTCGGTCAGGAACCGGCAGCGCCGTTCCATGGGCTCGAGCAGGGTGACCGCCGTATCGGGAAGCACCATGGCCAGGACCAGGCCGGGCAGCCCCGCCCCCGAGCCGAGATCCAGGAGCGTGCCCGTCCGTGGCTCGATGAGCTCGGCCACCACGACGCAGTTCAGCAGGTGCCGGTCCCACAGCCGGGGCACCTCCCGCGGGCCGAGCAGGCCGTGCGCCACCCCGCGGGTGGCCAGGATTCCGGCGTACGCCGTGGCGATGGGCAGCGCCGGACCGAAGACACTCGCCGCGCTGGCAGGCACCGGCGCCGACCGCGCTGCCGCGTCCTCGATCACGGGAAACCGGGCATTACTGGGCCGGGAAGACCACGACCCGCCGGTTCGGCTCCTCGCCCTCGGACTCGCTGCGCAGGCCCGCGGCGGCCACCGCGTCGTGCACGATCTTCCGCTCGAACGGGGACATGGCCTCCAGCGCCTTCGGCTGGCCGGTCCGGGCCACCTCTTCGGCCACGGTACGGCCGTAGTCGGCCAGTTCGGCTCGCCGGCGCGCCCGGTAGCCGCCGATGTCGAGCATCAGCCGGGCCCGGATTCCGGTCTGCCGGTGCACCGCGAGCCGGGTCAGCTCCTGCAGCGCCTCGAGGACCTCGCCGTCGTCGCCGACCAGCTCGTCCAGCGTCGCTCCGACTACCGAGACGATCGCCCGGTCGCCCTCGACATCCATGTCGATGTCGCCGTCCAGATCGGCGATGTCGAGGAGGCCCTCGACGTAGTCAGCGGCGATATCGCCCTCGAGCTCGAGATCGCTGAGCTGCGGAGTGCTCTCGGCCTCGTCGAGGGTCTTCTCCTCGTCGGTGACCTCCACGTCCTGGCTCACGACCGGACCTCCCACCGTGCTGCGTTGTTGTCTGACGTTCAGGCTCGCCGGTTACCGCTTACCCGACCGTTTGCTTCTGGCCTGCCGGACCGGCTGCTGCCGGACCACCTTGGTCGCGGGCACTTCGGGCTCGGGGGCAGCCTCCTGTTTCGGCCGGCCCAGGCGCAGTAGCCCACGCCTGGCGGCACCATTCTGCCCGTTCGGGGAGGCAGCGGCCGCATCGCCGCGCGCAGTACCGGTTCGCGCCGTACCCGATCCGGAACTCGTGCCGCCGGACGCTGGCTTGGGCCGCGACGCGGCCGTCCCCGGGCGCCCGCTGCCCGATGCGGGCCGGGCGCTGCTGGGCGCGGTCTTCGGGGCCCTGGGGTCGAAGTCGCTCTTGGTCTCACCCGGTGCCGTCTTCGCCGTTCCGGTGCCGGTCTTCGCGGTGCCGGTCTTCGCGGTGCCGGTCTTCGCGGTGCCGGTCCTCGCGCGGGCCGCGGCGCCGGCCGCCGGGGCAGTCGCGCCCGCGGCCTGCACGGGTTCGGTGGTCCAGTTCCGGAACATGAAGTACTGCTGGCCGAGCGTCCACAGGTTCGTCGTCACCCAGTACAGCACCAGCCCGTACTGCCAGTACAAGCCCGTCAGCGAGAAGAACGGGACGATGTACATCATGTACTTCTGCGACTGGGCCATCGGGTTGTCCGGGTCCACGTTGGTCTGCATGAGACCGCGCTTCGCGCTCTGCCGGACGGTCATGAACGTCGTCGTCGCGCTGAGCGCCACCGTGATCGCGGCCACGATCGAGGGACCGAGCCCCATCCCTGTCGTGTGCGGGAACAGCAGCTTGTCGTACAGGTGCACGCCGAAGATCGTCGCCTTCTGCGCGCTTTCCAGCACCGGGACCGTCAGCCCGTACTTGGGCGCCTGGCCCGGCTTCCACTCGGCGATCTCGCGCAGCACGTAGAACAGCGAGAAGAAGATGATCATCTGCGGGATCATCGGCAGGCAGCCGGCCAGCGGGTTGACCCCGTTTTCCTTATAGAACTTCATCGTCTCTTCGTTGAGACGCTGCTTGTCGTTCTTGTACTTCTTACGCAGTTCGGCCAACTGCGGGGCGTGCTGGGCCATCTTCCGCTGGGCGTGCACCTGCTTCACGAACAGCGGGATCAGGCACACCCTGATCAGGACGACGAGAATCACGATGGACAGGCCCCAGGCCGCCCCGGAGGCCGGGCCGAAGATGGCGCCCATCACGGCGTGGATCCGCATGATGACCCACGCCACCAGGTCAGCCAGCGGGTTGAGAATGCTCACCGGTCAGCTCCTCGCGGGCTTGGCGGGATTACGCGGGTCGGCACCGGGTCGTAACCGCCGGGATTAAACGGATGGCATCGGGCGATGCGCTTCACCGCGAGCCACAGCCCGCGCGCCGCGCCGTACTCCGCCAGCGCGGTGAGCGCGTACTCACTGCACGAGGGCGCGAACCGGCACCGCGGGGGCAGCAGCGGACTCACGAACCGCCGGTAACCCGCGATCGGGAACGCGAGCAGCCGAGCCGGCACCGTCGCGGTGCGGCCCGTGCCGTCTTGTATGGCTGTCTGTGGCATTACCGACGTGTGTCCCAACCTGCCGCCGCAGCAACCTGCTGATCACCAAATCCAGATCCGCGGCGAGATCCGGCTGGCTTGCGTACGCGGCCGCAGCGTTTGCGCGCACCACAAGAAGGCTACCGCCAGGAAGCGACTGAAGGTACCCGCGCATGAGCGCACGGAGGCGCCGCTTGACCCGGTTCCTGGTCACCGCGGAGCCGACCGCCCGGCTGACCACGAATCCTACTCTGGCCGGCTCCTGGTCACCCGTCCCGTCGGCCCGCACGAGCAGGTGACCCACCACGAGCGGCCGACCCGCACGGATCCCGGTGCGCACCGCCAGCGCGAACTCCGCGCCGCGGCGCATCCGTGACTGGGACGGCAGGATCAGGCACTCAGCCTTTCACGGCCCTTGCGCCGACGGGCCGCCAGGACGGCCCGGCCGGCCCGGCTGCGCATGCGCAGCCGGAAACCATGCGTCCTCGCGCGGCGCCGATTGTTCGGCTGGAACGTGCGCTTACTCACTGGGGCTCCAGGAAGATGGTCTGCGGTTTCTTCAGAAGGGCGCGGTCAGTCGACACGTGTGCCACCCTCGGATTCATCCCAGGCTACCATCTGGAACCCCGGCGTTTGCCACGCGTGTGCCGCTGCCGCGGCTTAGGCTGTGGAAAGCTGTTCTGCCCGAACTGCCACGGTCACCGCGTGCAGCCGGGGAGCCACGTGCACAACATGTGGATAGTTCTGTGGATCGTGAGCGCCTGGCTCGCGGCAGGGATGCGAGGGGAGCGCACAGGTGGCTACTTCAGACCTGGCAGAAGTCTGGGCACGATCCCTCGACGGACTCGCCGACCTGCAGATTCAGCCTCACCAGCGGGCCTGGCTGAAGCTCACCCGCCCGCTCGGGCTGGTGGAGAACACGGCGCTCATCGCCACCCCCAACGAATTCGTCAAGGAGCAGCTGGAGACCCGGCTGCGCCCGCTGGTCACCCAGGCCCTGTCCCAGCAGCTCGGCCGGGACATCCAGCTCGCCGTCACCGTCGATCCGGCGCCACAGCTCGGCGTGGCTCCCGCGGCAACGGTCGGCGACCTCGCGGCCGAGCCTTCCGGGCAGGTAGGGCGCCCCGAAACGGGCCGCGGCCCGGGGCACGCGCCCCCGCCCCAGGACGAGCCGTCCCGCCAGGACCAGGGACACCACGGCGCCATTACGCCGGGGTCGGCCGTCCCGCGGCCGGGCGGCACCCGGCTGAACTCCAAGTACACGTTCGAGACCTTCGTGATCGGGTCGAGCAACCGGTTCGCGCACGCGGCCGCCGTCGCGGTCGCCGAAGCGCCCGCCAAGGCCTACAACCCGCTGTTCGTGTACGGCGACTCCGGCCTGGGCAAGACGCACCTGCTGCACGCGATCGGGCACTACGCCCAGACGCTGTACTCGGGCCTGAAGGTCAGGTACGTGAGCTCGGAGGAGTTCACCAACGACTTCATCAACATGATCCGGGACGGCAAGCAGGACGGCTTCCGCCGCCGGTACCGGGACGTGGACGTGCTCCTGGTGGACGACATCCAGTTCCTGGAGAACAAGGAAGGCACCCAGGAGGAGTTCTTCCACACCTTCAACACCCTGCACAACGCGAGCAAGCAGATCGTGATCTCCAGCGACCGCGCACCCAAGCGCCTGGTCACGCTGGAGGACCGGTTGCGCAGCCGGTTCGAGTGGGGCCTGCTGACCGACGTGCAGCCGCCTGAGCTCGAGACCCGCATCGCGATCCTGCGCCGCAAGGCGATCCAGGAGGGCCTCAACGCGCCGCCGGAGGTGCTGGAGTACATCGCCAGCCGGATCTCCACCAACATCCGGGAGCTGGAGGGCGCACTGATCCGGGTCACCGCGTTCGCCAGCCTGAACCGCCAGTCGGTCGACCTCCAGCTGGCCGAGATCGTGCTCAAGGACCTCATTCCCGAAGCCCAGGGCCCGCAGATCACGATCGCGACGATCATGGGCCAGACCGCGTCCTACTTCGGCCTGTCGATCGACGACCTGTGCGGGACCTCCCGGTCGCGGGTTCTGGTCACCGCCCGGCACATCGCCATGTACCTGTGCCGTGAGCTCACCGACCTGTCGCTGCCGAAGATCGGCCAGCAGTTCGGCGGCCGCGACCACACCACCGTCATCAACGCCGACCGGAAGATCCGCTCGCTGATGGCCGAACGCCGGTCCATCTACACCCAGGTCACAGAGCTCACCAACCGCATCAAGCAGCAGGCCCGGGCTGGCTGATCCGGGCGGCCGCGCCAGGCCCGGTCCCGGGAGACAGAGTATGCACACAGTTTGTGGACAACATTGTGGACGAGTTTCGGATAACCGGGGGACAACCAGTGGCAAGCGCGGGCCACAGGGGCCGTCCGCCACAGCCGGCCCGGTGCTATCCCCCGGCGCCGAACATCCCCTGTGCGCAGCAACAGGCCGCTAAGCTGGGGAAACAGGCCTTCTCCCCAGAATCCACGGTACCTATGACTACGACGGATCCCGGTAAGAAGAAAAGCACAACAGCAAGTAGGCTCGGCGTGCCGCGCGGCAGGACCCGGCTGGGTCATACCCACGACAAGCTCACTGACACAGCGAGGAGGCAGTTCCCGTGAAGCTCCAAGTCGAGCGTGATCAGCTGGCGGAAGCCGTGGCCTGGACCGCGCGGGCCCTGCCGGCCCGCCCGACCGCTCCCGTGCTCGCCGGGATGCGCCTGCACTCGGGAGCCGAACTCACCCTGTCCACCTTCGACTACGAGGTCTCGGCCCAGGCCACGGTTCCGGTGATCACCGACGAGGAGGGAACGATCCTTGTCTCGGGACGCCTGCTGGCCGAGATCGTCAGGTCGCTGCCCGCCCGGCCCGTCCAGCTGGTCACCGACGGGACCCGCGCCACCCTCAAGTGCGGCACCGCCACCTTCACCCTGGTCCTGCTGCCGGAAGAGGAGTACCCGACGCTGCCCGAGATGCCGCCGCTGGCCGGCTCGGTGGGCAGCGACGCGCTGGCCACCGCGATCGGCCAGGTGGCCACCGCCGCGGGCCGGGACGACACCCTGCCCGCGCTGACCGGCATCAGGATCGAGATCGAGGGTGACACGCTCACCCTGGTCGCCACCGACCGGTACCGGCTGGCCGTCCGTGAGCTGCGCTGGAACCCGGCCCGGCCGGACCTGTCCACCGCGGTGCTGGTCCCCGCGCGGGTGCTCGGCGAGACAGCCCGCGCGCTCACCTCGGGCGCCGAGGTGGCCATCTCGCTCGGCGGCGAGAGCCTGATCGGCTTCGCGGGTGCCGGGCGGCAGACCACCACCAGGCTGCTGTCCGGCGAGTACCCCAAGTACGCCGCGCTGCTGCCGAGCGAGTTCAGCGCCACCGCGGAGCTGGCGGCCGGCTCGTTCGCCGAGGCGGTCAAGCGGGTCGCGCTGGTCGCCGAGCGGAACACCCCGGTGCGCCTGGCCTTCAGCCCCGGCCAGCTCGTGCTCGAGGCCGGCGCGTCGGAGGAAGCGCAGGCGGTCGAGGTGCTCGAGGCGGCGTTCGACGGCGAGGACCTGCAGATCGCCTTCAACCCGCAGTACCTGCTGGACGGCATTGGGGCGATCGACTCCGACACGGCCCGGATCTCGTTCACCTCACCGACCAAGCCGGCCGTCATCACCGGCAAGACCGAGGGCGAGCCCGACTACCGCTACGTGCTCATGCCGATCCGTTCCGCCGGATAGCCCGTAGGCTCGGGCTGTGCATCTCACTCGGCTTGGGCTGACGGACTTCCGGTCTTACCGGGAGCTCAGCCTGGAGCTGGAGGTGGGGGTGACCACGTTCAGCGGGCCGAACGGGGAGGGGAAGACCAACCTGGTCGAGGCGATCGGCTACCTGGCCACCCTGGGCAGCCACCGGGTGGCCACCGACGTGCCGCTGGTCCGGCGGGGGGCCGAGCGCGCCGTGCTGCGGGCGGCCGTGACCGGGGCTGGTGGCAGCGCGCTGGTGGAGCTTGAGCTCAACCCGGGCCGGGCGAACCGGGTCCGGCTCAACCGCGCGCCGCTGCCACGGCCACGCGACATCCTGGGCACGCTGCGCACGGTGATGTTCGCCCCGGAGGACCTGGCCCTGGTCAAGGGCGACCCCGGGGAGCGCCGCCGGTTCCTCGACGATCTCCTGGTGGCCACCGCGCCGCGGTACGCGGGCCTGCGCGCCGACTACGAACGGGTGCTGCGGCAGCGTACGGCCCTGCTCAAGTCCGCGGGCGGCAGAACCCAGCTGCGCGGCCCGGCGCACGAGTCGATGACGGCCACGCTCGATGCGTGGGACGCCCAGCTGGCCCGGACCGGCGCGCCGCTGCTGGCCGGGCGGATGCGCCTGGTGGCCGCGTTGCGGCCGCACATGGAGGCCGCCTACGAGGCCGTCTCGGGTGGGCCGCCTGGCGGGGCATCTGGAATGTCTTACCGCAGTTCAGCGTTGAATAATGAAGCTGGGTTCGATGACGCGGCCGCGCTCGGGACGGCCGAGCTCGAGAAGGCGATGCTCACGGCGATGGCCGGAGCCCGGGCCAGCGAGCTGGACCGCGGTGTCTGCCTGGTCGGCCCGCACCGCGACGAGCTCGAGCTGTCCATCGGCGGGCTGCCCGCCCGCGGCTACGCCAGCCACGGCGAATCCTGGTCGCTCGCACTGGCGCTGCGGCTGGCCAGCTTCACGCTGCTTCGGCAGGGGCACGAGGATCCGGTGCTCATCCTCGACGACGTGTTCGCCGAACTGGACGCGGGCCGCCGCGACCGGCTGGCCGGCCTGGTGGCCGGCGCCGAGCAGGTCCTGATCACCGCCGCGGTGCCCGCCGACGTCCCGGGCGTCCTTGCCGGCGCGCGCTTCGACGTCCAGGCCGGCGTGATCAGCCGTGCCGGCTGAGCGGCCGCGGGCCGGCTTGTCCGACGCGCGCGCTCTGTCCGGCACTGAGGGCACGGGGCGCGCCGACCGCGTCCGGCTGGCGGCCGAGGCGCTGGCCGCGGCCAGGGCGGACGCGCGGGCCAGGGGCGATCTGCCGGCCGGCCTCCGAGGCCAGCCAGGGCCGGGTGAAACCAGCCACGCGGCCGAACGGTCCGGCGTGATCGCGCCAGGCCAGGATGACTCCGCTCCCCCCCGGGGGGACGACCCCCCCAGGGACCCCCCCGCGTCTGGGGGAACCCATCCCCCCGGAACCCCCTTGCGGGGGCGGGTTCGCCGGGATGACCCGCAGCGGCTCGGCCAGGCTATCGGCGGCCTGCTCGACCAGCGGGGCTGGCAGCAGCAGGCCGCGATCGGCTCGGTGTTCGGCCGCTGGGCCGAGATCGTCGGCCCGGAGCTGGCCGCGCACACCAGGCCGGATGCCTTCGCCGACGGCGAGCTTGTGGTGACCGCCGACTCCACCGCCTGGGCCACCCAGGTCCGGCTGCTCGCCCCTCAGCTGGTCCGGCGGCTGGCCGCCGAACTCGGCGACGGGACCGTCCGCCGGGTGAAGGTCCGCGGCCCGGAGGCGCCCCGGCGGCGCGGGGGCTGGCGCGTTCCCGGCAGCAGGGGACCGGGCGACACGTACGGCTAGCCGAGATGACGGTTGTGGCAGCCGGTGCGGGCCTGCAGCTATGACGACACGGAGGCAAGACGGCCCTGGCAATGAGTGCCTGAAGGTAAAATGAGATAGCGCGAGGATGGCCACATCGTGGGGGGCTGGGCTGGCGCTTCTGATGCAGGATGGAGTTCAGTTTGTCCTACGATGCACGTTCGATCAAGGTTCTGGAGGGCCTGGAGGCTGTCCGCAAGCGGCCCGGAATGTACATCGGCTCGACCGGCGAGCGGGGTTTGCATCACCTGGTCTACGAGGTCGTGGACAACTCCGTGGACGAAGCCCTGGCCGGGTACGCCGATAACATCGAGGTGACGCTGCTGGCCGACGGCGGGGTGCGGGTGCGCGACAACGGGCGCGGCATCCCGGTCGACGAGCACCCGGTGGAGCACCGCCCGGCGGTCGAGGTCGTGATGACCACGCTGCACGCGGGCGGCAAGTTCGACAGCCAGTCTTACGCGGTCTCCGGCGGCCTGCACGGCGTCGGCGTGTCGGTGGTGAACGCGCTCTCGTCGCTGCTCGAGGTCGAGGTGCACCTGCATGGCTACGTCTGGACCCAGGTCTACGAGCGCGGCGACCCGATGGGCCCGCTCGAGCGCGGTGACCCGAGCGAGGACACCGGCACCACGATCACCTTCTGGCCGGACAACACGATCTTCGAGACCACCGACTGGTCGTTCGAGACGCTGTCCCGGCGGATGCAGGAGATGGCGTTCCTCAACAAGAACCTGGCCATCTCGCTGACCGACGAGCGCATCCACGACGAGGCCGGCCAGCCACGCGCGGCGAGGTACCAGTACGAGGGCGGGATCGCCGATTTCGTTCGGTACATAAACAATTCCAAGGACCCGGTGCACGGGTCGATCATCGACTTCGGGGAGGACGGGGACGGTATCTCGGTCGAGATCGCGATGCAGTGGACCGGGTCGTACACCGAATCGGTGCACACGTTCGCGAACACGATCAACACCACCGAGGGCGGCACGCACGAGGAGGGGTTCCGGGCCGCGCTGACCACGATCGTGAACCGGTACGCGCGGGAGCAGAAGCTGCTGCGCGAGAAGGACGAGAACCTGACCGGCGACGACGTGCGCGAGGGCCTGACCGCGATCGTGTCGGTCAAGCTGGCCGAGCCGCAGTTCGAGGGCCAGACCAAGACCAAGCTCGGCAACACCGAGGCCAAGTCGTTCGTGCAGAAGACGTGCAACGACCACCTGCGGGACTGGTTCGACCGCAACCCCGGCGAGGCCAAGGAGATCGTCAACAAGGCCAGCCAGGCGGCCCGGGCGCGGATCGCCGCGCGGCAGGCGCGCGATCTCACCCGCAAGTCGCTGCTGGGCTCGACGTCGCTGCCCGGCAAGCTGGCCGACTGCCAGTCCACCGACCCGGAGATCTCCGAGATCTACGTGGTCGAGGGCGACTCGGCCGGCGGCTCGGCCAAGAGCGGCCGGGAGCCGCGGTTCCAGGCCATCCTGCCCATCCGCGGCAAGATCATCAACGTGGAGAA
>Ga0335077_10008173_pt1 | contig 12977 bp, 11 predicted proteins | sample Lox_Sample_31_FD_207151 | JGI IMG/M metagenome (GOLD analysis project Ga0335077, IMG submission 207151) | Soil microbial communities from Loxahatchee National Wildlife Refuge, Florida, United States - Lox_Sample_3.1 | ecosystem: Environmental > Terrestrial > Soil > Wetlands | place: USA... | reverse complement strand
GGTTCTGCACCAGCGGCATGGGGTTCACCACATCGGCGCCGGAAGCACGTACCGCCGAAACCACGAATTCCAGCGGCGTCTTGACCTTCACGCGATAAACCTCCGGCGACCAGAACTCTGGCGACTGGAACAGCGTGCGCAGCACCTCGCGGATGTCGCCGTCCTTCTTGCGGAAGGTTTCGGCCATGCGATCGACCAGCGCCGGCGGCGGATCATCCGAGACAAACCGCTGGGCCAGCTTCAGGCTGATGAAGTGCGCCGTCTGCGGGCTCTTGGCCAGCATTTCGAGCACCTCCTCGCCTTCTTTCTCGCCATGTTCTTTGATCGTCTTGCCCAGCACGTACTTCGGGCCGGGTTCGTGGGTGCGCTCGTTAAATTCGAAGCCGCCTCCCTGGCGAGGCTGCTTGAGGGTCCAGCCGGTGAAGACCTTGGCTACTTCGGTGACGTCCTTCTGGCGGTAGCCGCCGTTGACGCTGAGCGTGTGCAGCTCCATCAACTCGCGGGCGTAATTCTCGTTCAAACCCTCGCGCTTGTTCTTCTTCGGCTGCGCATTGGGATTCGCCGGCTGGGACACGGGGATGCCGAACGGCCCGCGACGATACATGCCACCGCGCTGCGGCATGCCCAGCGCCATCTCGGAGTGCGGTCCCACGCTCAGCCAGTTGTCGAGGTAAAACAGCATGGCTGGGCTCTTGGCGCTGGCTGCGAGCAGGTCTTTGAACTTGCCGAGGGCGTGCGGACGGATCACGTCGCGCTCGTAGGCGGTCAGCAGGTAACGATCAGGCCCTTTGCCCAGGAAGACGTTGAAGTGGTTGAACCAGAAGTCGGTCATCACTTCGTCGAGCTGACGCTCGCTGTAGATGGCGCGCACCACTTTGGCCTGTTGCAGCTCGGTGGTGATCAACTGCTGTGGGTTCACCATGGCCATCACCGTCTCGCGCTGCTGCGGTGTGAACTCCTGCATCACGCGATCGCGGTCGTCCTGCTTCAGGTCGCGCGCCAGCATGCGGCGCTCGTCCGGCGGCATTTTCAGGATCTGCTGGAAGCGTTCGTCCGGCGGCAGGTCGAGCAGTTCTTGCACCTTGGCGTCGGCTTGCCGGCGGGCTTCGCGCTGCGCCGCCTTCTGGTCGGCATTCATTTCCATGCTGGAATTATTGGGATCCTGGTCGCCTTTGGCCTGTTTCTGTTCCTGCCGATCGCGGTAGGCGTCCACCTGCGATTCGTAAATGGCGCGCTCTTGGGGATCGCGGGGCATGCTCTTTTTGCCTTCCGCGACTTCTTTCACTACCTGCGGCGGCGGAAACTTCTCGATCATCTCCCTGGTGTTCATATTCAGCGTGGTGAAGCCTGCCAGGCGCGCCTCGACGGCATGGTCGTCGATCCTCTCGGGATGGAGTTGCTCGTCGATCCACCTGTCCACGCCCATGGCGGCGACGCGCTCCACCTCACCTGGCCGCGGACCGAAGGTCAAACGGTTCAGTGCGTGCAGTGCGCGTTTTTGTTGGTCCATCTGCTGCGAGGCAGGTTTCTTCTTAGCGCTGACCAGGACAGAGGCCGAGAGGCCCAGCAAGATTGTCAACAGTAGGGCAAGAGGTTTTCGTCGCATGGCAGGTTCCGACCCCGCAGGCATGATGACCTTATATATCGAACACGGATGGCAAGAAAAGTTGCTGGGAAACGACAGGGTTGGGCGCGAGCTTGATGCGACACCTAGATCCTTCGCCCGAGTATCCCGCGCTGGAAAAAGCGCGCGGGAGCCCTCCGTCGCTCAGGATGACAGGCATTTGGATTTTTTCTTTCTACGTCAGCAGAAACCGTCCGCTGGTGGCCTTGTGGTGGACCGTGGCGGCGAGCTGGTCTACGTCGGGAGCGGCGATATTGCACACCAGGTTGCCGTCGAGGAAGGTGGTCTGATTGCGTCCTACGGCGTCGCGCCGCACCTGAATCAGCAAGGCCTGCACCACGCTGGGATCGTACTTCTGCGGCGTCAGACGCACCAGCTCGCTCAGGGCCTCGCCCACGGAAAGCGATGGCCGGTGGGCGCGCTCGCTGGTCATGGCGTCGAGGGAATCGGCCACGGCCACGATGCGCACCGGCAGCGACACTTCATCGATGCGTAACCGGTCGGGATAGCCGGAGCCATCCGCGCGCTCGTGGTGCCAGCGCACGATCTCCGGGATCTGCGGCCAGGGGAACTGCACGTTGTGCACGATCTGGTGGCCGATGGTGGTGTGGTCCATTACCTCGCGCAGTTCGCGCGGTTCCAGCGCCGCCGCCTTGCTGAAAATGTATTTATCGACCGTGACCTTGCCGATATCGTGCAGATAGCCTCCGGCGCGCAGGCCGGCGACTTCCTGATCGGTCATGCCCATGGCCTCGCCCAGCCCACCGGCGTAGTGCCCGACACGCAGCGAGTGTCCGTGCAGGTGCGGGTCTTTGACGTCGATGGCGCTGGCGAAGGCGTGCAGCGTGTGGTCGTAGAAGTTGTGCATCGACGCCATCAACCGCAGGTTTTCCGAGATGCGATGCTGCAGCGACTGGCTCAGCGCGTAGTTCTGTAGTCCCAGCCCGATGTAGGGACCAAGCAGGGCAAGAGCATCGAACTCCTCGCGATCATACTCGGCATCGGCGTCGCGGCGGCCGAGGGCGATCACGCCTGCCAGCTTTGATCCCACCTTCAGCGGCACGATGCAGCGAAACAGCTCCGGGGCGATGTTGCCGTTGGAGCTGAGGAAACTTTCGCAGGTCTGTGAGGAGACCCCCTGCGGCCCGCCCGCGGTCGCGAGCGCGTGCACGTGCTTGGGAAGCAGCGGTATGACGGCGATATCAGGAAACAGCGAAAAGCCGCTGGCGGCCACCGAGCTGAGCATCGCCGGCCGGTCGCTGAAGATGAACAGCGCCGCTTCGCGCGCGCCCACGGTCTGCATCACCAGATTCAGCGTGGCGGCAGCGGTGTGGGAGAAGTCGCGCTCGGCGGTGATCTCCGGTCCCAGGTCGGCCAGAGTCTCCACCGTCGAGAGCAGGCGGCGAAAATTACTTTTCTGTATCGCCACGCGCGGCGGCGAGAACCACAGAGCAAGTCGAGAGTAGCATGCGCGCCCAAGGGCGGCATTGGTTAGTTTGGTGCGGAGACGCGCCGCGAATCACGTGGGCCCAGCCGCCCACGGCTGGGCGGGCGAGCGAAGCTCGCCTCTATCGCCCTTTGGGCTGAGGCGCGATTGCATCGCGCCCCGACGGCCGGGGGCGGCCGTCGCCACATGGGCCTGGGTGATTCAGAAATGTTCTCGCAGTTGCGCGAACCGCTCCAGCACCAGCAATCGCCCGGAGCCGTCACCTGGCTGCGCCAGCTCCTCGTGCTCGAGCACCCAGGTCTGGTCGTGCGGCACAAACACGGCATTCAGCCCTGCGGCGAGCGCGGGATTCACGTCCGACTTTGGGCTGTTACCCACCATCCAGGTGACGTCACGCGTCAGCCCGTATTTGGCCACCACCTCCTGATACACACCAGGGTTCTTCTCTGCCACCACCTCGACGGCGGCAAAATGGGACTTCAGCCCCGAGCGCTCGACTTTGCCCGTCTGTTCCGTGAAGTTGCCCTTGGTCATCAGGATCAGCCGATGCCGGCCGGCGAGGTAGTTGAGCGTTTCCGGTACGCCCGAGATGATTTCCACGGGATGCTCGGCAATCGTGTGGGCGAATCCGCGAATGGTCTCGTGCAGCGCCGGGGTGAGCGGCTCGACCGAGAGTCGCTCGAAGGTCTCGACCAGCGCGTGCGCAAAGCTCTGCAGGCCGTAGCCGTGCTTGGCCACGTTCGTCCGTTCCACGTCATTGAGCACCTCGCGCACCTGCCGCGGCGTGTACTCGTGGTGATTGAGGAACGAAATGAAGTTGGCGATGGCGCGCTCGAAATAGATGTTGTTTTCCCACAGGGTGTCGTCGGCGTCGATGAGTAAGATCTGGGTGCTGTTGTGATTTGCAGGCACACTCATCATGGCATTTTATGACAGGCGGGGTTCCGGCGCTTCGCCGGGAAAAAGCGGCCACAGATCTTCACGGATATTCACCGATTCTGTTTCTGATCCGTATTCATCGGTGTAGATCCGTGGCGTTCTTGTCGGGAGTCGAATGTTACAATCCCGCCCGCCATGAAAAGAATCTTGAATGTTGTCCTCATCGTCTCCGTTCTCACCTCCTTTGGATTCGCCCAGGCTGCAAAGCGCACCGGCGGTCATAAGGGACGCTCCAATCCGGCAAAGCCGGTCGAGAATGTCGCCAAGGATTTGCCCGAGCGCGTTGCGCGCTGGAAGACCGTTCAGATGCCGTTCCACTCGCAAGGGCTGAAGCCGCGCGAGATTCAGTTGGTGAACAAGCTGGTAGCGGCCAATCGTGACATCGAAGATATCTACTGGCGGCAGAGCGATCCCGAGGCGCTGAGTCTCTACGAGTCGCTCAAGAACACGACCGATGCGCGCGACCAGATGCTGCGCCGATTCCTTTACATCAATGGCAGCCGCTTTGACCTGCTGGACGAGAACCGTCCCTTCGTGGGCACCGAACCCATGCCGCCGGGCCACGCGCTGTATCCTCCAGACCTGACCCGCGCGCAGATTGATGCCTACGTCGCAGCGCATCCCGAGAAAAAGGCCGAAATCTACGGTGAGTTCACAGTCGTACGCCGCGAAGGCTCGGAACTGGTCGGGATTCCCTACCACGTCGCCTTCTCCTCGTATCTGGAACACGCCGCCACGAAGCTGCGCGAGGCGGCCGACCTGAGCGACGATCCCACGTTCGCCAAGTTCCTTCGCCTGCGCGCCGACGCCTTGCTCACCGACGACTACTTCCAGAGCGATCTCGCCTGGCTCGAGCTTTCAAATCCAAAGTTCGACATCATCTTCGCGCCCTACGAGACTTATCTCGACAACCTGCTGGGAGTGAAGACTTCATACGGCGGCTCAGTGCTGGTGCGCAACGAACCCGAGAGCAAGAAGCTCGAGCTCTATCAGAAATATGTGCCGGACATTCAGGAGGCACTGCCGCTGGCGAAGGAAGACCTGCCGTCCAAGCGCGGGCTGGCCACGCCCATGGAAGTGATGGACGCGCCCTTCCGCTCCGGTGATTTGAACCACGGCTATCAGGCGGTGGCCGACAATCTGCCCAACGATCCCCGCATTCACGAGCAGAAGGGGAGCAAGAAGATCTTCTTCAAGAACTTCATGGATGCGCGCGTGAACTACGTGATTCTGCCCGTGGCCAAGCGGCTGATGAAGCCCGACCAGGCGGCCAAGGCCTCGGCCAATGGCTACCTGACGGCTACCATCCTGCACGAGATCTCGCACGGACTCGGCCCGGCTTTCGCGCGTGTGGGCGGCCAGCAGGTGGACATCCGCGAGGCCATAGGCCCGGCGTACTCCGGCCTGGAGGAGGCCAAGGCGGACGTGGTCGGCATGTTCGGCGAGAAGTGGCTCATGGACCATGGTGTCCTGCCGAAAGAACGCATGCAGGAGTTCTACGTGTCATATGTCGCGGGAATCCTTCGCACCGTGCGCTTCGGCACCGGCGAAGCCCACGGCCGCGCCGAGATGATGGAGTTCAACTATCTCACCGAGCGCGGAGCCATCACACGCGGCGCTTCGGCACGCTACGCGGTAGACGTCAGCAAGATGACGGATGCCATCGCGTCGCTCGCCAAGGAACTGCTGGAAATCGAGGCCACCGGCGACCGCGACCGCGCCGAGAACTGGTTCAAGAAGTACGACACCATGCCGGCGGAGCTGAAGTCCGCGCTGACGGCGGCTAGCAGCGTTCCGGTGGACATTGAGCCGGTGTTTTCGTTTCCGCGCGAGCTGAAGTAATCACGCAGGCCCAGCCGCCCCCGGCGGGGCGGGGGAGCGAAGCTCGCCTGCGGGCACGCGACTTTTTCCCCTGCGCAAGGCATCAATCGCCAGCAAGCCGGCGCCACTGATGATCAGGAAGATCAGGCAGCAGGCCATGGCGAAGTCCGTGCGCGCATCGCTCACCATGAACCAGAAGCCCTGGCCGGGACGCGACAACTCCGGGATTTTGGTGGTGGCAATGGCGGTCGAGATGATCACCAGCAGGGGTACGGATGCCAGCCGGGTGAACAATCCAATCAGCACCAGGAACCCGCAGACAATTTCGAACACGCCCACCAAGTGCGCCAAGGCCCAGGGATGCGGAAAGCCAATCCTGGCGAAGCGGTTCACACCCATGTTCGGGTCAATGAACTTGAGAATGCCCTGGGTGCCGAAGATCAGCCCGACGGCGATGCGGATGAGCACCGTTGCCGCGGACCCTGCCTTGAAGCCAGACGATCGGTTAGTGTTATTCATACGTTCTCGGCAGAGCGCAGCATGCCATTTCGGCGGGCGCTAGTCCAGTCGTCTCACTCGTCATTTTCGGGAAGGAGTTCGGGAAATGGAAATCAAGAGAGTTGGCTCGCAACCTTCTGTCAAGGGACCGTCCGAGTGGTTTACCGGCGCCGTGCGGATCGATCCGCTTTTTCAGGCGCCCGATCCGGCGCTGGTTCAAGGCGCCAGCGTTACCTTCGAGCCGGGCGCACGTACCGCATGGCACACGCATCCGCTCGGTCAGACCCTCATCGTCACGGCGGGCTGCGGCTGCGCTCAGCGCGAAGGCGGACCTATCGAGCAGATCCGGCCCGGTGATGTGGTCTGGTTCTCGCCCGGCGAGAAGCACTGGCATGGCGCTACGCCGGCCACGGCCATGACGCACATCGCCATTCAGGAAAAGCTCGACGGGAAAGTTGTCGACTGGATGGAACAGGTCAGCGACGAACAATACCGCTCTCGCAAATAAAGGAACAAGAAATCTTCGGGTGGACCATTCGGCTGGGAAGTGAGTGGATTTGCAGGGTGCCCCACCCTTGCCTGCCGTTGGTAAGGGTGGGGACTTTGACTCTCTTGGGTGGCGCGATTCATCCTGCGGACCAGGCGAGGCAAAACCAACGTCAAAAACCCCACCCTAACGTCGAACCCCACGACGTTAGGATGGGGCACCCTCGGGATTCTTGCTGGGAATCAGGGATTCTGCCCGCTCGACACGTCGGGTGGGCCATCCGTCCGTAGGATGCGTCAATAAAGCTCGGAAGCTCGCTTCTAATCTCTACGACTGTCCGCGCAATTTCTGGTCGAAGGCGGCCTCCACGTCTGCCACAAACCAAACACCGCCCACCCGCACCCGAGGGTTTGGAATCCCCTTGTCTGTTAGTTCCTTGGCTATAGAAGCACAGTAGTGGCAGAAATCAGAGTAACCTTTTGGGTCTGGCGAAAAATGCGGTAGCGCGTTCTGCAGGTTCGAATCGAACGTTCCGCAGATGGCGGGCCTCAGGTGTCGTAAATGTTTTGAGGCGAACGAGACCTGACCGAGGTAACGCAAGTTATTGACTTGTTGAAGTGCTTTACTGATAGAACCCACCTTCAGGCTGGACACCGCTTCTCGGAATGCAGCGCAGATGCGGGCTCTTGGGTTCTCTTCCAAGATGCGACCTAAGATTCTGTCGCCGCCGCCCCAACGGCAAACTGCTGTCACAAAATCAACCGTCAAATCAGGAGGGAAATTCAGGCCTACCAACCGTTCTCCAAGCTCTTCAGTCTCTTTAGTGCCCGGAACTTCGCGCATGTGACCTTCCAGCAGCGACGGAAACTCTAGCGGTGATATTTCAAACCGGCTACCGCGTCCTCCGTGTCCACCACCGGGCGGTGTTCCCGCCGCAGAATTAACGGTTGCGTGCGGCCTTGCAAGCTTCGGAGTCCGCTTCCCGTATGAATCGCCGTGGACGGGAATCCCTAGTTTCCGGAGCTGTCTGTCGCCGTGGTCACCAGCGGCGGGGTAATCGCGGCTCTTGAGGTCATGGCCAGCGAAGTCCGCGATGCTCACGCCTCCCTTTGGCCCAATCAATATCATTGCGCCCGGCGAGCAGTTCCCGCTTGTCCGGCACGAGCGAAACGTTAGTCCTGACTCTGCCTTCGGTTACTTTTCCTGCGCCATGCGCTTTCAACTGGGCGATAGCCAACTCGACTTTTTCGGCTTGTGACATCCGTTTTAGTTAGGACATGCTATCCGAGGGCGGGTGGCCCAGACGAGCGCCTTTTGCACGGCTGGATGACCAACCCATGCGATTGGCGGTTCTGTTCTCACAAAATGAACTTCAGGGTGCCCTACCCTTGGCCGGTTTTGCCAAGGGTGGGGCTTTTTGTCCGGAGCGAATTGTGGCAACGGGGTGGACTCCCATCTTCTCGCGCTTCCTCGCCGTCCACTCGGACTCTATCTCGACCATCCCTTCTTCGCCGTAGAGATAATGTCGGAAACTGCTCCAGGGCCAGTCCTCAGGTTTCTGCACCAGTCCGCGTTTTACGGGGTTCCGGTGTATGTAGCGCAGCTTTTCGACGCGCTTGCGCTCGCTCCAGACATTGAAGTCGTAGTACCGGCGCTGCCAGAAATGTGCGTCCGCAAACCCGATCATGCGAGCGACCGTTTGCTTGAAAGATTGGATCACGGTTGAGAGCGGTCCACCTTCTGGTTCGTTCACGAGCAGATGGACGTGGTCCGGCATGACCACGTATCCGTAGACGCACATTGCAAACCGCCGGCGCGCTATTTCCAATTGGCGCAGGAACAAGCGACAGGCCTGCGGCGTGTTCAGCCGTGGTTGACGACGGTAGCAACTGAACGTGATGTAGTGAAGCTGCTGGCTCTGTTGGAAACGTTGCAGACTCCAAGGCACGAGCGAGAATTTAAAGGAAAAGGTGAGAAAAACAAGGGGCCGAAAGACCCCACCCTTGGCAAAATCGGCCAAGGGTAGGGCACCCAGAGAAGTTATTGCTCGTGTGGGATACTGGGCAAACAAGGATCATCGATCATGAATGCGGAATCTGCAGCCAAGCCAATCACGTATCGTGGAGTCGTTTACCCCTGGCATTGCGACCACATGGGACACATGAACGTCATGTGGTATGTCGGCAAATTCGACGAAGCCACCTGGAATCTCTTCGCTTCGATTGGTATTACCGCCGCCTATGTTCGCGAACAGAAGCACGGAATGGCCGGGCTGCAGCAGAACATTACTTACAAGAAAGAACTACATGCGGGAGATGTGGTGGTAGTGCGGTCCGAGATTCTCGAGGTGCGGGAGAAGGTAATCCGCTTTCAGCACGAGATGTTCAACGGCGAGGAGGGCGAGTTGGCGGCCGTCTGTGAATTGACCGCGGCGCATCTGGATCTCAAGACGCGCAAGTCGCGTCCGTTCCCGCCCGAGATTGCCGCGCGGGCTCGCGCGGGTCTGCGGGGATGATCGATGAGAGTTTCGGCCGTTACTCCACGAACTCGACGTTGGCGCGCTGCGGGATGATGCCGGCCTCGTGGCCCATCTCCAGCAGGCGGCGGATGGCGGCGCGTCCTTCCTCGCCGTAATCGAGCGTGCGCTCGTTGACGTACATACCGACGAATTTGTCGGCGAGCCCGGGATCGAGGTCGCGGGCGAACTGCATGGCGTAGCTCAGCGCCTCGGAGCGATGGTCGAGCGCGTACTGAATGCTCTGCTTGATGGCGCGCGCGACGCTCGTCATCAGCTCGGGGCCGAGGTCGCGGCGGATAGCGTTGCCGCCGAGCGGCAGCGGCAGGCCGGTCTGGTCGCGCCACCACTTGCCGAGGTCCACGATGCGGTGCAGCCCCGACTGGTCATAGGTGAGCTGGCCTTCGTGAATGATGAGCCCGGCTTCGTGCTTGCCGGCGAGCACTTCCGGGATGATGCGGTCGAAGGGGACGATTTCCGTTTCGATCTGCGGCGCGAAGAGTTTCAGCGCGAGATAGGCCGTAGTGAGCTTGCCGGGGATGGCGATGCGCAGGCGCTTGATCTCGTCGAGCGAATGCACGCGCCGCGCGACGATCATCGGGCCGTAGCCTTCGCCCACGCTGCCGCCGCTCGCCAGCAGCGCGTACTTGTCCTGAATATAAGGATAGGCGTGGAACGAGATGGCGGTGACGTCGTAGAAGCCTTCGAGCGCCTTGCGGTTGAGGGTCTCGATGTCGCACAGCGTGTGCGCGAACTTGATGCCGCCGGCGCGCACGCGATTGGTGGCCAGCGCGTAGAACATGAAGGCATCGTCGGAGTCGGGGCTGTGCGCGACCGTGATCTCGCGCAGATTGATGGAGACTGCCGTGCTCATCGGCCTATGCCTCTTTCCAGGAGGGATGGTTGCGGCGTGCTCAGCCTTGGTTTGAATCTTATGTTCGTATGGCGCGGGCGCCGCCCGCGGACCAGCGCACCGCCAGCGCTGCGGCCGCCATCACCTTCACCACTTCCGCGAACACAAACGGATACAGTCCAAAATGAGCTGCCTGCCACCACGATCCGTGCGTCCAGGTGCTCAGCCAAGCGAGCCCGCCGGCGAAGAGCAGCACTTCACCCAGAAGAGCAGCCGGGGCATAGCGCCGAAAGCTCCTGCTGCCGCGTTCGGCGACGAAGCCGCTGACGAACGCTACCACCGGATAAGCCATCAGGTATCCGCCGGTCGGTCCCAGCAACTGCGCGATACCGCCCAGGCCAGTGGGATTGAAGACCGGCAGGCCACAAGCGCCTTCGGCAAGATACAGCGCGAGAGCCGCAAATCCGCGCCGGCTGCCCAACGCCAGCCCTACCAGCAGCACGGCGAAATTCTGCAGCGTCAGCGGCACCGGCGTGAAGGGCAGCGGCACCGTGACCCGCGCACACAGGGCAACGAAGCAACTCGCGCCCGCCACCAGGGCGGCCTCCATCCACCATGCCGGGCTGTGCGCCCGGTCGAGAATTCCGGTTGCGGTCTTCATCAGATCTTCTCCCGTCACTCTTTGCTGGCCTTCTCCTCCTGGTGAATCTCGCCACGCGCCTCGCGCAGGCCGTGATCGGAGGAAGCCCGCAGATGGCGCCGTACCCGCAGCAGAATGGCCACCGCCGCCCACAGCACAAGCCCAGTACCAATCACCAGAAGGATGTACAGGACCTTGATGGACACAGTCTGCTAAGGATACCAGAGAGAGCGCTAGGGAGCAGCCATGGCGGCTTCGACTTCCTCGGCCGTGCGCGGCAAGCCCGCCGTCAGGCGAATTAGGGTCCCGCTTGGGTCAACATAAAACATGTCTTCAATCCGCACTCCGAGCCGCTCTTCGGGGATGTAGATGCCCGGCTCAAGAGTGAAAACCATGCCGTAATCCAACGGCACGGTACTTCCGCCCACGTCATGCACGGAAAGACCGACAAAATGCCCAAGCCCGTGGATGAAATACTGTCCCAGCGGCTTGCCGTGCAGGTCTTTGCCGTGGGTGTTGATGTAGCTGTAGGCAACGTTGTAGAGCGCGTCGGCGCCGTCTCCGCTCATGGTAGAGTGCCCGGCGCGGAAGGCTTTGATTGCCGCCTCTTGCGCTCCCAGCACGATGTTGTAGATCTCGCGCTGGCGCGCGGTGAACTTGCCGCTGGCAGGCAGCGTGCGCGTGATGTCGGTGGCGTACATCGAGTACTCACCACCCATGTCGATCACCACCACGTCCCCGGCCTGAATGGTAGCCGCGTCGTCGGAGTAATGGAGCACCGTTGAGTTGAATCCTGCGCCTACAATCGGCGCGTACGCCGGACGCTCGCAGCCGCGCTTCTGGAACTCGTATTGCACCAGGGCCTCGACCTGACGCTCGGCCATGCCGGGCTTCAGCGCGTGCATCACCGCCAGATGCCCGGCCATCGACGCTTCCGTTGCTTTACGGATGAGCGCAATCTCGCCCAGATCCTTGACGCGGCGCATTTCGTCCAGAATCGGCTTCACGTCCTGCAGCGAGATGTAGACCGGAAAGGCGTTGGCGCGGTGCAGCCACTCGAGCGGCGTTGCTGACGCCGATCCCTCCTGGAACGCCGGCAGATCGGAATAAACCGTTGCTCTTGGCTGGGGAAGCAAGCGCCCCAATTCTTCGCGCAGCTTGTCGAGAATTTCCACGTGGTCGAAGCCGGTGATCTTCCGCACCACGGGATCCTCAGGCCCGAGCTTGGGGCCAGTCCATTTTTCTTGCGAGTAGTTGCGTCCCGGAAGGAACAGGATCTCGGTGTAGGGCCGCGACGGCTTCTCTCCCTCGCTCGCCACCTCCGGCGCGATCAGCACGGCCGCGCCGGGTTCGTTCAGGCCAGTGAGATAGTAGAAGTTATTGTCCTGGCGGAATCCATAGAGATCGTTGGGACCCTCCGCCTCAACCGCGGCAAACAGCACGACTACGCCACCGTTGGTCTTGCGCGCGAGCGCCACTCGACGCGCGCGGTAATCGACGTTGGGCTGACGCTCGAGCGCGAACGTGGGGATGGCGAGCAGCACAGACGCGAGCACCAGCCCGCAGAGGACCCATCTTCGTGGAGACATGGGAAGGCGGATTGTAGCAGAAGGGCTTTTGGCTTTTGGCTTTTGGCTTTTGGCTTTTGGCTTTTGGCTTTTGGCTTTTGGCTCTAAGGTCCTTGACTAAGCCAAGAGCCAACAGCCAAGAGCTTGTTACACGCCCACCGGAAACGGCTTCTCGTGGGCTTCGGCGGAGCTCAGTGACGAACCCTCGAAGCGCCCCTGCAGGAGCGACATCAGCCCCGTGCACCAGAACCCGAGCACGAACAGCAGCAGGAAAGGCACGGTGATGTAGTTCTCGTTGGTGGCAGCATAGATCACGGCTGCCATGAAATATGTCCCGATCAGCAGTTCTACCCACGGCACCCATCCCAGGCGCCGCCGGTACTTGGAAGCCTGGGCTCGGGCCGCGCCGCCTTCCACGCGGTACTTGGGGGTGCGCGCGAATGCGGACTGCTTGCCGAAGATTGCTTCCAGCACGGCGCGCGAGTTGGTGACCGTCAAGCCGATACCCAGCGCCATCAGGAACGGCAGGAACAGGAACGTGCGCGGCCAGGTCTTGGGGAACAGCTCCTTCTGCGATACCAGGTA
>Ga0335077_10008171_pt1 | contig 12978 bp, 8 predicted proteins | sample Lox_Sample_31_FD_207151 | JGI IMG/M metagenome (GOLD analysis project Ga0335077, IMG submission 207151) | Soil microbial communities from Loxahatchee National Wildlife Refuge, Florida, United States - Lox_Sample_3.1 | ecosystem: Environmental > Terrestrial > Soil > Wetlands | place: USA: Florida... | reverse complement strand
CGAATCCGCGTTCGGGGCGGAGGTGGCGCGGTGAGTGTGTGGGCGTGGCTGAAGCTGTCGGTCAGCTTGTGGCTGATCCGCAAGGCCCTCAAGGCGGCCGGCTGGGGGCTGGGGGTCCTGGCGGTGCTCGCGGCCTGGCCGTTAACGCTGATCACCGCGGCCGGATACGGTGCGGCGTGGTGGCGGGGCTGGCCGCCGGTCAAGCTGGCCCGCCTGGCCGCCTGGTCGCTGACCGGCCTGGCCGCCTGGCTGGCCCTCACCGCAGCCCACCCGAGCCGGCTGCGGGCGCAGGCGCTGACCGGGGTGCGGTCCTGGGCGCACTGGCAGCCGCGCCCGCACTGGGTCGACCTGGCCCGCACGTTCGTGCTGCTGGCCCCGGCCACCCTCCCGGCCGGCCTGGCGCTGGCCGGGCTGGTGTGGGCGTGGCGGACCTACGCCATCACCACCGGCCTGGCCGGCATCACCGCCTCCGCGCCGATCACCTTCGACCGCCGGCAGTGGAAACGGCAGGCCCGCACCGCCCGGGGCCTGACCGAGGCGCCCGGCGCCGTGCCGCTGCTGGCCCGCAGGAGACGGATCCCGGTCGGCGGCACCATCCGCACGGTCGGGCACCGCTGGCACCCGGTCTTCACCCTCCCCGCCGCCGCGCTGGGCCGGCACATGGTGATCGTCGGCGCGACCGGCAGCGGGAAGACGAACTTGATGATCCGGCTGTGGGCGGGCTGGTTCACCGCCACCCTGAACTCCTACTGGGCCGGGCGCGGCCGGCGGCCGCTGCTGATCGTGCTGGACTGCAAGGGCGGCCAGGACGCCCGCAAGAAAGCCGCCCGCACCCGCCGGCTGCTCTACGGCGCCGGCGCCCGCCGCGTCGCCCTGTGGCCCGACGAGGCCCGCCTGTCCCTGTGGGACCTCCCGGCCCGGGACCTGGCCGTGCTGCTGTACCAGATGATCGACACCGGCACCGGCGCGGCGGCCTACTACGCCGACATCCTGCAAGCCGCCCTCACCCTGGCCGTCACCGCCCCGGGCGGGCCCCCGGCCAGCGGCGCCGCGTTCCTGGGCCGGCTGGAGGCCCGGTGGCTGACCCGCGCGTGGGGCGACGGGCAGCACCCACAGGAGGCGGCCTACGTGCAGGCGGCGGCCAGGCACCTGCCCGATATCCAGCTGCGGATGGCCACCCTGCTGGACCGGCTCGGCCCCGCACTGGACGGCCCCGGCACCCTGGCCGAGGCCGACGCCTGGTATTTCGTCCTGGAAGGCACCAGCGAACCCTCAGTCGCCGAAGCCCAGGCGATGGCGGTGACCGCGCTGGCCGCCCACGCCGCCACCCACCCCTTCGGCGAGCCGCGGGCCATCGTGCTGGCCGCCGATGACTACTCCGCGGTCTCCGGCCGGGTGCCGCTGTCCAACCTGTACGAACGCGGCCGCTCCCTGGGCATCGGCGTGCAGGTCAGCGCCCAGTCCTGGCAGGGCCTGGGCCGCGATGAGGATGAGCGGTACCGGATCGCGGCCACCGCCGACGGCGGCATCTTCGTCCTGCAGACCCCGCATCCCGAGCCGCTGGCCCAGCTGGCCGGCACAAGACGGGTGCTGGAGACCGCGCACAAGCTGATCGGCAACACCTGGGGAGATGAGGGCACCACCCGCGAGCAGCGGGCCTTCACCGCCGACCCGGACCTGATCCGCCGCCTGGACACCGGCCAGGCCTGCTACATCCACCGCGGCGCGGCCACCTTCGTCCAGGTCGCCCGCCCGAAACCGTCCCCGCTGACCCTGCTGCCGCCGCCCCTCCCGCCCGGCCCGCAGGCCCAGGTCCCCCAGCCGCGCGCCGCCGCCGCCCCCGGCCCCTGGCCGCCGCCGGACGGCCCGGACCTGGGTGATTTCTTCCGCCGCCCCGGAGGTGCCCAATGACCCCGAACCCGTTCACGGTGCTCGGCCTGCCCGAACGGCCCGACCTGGACGACGACACGGTCGACGCCGCCTGGCTGGCGATCGCCGCCGCCACCCACCCCGACCGGCCCGACGGCGGCGACCTCGCCCGCTACACCCAGGCCACCGCCGCCCACGCCGAGCTGGCCAGCCCGTGGGCCCGCTCCGAAGCCTACGCCGACCTCGTCGACCAGGCCTGGGCCGACGGCCGGTACGACGACTACCCCGACCAGTACCCGCCCGGCTACGACCCCGCCGATCACCCGTGGCCGCCCGCCCGGCCCTGGCAGCTGCCGCCGCCGCTGTGGCTGGCCGACCCCAAAGGCATGCTCCTCAATCTGCCATGGCGGTTCCGCCACGGCCACCCGGCCGCCCTGGCGGTCATGACCGTGTTCATCACCGGAGTGTGCCTGGGCGCAGTGGCCCTGTTCCCGCACCTGCCCCGTCCGCTGGCCGTGGCGGTGGGGATCGTGTGGTTCGTCGTGGCCGTCCGCGAGAGCCTGGCATCCCCGCCCGGGCAATAAGAAAGCCGCCCGCGTGGAGAAAGAAAATGCCGGGATGGGGAATTGATTGCCTCCGGCGGGGCCTCGTCCGCCCACTGCAAGTCATCGAGCAGACCCGTGACCCGCGCCAGCTCGCGGTCACGGCCCACCAGGGTCGCCTCACCCCCCACAGGGCCACCATAAGGGCCGGGGGCGTAACTGCATAGGGTCGTCGAGCAGGCCGAGCGCGTGCGCCTTGGCCGCGGCCTCGCCGCGGCTGGCGGCGCCGAGCTTGCCGAGGATGTTGGATACGTGCACGCTGGCCGTCTTGGGCGAGATGAACAGCTCGCCTGCGATGTCCCGGTTGCTGCGCCCCGCCGCGACCAGCCGCAGCACCTCCCGCTCCCGTCCGGTCAGGCCGAAGTCACCTGGCCCGGCCGAGGCGTGATCCAGGACGATCCTGGCCCGCCGCGCCACGAGCGTAATCTCCCGGATCAGCGGCTCGGCCCCCAGACCGTCGGCCAGCGCCGCCGCCAGCCGCAGCCGGTCGCCGGCGCCGTCCCGGTCGCCGCCGGCGAGCGCGGCCTCCGCCGCGTGCCGCAGCGCCTGGGCCCGCGGGTAGGGCTCGCTGACCGCGGCCCACGCGGCCGCGGCCTCGTCCCAGGCGTCCAGCGCCCCGGCGGCCGGACCGCCGGACAGCTGGACGTCGGCCGCGGCGAAGGTCAGCCGGCCGGCCTGCTGGGCCGGGCCGAACGTCTCCAGCTTCTCCGCGATCGTGCGCAGCCGCCCCGCCAGCGCGGCGGTCTCGTCGCGCAGCCGCTCGTCCCGCGCCGCCGCCAGGCAGACGCCGGCCGCCTCCGCCAACAGCGGCCACGCGTACCGCGGGCTGCCGCCGGACAGCTCGTAGCCCTCGATGGCCCGTGACGCGGTCTCCAGCGCGGCGGCCGGGCCGTCCGTGGCCAGCCGCAGCGCGATCTCCAGCACGCCCAGCGGAAGCTGGTACTCGTCCACGAACGGCGAGCCGCGCAGCAGCCCGGTCGCCTCGGCGGCCGCTTCGGCGGCCGGCCCGGTCTGTCCCCGGGCCAGCGCGATGTACCCGGCCAGGACCGCGAGCGTGGACCGGTGCAGCGGGAGCGAGGTGAACTGGAACTCACGCACCACGCTGGCCACCTCGAGGGCCTCGTCCCACCGGCCCAGCGCGAACAGCGGCTCCATCTGGTTGATCACCAGCAGGCTGCGCGAAGCTGGGCCGATGTAGCCCTCGTCCTGGCCCGTGATGCCCCGGCGGGCCGCCTCGAGGGCCAGCTCGTGCTCGCCCGCCCCCTCCAGCAGGTGCGAGGAGTTGACCGCGGCCTTGGCCACCTGGCTGTGCGCCCCGGCCCGGACGGCCATGGCGCGCGCCTGCGCGATCAGCTCGACCGGGCCGCTGCCCGCGCCAGCCTGCTGGCCGGCTCCGGCCTGGAACATGGCCAGGGTCAGCAGCGCGGCCGCCTCGTTCACCTCGTCGCCCGCCTCGCGGGCCAGTGCCAGGGCCTCCTCGGCGTAGGAGCGCTCCATGGCCACGACCGGCACGCAGCGCGCCGCGGACAGCAGGATCGGGATCCGCACGGCCGGCGCGTCAGCCGGCGCGACCTGCAGCGCCGCGGCGAAGTCGTCGAAGTATTCCTTGCGGCCCAGGTGCTTGCGGAACTGGCCCCGGGTCTCCAGCAGCCGGGCCACGCGGGTCGGCTCGGCCGCCGGGTCCAGCTCCTTCATCGCCGAGCTGGCCAGCGCGATCCCGCGCTCGTACTCCCCGGCGTCGGCCGCCGCGCAGGTCGCCTCCTCCAGCACCCGGGCGTGGTCGGCGCCGATCCGGTCGCCTGCGTCCGGGACCTGGTCCCACAGCTCGAGCACCCGGGCCAGCAGCGACAGCCGTTCGGCGGGAGCCACCGCCCGACCCGCCTGCGCCGCGGCCCGCCACGCGCCGATCAGCGCCCAGACCGAGTCGTGCGCCGAGTGCCAGTGGTGGGCCATCTCGATCGTGGCCCGGCCCGGCGGCACCAGCGAGGGATCGGCGTCGATGGCGTCGGCGAAGCGGCTGTGCAGCCGTCCGTGCTCGCCGGGCAGCAGGTCGTCGTGCACCGCCTCGCGGATCAGCTCGTGCCGGAACGTGTAGCCGCCCTCGTGCGGGCGCAGCACGTTGGCCGTCACGGCCGGCCGAAGTGCCCCGGTCAGCGCGGCGTCGTCCAGGCCGGTGACCTCGGCCAGCAGCGCGTGCCCAATCATCTGGCCGCCCGCACTGGCCACCCGCAGCACCTCCTGCGTATCCTCGGGCAGCCGGCGCACGCCGTCCAGCAGCAGGTCGCGCAGGGACTCGGGCAGTTCGCAGCTCAGCTCGCCGTCCCGGCCCAGCAGCGTCTCCACGAACAGCGGGTTGCCCTCGGTGCGGTGATACAGCGCATCGGCCACGTCGCCGGCCAGCTGGCGGCCGAGGATCCCCGCGGCCAGCTCCGCTGTGTCGTGCCTGGTCAGCCTGGGTAGCTCGATCCGCTCGACCCAGGCGATCCGGTCCAGCGCGGCGAGCATCGGGCGCAGCGGATGGGTCCGGTGCAGCTCGTCGGACCGGAACGTCACGATGATCAGCAGCCCGCCGATGGCCCGCTGGTTGCCGACCAGGAAGGTCAGCAGGTCCCGGCTGGAACGGTCGGCCCAGTGCGCGTCCTCGATCACCAGCACCACCGGCGAGTGCCGGGCCAGGTGATCCAGCGCGCTGAGCATCTCCTCGAACAGCCGCGCCCGGGCCTCGCCCCGGTCCCGGTCGTTGCCTGGGTCGTTGTCCGGGCCGTTGTCCGGGCCGTTGCCCGGCTCGCCGAGCTCGGGCAGCAGCCGGGCCAGCCCCCGTATGGTCCGGCCGGGCAGCATCGAGGCCACCGCGTCCGCGCCGTGCTCGTGGACCAGACCGCGGAGCACCGCGGTGAACGGCGCGAACGGCAGCCCGTCGGTGCCCAGCTCCAGGCAGCCGCCGACCAGGACACGAGCCCCGGCCGCCGTGGCGGCCTGACCGAACTCGGCGACCAGCCGGGACTTGCCGACGCCGGCCTCACCGCCCAGCAGCACAGCCACCGGGCCGCCCTGGCGCACGCCGGCGAACGCGGCTTCCAGGGCGGCCACCTGCTGGTCCCGCCCGACCAGGACGGGACCGGACGCTCGCCCGCTCATCTCGTCTGCTATCAGCACGCCACGCGGCTGCGACATTCCATGAGGTTCGGCGGGCGCCGGGGCGGTCACGGCCGTCCTCAGGCGGCGTGGCGGCCGGCCGGCACGCCGCTGGCGGCCTCGTCCCCCGCGGCCCGGAACGAGCCGTCCACGTAGTCGGGGATGGCCGGGGCGGCGAACTCCACCGCCGCGGCCAGCCGGGCTCCGCGCCGCAGGGCCCGCACCGCCCGGTTGGCGGCCCGGGCCGTCACCGCCCGGTACGCCTGTTCCTGCAGGTCACGGTCGTGCTGTGCGGCGATCTGCCGCAGAATCTCGGGATGCATGGTTCCTCCTCGACCCCGGGGAGCCCCCTTTGGTCCCCGTATCCTCAAGGTTCGGCGTAAGGCCCCACCCCTCGCATCGGACGAATGCCCTATCTTGGGTCCGGCGACCGGCTCAGGACTGCCTAAGCCGTCTTAGGCCAGGTCAAACCCTTTTTTCCGAACGGGCCGCCCTGCGTGCGCCCGGTCAGCGCCGTGCGTTCACTACACTGGAGTGAGCCATCGGATCCATGGCAGCTCCCGGCACCGAACGAACGAGACTCACGCATGCCCGCACCGCACCGCACCGCCCGCCCGCAGGACGCCCTGGCCACCCGCGACGACCTGCGCAACGTCGCCATCGTCGCGCACGTCGACCACGGCAAGACCACGCTGGTGGACGCGATGCTGTGGCAGTCGGGCGCGTTCCGGGCCAACGCGAACGTGGCCGAGCGGGTGCTCGACTCCGGCGACCTGGAGCGGGAGAAGGGCATCACCATCCTGGCCAAGAACACCGCGGTGCGCCACGGCGGGCTGACCATCAACATCGTGGACACGCCCGGGCACGCGGACTTCGGCGGGGAGGTGGAGCGGGGCCTGTCCATGGTCGACGGGGTGCTGCTGCTGGTCGACGCCAGCGAGGGACCGCTCCCGCAGACCAGGTTCGTGCTGCGCAAGACGCTGGCCGCCGGGCTGCCGGTGATCCTGGTCATCAACAAGGTCGACCGGGCCGACGCGCGGATCGCCGAGGTCGTGGACGCCTGCTACGAGCTGTTCATCGACCTGGACGCCACCGAGGAGCAGATCGAGTTCCCCATCGTGTACGCCTCCGCGCGGGCCGGCCGGGCCTCCCTCTCCCGTCCCGAGGACGGCCAGATGCCCGACTCCCGGGACCTGGAGCCGCTGTTCGAGGCGCTGAAGGCCACCGTGCCTGCGCCCGTCTACGAGGTCGGCGCGCCGCTCCAGGCGCACGTCACCAACCTCGACGCCAGCTCCTACCTGGGCCGCATCGCGCTGTGCCGGATCCGCAACGGCACGATGTCCCGCGGCCAGCAGGCCGCCTGGTGCCGGCGGGACGGCTCGATCGAGAGGGTCAAGATCTCCGAGCTGTACCTGACCGACGCGCTGGAGCGGGTGCCGGCCGACTCGGCGGGCCCCGGGGACATCGTGGCCATCGCCGGCATCCCGGACATCATGATCGGCGAGACCCTGGCCGACGTCGACGACCCGCGCCCGCTGCCGCTGATCACCGTGGACGAGCCGGCCATCTCGATGACGATCGGGGTGAACACCTCGCCGCTGGCCGGGCAGGCCGCCGGGGCCAAGGTCACCGCCCGGCTGGTACGGGACCGGCTGGACCGCGAGCTGGTGGGCAACGTGTCGCTGGCGGTGCTGCCCACCGGGCGGCCGGACGCCTGGGAGGTCCGCGGCCGTGGCGAGCTCGCCCTGGCCGTGCTGGTGGAGACGATGCGGCGGGAGGGGTACGAGCTGACCGTGGGCCGGCCCGCCGCCGTCACCAGGGACGTCGACGGCGCGGTGTACGAGCCGGTCGAGCGCCTGTCCGTGGATGTGCCCGAGGAATACCTCGGCACGGTCACCTCGCTGGTCTCGGTGCGGCGCGGCCGGATGGAGTCGATGACCAACCATGGCACCGGCTGGGTCCGGATCGAGTTCGTGGTGCCCGCCCGGGGACTGATCGGCTTCCGCACCCAGTTCCTCACCGAGACCCGCGGCACCGGTATCGCGCACCACGTCTTCGAGGGCTACGAGCCCTGGTCGGGGCCCATGCGGGGCCGGGCGACCGGCTCGCTGGTCGCCGACCGGGCGGGCAGCGCCTCCGCCTACGCGATGTTCAATCTCCAGGAGCGCGGCTCGCTGTTCGTCACCCCGGGCACCGAGGTGTACGAGGGGATGATCGTGGGGGAGAACTCCAGGCCCGACGATATGGACGTCAACATCACCCGTGAGCGCAAGGTCACCAACGTCCGCCAGTCGACCGGCGAGGAGCTCGAGCGGCTGGTGCCGCCGCGGCTGCTGAGCCTGGAGCAGGCGCTGGAGTTCTGCGCCGACGACGAGTGCGTGGAGGTCACCGCCTCGGCCGTCCGCCTGTGCAAGACGATCCTGGACGCCCGGGAGCGCTTCCGCGAGCGGGCCCGGGCCGCCCGCGCTTAATACGGCAACGGCACGGTCCTGGCCCCCGATCCGAAGATCACCCCGGCGGGGCGATGCGGCAGCCGTCTCCGCCGCCGAAGCTAGCCGTAGCCGAACGGTAGGTGAACCGGTGGCGTTGGGCCTGGCCGGCCGGGACCTTCGGCCCCTGGCCATGACTCCGGCTGTGCGGCGAACTGCCTGTCTAGGAGGTGCACGATGGCAGATCAGAGGGCGAAGCTGCTGGCCGAGTTCATCGAGCCGCTGCGGGTGGAGCCGGGGTCGAAGGTCAAGCTGGCGAAGGATTTCGACCCCGGTTACAAGGCGAGCTTCCTGAAGAAGAAGGACGCGGCCGCGGTGCTGCAGGCCGGTGTCGGGGTGCTGGCGGAGTACCAGGCCCGGCTCGCCGCCCAGGACTCCTGGGGTGTGCTGGTGTGCCTGCAGGCGCTGGACGCCGCGGGCAAGGACGGCACCATCCGGCACGTGATGAGCGGGGTCAACCCGCAGGGCGTGCGGGTGAACAGCTTCAAGGTGCCCTCCGCGGAGGAACTGGACCACGACTACCTGTGGCGGTACGCGCAGCGGCTGCCCGGCCGGGGTGAGATCGGCATCTTCAACCGGTCCCACTACGAGGAAGTCCTGGTGGTACGGGTGCACCCGGAGCTGCTGGACCGGCAGAAGCTCCCCGCGTCCTGCAAGGGCAAGGGAGTGTGGGAGCGCCGGTACCGGGAGATCAACGACTGGGAGCGCTTCCTGGCCGACAACGGGTTCCGGATCGTCAAGCTGTTCCTGAACCTGTCCAAGGAGGAGCAGCGGATCCGGTTCCTGCGGCGGGTGGACCTGCCGGAGAAGAACTGGAAGTTCTCCGCGGCCGACGCCCGGGAGCGCAAGTACTGGGATGACTACCAGGCCGCGTTCTCCGAGATGCTGTCGCACACCAGCACCGGGTGGGCGCCGTGGTACGTGATCCCGGCCGATCACAAGTGGTTCGCCCGGGTCTGCGTGTCGGCGGTGCTGGCGCACACGCTGATCGACATCGACCCGCGGTACCCGGTCGTGGATAAGGCCCGGCAGGAGGACCTGACCGAGACCAGGTCGCTGCTGGAGGCCGAGGCGCCCGAGGGCGCCGCGGCCGACCCGGCCAAGGCTGAGCTGGCGGCGCGGGCGAAGGAGGAGCAGGCCGCCAAGGAGACCAAGCAGGCCCGCAAGCAGGCCGAGCGGATGAAGAAGATCAGGGAGAAGCTGACCGAGGCGGAGCGGTAAGTCATGGCTGTCAGTGACCAGGTCAGGGCACCCGAGGGGGGCCCGGCGGATAGGGCGGTTACGGCGTGGTACGCGCTGTCCCCCGATGAGGTCGCCGCCCGGCTGAGCGTCGACCCGGCGGCCGGCCTGTCTGCGGCGCGCGCCGCCGAACTGCTCGCCGAGAAGGGACCGAACACTCTGCCGGTGGAGAAGCCGCCGTCGGCCATCCGCCGCTTCCTGGCCGAGTACACCAGCTACATGCAGATCATCCTGGTCGGGGCGGCGGTCGTCTCGCTGCTGATCAGGGAGTGGAGCACGGCCACCGTGCTGATCGTGATCACGCTGTTCAACGCCCTGGTCGGCCTGCGTCAGCAGGGCAAGGCCGAAAGCGCGATGAACGCGCTGCAGTCGATGATGAAGGAGACGGCGCGGGTGCGGCGCGACGGCACGGAGGCCGAAATCCCGGCCGAGCAGGTCGTGGTCGGCGACGTGCTGCTGATCGCGGCCGGTGACGAGGTGCCCGCTGACGGGCGGATCGTGACCGCGAGCGCACTGCAGATCGACGAGTCGGCCCTGACCGGTGAGAGCGTCCCGGCGGCGAAGGACGCCGAGACGCTGACCGGCGGCGACATCGAACCCGGTGAGCAGTCGAACATGGCGTTCATGCACACTCCGGTCACCCACGGTAGCGGAGTGGTGGTCGTCACCGGGACCGGGAGCGGCACCCAGGTCGGCAAGATCGCGGGCATGCTCTCCGCCACGGCGAAGGAGGAGACGCCGCTCACCCGGCAGATGAACACGCTGACGCTGTGGATCGTGGGCGCGGCGGGCGTCACGATGTTCGTGATGTTCACGCTCGGCCTGGCCCGCGGGCAGACGTGGACCACGCTGTTCGACACGGCGGTCGCGCTGGCGATCGCGGCGATCCCGCTGGCCCTGCCGATGGTCGTCCAGGTCGTCCTGTCCCTGGGCAGCGTCGAGCTCGCCAAGCAGAAGGCGATCGTCAAGGACCTGCCGTCGGTCGAGACGCTCGGCTTCACCTCGGCGATCAATTCCGACAAGACCGGCACGCTGACCATGAACCAGATGACGGCGGTCGAGGTCGTCGACCCGACCGACCGCTACGCCATCACCGGCACCGGCTACAGCCTGGAAGGGAAGATCATCCACCCGGCCGGCCAGACCGACACCCTGGACGACGCGATCCTGCCGTACGTCGTCGCGAGCGACGCGAAGCTGGTCAACGGCAAGGTGGTCGGCGATCCCACCGAGGGCGCCCTGCTCGTGCTGGCGCACAAGGCGGGCGTGTTCATCGACGCCACGCGCGAGCGGCTGCCCCGCCTGGCGACGCTGCCGTTCGATCCGGGCTACAAGCTGATGGCCACCTTCAACCAGGCCAAGGACGCGTCGGGGCAGGATGTCGTGCGCTGTTTCGTCAAGGGAGCGGCGCCGGCCGTGATCGCCCGGGCGGCAACCGCCCTGGCCAACGGCAGATCCATCCCCTGGGACGACGCTCTCCAGGAGCGAGCCGAGCAGCACGTCAGGCGGATGGGGGAGCAGGGCCTGCGGGTCATGGCCGCCGCCTTCCGCGACCTGGACCCGGCCGGCTTCGACCCGGACGGTGACCTGCTGGCGCTGGTCCGGGACCTGGAGATGACCAGCCTGGTCGGGATGGTCGACCCGCCGCGCGAGGAGTCGAAGGCCGCGGTCGCCGACGCCCAGGCGGCCCACATCCGGGTCCGGATGGTGACCGGCGACGACGTCGTCACCGGCGCCGCGATCGCCGAGCAGCTCGGCATCCCCGGTGAGGCTGTCCTCGGCGCGGACTTCGCGGCCCTCTCCGATGACGAGCGGCTCGCGCGGATCGACCATATCGGCGTCGTCGGCCGCGTGGCACCCGAGCACAAGGTGCTGCTGGCCGAGACGCTCAAGAAGAAGGGCCACGTCGTCGCGATGACCGGGGACGGCGTCAACGACGCGCCGGCCATCAAGGCCGCCGACATCGGCGTGGCCATGGGGACCGGGACCGAGGTGGCCAAGAACGCCGGCCGGATGATCCTGTCCGACGACAACTTCGCCACGATCGTCTACGCGGTCGAGCAGGGCCGCATGCTGTACGACAACCTCTCCAAGTACATCCGGTTCGTGCTGCTCGAGCTGGTCGCGTTCGTGCTGACCTTCCTCGGTGCGACCCTGTTCAATATTGCGGCCGGCCAGCCGTTCACCCCGGCCCAGATCCTGTGGATCAACTTCCTGGTCAACGCCCCGTTCGGCGTTGCGCTCGGCTTCGACAAGCAGACGCCCGGCTTGATGGAACGCCATCCCCGGCCGCGCGGGGAATCGATCCTGACCCGCGGCGTGATGATCACCTGCGGCCTGGCCGGGCTGTTCATCGCCGTCGCCAACCTGGCGTTGATCGCGACCGGGAAGAACCACTACGGCAGCGTCAGGACCGGCCAGTCGATGGGCCTGGTCGCCTTCTCCCTGATGCTCGTGGTCGCCGCGTTCGAGGCCCGCAGCGAGACCGGCACCGCCTTCGACACCGACGTCTTCAACAGCTCCAAGATGAACGTGATCGCGGCGGCCGAGATCGCCGGGGCGTTCCTCATCACCCAGGCGAACTTCATGAACCGGCTCCTGGGCACCGCCCAGCTGACCGCCGCCCAGTGGGGATTCGCGGCGCTGGCCGCCGTCGTGCTGCTCCTCGGCTGGGAGGCAGGCAAGCTGATCGCGCGGCAGGCGGGCCCGCGGGCCAGCCGCTAGAGCCTAACTGCCCCCGGGTGTCGGCGCAGTGCTGGCACCTCCCGCACCTCGCTTCGCTCGGTGTGCTGGCCACGGGGGACGACCCCCCCGCACCCCAAGGCCACGCTACTTGGCGCGGTCCCGGCGGAGGCGGTCCAGGACCTGATCGGGATGGTCCGCGGTCACCCGGATCATGGCCCGCACCGCGTCGGCCAGGGAGACCCGCGGCACGCCGAGCTCGATCGCGGCCGAGTCGGCCCACACGATCAGCTCCCGGTACAGCTCGGGGCTCAGGTCCAGGGTGATCCGGACCGGCTTGGACCGGATCGCGGTCCGGCCGGCCGGCGGCGCGTCGGGCTCGGCCCGGCGGCCCGCCGCGGCCGCCATCTGCGCCTTGCGCAGCTCACGCTCCCTCATGACCGGACCGAACACAATGGGGCGCAGCGCTCGATGAGGTCGCGGGCCACCTGGCGCCATATATCGCAGCCCGCCTGCCTGATCGGCACGCCGAAGCTCTGGGCGTAGACCTCGCGCCGGGGCACCGCCGTGGCCAGCACGTCGTAGCCGAGATTGACCAGCGCCTCCCGGGCGTCGGTGGTGGAGTGCGCCCGCGCCAGGCAGCGGTTCAGCAGGATGGCCGAACGCACCGGCTTGTCACGGACCTCCCGGACCTCGGCGATCTCGTCCCGCACCGGCGTGGTCCGGTTGATCTCGATCGGGCTGGGCGCGCACGGGATCAGGATCTCGTCGGCGTACCGCAGCGCCGACCGGGCGATGCCGGCGTGGTCCTCGATCTGCGGCGTGTCGATGATCACCACGTCGTCGTGCTTGGCGATCTCGGGCAGCCGGCGGTGCAGCTCGCGCGAGGGCAGGGCCACGATCCGGAACGGGAACGCCGCCTGCTCCGGCGCCAGTCCGGGATACATGGCGGCCAGATCGGA
>Ga0335077_10008170_pt1 | contig 12978 bp, 17 predicted proteins | sample Lox_Sample_31_FD_207151 | JGI IMG/M metagenome (GOLD analysis project Ga0335077, IMG submission 207151) | Soil microbial communities from Loxahatchee National Wildlife Refuge, Florida, United States - Lox_Sample_3.1 | ecosystem: Environmental > Terrestrial > Soil > Wetlands | place: USA... | reverse complement strand
CGGCGCGACCGTCGTCGTTCCGACCCTCGACGGCGAGGAAGAGCTCGAGCTCGAGCCGGGGACGCAGCCCGGGCAGGTCGTCGTCCTTCGCGGTCACGGCATGCCCGTTCTGCACGGGCGGGGCCGCGGCGACCAGCGCGTGCTCGTCAACGTGCTCGTGCCGCGGCGGCTGAACGACGAGCAGAGGCGCCTGCTGCGCGAGTTCGAGGAGCACGCCGACGAGCACACGTACGCGCGCGAGGACGGCGGCTTCTTCGACCGGCTCAAGAGCGCCTTCCGCTAGGAGCGCCGATCAAACGCTACGTCGTCGTCGGCGGCGAACCGGAGCTCGCGCTCCTCCTCCACGTCTTCCCGGAGGGCGTAGAGGAGCTCGACGGCGCGTACGCCGTGTACGCGGACGAGCCGCCGATCGGCTTCGACGTGATCGAGGCCGAGGACGTGCCGGAGGGCTGGCAGGACGCCTGGCGCGCGTTCCACCACGGCGTTCGCGCCGGTCGCCTCTGGGTCGGGCCGCCGTGGGAGCAGGCGCCGGCCGGCGCGCTCGCGGTCGAGATCGACCCGGGCCGCGCGTTCGGCACTGGCGCCCATCCCACGACGCGGCTCGCGCTCGAGCTGCTCCAGGAGGTCGAGCCCGCCGCGCTCCTCGACGTGGGCTGCGGCTCCGGCGTCCTCTCGATCGCCGCGGCCAAGCTCGGCTTCGCGCCCGTGACCGCGGTCGACGCGGACGCCGCGGCGGTCGCGGTGACGCGAGAGAACGCGGAACGGAACGGCGTAGCGCTCGAGGCGCTCGTGCTCGACGCGCTCGCTGCTCAGCCGCCGCCTGCCGACCTGGCCGTCGCGAACATCGCCCTCGACGTCGTCGAGCGCCTGCTGCCGCGGCTCGACGTGGCGTCGGCGATCGTCTCGGGCTACCTCGAGCGGGACGAGCCTGGAGCGGACGGCTGGCGCCGCGTCGGCCGGCGCGTCGCCGGCGGCTGGGCGGCAGACCTGCTGGTGCGCGGATGAAGGGACGGCCGAGCCGCGCCGTGCTCGCCGCGCGCGTCGCGCACGGACTCATCTCCGTCTTCCTCCTCGCGTGCGTCGGCGTCCTCTGGGCCGGCGCGATCCGCGGTCGCGCGGACGCGCTCACGCTCGCCGCGCTCGCCGTGCTCGCGGCCGAGGGCGCGTTCGTCGTCGCCGCGGCCGGGAGCTGCCCGCTCGCGCCCCTCTGGCGCTGGTTCGGCGACGAGACGCCGTTCTTCGAGCTTCTGTTACGGCCGCGCGCCGCGAAGGCGGTGTTTCCGCTGCTGACCGGCGTCTGCGTCGCAGGCGTGCTCGTTCTCGCCGTCCGGGCGCTCTGAGCCACGGGACGCTCTACGATCCTGCGGATGGCGAGCTTCTCCGTCCGCTTTCTCGGCTGCAAGGTCTCGCACGTCGACGCCCACGAGGTGCGCGAGCGGCTGCTCGCAGACGGCCACGAGGAGCGGGACGGTGCGGCCGACGTGGCCGTCGTCAACACGTGCTGCGTCACGCACGAGGCGCTCGTGAAGTCGCGCAAGGAGGCGGCGCGGGCCGCCCGCACCCACCGCCGCGTCTACGTGACCGGCTGCGGCGCGAACCTCGCCGCCGGCGCCTTCGCCGGGCTGCCGGCGAACGTCCGCGTCGTCGCGCGGCGGAGCGAGGAGACGCCGGACTGGGTCGCGGGCGACGTCGGCGCCATCGGCTGCGTCCGGGCCGACGCGAGGCTCGATCGCGTGCGCGCGTTCGTCAAGGTGCAGGACGGGTGCTCGTTCTCGTGCAACTTCTGCGTCATCCCGCTCGTCCGCGGCGCCTCGCGCAGCCGAGCCGCTGCGGCCGTCCTCGGCGAGGTCCGCCGACGCGTCGGCCAGGGCCATCGCGAGGTCGTGCTGACGGGCATCAACCTCGGCTGCTACCGCGATCGCGCCGCCGGCTACGACCTGCCGCTGCTCGTGCGGGAAGCGGGGGCGACGCCCGGGCTCGAGCGGCTCCGCCTCTCGTCGATCGAGATCAACCACGTGAACGACGCGCTCGTCGCCGCGCTCCGCGAGACGCCGGTCGCGAGCCGGCATCTGCACGTGCCGCTCCAGTCGGGCGACGACGGCGTCCTGCGCGCGATGGGCCGCCGCTACTCCGTCGCGACGTACCTCCGCCGGCTCGCGCCGCTCGGCGAGGAGTTCAACCTCACGAGCGACGTCGTCGTCGGCTTCCCGGCCGAGGACGAGCGCGCCTTCGAGCACACGCTCGGCGCCGTCCGCGACGCGGGGCTGACGAAGGTGCACGTCTTCCCGTACTCGCCGCGGCCCGGCACCGTGACCGCCGCTGACGACGCCGTGCCGCCGCAGGCGAAGAGGGAGCGGAGCGCCCGCCTGCGCGCCGCCTCCCGAGAGGCGTGCCTCGCGCACTGGCGGACGAAAGTGGGACGGGACGACGAGGTGCTCGTCGACCGGCCCGGCCGGGGTTACGGCGACGACTACTCGCCGTGGCTCCTCGACCCCGCGCTCCCGGTCGGCGAGCTCGTGCGCGTCCGCGGCCGCGCGGTGTCGGAGGAGGGGATCCTCGCTGCCTGACGACTGCCTCTTCTGCACGCTCTACCGCGAGGGCGACCACGTCGCCGCCGCCGACGGCTTCGTCGCGATCCGCGACGCCAACCCGCAGGCGCCGGCGCACCTCCTCGTCATTCCGGAACGGCACGTCGAGTCGTTCCACGAGATCGGGCAGTTCCCGGCTGACGAGGCGAAGCGGATGCTCGAGTTCGTCGCCGACGTCGCTGCACGGGAGGGACTCACCGATTACCGTGTCGTCGTCAACGCCGGCCCCGGGGCCGGACAGACGATCTTCCATCTGCACTGGCACATCCTGGGCGGGGGCCTCACAGGGAGGATGGCGTGACCCTGATCGAGGAAATCGAGGACGAGCTGAAGGACGCGATGCGCGCGCGCGACGCCGAGCGGCGCGACGCGCTCCGGCTGATCCTCAACGCGCTCAAGGGCTCGGAGAAGGAGCTGCAGCGGCCGCTGAGCGAGGAGGAGGAGCTCCAGGTGCTGCAGCGCGAGCGGAAGCGGCGCGTCGAGGCGGCGGAGGCGTTCCGCTCCGGCGGCCGCGACGAGCAGGCGGACTCCGAGGAGCGGGAGCTCGAGATCCTCGAGGAGTTCATGCCCGAACCGCTGAGCGAGGACGAGATCGAGGAGATCGTCGACGACGTGATCGCCGAGGTGGGGGCCACGAGCATGGCCGACCTCGGGCGCGTGATGGCCGACGTGATGCCGCAGATCGCCGGCCGCGCCGACGGCTCGCAGGTCAGCCAGATCGTCCGCGAGAAGCTCGCGTAGCCGCTAGGGCACGCGTCGCGCGCCGACGAACGAGCTGCCCCACGACGAGAGGCTGTCGATGCGGACGACCGCTCCCGTGTGCGGAGCGTCGACGACCTCGCCGCCGCCGATGTAGATCCCGACGTGGCCGAGGTTGTCGAAGAAGACGAGGTCGCCCGGCTGCATCTCGGAGGTGGAGATCGGCTCGGTCGCGTTCCACTGCGCGACCGTGTAGTGGGGCAGCGAGATCCCGAGCTGCGCGTACACGTACATCACGAGGCCCGAGCAGTCGAAGCCGGCCGGGCTCGCGCCGCCCCAGACGTACGGGACGCCGAGGTAGCGAAGCGCGATCTGGGCCGCCTCCGGATGGCCGGCGCCGGTCGACGGCGTCGACACGACCGGCGGCGGCGCGCCGACTCCGGTCGAGCCGCCGCTCGCAGTGATGTTCTGGATGCTCTGCTGCTGTTGCTGCCGCTCCTCCGCAGCCGCCTCCTCCTCCTGGGCGAGCCGCCGCTGCGCCTCCTCCTTGAGGCGCTGCTCCTTCTCCGCCTCCTGCTGCTGGAGCTTCGCGAGCTCCGTGCGATCCGAGGCGTAGAGCCGCTTCTGCTCGGCGAGCGCGTTCTCGATCGTCGCCTTCTCGCCGGCGAGCGCGCGCACGTCCGAGGCCCGCTTCGCACGCTCCCGGTGCAGCGACCGCTCGCGCTGCTGGACGGCGACCTGGTAGCGGAGAGCCTCGCGGCCGATCGACGCGTCCTGGTTCGAGAGCACGCGCTCCGACTCGAGCCGGTCGATGACCTGGGAGAGGCTCACGGCGCCGGCGAGGACGTCGAGCGTCGACGGCCGCCCGTCCACGTAGATCGAGTAGAGCCGCGACATGATCCGCCGCTGCGCGGCGCGGAAGTCGCGGCGGGCGATGCGCAGCCGAACCTCGTTCCGCTGCAGCTGGTGCTCGACCTGCGCGAGGTGCAGCTTCGCGCCGTCGTAGTGCTCGATCACGGTCTCGAGGTTGCGCCCGATCCGGTTGATCCGCGCCATCACGGCGCGCGCGTGCGCCTTCTGCGCGCGGATCTGCGGCGTCGAGTGCGCGCTTGCGGCAGTCGCTGCGAGCGCGGCGACCGCGAGGAGGGAGAAGAAGACGAGAGCCTTACGGCACATGGGCAGGCAGTAGGAAGACCTCGACCCGAGGTTCGGGACGCTACAGGACGCTCCTGCCGGAGCCAACTTCGTGCCTCGTGCGACGAGTGCTCGAACGGGCTACCCTGCCGCCTCCGTGCGCGCCGTCGCCGCCGTGCTCGCCGCAGCCTCGCTTCACGCTCCGGCGTCCACCACGGGCTCGATCCGTGTCTTCTCCGACCAGCTGCCGGACGGGCTGCCGCCGGCGCTGCTCGACTTCGCGGCCTCCCACTACGCCGGCGCGCAGAAGCTCGGCCGCATGACGACGCGCGAGCTGAAGGCGCGCAATCCGGCCTTCTTCGCGATCCAGTACCGGCTCGGGCTCGGCCTCGGCATCCGCACGGAGGTGCGCTTCGGCGACGCGTGGCGCCGCGAGTGGCCGGCGCATCCGCGCGCGGAGTGGTTCTACCGCTGGCACGGCAGGCGCGTCCGCCAGAGCTGGGGCTGGTACCTGATGAACCCGGACGACGCGTCCTGGCGCCGCTACTGGGTGGGCCAGGTGCGGCGGGAGGTCGCGACGACCGACGCGGACGGCGTGTTCATGGACTCGACGAGCGTCCCGAACGAGTTCGGGGCGACGACGTTCACGCCGCAGCTCCCCGCCTACGACCCGCCGTGGGAGCTCGCGTGGTCGCACAAGATCGAGCGCTGGCTCGCCTACACGCGGAAACACGTGGGCAAGCCGGTGATCGTCAACGCGGGCTCGTGGGTGACGACACGCGACCGGACGAGCTACGCCGCGGCCGCAGGCGTCATGGTCGAGGGATTCGCGACGGGGCTCGCTCCTGCCGACTGGCGCCTCGAGCTGACGCGGGCGCTCGGGCTCGTCTGGCGGGACCGGATCGTCATCTGCCAGTCGTATCTGGCGCTCGACGACGTCCAGGCGCGCATGTTCGACCTCGCGTCGTACCTCCTGATCAAGGGGGCGCACACGTACGTCAACTTCGGCGAGGGGATCCAGGTGTCGTGGTTCCCCGAGTACGGGATCGCGCTCGGGCGCGCGCTCGACCCGCCCGGCCTGCGCGAGCAGCAGGGCGTCTACGTCCGTCGCTTCGCGCAGGGCCTCGTGCTCGCCAACCCCGGCGACTCGAGCGTGACCTACGCGCTGCCGGCGCAGATGCGGCTCGTCACGCCGAGCGGCGGCGGCGCCGTTCCCGACTCGGGCGTGCCACCGTCGTCGTGGCAGCTCCACGAGACCGAGGTGACGAGCGTCACCCTGCCGCCTCGGGGAGGCGCCGTCCTCCTTCGCTGAGCGGGCGTGTGCGACGATCGGCTGCGTGATCGACCCGCTCCAGCGCTGGCGCGCCTACGGCGAGAAGCCCGACTACGCCGGCCCGGTCAGCTTCGGCGGCGCGCCCTACACCCAGGATCCCGAGCGGCTCGCAGGCTTCGACGTCGCGATCGTCGGCGCGCCGACCGACGATCTCGTGTCCGACCGGCCCGGGGCCCGCTTCGGGCCGCGCGCGATCCGGACGGCGAGCTGTCCGCCGGGACCGCACCTCGAGGCGAAGGTCGACGCGTTCGCGGAGCTCCGGATCGTCGACTATGGCGACGCGCCGGTCCTGCCGGCCGATCCTGCTCGCACCCACGAGGCGATCGAGCAGACGGTCGGGGAGGTGCTCGACGCGGGCGTCCTGCCGATCGTGCTCGGCGGCGACCACTCGATCGCCGAGCCGGACATCCGAGCGTGCGCGCGCCGGCACGGGCCGGTCGGGCTCGTCCACTTCGACACGCACACCGACACCGGCACCGAGGTCTTCGGCGTCGAGGTCTCCCACGGGACGCCGATGTACCGGCTCGTGCGAGACGGTCACGTCGACCCGAGGCGCTATGTCCAGATCGGGCTTCGCGGCTACTGGCCCGGCGAGCGCGAGCTCGCCTGGCAGGCGGAGCAGGGAATCGTGTCGTTCTTCATGCACGACGTCCGCGACCTCGGCATCGACGCCGTCGTCGAGCGCGCGCTCGCGATCGTCGGGGACGGGCCCGCCTTCCTCAGCGTCGACGTCGACGTCCTCGACCCGGCGTTCGCCCCCGGGACGGGGACGCCCGAGCCCGGCGGGATGACGAGCGCCGAGCTCCTTCGCGCCGTCCGCAAGCTCGCGGACGGGCTCGCCCTCGCCGGCGCGGACGTCGTCGAGGTGATCCCGAGCGCCGTCGGCTCCGCGGACGTCACCGCGCTCGTGGCCGACCGAATCGTCCGGGAGATCCTCACGGGGCTGGCCCTCCGCCGGCGGCGGCGACTCCTACACTGACCGCGTGCAGACGGTGCTCGACGTCTCGAACGAGGTCGCGGCGGAGCTCGCCGGGATCGGCGACGGCGTGCTCGACACGCTCCGCGACCGGCTCGGCTGCAGCGTCAACCTGCGCGGCAACCGGCTCACGCTCGACGGCGAGGATGCGAGCGTCGCGGAGGCGCAGGCGGTCGTCGAGGAGCTCGTCGAGCTCGTCGAGGGCGGTCAGGACCTCGGCGCCGGCACCGTCGACGCGATCCTGAGCGCGATCGAGCAGGCGGAGGACGTCCGCGAGATCTTCGAGGACGTCGTCTGGTCGCACCGCGGCAAGCGCATCACGCCGAAGACCGTGACGCAGAAGCGCTATGTCGACGCGATCCGCGACTGCACGGTCACGTTCGGGATCGGGCCGGCCGGAACCGGCAAGACGTACCTCGCGATCGCGCTCGCCGTGGCCGCCCTGTCGGAGCGCCAGGTGGGCCGCCTCATCCTCACGCGCCCCGCCGTCGAGGCGGGCGAGCGGCTCGGCTTCCTGCCGGGCGACGTGCTCGCGAAGGTCGACCCGTACATGCGCCCGCTCTTCGACGCCCTCTACGACGCGATGGATCCCGAGAAGCTGAACGCGTACATGGAGCGCGGCACGATCGAGGTCGCGCCGCTCGCGTTCATGCGCGGGCGGACGCTCAACGACAGCTTCATCATCCTCGACGAGGCGCAGAACACGTCGCCCGAGCAGATGCAGATGTTCCTCACGCGCCTCGGCTTCGGCTCGAAGATGGTCGTGACGGGGGACGTGACCCAGATCGACCTGCCGCGCGAGCAGGCCTCCGGGCTGATCCAGGTGCGCGACATCCTCGGCTCGGTCGACGGGATCGCGTTCGTCGAGTTCGGCCACCAGGACGTCGTGCGGCACAAGCTCGTGCAGCGAATCGTCGAGGCGTACAAGCGGCACGCCGAGTCCACGGGAACGCAGCGCCGGCGGTGATCAGGGTCGAGGTCGACAACCGCTCGGGCGCGCAGGTGGACGAGGCGGCGGCGATCGAGCTGGCCCGGCGCGTCCTCGCCGGCGAGGGCGTCGAGGACGGCGAGCTCGGGCTCGCGTTCGTCGAGCCGGACGAGAGCCGCGCGCTCAAGCACGAGCATCTCGGGATCGACGAGCCGACCGACGCGCTCGCGTTCCCGATCGACGGCCTCGAGGAGCTGCCGCCGGGGGTTCCGCGCCAGCTCGGCGACGTCGTCGTCTGCCCGGCCGTGGTGGGAGACGCATGGCGGAGCCCGCTCGTCCACGCGCTCCTCCATCTCGTCGGCCACTACCACGGCGCCGCGATGGAGGCGCGCGAGGCCGTGTACACGAGCGCAGGCGGACGATGAGCGTCACTCCGCTCCCGCGCGGGGACGAGGAGCAGGGCGAGCGGCCGCCCCGGCGCGCGCCCGCGCCCGCTCCGGGTAGAGCCCCGACGCTGCTCGACAGCTTCAACTACGCGTTCGAGGGGATCATCCACGTCCTCCGCACGCAGCGGAACCTCCGCATCCACTTCCTCGCCGCCATCGCCGTCTTCGCCGCAGCGATCGCGCTCGGCGTCGGCCGGACGCAGCTGATCAGCCTCCTGCTCGCCGTCGCCTTCGTCCTCGTCGCGGAGATGGTCAACTCGGCGATCGAGGGCGCGATCGACGTGTCCACGACCTCGTTCGACCCGAACGCGAAGCTCGCGAAGGACATCGCCGCCGGCGCCGTCCTCATCGCCTCGGTCACCGCGGTCGCCGTCGGCTACCTCGTCTTCGAGGGCGCGGCGGCGCACCGGACGACGCAGGCGCTCGACCGCGTTCGCAACGCGCCCGCCACGATCACGATCGGCGCGCTCGTCCTCGTCGTCCTCGTCGTGATCACGACGAAGGCGCTTACGGGCCGGGGGACGCCGCTGCGGGGCGGCCTGCCGTCGGGCCATGCCGCGGTCGCGTTCGCAGGCTGGACCGCGGCAACGTATGTCGTCGCCGACGACCACCGCTTCGTCGTCTCCTTCCTCACGTTCATCATGGCGCTCCTCGTCGCGCAGACCCGCGTCGAGTCGGGCGTGCACTCGGCGCGCGAGGTCGTCTTCGGCGGCGCGCTCGGCGCGCTCGTCACGCTCGTGGTATTCCAGCTCCTGGGATGAGATGACGCGCCTCGCGATCTGGGACTTCGACGGGACGCTCGCGCAGCGGCGCGGCGAGACCGGCTGGAGCCGGCTCCTCGCCGAGGTCCTCGACTCCGAGGAGCCGGGCCATCCGCACAGCGGCGAGACGTTCCGGCCGCACCTGCGCAGCGGCTTCCCGTGGCACGCGCCCGACGTCCCGCACCCCGAGCTCTGCGCGACGGGAGCGTGGTGGGGTTCGATCCGGCCGCTGCTCGCCCGCGCCTACGAGGCGGCCGGCTACCCGGCGGCGCGCGCCGAGGAGCTCGCGGCCGCGGCGCAGCGCCTCTATGTCGACCCGGCCGTCGGCTGGCGGCTGTTCGACGACGTCCCGCCCGTGCTCGGCCGGCTGCGCGACGAGGGGTGGACGCATGCGATCCTCTCCAACCACGTCCCGGAGCTGCGCGGGATCGTCTCCGCGCTCGGCCTCGACGAGCTCGTCTCCGTCGTCGTCTGCTCGGCCGAGACCGGCTACGAGAAGCCGCACCCGCAGGCGTTCGCGGCGCTGCTCGACGGGATCGAGGCGGAGCGCGTCGTGATGATCGGCGACAACGTCGTCGCCGACGTGCTCGGCGCCGAGGCGGTCGGCATCCCGGCCGTGCTCGTGCGGCGGCCCGATCCGCGCGCGGCGCGGTTCGTGCAGGACCTGTACGGCATCGAAGACGTCCTGGAGGCGGAGATCGCAGCGTGAGCGACGTCCTGTCGGAACAGAAGCGCTACTACGCGGAGCGCGCGCCCGAGTACGACGACTGGTGGTACCGGCGCGGCCGCTACGAGCTCGAACCGGAGGAGCTCGCCCGCTGGCAGGCGGACGTCGCGGAGGCGCAGGCGGCGCTCGACGCGTTCGAGCCGCGCGGCAGCGTGCTCGAGCTCGCGGCGGGCACCGGCATCTGGACGCGGCGACTGGTCCGCCTCGCCGACCGCGTCGTCGCCGTCGACGCGAATCCCGAGACGCTCGCCCTCAACACGGCCGACGCCGAGCACGTCGTCGCCGACCTCTTCGCGTGGCGGGCGGAGGAGCAGTTCGACCTCTGCTTCTTCTCCTTCTGGCTCTCGCACGTCCCCGAGGAGCGGTTCGAGGAGTTCTGGGCGACGGTGCGGGCCGCGCTGAAGCCGGACGGCCGCGTCTTCCTCGTCGACAACGCGGCCCGCGGCGAGCCGACGCATGCCTGGCCGCGCGACGGCGAGCACGAGACCCGGACACTCGCCGACGGCCGCGCCTTCACGATCGTCAAGACGCGGCGAACAGGCGAGCAGCTGCGCGCCCGTCTCGCGCCGCTCGGCTTCGAGCTCGACCTGCGCGTGACGGCGAACGGCCACTTCCTCGTCGGCGGAGGCGCGCGGACGTGACGGGCGAGGAGCTCGTCGAGCGGGCGGAGGCGGCCGCCGCGCACGCGTACGCGCCGTACTCGAGCTACCTCGTCGGCGCGAGCGTCCTCGCGCGCGACGGGCGCGTCTTCGACGGCGCCAACGTCGAGAACGCGGCCTATCCGCTCGGGGTATGCGCCGAGAAGACGGCGATCGTCAAGGCGGCGAGCGAGGGGTTGCGACCGGGCGAGCTCGAGGCGATCGGCATTACCGCCTCGCCGTGCGGCGGCTGCCGGCAGTGGCTCCACGAGTGGCGCTTCGAGCGCGTCTACTTCAGGCGGGTGGACGGGACGGTCGCCGAGTACGGGCCGGACGAGCTCCTGCCCGACACGTGGGACCTCCCGCCGGCGTGAGATCCGGCATCGTCGCGGTCGCCGGGCGGCCGAACGTCGGCAAGTCGACGCTCGTGAACGCGCTCTGCGGCGGCAAGGTGGCGATCGTCTCGGACAAGCCGCAGACGACCCGCCGGCGCATCTTCGGAATCGCGAACGGCGACGACTGGCAGCTCGTGCTCGCCGACCTGCCGGGCTTCCAGCGGCCCCTCGACGCCCTGACCGAGCGGATGCAGAAGACGGTGGACTCCTCGTTCGAGGATGTCGAGGCGGTGCTCTTCGTCCTCTCGGCGCGGGAGCGGATCGGCGCCGGCGACCGCTTCATCGCCTCACGCGTCTTCGGGCTCGGCGTTCCCGTCGTGATCGCGCTCAACAAGGTCGACCGGCTCAAGCCGGGCCACATCGCGAGCCAGATGCAGACGGCGGCGAGGCTGGGGAGGTTCCACGCCCTCCACCCGGTGAGCGCGAAGACGGGCGACGGCGTCGGCGAGCTGCGCGACGAGCTCGTCGCGCTCCTGCCGGAGGGCCCGCTCTACTTCCCGCAGGAGCAGCGAACCGACCTCGCTCTCGAGCTGCAGGTGGCCGAGCTGATCCGCGAGAAGGTGCTCTGGCTGACCCGGGACGAGGTGCCGCATGCCGTCTCGGCCGAGGTCGAGGAGCTCGGGGAGAAGGTCGTGCGGGCGTCGGTCCTCGTCGAGACCGAGTCGCAGAAGCAGATCGTGGTCGGGAAGGGCGGCGCGATCGTGAAGGAGATCGGCGTGCGCGCGCGGCCCGAGATCGAGGCGCTCCTGGGCCGCGAGATCTTCCTCGAGCTGCGGGTGAAGGTGCGGCCGAGGTGGCGCCGCGATGCCGCCACTCTCGAGCGGCTCGGGCTGTAACGTCCGCCCGGTGGACGCGGTCGAGCGGCAGCTGCAGGCGTACAACGCCGGGGACGCCGACGCCTTCGCCGCCTGCTACGCCCGCGACGTCGTGATCGAGGACCTCGACGGAGACGTCGTCATGCGGGGCCGGGAAGAGGTGCGGCGGCTCTACGGTGAGCTCTTCGCGAGCCAGCCGGGGCTCCACGCCGAGATCCGCTCCCGGATCCGTGTCGGCTCCTGGGTCGTCGACGAGGAGCGCGTCGAGGGCCTCGAGGGGGACGAGGTGCACGCGGTCGCGATCTACGGGCTCGGCAGGGACGGCCTGATCGAGCGCGTCCGCTTTCTCCGCTGATCAGCCCGGGCACGACGGGCCGCCGCGGGCGGCCAGCCACGCCTTGAGCGCCTCGATGCGCGTCGCCGCCTGCGCGAGCTGCGCGCGCAGCCGCGGGTACTTCGCGGCGTCGGAGCCGAGCGTCGTGTAGGCGCGCTCGCTCGCCGCCTCGTCCCCGAAGAGCAGCAGGTCGGAACCGGCGGCGACGGCCTTCGTGGCGGCGTGGTAGACGGAGGCGGCGGCCGGCACGGTCAGCGAGTCGGTCACGGTGACGCCCTCGAACCCGAGCTGCTGCCGCAGGATCCCGCCGATGAGCGTCTTCGAGAACGCGGCCGGCTGCCGCGACGGGTCGAGCGCCGGATAGATCGCGGTCGAGACCATCACGAGCTTCACGCCCGCACGCACGGCCGCCTGGAAGGGCTTCAGGCCGCTGCGGAGCGTCGCCGCCGAGGCGTGGATCACGACCCGGCTCAGGTCGGTGTTCGCTCCGGCCGCGCCGAGGCCGGGGAAGTGCTTCGCCGTCGCCGCGATCCCGTTCGACTGGAGGCCCTGGACGAACGCGCGCGCCATGCGCACGTTCCAGGAGGCGGAGTGGGAGAACGCCCGGCTGCCGAGGAAGTTCGCGTTCGAGGTCGGGGTGTCGACGACCGGCGCGAAGTCGACGTCGACGCCGACGGCACGGAGTCCCTTCGCGGCCGCGGCGGCCTGGCTGTGCGCCTCGGCCGGGCTCGTCATCTGCGACGGCGCGACCGTCGGCGCCACCCAGGGCAGCCGGCGGACGATCCCGCCTTCCTGGTCGGCTCCGACCAGGAGCGGCTCGCCGCGCGTGCACGCGGCGCGCTGCAGCTCGGCCGTCACGGTCGCCACCGTGCTGCGCGACGTCCAGCCGTTCCCGAGCAGCAGGACGCCGCCCATCTTCCCGGCCCGAACCCGTGCGAGGAAGCTGCGGTCGGGCGGCGCGAGCAGCGTGCCCATCACCGATTCCGCCGGCGAGACCTGCGCCGGCGCGGTGTGCGTCCGGTGGCGGGTCGACGTCGCGCTCGAGCCTGCGCACGCAGCGGCCCCGGCGGCAAGCGCCGCGAGTGCGGCCGCCGCGAGCATTCTCCTCGGCATCGGGCCATGCTAGAGGCTGATGGCGGCAGCGGACGACGAGCGGCGCCGGGCGCTCGAGGCGGCGAAGGCGCGCCTCGACCGGCTCGCCCTC
>Ga0335077_10008169_pt1 | contig 12979 bp, 7 predicted proteins | sample Lox_Sample_31_FD_207151 | JGI IMG/M metagenome (GOLD analysis project Ga0335077, IMG submission 207151) | Soil microbial communities from Loxahatchee National Wildlife Refuge, Florida, United States - Lox_Sample_3.1 | ecosystem: Environmental > Terrestrial > Soil > Wetlands | place: USA: Florida... | reverse complement strand
CTCACTTCCGCCAGGGAGGTGTTCACCCGGAAACTCGTCCTGATCCGATAACAGTTCGAACATGAAAAACATACTTCTCGACGGAACGTGGAAGTTCCGCGCAATTGACCGATACAAGAGACTGCCGGCAGAACATCGCAATGCCCTGCGCTGGATGAACGGAAAAGTCCCGGGAACTGTGCATACCGACCTCATGTCTAACCGCATTATCCGAGATCCGTTTTATCGGACGAACGAGCTCGACGTGCAGTGGGTCGAAGAACTTCAATGGGAGTATACGCGAAGCTTCACGATTTCCACGAAATACCTCGAGCAGGATTACGTCTTGCTCGCGGCGGACGGGTTGGATACATATGCAACCATCTGTATTAACGGCAGGTTCGTGGGGGCAACCGATAATATGTTCGTCGGGCACCGGTTCGACGTCAAGAAATTCCTGCACCGCGGGAAGAATACAATCAACATCCTGTTTGACTCGCCAACGATCCGCTCAAAGAGTATTGAAAAGAAATACGGACCGCTTCGCGTTGCGCTCGAACCGCACCGCGTGTACGTCCGGAAGGCACAGTATTCGTTCTCGTGGGATTGGGGACCAAAACTCACAACCTCGGGCATCTGGAAGAGCATATCGCTGCGGGCGCATTCTGGCTGGAAGATCAGCAATCCCTTCGTGAAGATCGTCTCGCTCGACAACAGTACCGCGGTCGTGGAAGTCACGGCGAATATTGATCGATACGGCTCCGGCCCGCTCCGTGTCCGCGCATACATTGGTGGTAATGGGTCGTCGATCGAGAAGGATGTTCGTGTCCGCGATCGGGCGGTCAGATTCCAGGTCTCCATCCCGAACCCGCGGCTGTGGTGGCCGAACGGCTACGGCGACCAGCCGATGTATACTGCGCTTCTCACGCTTGTTCACGATGGAGAGGATGTGGATCAGGCGGAAACTCAGTTTGCACTCCGAACGGTGAAACTCCTTCAGGAGCGGGATACGGAAGGCCGTTCCTTCGTGCTTGAAGTAAATGGAGTGAAAATCTACTGCAAAGGTGCCGACTGGATTCCGGGAGATTCTTTCATTCCGCGGATCACCGGGGAGAAGTATCGTGCCCTTCTGCAAATGGCGAGAGATGCGCATATGAACATGATCCGTGTGTGGGGTGGAGGGATATATGAACACGACTGCTTCTATGATCTGTGTGATGAATTGGGACTGATGGTCTGGCAGGACTTCATGTTTGCGTGCGGAGAATATCCTGACCGTCCATGGTTTCTGAATCAGGTCAGGACGGAGGCCGAAGAGGCGGTCTGCCGTCTCCGGAACCATCCGAGCATCGTTGTGTGGTGCGGTAACAATGAATGCGAATGGCTCTTCTGCACCGAGCATCCCGGAAAAACTCCGGATGATATGATCGGATCAATTATCTTCCGGCAGGTACTTCCACGGACTTGTGCTTTTCTGGATGGAACCCGGCCGTACTGGCGAAGCTCGCCGTTTGGATCGGGATTTCCGAACGATGAATCAAACGGCAACCATCACCAATGGATGGTGTGGAGTTACTGGAAAGATTACCCGGAGTACGAGAGGGACCGGGCCCGGTTTGTGACGGAGTTTGGCTTCCAGGCACCCGCAAACAGGCGTACATTCGAAGAGGTGACGATCAGCCCGGACCGGTTTGCGCAATCTGTGGTGATGGAACATCACAATAAACAGGTTGAAGGGACGGAGAGATTACTGCGTTTCCAGAGCGCACATTTCCGGCTGGGAGATTCTTTCGACGACTTCATTTATCAGGGTCAGCTTGTCCAGGCAGATGCGCTCAAGTGTGCAGTAGAACACTGGAGGCGCCGAAAGTTCAGTACCGCCGGTTCGCTCTTCTGGCAGTTGAACGACTGCTGGCCGGTGAGCAGCTGGGCAGTTATCGACAGTGCGCTCCGGCCGAAGGCCGCGTATTTCGCCGCGAAGCGGTTCTTCCAGCCGGTGCTCTTGAGCTTCAGACGGAAGGAAGGAGGACTTGAGTGTTGGGTTACCAATGATCTCCTCGATCGTGTGGACGGTACCGTGGAACTTTCTCTTTCTTCTTTCACCGGAAAAATACGCTGGAAGAAGAATATTGCGTGCACGATTTCGAAGAACAGTTCTGCGCGGATCTTCTCGGTCTCAGATCGAATCCTGAACAGGATGGAGACGCGAACTACCTACCTGTTCGGACGGCTCCGTACTACGAATGAACATGTCTCGGAAAATCGCTTCTTCTTCAGCGAACCGAAACACTGGGAAAAGAAAGAAGGAAGCATCGTCTCGGAAATCAGGCAACTATCCTCAGGAAAGTTTGCGGCAGCACTCCGTTCCGACGTGTATGCAAAAGCGGTCAGGTTTGAAATTGAAGGGGAGGATGTCTTTCCGGATGACAACTATTTTGATCTCGATCCGGGAAAGAGGAAACAGCTCATATTTACTTCCGCACTGCGGGTAAATGAACTCCGGAAGCGCATCCGGCTGCGCTGGATTTAATCGACTGGTCAGGACTCGAGATACCTGCGGAGTTCGTTCTTCGGAATTTTACCTGCGAGAACCACACTGTCTGCACCCGCGTACGGAAGGTAGAGATCTTCCCTGAAAAAATACGCCCCGCAGACAAACAGCACGTTCGCAACACCCAGCTCCGCGTCCGGGATTGTCTCAGCGGGGGTTTCCGGCCTCAGAAGGGGCTCCGCACGGCGGAGGATAATTTTCCCCGAAGCAAAATCTGCAACCGCAATGCCAAGGTCGTATTCCCGGTCTCCGCTTGCTTTTCGATTCCCGATATGATAGATCATGAGGAACCGGTCTTTGCCAACTGATATCGGCGGTGCACCGCCGCCGATCCACGTATCGGTGAACGCCGGATTCCGAATCGGTTCCATTAACACGCCGCGATCGTTCCACTCTTCAAACACATCATCCGATTCTGCCCAATGGATCGCCATTGCATGCGGACCCTGCATCGGGCGATGAAGCATGACGAACTTCCTTCCGACTGTTTGTTCAAAAATCATCCCGTTCTTGTTATGGATTTCGTTGAGTGAACCCTTCAGAAGACCGTGTTTTTCCCAGTGAACAAAATCTGTCGTTGAAGCAAGGGCGAGACGGATCTTGCTCTCCGGCGTACCGGATGAATATGCCGTATATACCATAACATATCGGTCCCCGACTTTTGTGATTCGCCCGTCTTCGACGCCGAGGTTGTCATAAGACTGATCGGGGAGGAGAACGGGTTCAGTATGGCGAGCCAGCAGCTTGAGCTGGGGATTCAGTACGGCGAGGCCGACCGAGGAATGTGAGAAGTCGTATTCGGGTGAGGGTTTTCCCTGTGCTCTGTAAAGAAGAAAGCAGAGTCCGCTTTCCGTGCTCAGGGATTTCTTTATCCCCAATGAAAACGGGAGTGCACTGATTATCCTGGAGAGCTCGCTTGCATCACTCACGAATGCGCAGGCGGGGTTAAAGGTGACCTTATTCTCCCAGGGATGATCTGCAATTCGCTGGACGAGGGGAAGACCGTTGTTGAGCCGCTCGATTTTCGGAAGATCTTTCATGAGCTCTGTATGATGTGAGGAATCCGGACCACGCAATAAGTCATGCGTCGATCATTTCACGAACATATTCTCCAATCGCCAGTGATGCGGTCAGCCCGGGCGATTCGATGCCGATCAGCTGCAGACATCGTGGCACTACGGGATCTCGCTCGATGATGAAGTCGAATTGACCGGTCGGCACTGCCATGATTCCCGTATAGTGCAGCGAAATATCATCGGGCCGGATGTGGGGAAAAAACGTCTTGATCCTCTCGTAATATGCAAGGGGATGTTTCAGGTTATTCGCATAGTCGCTCATTCCCACATTCACAGACTTCAGCGGACCGATGATGGCAGTCGGTCCGAGCATATTTCCTTCCGAAGCGCCGTCGAATGTGGGTGTGATGTGAACACCTACGGTACGCGTGATCTTTCCTCGTTCTTCAAGGGACAAGAAGTCGTCGAGAGGTACCCTGACATTTTTCCCGGTTGCAGTTTCATATCCCGTGAAAACCGGATAGATATTCATTCCCCGTATGGAAATGTCGGAACGTTTGGAGTGGTTGAATTTTGCAATTTCCCCGCGGGTAGGTGTTATTGAATAGTCACACCGGGGATTGATCATGCGTGCAATGTCTCCTGAGTGGAGACCTGCAGCGTTGACGACGTTTTCTGCTTCAAGCCGATAACGTGTGCCGTTCGATTCAGCTGTCAGGGTCATGACCCCATTGTGTGAGATACTCACGACTTTGGTCCCGGTCAGAATCATTGCACCGCGCGCTTCGGCAAGGAGTTTCAATTTCTTCACGTACGCTGCCGGGTCAACTACGCCGGAGCTCGGTACGAGAAGTGCAGCAATCCCGGAAACGTTCGGTTCGAAAGAAGTCAGTTCGGTGCGATCCAGCATCCGGAGTCCCGGGACCCGGTTCTCCAACCCGATCTTCCTGGTATGTTCGAGGAAGGGCAACTCTTCGGAAGATGCGGCGACGACGAGCTTGCCCGTCATCTTGCACGGGACGGAATCCTCATGTTCCAGGCAGAATTGATAGAGCATCTTGTTCCCCTTGACGCACAGAGACGCCTTCAGCGGTGCTCTTTGTCGTTCATAATAGATTCCGGCATGAACGACACCCGAGTTTCTTGTTGATTGATTGTCGGCAGGAATGTGTGGCTCTTGTTCGATCACAAGAACCTGTCGGGAAGGAGAAAGGGTGTAGGCAATTGCGCACCCGATACACCCGCCGCCGATGATTACTGTATTGATCCGTTCAGACAATTGCGTAATCGCGTGGTTTGAGTAGATGTCGTTGATCTCCGGGGGCCTGAGTATGGAACGGACTCACTCTTCCGCGGGGATGATATTTTCGCCGGTTGCTCTCTGGAGAGCATATCTGCTGATGATGTAATCGTGGAGGGCACTCAGGCGGGTGAGTTCCGCCTCAGCCAGTGCCGTTTGGGCATCAATGAGATCAAGATTCGTGATGACGCCGCTTTCGTATCGTACTTTTGCCATTTCAAGTGCCTGGCGGGCCTGTTCAAGGCCGAGTGTGCTTGTTTCGATCTTCCTCACATTTGTACGAATATCGGAAATTGACTGCTGTACTTCCAGCTCGACCGCTCGTGCAGTGTTGAGTGTCTGGTCCCTGGCGGAAAGAACCTTTGCATGCGCTTCTTCCTCCTCACTTCGTGTTTTGAAACCGTTGAAGATCGGAAGTTTAGCTTCGACGCCGGCGACCCAGTTCCCGCGCAGGACATCGATATCGGGAAAGATCCCATTCTTCAGGCCGTAGACCAACTCCAATTTCAGTTCCGGTCGATCCTGCAGGGATGCGACTTTTTCTCCCAGTTCTGCAAGTTTCTCCTGATCTTTCGATTGCAGAATTTCCGTTCGTTGCGACTGGGCAGCGTTCAGCAGAGAGTCTGGATTCATTGAAACAGGAGGTGCATCGAATGAACCCTTGATCCTGATCGGTGCATCAGGCGGCAGGCCAAGCAGCCGTCGGAATGTCAATTCCTGGTGCTGCAGGAGATTCTCAATATCGGCCCGGCGATTTTGCTCGGCGGCGATACGCACCTGTGTTGTGAGCACATCAAAATCTGTTGCTGTTCCGGCATCGCTTTTCTTCTGTGTAATCAGCAGGTGTTCGTTGAGGGCATCAATTTCCTGCCCCTGCACTTCGAGATTCTGACGCAGGAAGAGAATCGCGTAAAAAGTCTGAATTGTCTGGAATGCAAGGTCTGTGGAGACTAATTCCACAGTGCGCGCATCCGCATTCATGCTTGTCTGATTGAGATCGACGGACGCGGACGTTTTTCCGAAATCATAGAGCGTCTGGCGAAGAGAAATGTGCTCGTCATAATTATTTTCGGGATACATTTCGAATAACCCGAGACCCGGAAAGGTCACTTCTCCGATGGGGTCGAGCCGGGTGTAGGTGAGTTCCGCATCACTTGTCGGATAATATGCGCTTCTGCTCTGCCGGACGCGTGCAGACGCCGCCTCAACAGATTCCTTTGCCTTGCGAATCAGAGGGTGGGTGCGGGTCACACTGCGGATTGCCTCTTCGACGGTGAGTGAATCAGCCGATTGAGCTCGGAGTTGTGTGCCGACCATCGTCAGGACAAGAAGGAGGATAAGAGTTTTCATGAGAGCCTCATAACTTGGGGATTGATGCTTATTCAAGAGAAGGTGAGTGCCCGTCCGTGCGTCGTTTTGGCGTGCGAAGAAAGAGTATCGGAACGAGACCGAGCGCGGTGATCCCCGCTGCGATCAGGAAATCATCATTTATGGCCTGGATGAATGCCTGTGTACCGATATGGGATCCGAGCATAGCCCCGGCGCGCATAGTGGCTGCTTCGAGAGTTCCACCTGTAACTTGCTGGACAAAATGCCGGATGGCGAACGACGTATTCCGAAATGCCGGAGAATAGGGATCGACAGCTTGCCCGTAGATTGCACTGTGAAGAATCGTCCTCTGGGTAAGGAGTGTGCCAAGTATCGCAATGCCGAAGCTTCCGCCGATCTGGCGAATCACGTTGAATAAGCCCGAGGCCTGTGCCATTTTGTTCCGCGGAATTCCCGATAACGCAATCGTGCTCAGCGGTGTGAAAATAAGTCCCATTCCGATACCGCGGATATACAGCGCAAGCATGATCTGGTGGGACTCGCTGAATTCTGAAAGGAATCCGTTCAGATACAAACTCAGCGTAAGAAAGAGTATGCCGAGAATAGCCGGGATTTTTGGATTCACTTTATCCGAGAGTATACCGGCAATAGGTGAGAGCATCCCCTGGATAATCCCGACGGGGAGGAATACCGAGCCGGCCTGAAACGCCGTGTATCCGAGTGAATCCTGAAGATAGAGAGGCAGAAGAAAGGTGCTCCCGAACATGCCGAGTCCGAAGATGAACAGGACCGCATTCGCCATCGCAAAATTGAAATTTCCGAGGAGTTTCAGTTCAATGAGAGGATGTTTGACGGTAAACTCCGTGATGAGAAATGTCAGAAGACCGATTGCTGAAATTGCAAGACATGTCAGGATGAACGAAGAGGTCCATCCGCCGGCGTTCCAGGCCGCATTCGCCTCGGAGAGAGCAAGCAGGAGGAACGTGAGAAAGGCAGCTACGGAAATGAACCCGATGATGTCAAACGAGCGCTCATGTTCCGTCTTGTATTCGCGCTGTATGACCAGCGTGGCCAACATGCCCACGATGCCGACCGGTACGTTGATATCGAAAATTGCCTGCCAGTCGAGGTGGTCGATCAGATATCCGCCCACCAGCGGACCGAGCGAGACTGATGCCGCAGCGGCAATAGCCCAGAATCCGAGCGCGATGCCGCGCTTTTCCGGCGGAAACTCTCTCGTCACGATCGCCATACCGACGGGCATGAGAAACCCTGCACCGATACCCTGGACAATGCGTGCCGCGATAAGGGCATTTTCATCCCATGCGAGACCGCAGAGGAAGGAACCCACGGTGAAGAAGACGAGCGCCAGAAAATATGTCCGCTTGTAACCGAAATGATCGGCTACCCATCCGGAAGTCGGAAGCATGACCGCAAAGACCAGGAGGTATGCCGTCAGAACCCATTCCACCTTATCAAGACTGACCCCGAAGGCGGCCATGATTTTCGGAAGCCCCACATTCACAATTGTGGCGTCAAGGACCGCCATAAACGTGCCGATCATGATATTGGCGAGGACCCACCACTTATACGATGCATGTTCATGGTGGAGCGACTCATACCGCCCGATGAGCTTCTCCCGCAGGATATGATGCGGCATTCCGTTCATGGCTGCCGGATCTTCACTTTGACCTCAACGGACATCCCGGGGAGGAGAGCTACCCGGGAGGGGTTCAGGTTCTGGATGGAGATTTTTACCGGCACCCGCTGCGTTACTTTGGTGAAATTCCCCGAAGCATTATTCGGAGGAATGAGTGAAAATTCCGATGCAGTATTGGATCCTATCTGAAAGACCGTGCCGGGAAAATCATGCTCGGGATAGGTGTCAACGCTGATCGCGGCGGTGTCGTTGAGATGAATTGAGGCAAGCTTGGTCTCTTCGAAGTTCGCGGTCACCCAGATATTCTTCATGTCATAAATTGTGTAGATCGGCTGTGCCGGCTGAACGACATCGCCGACGAGTACCCACCGTTTGGAAATCACCCCATCCATGGGAGATGTAATCGTCATATTCTGCAGATTCGTCTGCACGACACTGAGTTGTGCTCTGGATGTTCCCACCTGCGCTACGGCGATGGTATATTGCACCTGTGCCATCTGTTGCGCTTTCGTGGCGTGATCAAACTGTTCCTGAGGAATGACCTTCTCTTTGAACTGTGTCTCTGCGCGGTGAAGATCGTCAACCGTTTTTTCGAGACTGACTTTTGCAAGGACGACGTTTTGCTCGGCTGAAACCAGCGCGGCGTTGGCTTGTGCTTCCTGGGCGCGCAAATCGGAATCGTCGAGCCGTACGATCACTTCACCGTTCTTCACCGAATCACCCTCGTCGGCCGCAAGAAAAATAACTCTTCCCAGCAGCTTGGAGCTGATGGAAACCCGGTTCGCATCGATATAGGCATCATCGGTAGAGTTGTATTCACGATAATTGACATACCAGTACCACCAACCCGCTGCTCCGAGGAGCAAAACGACAAACATGGGAATCATAATCCGCATGCGCCGGTAAAGGGGCACGGCATCGATGGATTCGTCCTGATCTTCTGCATTCAGGGCTGGAGGTACTTCTGAGGATTCCGTCTTATCTTTTTCATTCATTGTCGTGATGTTCTCCGTTCTGTTCTCCGGCGCAGTGCGTCGAGGAATACTGCGGTCAGAAATTGAATTTCTTCATTGGGCTTCGGGCTCTCCTGTCGAGGTGCACCCCGATGGAGAGCATTGAGAAGCCGCAGCCCCTTTATGCTTCTCAGGAAGAGCATTGCATGATTGCGTGTTTCAGACAGCGAAAATTCTCCGGTTGCGCGGCCTTCTTCCAGAATCTTCTGTAAACAGGATACCTCCCGGTCCTGGAACTCCGAAAAGAGTTCCTGGAAGCTCGGCCTGATCTTCTGCCATGACTCATAATCCAATTGCCCGATGTTCTCGAGCCGGTCCAGGTAGCGCTGCCGGATCCTGACGTATCCCGAAAGTTTCCTTCCGGAAGTAGAATTCCTGTGAAGAAGGTTCTCGATCTCCCCAAGGAACGCTTCCTGGACTTCACGAATCACTTCCTCAAAGATCTTTTCCTTTGTGGGGAAGTAGTAGTACACTGCTCCTTTGACGATACCGATGTCGTGAGCAATCTCATCCATCGTCACTTTGGAAAATCCGTACCGTGCGAAGCGGGCTTTTGCAGCATTGAGAATTGCTGCTTTCTTGACGCTGGGGGGAGGTGATTGTTCCGGGAATTCCGATTTGACTATTCGACTCATTAGGTCAAATATACGAATTTCCAGATCGAAAGACAAATCTCAACGGTACGGGTTGAACGAAGGCGCATCTGCGGGAGCGGTTCACGCCATCGGGCACGGGCTACCAATACAAGCGGTGTCCGATTTCAACCGGAGAGAACCAGTCCGTGAATGATCGCCAAGGTACCGCCGTCCCGGAAATCCACGCAAGTCCCATGAAATCATGGATGAAATCCTGCGAACCAAATTTTAATTATCGAAGCCCGTGACGTGTTGATTTTTCGCCTGATTAACTTTATATTTCTAAGGCCTCAAGTAGTAGACACCCGATCACATTGAAGGAACCTCCTGAGATCGAATGATAACGCGCTCCTACGCTCTGCTGCTGTGTTGTTTTTTCCTGTTGATGTTTTTCGACTGCGCTGACAGTCGCCAGCTGCAGCCCCTCCGGACGGAATCCACCCCGAAGTCCGACGTCTTCATTGAAGGATTTTATTGGAACAGTACACCCGGCGGCATCTGGTGGGATTCCCTCGCACATCTTGCACCCTCGCTCGCGGGATCCGGTTTCGGAGCGATTTGGTTTCCTCCGCCGACAAAGGGAGCCGCCGGTCCTCTCTCCATGGGATACGACATTTATGATCAATATGACTTCGGAGAGTATAATCAGAAGGGATCAGTAGCAACCCGATTCGGAACCCGGGCTCAACTGGTCAATGCCATCAGTGCCTTCCATACCAACGGAATGCAGGTCTTTGCCGATGCCGTCATGGGGCATATGGATGGAGGAGATCAATACACCAGATACGACTGCATTCCTTCTTCTCCTCCGCTCCTTCCTTCTGATTCAAGCTGGCTCATCTTCAATTATCCGAACGGGTCGGGAAGATTCAAGAAGACTCCGAAAGATTTCTATCCCAACCAGCTGACCTGCGACATCCAGCAGCCGTATCACGGACCCGATCCGGCGTACCGCTTTGGTGAATACCTTGCCCATGCACAATCGGACGTCGGCGACAGTCTCATCCTTTGGGGAAAGTACCTCCGGCAGGTTTTGGGGTTCGATGGTTTTCGCATCGATGAAGCAAAGGGAATCGATCCGATATTTCTTGGTCCATGGCTGCAACAGGCCGACTCAAATGGGTACGCCGTTGCAGAGGACTACGACGGCCAGGGGGGTATTCAGAATCTTCTCTACTGGATCCAGCACTTCGGCGGCAATTGTTCGATGTTTGATTTTCCTCTCAGATTCACGCTGCAGGCAATGTGCAATACGACATCTGGGCTCTGGGACATGCAGCAGCTTGATGGTGCAGGCCTCGTGAACAACGGTACCTCGGGATACAACGTTGCAACCTTCGCGGAGAATCATGATTTCGACCGGATCGGGTGGGATGGATCGGTCGATGTCGGTCAGAATCCGATTCTCTACGACAAGGACATGGCTTACGCGTATATCATTTTTTCGGAAGGGCGACCCTGCGTCTGGTTCCGTGATTATTATATCTATGGTTTGAAGGGAAAGATCGACACTCTTATCTGGCTCCGCCAGAATTATCTTGGAGGTTCGACGACAAAACGATCGGGTCTGAATGCCTATTATATCCGGCAGGATGGAAATACCGACCAAACGGGACTCGCACAGAATATCTACGTGGCACGACGCGACGGGTACGGTTCCCAGCCCGGCGGTTATCTCGTACTCAACGCAAATGCCCAGCAGTGGCTCGATGTATGGGTCGACACCGAGCTGCCGATTGGCTCGGTCTACCGCGACTTTACGGGAAAGGACGCGGACAAAACCGTGGTCGGACCTGCTCCCGGCGGTTCAAAGAACCGGGTGAAGCTCTGGTGTCCTCCCAGAAGTTACACCATTTATGTTGCCGATACTACCCGCCATATCACACATCCACCCTATATCAATCAGATTGCGAATATAAACGCGTATACGAATACGCTCTTCCAGTATCAAACCGTCGCAGGGGATGCAGATCCGGTATCGTTATCGTATTCGCTCTCGGGAAATCCGTCATGGCTTTCCATCAATACAACCGGCCTTATCTCCGGCACGCCGGGGATCACTGATCTTTCCCCCTCCACTGTCACCGTGAGTGTCGTCAGCCCGACAGGTGATACGGCTTCCACCACATTTACGCTTTCCGTCATTTCTCACCCGCTCATGGATGGCGTCTTTGAAGGGAGCGGCGTCTGGGGACAGCCGATTTCGGTTGGCGACACGGTTGCCGGTTGGGCGGGTGCAAAAGTAGAGAATCTCTTCGTAACCCTGGACAGCACGTACGCATATTTCGGAGCCCGTGTCCGCGCGATTGGATGGATGTCGTGGGCATTCCTGATTAATACCAAGGCAGGCGGCGGTTCAAACGACAGCTGGTCACGAAGCATCGTCTACAACCATCCAAATCTCCCGGATTATGTTCTGCGCGGCACGTTTGGAAGCTACGCAGAATTCCACACATGGACCGGTAGCAGCTGGAGCGGTGTCGGGACAGCCCTCCCTCAATCGGAGTTTGCCGAAAGCATCACGCCCGACTCTCTCCAGGAAGGGTGGGTCGAAGCTAGGATCCCGCGGCCTTTCATCGGGAACCCGTCACTGATTGATGTTCAGTTCTTCATCACCGGAGACCAGAACGCCGAAGCGACATTTGATGCCTGCCCGAACGATCAGAACACGACGGCACTGACGGGAGTGACGACGCATCTCCACTATTATGCGGAACGCGGGGCCAAAACGCTGACACAATGGAATCTTCAGTTCCCGTCAACTGCTTCGATTGTTCACGGAAACCCGCTTACCGTTTACGCTCGAACCTTCGGCTTGGGCATCACCGATTCGGCAGGAGCCGGGAGCGGAATTCTTTCGTGGATCGGTTACGATAGTGTGAATTCCAACCCCTCAACATGGACGACGTGGATTCCCGCAACGTATAATGTCGACGTGAATGCATACGATGAGTACAAGGCGACAATCGGCTCGGCTCTGCCGCAGGGAGTGTACTCTTACGCCAGCAGATTCCAGTACGACAGCGGGGCGTTTCTCTACGGCGGATACAGTGCCGGCGGGGGTGGATTATGGGACAGTATCCACAATATTTCGGGAACATTGACCGTCTATGATGTGCCCGCAGTTCCGACTCTTGTTTCCCCTTCAAATAATGGACGGCATCAGCCGCTGGTTGCGCAATTTTCCTGGCTGCCGGTCGGGTTCGCGCAATCATACCGGCTTCAGATCGCTTTCGACAGTAATTTTACGATTCTCGTTTTGAACGATTCAACCATCACAGGATCTTCGCGAACGGCGGGTCCGCTTCTGAATGATACAACCTACTACTGGAGAGTTCGCTCAAAGAACATTGCAGGGACAAGCGGATGGTCAAGCGTCTGGAAATTCCAGGTTGAACAGATTACGCAGGAATATCCAATGCTGCAGTCGTGGAATATGGTTTCGCTCCCGATGAATGTGTATGACGGCCGCAGATCTATTCTCTTCCCGTCTTCA
>Ga0335077_10008167_pt1 | contig 12980 bp, 12 predicted proteins | sample Lox_Sample_31_FD_207151 | JGI IMG/M metagenome (GOLD analysis project Ga0335077, IMG submission 207151) | Soil microbial communities from Loxahatchee National Wildlife Refuge, Florida, United States - Lox_Sample_3.1 | ecosystem: Environmental > Terrestrial > Soil > Wetlands | place: USA... | reverse complement strand
CCGTGGCGGGCCCCGGCCGGCCCGGACACCGCCGCCCCGGCAGCCCCGGTCACCGGCGCGGCAGCGGCCGGCGCGGGAGTGCCCGGCGCGGGACCGGCCCGGGCCTGGAACGGGGCGGCGGCCCCGGGCGCCGCGGGGGCGGCCTGGCCCGAGACCGCCGCGCGCGACCTGCTCGCCCGCTCCGGGTTCCCGGTCGTGCCTGCCGAGCTGGCCGGCTCGGCCGACGAGGCCGTGGCCGCGGCGCGCCGGCTCGGGTTCCCGGTGGTGCTGAAGATCTGCTCCGCGCAGATCACCCATAAGTCCGACGTCGGCGGGGTGGCCGTGGGGCCGCGCACCGAGGCCGAGGTCCGCGCCGCGTACGCGCGAGTCCGCGCGGCCGGCGAGTCCGTTCCCGGCGCGCGCCTCGATGGCGTCCTGGTCAGCCCGATGCGCGCCGGCGGGGTCGAGCTGATCGCCGGGGTGACCGTGGACCCGGCCTTCGGCCCGGTGCTCGCGGTCGGCCTGGGCGGCATCTGGGTGGAAGTGCTGGCCGACACCAGCCTGCGGCTGCTGCCGGTCGACGCCGGCGAGGTGCGGCGGATGCTCGCCGAGTTGCGCGGCAGCCCGCTGCTGCGCGGCGCCCGGGGGAGCCGGCCGGCCGGCCTGGACGCGGTGGCCGCGGCGATCTGCCTGCTCGGCGACGTGGCCGCGGGGCTGGACGGCTCGCTGCGCGCGCTGGAAGTCAACCCGCTGTGGGTCGACGGGGACCGGGTCGAGGCGCTGGATGTCCTCGTGGTCACCGCGCCCGCGCCCGGAGGATCGGAGTCCCGGCCATGAAACTGGCGGTCAGCGCTGAGCAGGCCGAGCTGCGCGACTCGGTACGGCGGTTCCTGGCCGACCGGGCACCCATATCCCGGGTCCGCGAGCTCATGGAGACCGCGGACGGGACCGACCGGGCGGTCTGGCTGCAGGCGGGAACCCAGCTCGGCCTGCAGGGGATCGCGATCCCCGAGGAGTACGGCGGCGCCGGGTTCGGCTTTGCCGAGCAGGCCATCGTGCTCGAGGAACTCGGCGCCGCGCTGTACGGCGGGCCGTACCTGGCCAGCGCGGTGCTCGCCGCCACCGCGCTGCTGTCCGGGTCGGATGAGGCGGCCCGGCGTGACCTGCTGCCCGGCATTGCCTCCGGCCAGACCGTGGCCACGCTGGCGTTCACCGAGGACGACGGATCGTGGGACCCGGAGGCGATCCGGCTCGCCGCCGCCCCCGGCGGACGGGACGGCGCCGGCGGCCGGGACGGCGGGAACCGCTGGGTGCTGTCCGGGCACAAGAGCTTCGTCCTGGACGGCTGTACCGCGGACCTGATCCTGGTCGTGGCGGACGGCGCCACGGGTCTGTCGCTGTTCGCCGTCGAGGCTGGCGCGCCCGGCCTGCGCCGCCGCGCCCTGGCCGCGCTCGACCAGACCAGGAAGCTGGCCCGGCTGGAGTTCGACGCGGTGCCCGCGCGGCTGGTCGGCGCCCCGGGCGAGGCCGCGGGGGTGCTCGCGCGGACCCTGGACGTCGCGGCGATCGCCCTGGCCGCCGAGCAGCTCGGCGGGGCCCAGCGGGTCCTGGACATGGCCGTCGGCTACGCCAAGGCCAGGCACCAGTTCGGCCGGCCGATCGGCAGCTTCCAGGCGATCAAGCATCGCTGCGCCGACCTGCTGCTCGAGGTCGAGACGCTGCGCTCGGCGGTCGGATACGCCGCGGCCGCGGTGGCGGAGGACTCGGCCGAGATGCCGGCGGTGGCCGCCCTGGCCCAGGCCTACGCCAGCGACGTGTACTTCCACGCGGCTGCCGAGAACATCCAGATCCACGGCGGGATCGGATTCACCTGGGAACACGACGCCCACCTCTACTTCAAGCGGGCCAAGGCCAGCGAGCTGTTCCTCGGCGACGCCAACTACCACCGCGAGCGCCTGGCCCAGCGCATCGGCCTGTGACGGCGCCTCGCTGGGTGACGCTGGCCGAGCCGGAAGGCAACGAGTTCTGCGTCGAGCGCGGGTTTCCCGGCGGCTGGCGCCGGAGGGCAGCCGGGGCGGCGCCGCGGCCAGCGCCGCGCGGCTGAAGCCGGGGCGGCCCGGGCGCCGCGGCCAGCGCCGCCCGGGCCCGCCTCGGTCAGCGGAGGTCAAACCGGTCGAGGTTCATCACCTTGACCCACGCCGCGACGAAATCGTTCACGAACTTCTCCTTGGCGTCGTCGCTCCCGTAGACCTCCGCGAGCGCGCGCAGCTCGGAGTTCGCCCCGAAGACGAGATCGGCCCGGCTGCCGGTCCACCGGAGCTCGCCCGTGGCCGCGTCGCGGCCCTCGAACGTGTTCGCGTCGCCGGCCGTCGGCTGCCATGTCGTGCCCATGTCGAGCAGGTTGACGAAGAAGTCGTTGGTCAGCGACCCCGGGGTCGCGGTGAGCACGCCGAGCGGCGACTGCTGGTAGTTCGCGCCCAGCACCCGCAGGCCGCCGACCAGGACCGTCATCTCGGGCGCGCTCAGCGTCAGCAGGTTCGCCTTGTCGAGCAGCAGGTACTCGGCCGGCAGGCGGATGCCTTTGCCGAGATAGTTGCGGAACCCGTCGGCCCTCGGCTCGAGCACGGCGAACGACTCCACGTCGGTCTGCTCCGCCGACGCGTCGGTGCGGCCCGGCGCGAAGGGGACGTCCACCATGTACCCGGCGCTGCGGGCGGCCCGCTCGACCCCCACGCCGCCGGCGAGCACGATCAGGTCGGCCAGCGAGATCTTCTTCCCGCCGGCCTGGGCGGCGTTGAAGGACTCCTGGATCCCCCGCAGGGTGCGCAGCACCGTGGCCAGGTCGTCGGGGTTGTTGACCTCCCAGCCGCTCTGCGGCTCGAGGCGGATGCGCGCGCCGTTGGCGCCGCCGCGCTTGTCGCTGCCGCGGAACGACGAGGCCGACGCCCACGCGGTGGACACGAGCTGCGGGACCGACAGGCCCGAGGCGAGGATCTGGTCCTTGAGCGCGGCGATGTCCGCGGCATCCACCAGCGGGTGGTCCGCCGCCGGGACGGGGTCCTGCCAGATCAGCGTCTCGGACGGCACCTCGGGCCCGAGGTAGCGCACGACCGGGCCCATGTCGCGGTGGGTCAGCTTGAACCACGCGCGGGCGAAGGCGTCGGCGAACGCCGCCTGGTCCTCCATGAAACGCCGCGAGATCGGCTCGTAGACCGGGTCGAACCGGAGGGACAGATCGGTCGTCAGCATCATCGGGGTGCGGCGCTTCGACGGGTCGTGGGGGTCGGGAACAGTGCCCGCCCCGGCGCCGCCCTTCGGCTGCCACTGGTGCGCGCCGGCCGGGCTCTGAGTCAGCTCCCACTCGTAGCCGAAGAGGATCCGGAAGAAGCTGTTGTCCCAGGTGACCGGGGTGTCGGTCCAGATGACCTCGATCCCGCTGGTGATCGCGTCGTTGCCGACCCCGGTGCCGAACGTGCTCTTCCAGCCCAGGCCCTGCTGCTCCATCGGAGCCGCCTCGGGGTCGGGGCCGACGTTGTCCTCCGGGCCCGCGCCGTGCGTCTTACCGAAGGTGTGGCCGCCCGCGATCAGGGCGACCGTCTCCTCGTCGTTCATCGCCATCCGCCGGAACGTCTCGCGGATGTCGCGGGCCGCGGCGAGCGGGTCCGGGTTGCCGTTCGGTCCCTGCGGGTTGACGTAGATGAGGCCCATCTGGACCGCGGCCAGCGGCTCCTGCAACTCGCGGTCGCCGCTGTAGCGCTCGTCGTCGAGCCAGGTGGTCTCGGGACCCCAGTAGACGTCGTCGTCCGGCTCCCAGACGTCCTCGCGGCCGCCGCCGAAGCCGAACGTCTTGAAGCCCATCGTCTCCAGGGCGACGTTGCCGGTGAGGACCATCAGGTCGCCCCACGAGATCTTCTTGCCGTATTTCTTCTTGACCGGCCACAGCAGCCGGCGAGCCTTGTCCAGGCTGACGTTGTCCGGCCAGCTGTTGATCGGCGCGAAGCGCTGCTGGCCGGTGCCGGCGCCGCCGCGGCCGTCATTGATCCGGTAGGTGCCCGCGAGGTGCCACGCCATCCGGATCATAAGCGGGCCGTAGGTGCCGAAGTCGGCCGGCCACCAGTCCTTGGAGTCCGTCAGGACGGCGGCGATGTCGCGCTTGACCGCGGCGAGGTCGAGGGTGCTGAACTCCTCGGCGTAGTTGAACTCCTCGCCCATGGGGTTGGCCACAGCGGGGTTCTTGGCCAGGATCTTCAGGTTGAGCTTGTTCGGCCACCACTCACGGTTGGCGTCACCCATGGTGGGGTGCGTGCGGCCCGGCGCGACCGGGCATTCCCCGCTCTCCGGGGTCGGGCCTTCGGCGACGACGGGATCGTGGTTCTCAGACATGGGAATCCTTCCGGGCTCGACGGATCACGGTGCTCAGGAACCTCTGGCGGTGGAACAGCCGGGGCACAGGCCCCAGTAGACGACCTCGGCCTCGTCGATCGAGAAGCCGTGGTCATCGGACGCGGTCAGGCAGGGCGCCTCGCCGGTCGCGCAGTCGACATCGGCGAGCACACCGCACGACCGGCAGACGATGTGGTGGTGGTTGTCCATGACGCGTCCCTCGAACCGGGCCGGGCTGCCGGCCGGCTCGATGCGGCGGATGAGTCCGGCCGCGGTGAGCGCGTGCAGGGCCTCATACACCGCTTGCACGGAGACGTGGCCCACGCGGGCGCGGACGCCGGAGGCGATCGCGTCGGCGTCGAGGTGATCACCGCCGCGGACGGTCTCCAGCAGCGCGACGCGGGCGGCCGTTACCCGCAGGCCGGCGCCGCGCAGTTCCCCGGCGATGCCGGGCCGGGACGCGGTCATGCCGCCTAACCTACCGGCATAAACACGAATGATACAAGAAAACGAATGATCCAAGCTTACGGCTAGGGCACGGCCACGCTTACGGCTAGGGCACGGCCACGCTTACGGCTAGGGCACGGCCACGCCCAGTTCGGCCAGCAGTTCCTGGGAGTAGACGACCCGGCCGGTCAGGGTCTTCGGGTCGCGGTGACACAGCATCAGCGCGGCCTCGGCCATCACCGCGGGCGGCTCGGCGTTCGGGTCGTCTTCGGTGGTCAGGTGGTGGAAGATCGTGCCCGGCGTGGGCACCACCAGGGTCGGCGCCAGGGCGTTGACCGCGATGTTGTCCTGGTAGAGCTCGGCGGCGAGGCCGGTCGAGAACCGCTCGAGCGCGGCCTTGCACATGCCGTACACGGTCGAGCCGATCGCGAACCGGCCGGGCGGCACCGACGGATGGCGCGCGGCCACCGAGGAGATGTTCAGGATCCAGCCGCGGCCGCGGTCCCGCATCCCCGGCAGCACCAGGCGGGCCAGCTCGAACGGCGCCTCGACCTGCACCGCGAACATCAGCGCGTAGCGCCGCGCCGAGAAATCCGCGACCGGGGTGAAGTAACTCACCGCCGCGTTGCTGACCAGGATGTCCGGGGGGCCGAGCTGCCGGGCGGTCTCCTCGACCAGGCGCTGGCGGTCCTCGGGCCGGGCGAGGTCGGCGGGGATCGCCACCGCGGTCCCGCCCGCGCCGGTGATGGCGGCCACCGTCTCGCCGATCGTGCCCGGCAGCGGGGACTGGCCCGGCTGCGTGGTCCGGGCCGCCACCGCGACGGCGGCGCCCTCCGCGGCGAACCGCCGCGCGATCGCGGCGCCGATCCCCCGGCTCGCGCCGGTCACGATGGCGGTCTTCCCGTCCAGGATTCCCACGTGCTCACTCCTCGGTTGACACGGCGCAGCGATCACCCAACACTTAATTTTTGGAACTTAATTCTAGTACCGGCGAACCGCGTCGGCGCGGCCCCGCGATACGGAGACCAGGATGCCTCTCGACCACAGCCTCGTCGGCGTGCCCACCGAGCCGCAGGAACGCTCGTGGACGTCCAAGGACGCGCTGCTGTACGCCGTCGGCGTCGGGGCCGGCCTGGGAGATCCGCTGGCCGAGCTCGAGTTCACCACCGAGAACTCCGAGGGCGTAACCCAGCAGGTACTGCCCACGTTCGGGGTGCTGGTGGCGCAGCCGCGGACCAGCCGCCGCCTGGGTGAGTTCGACCGGGCCCTGCTCGTGCACGCCGAGCAGGCGTTCGAACTGCACCGCCCGCTGCCGGTCGAGGGCACGGTGCGGACCGTCTCCACGGTGACCGGCATCTACGACAAGCGCTCGGGCGCGCTGGTGGCGACCGAGAGCGTGGCCGTGGACGCGGCGACCGGCGAGAAGCTCGTGACGTCGAGAAGCGGCGTCTTCATCCGCGGCGAGGGCGGATTCGGCGGCGAGCGCGGGCCCGGCGACGGCTGGCGCCGGCCGGACCGGGCCCCCGACCACCGGGTGGTGCAGCCGACCCGGCCCGAGCAGGCCCTGCTGTACCGGCTGTCCGGCGACCGGAACCCGCTGCACGCCGACCCGAAGTTCGCCGCCCGGGGCGGGTTCAGCCGCCCGATTCTGCACGGCCTGTGCACCTACGGGGTGACCGGCCGGGCCCTGCTGCACACGCTGTGCGGCTCGGACCCGGCCCGGTTCGCGTCGATGTCGGGACGGTTCACCCGCCCGGTCCTGCCCGGCGACACGCTGGTCGTGTCGGTCTGGCTGCCGGACGACGGCCCCGCCGGGGCTGGCACCGCGTTCTTCCAGACCGCCACCGAGGACGGGACCGTGGTCATCGACCGCGGCCAGATGCAGTTCCGGGCGCCCTCGGACGCGGCCGTGACGGCATGACCGCGGCACCGGCCGCGGCCATCGCGGGCATCCACGAGTTCGAGAAGCGAATCGCCGGCGGTCTGAGCCCGCTGCAGATCAAGGCCGAGTGCGCGGCCCGGGCCCTGGAGGATGCCGGGCTCACCTGGACCGATGTGGACGCCGTCTACGACGCCAGCGAGGCGGGAAGGATGCAGGGCCTGACGATCGCGGAGTACTTCGGCGTCACCCCCCGGGTGATGGACACCACCGCCGTCGGCGGCAGCTCCTATGAGTTCCAGGCCGCGCACGCCGCGCGGGACATCGCGGCGGGCAAGGCCGATGTCGCCCTGCTCACGTACGGGTCCATGGCACGCAGCGAGTCCCGCGCGATCGGCACCGGAGCGCGCCTGGGCGGCGACCCGCAGCCCGCCGCCAACATGGAGCGCCCCTACGGGCTGACCCTGATCGGGAACTACGCGATGGTGGCCCGCCGGCACATGGCGCAGTACGGCACCACCCCCGAGCAGCTGGCCGAGATCGCGGTGACCACCCGCCGGCACGCGATGCGCAACCCCCAGGCGGTGGCCGGGCTGGCCGACATCGGGATCCGGGGCATCCGCGAGATCACCGTCGACGACGTGCTCGGCTCGCGGGTGATCGCCGACCCGCTGCACCTGCTCGAGTGCTGCATCGTCTCCGACGGCGGCGGGGCGGTGGTGATCGTGTCACGGGCCGTCGCGGCTGGTGTCCGCACCCGGCCGGCCTGGATCCTCGGCACCGGCGAGGCGCTCGGGTACCCGGCCGCGGGCGCCGATATCACCACGACCGCCGCGGCGCGCTCCGGGCCGGAGGCCTTCGGCCAGGCCGGCCTGCGGCCCGAGGAGATCGACATCGTGATGATCTACGACTCGTTCACGATCACGGTGCTGGCCATCCTGGAGGATCTCGGCTTCGCGAAGAAGGGAGAGGGCGGGCCGTACGCGGCCGATGGCCGGCTGGCGTTCGACCATCCGGGCGGCCCGGCGCTCAACACGGACGGCGGGGGGCTGTCGTCCAATCACCCGGGCATGCGCGGCATCTTCCTGCTCATCGAGGCCGCCCGCCAGCTGCGCGGGGAGTCGACCGCGCAGGTGCCCGGCGCGCGCCTGGCCGTCGCGCACGGCAACGGAGGCCAGCTCGGCACCCGGCACGCGGCCTGCACGATCGTGCTGGGGACGGAGTGAGCGCGATGCCCGAGCCGCCGCAGCGCCCGCTGCCCCTGTTCCCCGAGCCGGACACCGAGCCCTTCTGGGCAGCGACCGCCGGGCACCGGCTGGCCTACCAGGTCTGCCTGGCCTGCGGTCAGGTCGTCTTCCACCCGCGCCGGCACTGCACCGGCTGCACCCGGGGCGAGCTGGAATGGCGGGACTCGGCCGGGGCCGGCACGGTCTACACCTACACCGTGGTCCGGCAGAACGGTCAGCCCTTCTTCCGCGCCCGCATCCCGTACGTGGTCGGGCTCATCGACCTGGACGAGGGTTTCCGCATGCTGGCCGAGATCGCGGCCGACCCGGAGGCGGTGCACGTCGACCAGCGCGTCACCGTGGCCTGGGAAGATCACCCCGGCCTCAGTGTCCCCCTCTTCATGCCCGTGGCCTGATCACGGGCCCGGCAGGCCCTTGAGCAGGACGATGAGGTCCGGGGTGGTGATGCCCCGGCGGCTGCGCTGTTCGGGCCGGTAACTTCAGCCTCAGCGCCAAGCCGCCGCCTGTTCCGGCGGCGAGCCTTGGGCCGGTCACGTTCCTCACCGGCCGCGGTTGGCGTTCGGTCTCGAACCGCGGCTGACCGCCGGCCGTAGTCTTCAGGTGAGGGGCGCGGGCCCGGTACGACCCGAGGAGCTGTGGTGTCCGCTTCGCAGAGCCCGGTGCGGGCGGCAGCGGCCGGGGATGGCTGGCTGTTGCTCGCTTCGCGCCCAGACCTGGCCGCCGCGGGCGGCCCGGCCGCGACCCGGCCCGGATGGCGGCGGCGCCTGTGCCCGTCCTCGTTCGCGCTGGCGGCGCTGACGGGCCTGATCTTGTGGGTGGCCGTCGCCGACCTGCTCAGGCAGGGCCGCCTGGAGACCGTGCTGGCGGCGGGCCGCGCGGAGCTCGCCGCCCCGCTTCTGGTGGCGCTGGTGGTGGCGACCTCGGTGTGCGAGCGCATCTGGCCCGCCGAACGGCGCCCGGTCCTGGCCCGCGGCCACGTCCAGGACGCTTGCTTCGCGGCCCTGCACGCGATCGTCGTGATCCCGCTGATGACGTTGCTCAGCGTCGGGGCGGCGGTGCTGATCGGTCATGCGCGCTGGATCGAGCTGCGATCGACCGGGCACTGGCCAGGCTGGCTGCTGGTCCCGCTCACGGTGGTGGCGATGGACGGCGCCAACTGGCTGGCCCACTATGCCGATCACCGGTTCGGCGCGCTCTGGCGCTTTCATGCGCTGCATCACAGCCAGGAGGAGCTGAGCGTGCTGACGTCCTTCCGCGCGCACCCGCTCATGCACACGACCGGGTTCATCCTGGCGACGATCCCGGTTATGGTCCTGATGCCGTCACGCCCGGTCGCCCCCGTGCTGATCACCATCTACATTTGCATCGGCACTCTCCAGCACGCCAACCTCCGCTGGAGCCTGGGCCCGGCCGGCCGGGTGCTGGTGAGCCCGGCCTACCACCGGCTGCACCACGCGCCGGACACCCAGGGCGCCAACCTCGGCGTCGTGCTGACGATCTGGGACGTCCTGGTCGGCCGGGCCCGCTTCCCCGGCCGCGGTGATGCCTCCGGGCGTACCGGCCTCGACGGCCGGCCGGTCCCCGTCGAGCAGGACGACGGGGCCAGGCCCGCGCTGCGGCTTCTCGCCGAGCAGCTCACCGAGCCATTCCAGGCTCAGCGCTGACCCCAGGCTCGCCGGGTCACCGGTCAGCCGAGCAGGCGCCGCAGCAGTTCGTCGATGGTGTCGGCCCCCGCGGTCATCGCGGCCTGCGGGTCGTCCGACCGGGCGACGAGCAGCGCGACCTCGTTGACCGAGGCGAGCAGCACGTGGGCGAGGGTGCCGACGAGTTCGGGCCGCAGGCTCCCCTCGTCGGCGGCGCTCTGCAGCACCGCCCGGATCAGGCCGAGAGCGTGGCGCTCCTCCATCGCCCGCCAGCGACGCCGGCCACAACCTGCCGCCCGAGGCCTTCAAGCCGATGGTGCAGCTCGCGGCGGCCGGGACGCTCGCGCCGGCCGCGGTCGGACTGCTCGGCGACATCGGCGCGGCCGCCCGGCTCTCGTTCGGCGACGCCTACGAGCACCTCGACCGCGCCGACCCGGAGGTCATCCGGTCCTACCTGGAACCGTGCCTGGGCACGATCGAGCGCGCGCGCGAGTTCGAGCGGCTGCTGATCTCGCTCGACGCCAACGATCTGCTCGCGGTCACGGCGCAGCTCCAGGCGCTCACCGTGCCCACCCTCATGGTCTGGGGGACCGGCGACGTGTTCTTCGACGTCTGCTGGGCCTACTGGCTGCGCGACACGATCCTCGGGGCGTACCGGGTCGTCACGATCGACGGCGCCAGGCTGCTGTTCCCCGAGGAGCGGGCCGCCGACCTCGTCCCGCACCTGGAGCAGCACTGGGCAGCCGCCGCGGTCCGCGCCTGAGCCGGCCGGCGTGACCGGCCCGGCGGGTCAGCCCGGGCGCTGCCGCTCGCGCGGGCCGTCCCGGTCGGCCAGCGGCCCGAGGTGGCGCAGCTTGGCCGGGTTGATGACCGACCGGATCGTCTGCACCTGCCCGTCGGCGATGTCCAGGGCGAACACGTTGACCAGGCGGCCGCGCGGGTCGAGGATCAGCGCCCCGGGCTGGCCGTTGATCTCGGCCGGGCGGATCGTGCCCCCGAGCTGGCGGATCTGCCGGGCCAGCCCGGCCAGCAGGCGCCCGATGCGGTCGCGCCCGGCGATCGGGCGCGGCCACGACGGCCTCGTACCGCCACTGTCGCCGTACACGACGGCGTCCTCGGCGAGCATCGTGACCAGTCCATCCATGTCTCCCTGGCCGACGGCCGCGAAGAACCGGGCCGCGAGTTCCTCGCGCTTGCGGCGCGAGGCCTCGAACCGGGGCTTGCGCTCGCCAATGTGCCGCCGGGCGCGCAGCGCGAGCTGGCGGCAGTTGTCCTCGGTCTTGCCGGCGATGCGGGCCACCTCGTCGTAGCCGTAGCCGAAGACGTCGTGCAGCAGGAAGACGGCCCGCTCGGCCGGGGACAGCCGCTCCAGCAGTAGCAGGAACGCCATGGACAGCGAGTCGGCCTGCTCGGCCAGGGTTCCCGGGTCGGCAGCGGGGCCCGCCAGCAGCGGGTCCCCGGTCAGCAGCGGCTCGGGCAGCCACTGGCCCGGGTACGCCTCGCGGCGGGCGCGGGCGGAACGCAGGTAGTCGATGCACAGCCGGGTGGTCACGGCCGACAGGAACGCCTTCGGCGACTCGATCCGGCCCGCCCCGCTCTGGCCGGACTGCGCGCGGTGGTAGCGCAGGAAAGCCTCCTGGACGATGTCCTCGGCCTCGCTGACGCTGCCGAGCATCCGGTAGGCGATCGCGAACATCAGGGGCCTGAGCTCGGCGTAGACCTCAGCCGTACCCAACCCCGGCCTCCCCTCGGCCCATGCGGTCCCGCGCGTCCAGCCGGCCGAGCCACGCCGGCATCCGGCGCGATGGGTCCGCGCCGCCCGGCCGGCCAGGAGCGACAGCCACTCCGCTACGCTAGCTGGCTCGTCGTCAACGGCGCGGCCGGCACCCGGCCACGAACGTGCGCGTGCCCTGTCACCCGGCGCCCGGTCCCGGGCGGACCGGACGCACTCCGAGACGAGGAACGCCGCGGGCTTGTGACAGGGCACGCCGGAATGCTTCAGTGAATTGCCCGGATAGCGGGCAAAGGCGGCTGAACTAGAATGGCCGCTCGTGACGGCGCGGCACCCAACGCGGGCGGGCCGCCGTCTCCGGCGCGGCCTGGTCCTGCTCTTACTCCTCGCGGCGGCGCTGGCGGTGCCGACCGCCGCCCTGCTGCCGGCCCGCCCGTCCCCGCCGGCCCCGCCGTCCCGGCCCGGCACGCTGGCCCCGACGCCGGTCCTGTCCGCAGCCGAGCGCACCGGCCGCGTCAGCATCGCCCGCGACTGCGGCTTCAGCGCGCCGTTGCCCGCGGACCCCGGCCGCAGCCTGTGGCTGTTCTGCGACACCCCGGTCTACGTCCGGAGAACCGGCGCGGCCGGCCGCGACACCTGGGCCCTGGAGCGGTTCATCACCGGCTCCACGGCCGCCGTGGGCCGGGCGGTGGCGGGCCGCGGCCCGTCGCAGCGGGTACCGGGTCCGCTCAGCGAGGTCGCGACGCCCGACGCCCCGGCCGGCCAGGGGCGCGGCGGCGCGGCGGCTCCCGGCGCGCCCGCCCCGTTCCTGGTCCGGCCCGCGGGCCTGCTCACGGCGGGCGGCCTGCCCTGCGGCAGCGGGGGGAGCTATCCGGCCTCCTGGGTGAGCGGCGTGACCCGGATACCGGCGACCCCGGATCTGCTCGTCACGTTCAACGACTACTGCGTGCTGAGCGGGTCCGGCGGATTCCTGCACGAGGGCTTCGGGGTGGCCGAGTATGACCCGGCCAGCCAGACGCTGCGCGACGAGGTGACCGTCTTCGCCGGGGCGAGCCTGGACACCGCCGCCTCGTCGGCACCGCTCGGCTCGCCGGTGTTCTCCGGCCGCTACCTCTACCTGTTCGCGCCCGCCTGCACGGCCCCGCGGGCCGGCCGCTGCACGGGGACGGTGTTCCAGGCCCGGGTCCCGGCCAGCCCGGCGGCCTGGACCGATCCGCTCAGCTACCAGTGGTGGGCCGGCGGCCGGCCCGGTGCCTGGAACTCCGATGCCGCGCTGGCGTCCTCGATCCTGGCCGGGTCCGATCCGTCCGGGGTGAGCGTGGCCCGCTTTCCCCGGCTCCGGGCGGGCGTTCATCCTGATCGAGCAGACCGACATCGCCGGCGCGTTCACCGTGTACGAGTCGCGGTCGCCCGCCGGTCCCTGGCAGCGCCTGCGGTCCGGGCAGGTTCCGTGCCGCGCGGGAGCCGGTTACGCGAACTTCTGCCGCGCGATCATCGGGCACCCCGAGCTCAGCACGCGGGCCCAAGCTGGTCCTGTCCTACTACGACCCGGCCGCCGAGCCGTACGGGCACGTCATGGTGGCGGGATTCCGCTGGTAACCGCCGCCCCGGTCGGCCCCTGGACGGATCAACCACGCGCCTGACACGCTACAAGACATAAGGGGAATTCC
>Ga0335077_10008165_pt1 | contig 12984 bp, 9 predicted proteins | sample Lox_Sample_31_FD_207151 | JGI IMG/M metagenome (GOLD analysis project Ga0335077, IMG submission 207151) | Soil microbial communities from Loxahatchee National Wildlife Refuge, Florida, United States - Lox_Sample_3.1 | ecosystem: Environmental > Terrestrial > Soil > Wetlands | place: USA: Florida... | reverse complement strand
CCCGAGGAACTCGTCCACGATCTATCTGAGTGCCGGTGAGCCCGGTGGTTTGTACAAGAGCACCGACGGCGGGCAAACCTGGAACCCCGCCGGCCAGGGGCTCCCCAACACCGAATTCCAGTTTGCCGTCTCAATCGACCCGTTCCATTCCAATGTGGTGTTTGTCTGGACCGGAAGCGGCGGCGGCTATGTTTCCCACGACGGGGCCGCCACCTGGGCGCCCTCCACACTCCCGTATCCTCCCGGCGTCATGATGGGCGAGACTTTTTACGGGTTCTTCTTCGATGCCGCGACTCCCGGGGTGGTCTACGGACCCGGACGCAACGGCGACTTCACCCTCCAGAGGAGCACCGATGGCGGCCAGACGTGGACCGAACTGACCGTTCCGTTCTCGTCACCATCGTTTTTCGGGCCCGATCCGCAGGCGGCGGGCAAACTGTACGCGCTGGGACACTCGGGATCGAACGGTCCTCTGGCGCTTTGGACGAGCATGGACCAAGGCGGGAGTTGGGTTCCCACTTCCGTGCCTCAGGGCCTCACCGGCCCGCTCTCTTTCGATCCTCACAATCCGCAAATCATTCTTTCCGACTATTACGGAAACGGCCCTGCCTTTTCGCCTTCCACCTACCGGAGCACCGATGGCGGCAAGACTTGGGCCGTGGCGAACCCCCGCATCCTGCTACCGGTCTTCGCGCCCTCAGCGGCCGGCATGGTCTACGCAATCGGAGCCTCCAGTTCGGATGCGTTCCTGGCGAAGTTCCTTCCCGACGGAAAAACGCTCCTGTTCGCGACTTACCTTGGCGGTGTGGCCGACGATACCGGGAACGCCCTCGCCCTGGATCCTTCCGGCAATATCTGGATCGCCGGCACGACCTACTCAGCCGATTTTCCGGCCACATCCGGCGCCTTTCAGCCCACGCTCAAAGGCCAGGTCAACGGCTTCCTCGCCAAGTTCACCGGCGACGGCAATTTGATTGCCGCAACGTATTTGGGCGGCTCGTCACAGGATGCCATCCTGGGGCTGGCAGTAGGGCCGCAGGGCAATCCGTGGGTAGTCGGCAACTGGAGCTCCCGCGACTTCCCGTTTACTACCGCCGCGCCTCCTGTCGTTAGCCCTCCCACGAGTTACCTCGCGGAGTTGGATCCGGCGGGCGCACAGGTGCTCGTCGCCATGACGCTCGGCGGCCAGGTGGACAATAACGGAAACGGGATCGCCGTGGATGGGTCCGGCAATGCCATCATCACCGGAACCACCACCGACGTGAATTTCCCGGCAACCGTCCAACCCCTTACCGTAGATGTATCCCCGCGCGCCAAGGCATTCGTGCAGAAGTTCGACCCTTCCGGCAAGACCATCTACGCGACTTCCTTCGGCGGCTTCCATGGCCCTCCGATCGTCGGAAAGTCAATTGGGCTGGGCGGTTTCGGGTCGGAACAAGAGGAAGATCACGGAGTGGCCGTGGCCTTGGACAGCGCCGGCAACGCCTACATCGCCGGTTACACGAGCGCCACCGATTTTCCGGTCACGCCGGGCGCCTACCAGACTAAGCTCGCCGACGCCTGCCCTTACGCCGCCTTCGAGATCGATACCGGCCTGATCGGCGTGATCTCCGAGTTCTACATGGACGACAGTTTCGTGGTGAAGCTCAGTCCGGATGGAACTACCGCGCTGTACTCGACTCTCGTCGGCGGCCAGTGCTTCGACCACCCGACGGCGATTGCGGTGGACGCATCGGGGCGCGCGGTCATCACCGGGGAGACGGATTCGTTCGACTATCCGCTGGTAGCGCCGGTCGAAGCCGCCCCATCGTACAGCGATTTCGCGTCGTTCCTCTCGGTGCTTGACCCGACCGGTTCCACACTCGACTTCTCCACATACCTGTACGCCGGAGCGTCTCCCTTCGTCGCGGTGCAGAACACCGGTGCGATCGACGTCGGTGGCAGCACGGGAGGAGGAGCGCAGACTTCGCCGATCAGCGGCGCCTACTTCACGCCGGACCCGACCATGCACGGCTATCTGGCAGTGGTGACGCCACCGGCGACCGTACCGCCTGTGAACCTGGCCCGCGTGCTGAATGCGTTCAGCCTGCTGCCGGGACCCGTTTCGCCGGGCGAAATCCTGTCGGTGTCGGTTCCCGGATTCGCGCCGAATCCGCCGGTGGACATCGGTCTGAATCTGCAGGGCGGCCCGCTGGCGGCCAGCCTGGCCGGCGTGCAGGTCTCCTTCGACGGCATTGCGGCATACATAGTCTCGGCCTTGCCGGGGAAAATCGTGTGCATTGCACCGGTGGAAATCGCGGGACAATCGACCACGGCCACTCAGGTCACGATCAACGGCCTCTCATCGAACGTTCTGGATGTGAACGTCGCCCCCACCGACCTGGGCCTGCTCTCCGCCGACGGTAGCGGGGCCGGTCAGGCTTACGCGCTGAATGCCGACGGCAGCATGAACAGCCCTTCGAACCCGGCAGCGATCGGGTCGCAGGTCACCGTATTCTTCACCGGCGGCGGTGTGACCAACCCGCCGGAGGCAGACGGGACATCGCCCGCCACCGCAGGCGCGGTGCCAGCCGCAAAGCTTCCGCTGTACCCACTGGGCGGCTCGATCCAGGCGCTGCCGGGCTACGCCCCGGGAATGTTCTCCTACACTTTTACAGTCCCTGCAAATGGCCCCTCCCCGCTGACTGTTTTCACGCAGGCAACCACCGATGAGACCCAGTATCTGCTGGTAAGCATCCACTGACGTGGCGGCAGCCTCGAAAACCCCTTCGCGGGCACCGGCGCGGGAGGCGGCCAAAAGCGTCCCGAAGAGTCGGGACGCGGCAGGCCGGAGGGCCTGCGCCACGTCGATGGCGCAAGGGTTTTCATGGAGTTCTGCGGGCCGGCGGGGGCCCCATGGGTACAAGCACAAGTGCCCGAGCCGCATCGCGTTCCTTGGAAGTCCGGTGGCGTTTGGGCCTTGGCTGAGGTGCCGCTTACCCTGCGAACTTATCCGTGGCCGCGACCAGTGCCCTGCAATTCGGCGGATCGAACGCGCTGTGCCCGCTGTCGGGCGTGATGATCAGGTCGGCCTCCGGCCACGCCCGATGCAGCGCCCACGCACTTTCCATCGGGCACACCACGTCGTACCGGCCTTGCACGATCACTCCGGGAATCTGCCGGATGCGCGGCGCGTCCCGCAACAACTGATCGTCCGTCTCGAAGAAGCCGCGATTCACGAAGTAGTGCGCTTCGATTCGCGCGAAAGCGAGCGCAAACTCGTCCTCCTCGTAGTGGCTCGTGAAAGCGGCATCGGGCAGGAGTTTCGACGTCGCGCCCTCCCACCCGCTCCAGATCTTCGCGGCTGCCAGACGCACAGCCGGATCGTCGCCCGTCAGCCGGCGATGGTACGCCGTGAGCAGATCGCCGCGCTCGGCCTCCGGAATGTGCTCCAGGTACGGCTCCCAGGCATCCGGATAGAGCACCGACGCGCCGCGCTGATAGAACCAGTCGATCTCCTGCTTGCGCAAGAGGAAAATGCCCCGCAGCACGAGTTCCGTCACCCGTTCGGGGTGCGTCTCCGCATACGCCAGCGCCAGGGTCGAGCCCCACGATCCGCCGAAGACCTGCCATCGCTCGATGGAGAGCTTCTCGCGGATTCTCTCGACGTCCGCGACCAGGTCCCACGTCGTGTTGGCTTCCAGGCTGGCGTTGGGCGTGCTCTGGCCGCAGCCGCGCTGATCGAAATTCACAATGCGGTATTTCTCCGGATGGAAGAAGCGGCGTTGTTTGGGGTCGGAGCCTCCGCCGGGACCACCATGCAGAAAGACCACCGGCTTGCCCGCGGGATTGCCGCTTTCTTCGAAATAGATCTCGTGCACCGGCGAGACCTGCAGCCGGCCCGTGTGGTACGGCTCGACCGGAGGGTAGAGCCAGGTGAGCGGGTCCTTCATCGGCGCTGCTTGCGTCTGTTGGTTGGGCATCGCGAGCAGTATACCGCCGACCGCCGCCCTGCCGGAAGCCGCTACCCGGCCGCGGCCAAAAACGCGCGCGCCAACTCTTCGGCCCCACGGCGATTGATGGTCTCGTTGATCTGCACGTTGGCCTCGGTAGCGGCTTTGGCCGCGCCGATGCGAATGCCTGCCTCCCCCAGCCGGTCCCGCAGTTGGTCGAGCGTGCCGCCGGAAGCCAGACGCAGCCTGGCGATGTTGCTCCCCGAAGGCACCCGGATGATCTGAAATTTGCCGCTGCTTTCGAGCAATTCGAAGAGTTTCTCGCCGTTGCGTACGGCCTTCTGGTAGCGCTCGCTGAAGCCGTTCAGATGATGCAGCGCCACCGCGGCGCTCTCCCATCCCTGGTAGATTGCCGAGCCGAACTGGTGGCGCAACGTCTCGACCCGCGCGATCAGCGGCGCCGGGCCCGTCAGGATCGCGCCGAACGGGGCGTTGAAGTACTTGTACATCGATACGTAGACCGTATCGAACAGGGCGGCGTATTGGGCCGGCGTGATGCCGGTATACGCCGACGCCAGGAACATGCGCGCGCCATCCAGGTGCGTCCCGATCTTCCGCTCGCGGGCGTAGGCGCAGATCTTCTTCATCTCCTCGAAATCGAACACCCCGCCGCTGGTTCGCCGCACCGGCGATTCGATACTGATCGCGCCCACCGGAGCGGGATAGGGCGGCCCGGCTGCTTCCTCGACAGCTTTGGCGGCTTCCGCGGCGGTGAAGGTGGTGCGGCCTGGAGCCAGGGGGACCAGGTTGAGGCCGCTCAAAAGCTGTGCGCAATCGCCTTCGTCGCGATACAGATGGCTCTCCGCCTGCACCAGCGCCTTGCGGGTCTCGCCGGCGAGCAACCGCACTGCCAGGTGGTTGGCCAGCGTGCCGGTGGGGAGAAACACCGCCCTCTCTTTGCCCAGCGTGGTGGCCATGGCGTGTTCCAGTTCCTCCACCGGCCCGCTTGCCAGATAGGTATCGCGGCGAAAACTATCTTTGGCGGTGATGCTGGTCAGCAGGCTCGCATACTGCGCCGGCGAAAGGCTCAGACCGTCACCCATGAATAATACGGGGCCCTCGGCAGACTGTGCGGCAGCCTGCGAAGGTTCCAGCGCGCTGAACGCCAGCGGGGCCGCCGCGGATTTCAAAAAGGAACGTCGTACCAGGGAACGCATGGGCTTTACCTCCTCCATCAATCTCCAGTTCCCGCCGGCATCCCATCCAGCACCCGCAGGAAGGTCTCGGGACGCAGTCGCGCCAGCAGGTTCTCGGTCAGGTTCTCCCACCGGATGATGCCGCCGGCGTCCACCAGAAATTCGGCCGGACGCGCGATGTCATGCCCGTCTTCGCCGGCGTGCGGGTGGAGGACGCCATACGCGCGGATCGCCGCGGCCTGCGGGTCCGACAGGAACGGGAAGGTATACCCGCGCGACTGGCACAGCTTGCGCGAATCCTCCGGCGGGTCCACGCTGATCGCCACTACCGCTACGCCGCGCTTCTCAAATTCCGGAAGGTTCTCTTCGAAACCCCGCAACTCGGAGTTGCACAGCGGTCACCAGTAGCCCCGGTAGAAAATCAGCAGCACGCCGCGCTTTCCCTGGCGCAACCCGGAGAGCGAGACCATCTGTCCGCCGGTATCGGCGAGCGTAAAATCGGGAGCCTGCCGGCCCACCCGGATGGCGTTCTCCCCCGGCGGAAGATGCCGCGCTTCGTAAAAAGCGCCGTAATAGAACAGGCCCAAAATGGCCAGCGCCAGCACACCTAAAATCGCGCCGCTGATTCTGCCGCGATACTCACTGGGACGCGCGTAAGCGCGATAGAGGCCCGTTCCCAGCAGATAGCACGCAAACGCGAAGAGGACCAGGTTGGCCCACGGAAAATCGCGCGTAATGGGGAATCGGTCGAACACCCACAGGTAGCTGTAAGCGCCCACCAGGGTCACCAGGAAGCCGGTCCACACGCGCCAGTTCCACTTCCGTTTCACGAGTCCCCCCGTCAGAGAATTGTAGCTCACCGAATGGCCGGTTGCCGCGCACGAGGCCGCGAAATGGAGTAATGTATTCTCCGAGGTATTGCGATGAGTGAGACCAAGGACGCCACGTCGCGCCGCACATTCCTGAAGGAGAGCGGCCGTATTGCCGGAGCCTCCGCCCTGGCCGGAATCACCTTGCCGCATGTTCATGCGGCGGAGGACAACACCATCCAACTGGCGCTGATTGGATGCGGCGGGCGCGGCACCGGCGCCACCGAAAACGCGCTTCGCATCCAGAACGGACCCGTCAAGCTCGTGGCCATGGCCGACGTCTTCCCGCAGAAGCTCAGCGACAGCCACGGCCGCCTGCGGGGCCGCTACACTTCCCAATTCGACGTCCCGCAGGAGCGCCAGTTCATCGGTTTCGACGCCTACGCCAAGGCTATGGAGTGCCTGAAGCCGGGCGACGTCGCGATCCTGGCCACTCCTCCCGCTTTCCGCTGGGTGCACTTTCGCCACGCCATCGACCGCGGCCTGAACGTCTTCATGGAAAAGCCCATCTCCGTCGACGGCCCCACCACACGGCGCATGATCGCGCTGGGCGAAGAGGCGGGACGCAAGAACCTCAAGGTGGCGGTCGGGCTGATGGTGCGGCACTGCCGCGCGCGCCTGGAGCTCCTCAGCCGCATCCGCGACGGCCAGATCGGCGACATCGTGGCCATGCGCGGATACCGCATGGGCTCGAGCGGCGGCACCGCGCCGGTGAAGCCCGAAGGCATCACCGAGCTGATGCACCAGATCCGGCTCTTCCATTCATTCCTCTGGGCCAGCGGCGGCGTGTTCAGCGATTACTACATCCACCAGATCGATGAACTCTCCTGGATGAAGGACGCCTGGCCCGTGGAGGCGATGGCCATCGGCGGACGCCACTACCGCGGCAACTCCGTAGACCAGAACTTCGACGTGTACGCGGTGCAGTACGCCTACCCCGACGGCACGCGACTCTTCTTCGATGGGCGCAACATGCCCGGTGTGCACGAGGAGTTCGCCAGCTACCTCCACGGGTCGAAGGGATCGGCGGTGGTCTCCACCTCGGCGCACACTCCGGGCCGCACCCGCATCTACAAGGGTCAGGACATTCCCCGCTGGCAGACCGGCCAGAAGGAACCGGCGCCCGAGAACCTGGTGTGGGCGTATCTGCAGCCGGAACGCTCGCCTTACGACTGGGAGTGGGACGACCTGATCGCCGCCATCCGGGATGACAAGCCCTACAACGAGGTCAGGCGCGGCGCCGAGGCAAGCCTGGTGGCGTCGATGGGACGCTTCGCCGCGCACACCGGACAACTCGTTACGTTCGACCAGATGATGAATCACGATCACGAGTTCGCGCCCGAAGTGGACAAGCTGACGCTCGACGGCCCTTCGCCCCTGCCCGCCGGGCCCGACGGCAAGTATCCCATTCCCGAGCCCGGCATCAAGAAGACTCGCGAGTACTGACAGACGGTACGCCGATGAGCCTCCTCCAGCGGTTAGCGGTCCTGCCGGCGATCCTCGCGGTCGTCTCCTCTCACGCCGCGGCCGCTTCCGACCGCCTCGTGATTCAGGGCGGCAACGGCCCGGGCAGAGGCAAGCGCGTCGTTCTCGTGAGCGGCGACGAGGAGTACCGCTCCGAACAGGCGCTCCCGCAATTGGCGCGCATCCTGGCCATGCACCACGGCTTCGATTGCACCGTGCTCTTCGCCATCGACCAGGACGGCGCCATCAACCCCGACCGCGCGGACAACATCCCCGGGCTCGAAGCGCTGGACTCGGCCGACCTGATGATCCTCTTCACCCGATTCCGCGACCTGCCCGATGCCCAGATGAAGCACATCGTCGATTACGTGGAGTCGGGCCGCCCGGTGGTGGCGATGCGCACCGCCACTCACGCTTTCGCACTCAAAACCAGCGCCACCTACCAGCGCTACAGTTGGAACAGCAAGGAGTGGGACGGCGGATTCGGACGCCAGGTACTGGGCGAAACGTGGATCGATCATCACGGGCGGCATGGCGTCCAGAGCACCCGCGCGGTGACCGCCGCCGGCCAGGAGGGCAATCCGATTCTGCGCGACATTCCGAGCGGCGCCATCCGGGTGCCGACCGATGTCTACAAGGTCCGTCTGCCGCTGCCGGAAGGAACGCAGGTGCTGCTGCTCGGCGAGGTGCTCGAAGGAATGGCGCCTACCGATGCGCCAGTCGCGGGCAGGCAGAACGATCCGAAGATGCCCGTGGCGTGGACCAGGACGTACACGGGCTCGCAAGGAAAGCCGGCGCGCATCTTCACCACCACCATGGGATCGGCGCAGGACCTGTTGAACGAAGGGTTCCGCCGCCTGCTGGTGAACGCCAGTTATTGGGCGACCGGCATGGAGCGCAATATTCCCGCGGACTCCGACGCCGGCCTGGTGGGACGGTACGAGCCGCTGCCTTTCAAGTTCGGAGGCGCCGCCAAAGGGGTCAAACCTTCAGACCTGGACCGGAAATAGCCCGGTAACCGGCAGGAACTACCGGCCGCCGCGCCCCTGGCGGGGTTGCTCCGTGATGTCCACGCCCGCGGCCTTCAACACCTGCTGCGCACCGACATAATCAAGCTTGGGCGCCAGTTTTCGGATGCCGTCGAAGACGAAGAACCGCGCGCCCTCGTCGATCCCCACCCGATTTGGCCCCGAGGGCGCCCCGACTCCGCGGTCCATCATCCCCTTGACGATCCGCTGGTAAGGGCTGTCGTCCTCCTGCCAGATGCGGATATCGTCTCCGACGTGGATCAACTCGCGGGCGCGCATCTCCTCGAATCCCGGAAGCACCCAGACCGGCTCGCCTTTGGCCGGCAGAACCACCGCAAAGGTGCGCTCGCTCTTTCCCCAACGCACTCCGGTGAGATACAGCATGGCGGGGCCGGGCTCCAGGACGATGGCGCCCAGGCCAAACTCCTTCATCGCCTCCTGAAGCCTGGCGATCCGTTCGCGATACGTGTCTGTGGAGACTCCGGTTGTCTGCTGCATGCAATGTTCCCTTTTACCCGAAGGGCTGGTCGATCGCGGGGCTCTGCCTGGTGAACATCTTCGCACCCTCCGGCGTGATGTACATACAGTCTTCCAGGCGCACTCCAAACTCCCCGTAAATGGCGATGGTCGGCTCGTTGCTGAAGCACATCCCCGGTTCGAGGCGCGTTTGATTGCCCTTCACCAGGTAAGTCCACTCGTGGCCTTCCAGACCGATGCCGTGGCCGGTGCGGTGAGGCAGGCCAGGCACTTTGTATCCGGGCCCGAAGCCGTGATCGGTGATCACCTTCCGCGCGGCGGCGTCCACCGATTCACAGGTGGCGCCCGGCCGCGCTGCCGCTAATGCGGCATCCTGGGCCTTACGTTCCAGGTTCCAGACTTCGCGCTGTCGCGCGGTGGGCTTGCCGAACACGGTCGTGCGGGTGATGTCGGACTGGTAGCCTTCCACGCTGCAGCCATCGTCCACCAGCACCATGTCGCCTTCGTGCAAGGTCTGCGGCTGGATGCTGCCGTGGGGAAAGGCGGTGTACTTGCCGAAAATCACCATGGCGTTGCCCTGAGCGCCAAGCACCGCGTAAGCCGCCGCGATGTTGGCGCTCAATTCTCTCTGGCCCATTCCCTCGTGCAGCGTGGAGAAGGCCGCCTGGTAGGCCGCGATGGTGATGTCGTTGGCGCGCTGCATCAGGGCGATCTCGGCTGGAGACTTGATCACGCGGCAGCCCACCGTCACGGGATCGCCGCTGGTGAATTCGGCCGCGGGCAATTCCTTGCGCAGGCCGTCGAACACCGCAAACCGCACCCGCTCCTCGATACCGACCGATCCCGAAGCGGCGCCGCGCTCCTTCAAAACCTGCGACAGCTTTTGGAAGGAGCCTTCGGATTCCGTCCAGGAGCGAATGTCCGTTCCCAAATGGATGGCGGCGTGCGCGCGATCCTGGTCGGCTTCGGGCACGATCCACGCGGGTTCGCCGCTCGCCGGCAACACCCAGGCGAAGGTGCGCTCGCTTTGCGGCCAGCGCGTCCCGGTGTAATAGAAGAGGCTGGCTCCGCCTTCCAGCACCATCGCGCCGATCTTGTGTTCGCGCATGAGGCGGCGCGCCTTTTCCACCCGCGCCTGCCGCTCGTTGCCGCTGATCGGGTGAATGCCCTCGGTCATCGGCTTGAGCTTGCGGATCGATTCCGGGATCGCGGGCGGATCCTGCTGCTGCCGTTGCGCGCGCGCCATTCCGGCAAGCCCGGCGGCGGTGGCAGCGGTGAAGAACTGTCTGCGGTTCATATGGACTCCAGATTCGCGCACCGCCGCTAGGTGAGCAGCGTCGGATTTCTCTTGTGCCATTCAGTGGCCTGCTCGTATGCCAAGGCAACGCGGAGAGGCGAGCCCTCGTCGTAGATCCGCCCCAGGAAACTGATGGATCGGGGCACGTCGTTCACGTATCCGCATTTCATCACCACCTGCGGGTTCCCGGTCAGATTGGTGGTGGTCAGAAGCCCGTTGTTGGGAGCCAGCACGATGACATCCCAATCCGCCATGAATTTCTCGAATCTCTCCACCAGCAGAGTGCGGATGCGCTGCGCGCGGACATACTCCACGGCCGGGATCAGGCGCGAGCTGCGGAAGCTGTTGGGCCAGTCGCCCCGAGCCTGGCCCTTGAGCGTGCGCACCGCGCCGTCGCGGGTGATGTCGTCGAACGCGGCGGCGGCTTCGGCCTGCAGCAGGAATCGGATCCCCGCCAGATCCTCCTGGAACTCGACCGGGCTCATCGTGACTCCGGCTCTCTTCAGGACAGCGAGCGCGTCATCGTAGATTTGCTTCTGATCGCCTTCCAGGCGGTCGAAGTCCTTCTGCAGGACGCCGACCCGCAGGTTCTTCAGCGGCTTTCGGGGCTCCCAGTGGAAGGGATCGGCAGTCACGCTGCGGTCGTGGCCGTCGGGTCCATAGACGGCATTGAGCACCAAGGCACAATCCTCGACGCCGCGGCAGATAGGCCCGATCTTATCCATGGTCCAACTGAGGGCCATGGCGCCATGGCGGCTCACCCGGCCGTACGTGGGGCGGAGTCCCACGGTCCCGCAATTGGTGCTCGGCGAAACGATCGAACCCAACGTCTCGGTGCCGAGCGAGAAGCCCACCAGGCCCGCCGCGGTACAGGCCGCGGAGCCGGCCGAAGATCCGCTGGAGCCGCGGTCGTATTCACCCTTTTGGCGCGCGGCTGTCGTCGGCCATGGGCTCATCGTCCGGCCGCGAAACCACAGATCTCCTTGAGCCAGCGCCCCCATCGAGAGTTTGGCAATCAGGACAGCCCCGGCTTTATACAACCGATCGACGCACGTGGCGTCGGAATCCGGGACGCGATTCTCGAAAGGCTCGGCGCCCCAGGTGGTGGGGATGCCCTTGGTATCGAAGAGGTCTTTCACGCCGAACGGAATGCCGTGAAGCGGGCCGCGATAATGGCCGCGGCGGATGTCCGCGTCCGCGGCGGCGGCCTGCTCGAGCGCGTGGTCCTCCGTGAGGGTCACCACCGAGAGCAATTTCGGCGAATACTTCTTCATGCGCTCCAGGTACATCCTGGTAAGAGCGGTCGAGGTGACTTCGCGATGCCGGACCAGGGGCGCCAGATCGCTCACCCGCCAGAAAGCCAGGTCCTCGACGTCCGGGGGCGCTTTGGTCTTCTTGGCGCGGGCGAAGGTCGTCTGAAAGCGGGCCGGTCCTTTGCCGGGCACGCGGCCCGGGAGGCCGGGAAAGAAGGTGAAGGCCGGCTCGGTGTCGTAGGGAACTTCGATCTTGCGGACCGCCTCGTAGGTGAACAGGGAGCCGTTGACGCTTTGCAGCATCATCTCGGTCTCGGCATCCTGAAACTCCAGGCCGAGCAGTTTGAGCGCGGCCTCCACCTGCTCCCTGGTAATGCGCATGGGCTGCTGCTGGCCGCCGCGGCGCTGCGGTGGGGGCGGCAAAGGCGGCGCTCCGGGCGGGGTGGCGGCGGGCCGTTCCTGGGAAAACGCCGGGCGTGCGGCCGAGAGGATGGTTAAGAGCTGCAACCAGGTTCGTCGGTCCATAAACCTCACATGATACACCCCGGTCGCGAGCCGCCCGCTGCGACGTGGCGACGTGGCATTGGGCACTCGTGCCTGTTGGGAGTTTTGCGCCACGGCAGAAATGCCATGGGCGCCATCTCTCCCGCGTCGCCGCGGGCATTTCCCCTGTGTGCGAGTGCCGCGTAACTTCGCCACGTGCCGAAAACCTGCGCTCAACTCTCTTGACGCTGAGCACGGACTTACTATAAAGTAATAAGTGATGCGGCAATTCCTCAGTCGCGGCCTGCTTGGTTCCCGGTGCTCAGCCGGGTGCTCGTCGTGTTTCTCACTTAGTCTGTAGCTTTTTCCCAACACTGATTTTGGTCTGTACCCAGGATAGGCTTCGGTATCCCACTGGCCCGCTAAGCCGGGTTCTGCGTCCAGTGTCACTTCGGATCTGACCGAGCCAATCTACTAATGCGCCGCAACCGAGTGGCGAGCGGCCGCGCTGCAACCTCGGTGTGCGCGGTTCGATTCCGCGGCGGCGCTCCATGTTACTGAGTTACGGAGGAGTGGACGAGTTGCTAAAGTCACCAGTCCCGAGAACTGGCGTGTGCCCGCAAGGGCCACCGAGGGTTGAATTCCCTCCTCCTCCGCCAAAGTCACAACTTACTCGGGTGGGCCGGCCTTACTGATATTTCCCTACCAGGATGAATGGCGCCCAGAAGAACGGGTGCGGGCACGACTGACGCAACTCCTGCATCGCGGAGCGGACCGCCTCGGCCTTGTTGGAGTTGGTCCGCAGCCGTTCGTAGAACAGCTTCATGAACTCGGCGGTGCTCTGATCGTTGACATCCCAAAGGGTCAGGAGGGCCGCCTGCGCGCCGGCATACAACAGCCCGCGCTTCAGGCCCATCAGCTCGTCGCCTCCCACCACTACGTTGAGACCCGTTCCACAGCCGCTCAGGGTGACCAGCTCGGCGGG
>Ga0335077_10008164_pt1 | contig 12984 bp, 10 predicted proteins | sample Lox_Sample_31_FD_207151 | JGI IMG/M metagenome (GOLD analysis project Ga0335077, IMG submission 207151) | Soil microbial communities from Loxahatchee National Wildlife Refuge, Florida, United States - Lox_Sample_3.1 | ecosystem: Environmental > Terrestrial > Soil > Wetlands | place: USA... | reverse complement strand
CGGCGAGCGAGGCCACGTTGACGATCGCCCCGTGGCCGTGGGCGAGCATCGCCGGCAGGAACGCCCGCGTGACCAGGAACATCCCGCGCAGGTTGGTGGCGAGCACCTCGTCCCACTGCTCGACCGACAGCTCCGTCACCGGCGCGAAGCGGGCGATGCCGGCGTTGTTGACGACGATGGTGGGCGAGCCCATCTCGCGCTGGACCCGGGCCGCGAAGGCGGCGACCTCGGCTTCGTCGCGGACGTCGCACGGCGCTCCGAACGCCTTCCCCCCTCCGGCGCGGAGGTCGGACGCGAAGCGCTCGATCGCGATCGCGTCGCGGGCGCAGACCGCTACCGCCGCGCCCCGGTCCACCAGGCCCTGCGCGAGGGCCTTGCCGATGCCGCGCGAGGCCCCGGTCACCACGGCCAGCTCGAACTGCCAGTTCATGCGGCAGATAATGCGGCGCGCCGCGCCGCCGCGCTACGCCAGCACTCCCGGACGGCACCTCTGCGGGACCCGAGCGGGAGTTGACGGTTCGCGCGGGAAGCGGTTAACCCTCCGCTCCCATGACCAGCCAGCCTCCCGTGCTCCAGATCCCGCGCCGCCGGCGCGACCCGCGGGCTCCCGGGGAGCGACCGACCTGGCGGCAGCGGCTCGAGGCCCTGCGGCACGTGCGGCCGCTGCTCGCGATGGTGTGGGCGACGCACCGCGGCTACACGGTGGCGATCGTGGCGCTGCGGATCCTGCGGGCGTTCGTCCCGCTCGCGGTGCTGTGGATCGGGAAGCTCATCATCGACGGCGTGGTAACGGCGATGCGCGGCCACGCCGCGGGACTGGCGGTGCCCTGGGAGGCGCTGGCCCGGCTGGTCGTCACCGGGTTGGCGATCGCGATCGTCGGGGACGCGCTCGCCCGGGCCGGCACGCTGGTCGAGAGCCTGCTGGGAGACCTGTTCAGCAACCGCATCAGCGTGCGGCTGATGGAGCACGCGGCCACGCTCGACCTCCGGCACTTCGAAGACCCGGAGTTCTACGACCACCTGGAGCGGGCGCGGCGGCAGACCGTCGGCCGCATCGGGCTGATCGCCCTGCTGCTGTCGTCGGTGCAGGACCTGATCACGCTGGCGAGCCTCGCGGCCACGCTGGTGTTCTACGTGCCGTGGCTCCTGCTGCTCCTCGCGGCGGCCGTGGTGCCGTCGTTCCTCGGCGAGACGCATTTCGCCGCCCTGGGCTATTCGCTGCTGTTCCGCTGGACGCCGGAGCGACGCCAGCTCGACTACCTCCGCTACACCGCGGCGAGCGACGAGACCGCCAAGGAGATCAAGCTGTTCGGCCTGTCTCGGTGGCTGACCGACCGCTACGCGAGGCTGTCGGACGCCTTCTACGAGGCCAACCGGACGCTCTCGATCCGGCACAGCGCCGTGAGCACGCTGCTCACCGCCATCGGGACGGTGGGGTACTACGGGGCGTACGGGATCATCATCTACCTGACGGTGATCGGATACCGGTCGCCGGCCGGGTCGTTCACCATCGGCGTGCTCACCTTCCTCGCCGGCTCGTTCCAGCAGAGCCGCGATCTGATCCAGCGCATCCTGCTCTCGACGTCGCAGATCTACGAGCAGAGCCTGTACCTGGCCGATCTGTTCACCTTCTTCGAGATGAAGCCGTCCATCGTCTCCCGCGAAGGGGCCCGGAACGTGCCCCGACCGATTCGCGTCGGCTTCGAGTTCCGCGACGTCGGCTTCCGCTATCCGGGAAGCGAGACCTGGGCGGTGCGGCACCTGAGCTTCTGGCTCCCCGCCGGGGAGCGCCTGGCGCTGGTGGGCGAGAACGGCGCCGGCAAGACGACGCTCACCAAGCTGGTGGCGCGCCTGTACGACCCGGACGAGGGCGTGATCCTGCTCGACGGCGTGGACCTCAGGGACTACGACGTGGGCAGCCTGCACCGGAACATCGGCGTGATCTTCCAGGACTTCGTCCGCTACGCGTTCGTGCTGCGGGAGAACATCGGCGTCGGCGAGATCGGCGCGGTCGAGGACACCGAGCGCATCCAGGCCGCCGCGGAGCGCAGCCAGGCGTCCAAGGTCGCGCAGCGCTTCGAGCGGCGCTACGAGCAGATGCTGGGCCGGCGGTTCGAGGAGGGGATCGAGCTCTCGGGCGGCGAGTGGCAGAAGGTCGCCCTGGCGCGGGCCTATCTGCGGGAGGCGCAGGTGCTGATCCTCGACGAGCCCACGGCCGCGCTCGACGCGCGCGCCGAATACGAGGTGTTCGTGCGCTTCGCCGAGCTCACGAAGGGCAAGGCCGCGATCCTGATCTCGCACCGGTTTTCGACCGTGCGGATGGCGGACCGGATCCTGGTGCTGGGCCGGGGCGAGCTGCTGGAGCAGGGAACGCACGAGGAGCTGGTGGCGCGGGGCGGGACGTACGCGGAACTCTTCAGACTGCAGGCGGCAGGGTACCGATAGCAGGACAGTTGCGAGACGCCGAGAGGGGAGTGGTTACGAGACGGGAGTGGTGAGCGGCTGCTCCCTGCAGGTGCTGGCAACTCAGTTGCCCTCTCGAGAGTCTCATCTCGTAACCACTCGCAACTCGGCGTCTCACAACTGTCCTGCGCACCGGCTTGCCTCCCCACTCTTGCCGGCGATAGCTTAGGCTCCCCTTTTGGTCGAAGGGTTGGTATGAAGGAATATCCGAGCACACATATCCGGAACGTGGCCGTAGTCGGCCACGGAGGCAGCGGCAAGACCAGCCTGGTCGACGCCCTCGCCTTCGTGGCCGGAAGCAGCAAGCGGCACGGTCGCATCAAGGAAGGCTCCGCCCTCACCGACTACTCCCCCGACGAGATCGAACGCGGCTACAGCATCAACCTCGCCCTGGCCCATGCCGAGTGGGAGGGGGTGAAGATCAACCTCGTGGACACGCCCGGGTACCTCGACTTCGCGGGGGACGCGCTGGCGGGCGTCTACGCGGCGGACGCGTCGCTGATCGTGCTGGGGGCGTCGGCCGGCGTCGAGACGGGCACCGAGAAGGTGTGGGAGTATTCCCGGACCTGCGAGCACGAGGCGATCTTCTTCGTCTCGATGATGGACAAGGAGCACGCGGACTTCGGCAAGGTGTACGGCCAGATCCGCGAGCGCCTGACGCCCAAGGCCATCCCGGTCGAGATCCCGATCGGCGCCGGCCCGCAGTTCCGCGGCATCATCAGCCTGATCAGCCGCACGGCGCACGTGTACAAGGCGGGCACCAAGACCGGCGAGTACGACGAGCAGGACATCCCCAAGGAGCTGCAGGCCGAGTACGAGAAGTACGAGAGCGACCTGATCGAGACCGTGGCCTCGACCGACGACGCGCTGGTCGAGCGCTATCTCGAGGGCAAGGAGATCTCGCACGACGAGCTGGTGACGGCGATGCGCGCCGCGATGAAGCGGCGCGAGCTGTTTCCGGTGCTGTGCGGCGCCGCCGAGCTGACCTTCGGCGCGCGGGCGCTGCTCTCGGAGATCGTCGAGCTGGTGCCGCCGCCCTCCGACAATCCGCCCGCGCACGCGGAGAAGTGGGGCAGCGCCGACAAGCTGGAGATTGCGGAGCGGGACGACGCGCCGTTCAGTGCGCTGGTGTTCAAGACGGTTTCCGAGCCGCACGTGGGCGACGTCTCGCTGTTCCGCATCTATTCCGGAATGGTGAAGAACGGCCAGGAGGTCTACAACGCGGCGCGGAGCGCGCCCGAGAAGCTCAATCACCTTTCGGTGGCGCAGGGCAAGGACAAGCTGGAGGTGGACGTTCTCCACGCGGGAGACATCGGCGTCATCGCCAAGCTCCGGGACACCCACACCAACGACACGCTGTGCACCCAGGCGGTGCAGGTGGTGTTGTCGCGGATCCCGTTCCCCGAGCCGATCATCCACGTCGCCATCGAGGCCAAAGAGCGGGGCGACGAGGACAAGATCAACATCGGGCTGGCCAAGATCACGGAAGAGGATCCCACCTTCCACTGGGAGTTCAACGCCGACGTCCGCCAGACCTGGATCTACGGCCTGGGGGAGCGGCACCTCGAGGTGACCCTGGGGCGGCTGGCGCGGAAGTACGGCGTCCACGCGACGCAGACCAAGCCGCGCATCCCCTACCGCGAGACCATCAAGGGGAAGAGTGAGGGACAGGGACGGCACAAGAAGCAGACGGGCGGGCGCGGGCAGTTCGGCGACTGCTGGATCCGGATGGCGCCGCTGGCGCGCGGCGGCGGCTACGTGTTCGAAGACCAGATCGTGGGCGGCTCGATCCCCAGCAAGTACATCCCCGCGGTGGATCGGGGCATCCAGGAGGCCGCGGTGCGCGGGATCCTCGCGGGCTGCCCGGTCGTGGACTTCAAGGTCGAGCTGTTCGACGGCTCGTACCACACGGTGGATTCGAACGAAATGTCGTTCAAGCTCGCCGGCATCCTGGCGTTCCGGAACGTGTCGCCCAACTGCAAGCCGGTGCTACTGGAGCCGCTGGTGGACCTCGAGGTGATGACCCCCGAGGAGTACCTGGGCGCCGTGATGGGCGACCTCAGCTCGCGGCGCGGCCAGATCCTCGGCTCCGAGCCCGAGGGCGCGGGCCTGAAGCTCAAGGCCGTGGTGCCGGAGGCGGAGCTGTACAAGTACGCGACCCAGCTGCACTCGCTCACCCAGGGCCGCGGCACCTATCGCCGGAAGTTCAAGGGATACGCGGAAATGCCGCCGGACGCGGCCGCGAAGGTGATCGAGGAGCACCAGAAGGAGAAGAAGGAGAAGGAGGAGGAAGCCTGACGGCGCCCGGGGCCGCGCGGGTCACACCTTGTGGTAGGTGACCCGCGCGGCCTCGGCGCCGTCCTGCGCCCGATAGGTCTCGAAGTCGCCGAACAGGCTCGGCGCCTCCGCCGTGAGCACCTGCAGCACCGCCACCGCCATCCGCCGGATCTCCTGCTCCGCTCCCTCGCCGCAGCGCAGCTCCAGCATCGTGCGCCAGGCGCGGACGTTGGCGCTCACCACGATCTTGGTCTCGGTCGCGTTGGGCAGCAGGGAGCGCGCCGCCTCGCGCGCCATCTTCCGGCGGTGGATCTTGTCCGCCACCCACTCGTAGCGCCGCATCAGGTCCTCGACCGCCCGGACGTACGCGGCCTGCGCGGTGGTGACCTGCGCCAGCCACGCGGCCTCCAGCGCTTCGTCGCCCAGCATCGCGGGGGGCACGACGAACGCGGCCTGAGACTCGTCCACGTACCGCTGGCTGAGCTGGCTGTAGCCGAAGCCCGCCCGGTGGCGGACCAGCTCGTGGGAGCAGGAGCGGGAGATCCCCTCGATCAGCAGCACGTACACCGAGTGCTCGAGCACCGAGCCGTGTCCCTGCTTCTTGATGTTCTCGAGATACTCGGCCGAGGACCGCTTGGCCGGGTTGGCCTGGCTCATGTAGCACAGGCGGCCGGCGAACTCGGCCAGCTTCTCGCCGTCCGTGGCCTCCCCCCGCCAGCTGACCTTGAGGTGGGCGGGCTCGGTGAACTGCGGGCGGGCGATGAGGGTGACGAGGGGGGCGCGGAGAATGTCCATTAGCGACGTGAGAGGTGAGAGGTGGGAAGTGAGACGTTCGCGTGAGAGGTGAGAAGCGAAGGTGAGAAGCGAGAGTCCATCGGTTCACGCGGCCGACGGCGCGGGGGCCAGGGACAGACGGAACGCGCCCCACCCCGCCGAGCGCTCGACCTCGCGAAGGCAGGCGGCGATCGCGGCGGGAATCGGCGGCGCGCCGGCGCCCACCTTGAGCATCGACGCGTCGAGTCTCGCGTCCGGCGCGGGCAGCTTCACCCCCGGGTTCAGGATCCCCGCCGGGTCCCAGGCCTCCTTGGTGCGGCGGCACAGGTCCGCGTAGGCCTCGCCGAACGTCGGCGCGAGGAACGCCGCGCGCAACCGTCCGTCGCCGTGCTCGCCCGAGGGCGTGCCTCCGAGCGACAGCTGGGCTCCGGTCACCGCCTCCAGGCAGCCGAACAGCCGTGCGGCGAAGTCGGGCGCGGAGACGTTCGCCAGGACGTTGGCGTGGAGATGCCCGTCCCCCGCGTGTCCGAAGATCACGATCTCGAAGCCGAAGGTGGCCGCCGCCTCCCGCAGCGCGCGGATGTACCGGCCGAGGACGGCGACCGGCACGCAGCCGTCCTCGACCAGTTGCAGCGACCGCAGGTTGTTGGGCAGCGACGCGAGAATCGGGCTGGCGAGGTGGCGCAGCTCCCACAGCCGGCTCACCGACGCGACGTCGTCGGCCAGCTCGGTCGTCTCGGCCAGGCCGCGGACGGCACCCGCCGCGCCGCGACCATCCCCCTCGAACTCGACCAGGAGCACCGCCTCCGTGCCGTCCGGCACCCGGCGTTGAACCGCCCCCCGGACGAAGTCGAGGTAGGTGCGGTCCAGCAGCTCGATCGCCGAGGGGCCGTGGGGCCGGAGGGCGAGCACGGCGGGCCCGACGTCGTCCAGCGAGCGCAGCGTCACCAGCAGCGTGGAGCGGTCCTCCGGCAGCGGGGCGAGCGCGACCTCGACGGCGGTGACGATGGCCAGCGTGCCCTCGCTGCCGGTCAGCAGATCGGCCGTGCGCCCGCTGGCCGCGTACGCGTCGAGCGCGTAGCCAGCCGAGTTCTTGGTCGTATGCGGCACGGCGCTGGCCAGGTCCGCAGCGCGCTCGCGGAGGCGTCCTGCGACCGCGCGCAGGAACCGCTGCTCGGCTGCCGTCGTTGGCGGCGCCGGAGCGCCGCGCGCGTCCCCGAAGCCGGGTCCGTCCGTGGCGCCGGTCTCGCCGTCGGCCGTCACGAACTCCAGCGCGCGAACCCAGCGCCGCATCGCCCCGTACTTGACGCTGTGGGCGCCCGCCGCGTTGGTCGCGACCATGCCGCCCAGGGTGCAGAACGCTCCGCTCGACGGATCGGGTGGGAGCCTGAGCCCGTGTCCGGCCGCCGCGGCGTTCAGCGCCTGGTAGGTGATGGATGCCCCGCAACGGGCGGTCCGCGCCTGCGCATCGATCACGGGCGGCGCGCGGAAGCCCGGCGTCAGATCCACCACGACCCCCGGACCGATGTTCCCGCCCGGCATCCCGCTGCCGGCCCCGCGCGGGACCAGAGACAGACGCTCGCTCCCCGCCCAGCGAACCAGGGTCACCAGATCGCCCGTTCCCGAAGGAACCGCCACGGCCTGCGGCATGATGCGGAAAATGCCCGCGCCCTCGGCGTACAGGGCGCGGGCGACGTCGTCCGTGCGGAACTCGCCGCGGAAGCCGGGGGGGGCGCGCACGCGCGCAAGCTAACGGCCGCGCTGCAAGCTTGACAAGCACTTACGCTCCGGTGATACTCGCCGATTCATGCCGACAAACGGGAGTCGCGCGAACCTCATCCGGATCGAGGTGGATCGCCGCCTTGGTCACGAGTGGGACGAGTGGGATGGGCAGCCCCTCCCGGACGGAGGCAACTTCACCAGTCCCCCGCGGCGGTTCTTCGGCTACGCGGCGCTGACCCTCGGGCTCGTGGCCGCCGCGGCCTACGCGGCGGCGTACCTGCTCGGCCCCCGCCTCGCCACGCTGTGGGAGCCGCTGCCGCGCGTCGTGCTGCTCGCCGTGTCGGCCGTCACCGTGCTCTCGTGGGTGTGGTTCGGCCTGCTCCTCGCCTCCTTCTACGGACCGGCGCTCCTCCTGCCGGAGCGACTGGCGGAGCGGGGGCCGTTCCTGGCGCTGATGCGCTGGACGTCGCGGGTGGCGCGCCAGTTCGGGGTGCGGGACTGGGTGGAGCACGCGGCCGTCGAGGCCTTCAACGGCCTCGCGGCGCGGCGTGGGCGGAAGGTGGGCAAGGGCGAGTTGCTGGTGCTCGTGCCGCGGTGCCTCGCCAAGGACGCGCTGGACGGGATCCTGGAGGTGGCGGGGCGCTACGAGGTACCGGTGTTCGTGGCGACGCGCGGCCAACTGGCCCGGCGCGCGATCCGCGAGCGGCGGCCGCGCGCCGTGGTCGCGGTGGCCTGCGAGCGCGACATGGTGAGCGGCATCCACGACGTCGCGGCGAAGATACCGGTCCTCGGCCTGACGATGCGGCTGCCCTCGGGGCCGTGCAAGGACGCGGCGGTCGACGTCGGGAAGTTCGAGACCTGGGTGAAGAGCCTCGTAGACGGCGCCTAGTCCCGGCCGCTCCGCCCGCGCGCGGTCAGGGCGCCTGCGCGGCGGACGGTTTCACGGCGGCGGACGGGTAGGCGGCCTTGAGCCGGGCCACGATGCTGTCGAGCAGCACGCGCCCCGGGGTGCTGTCCGCCACCATGCGCTCCAGGTCGTGCTCCGGCTCGCTCGGGTCGAACGCGATGCGGCGCACGCACTCCGCCGCCAGGCGGGTCTTGCCGCCCGTGGGATCCGCGAAGAACCTGAGCCTCACCGCGTGATCGAGATCGCGGCCGTCGCCCTTGACGGTGGCCCGGCGCACCACGTCGTACCAGCCGGTCACCAGGTAGCCCTCGGCCGAATCCAGCAGCGCCACCGTGAGCCCGGCGGACCGTACCTCCGAGGCGGCGGAGTCGATTACCGCGACGGGCTGTCCGTCGAGCTCGACGGACACACTGCCCGGAATGGGTCCGTAGCGCGGTCTCAGGCCGCCCAGCCTCGCGCACGCGGCGAGGACCAGCGCGGCGATGGCCGCTGCGGCGATGACGAGGCCGACGGGGCCGCGGCCGGGCCGCGGCCCGCGGTCAGTGCTTGGCGGCGTCGGCACGGGGCCTGGCCGTGCCCGGCCTCGTGGTGTCCGCCGGCGCCGGCATGGGCATGGCGGCGGCGGGCGACGCCGCGTGCTCGTGGTGCTCGTGTCCGCCCCGCTCGGTGGCAATCTGCTCCAGCCGCTCGGTGCCGATGCCCAGGCCGTGATCGAAGACGAGCTTTCCGCCCAGGGACGCCGCATAGAGCAGGATGGCGACGCCGATCACGCCGGCCGTCAGAGCGACCGGCTGCTCCTTCTCGCGCCACACGCCGCGCCGGAGAATCCGCCACAGGGCGAGGACCCCGAAAATCGCCAGCACGACGAGGGCGAGCGTCTCGTGCGTCTCCATGATCTCGTGCGCCTGCTCGCTGTGCTGGACCACGTCTTCGGCCAGCAGGCCGGAGATGACCGCGGCGCCGGTGCCGAGCACGCCGAACACCAGCGTCCAGAACGCCGCCGCCTTGAGCGACTCGCGCTTGAAGGCGATGCCCAGCAGGTCGAACAGCACCGAGAGCGGCAGCAGCGCCGGCGGCAGGTCGTTGAGCGCGGCGTGCAGCCGTGGGACGTCATAGCCTAGGAACATCGTCACAGCCCCAGGGTGGATGGAGTGGGCGGCGTGGTCTTGTAGTCGTAGAACCCGCGGCCCGATTTCTTCCCGTAGTACCCCGCCAGCACCATCCGCCGGAGGAGCGGCGGCGGTGCGTAGCGCTGTTCGCGGTACTCGGTGAACATGATCTCCGCGATCTTGTAGGTCGTGTCGAGGCCCACGAAGTCGAGCAGGACGAACGGGCCCATCGGGTAGCCGCAGCCGAGCTGCATCGCCTTGTCGATGTCGGTCACGCTGGCCACCCCGTGCTCCAGGGCGCGGATGGCGTCGAGGAGGTAGGGCACCAGCAGCAGGTTCACGACGAAGCCCGAGTTGTCCTTGGCGGCGATCGGCTCCTTGCCCAGCTTCGCGGCGAAGGCGAAGGCGCGATCGAAGGTCTCGGCCGACGTGGTGACGGTGCGGACGACTTCGACCAGCTTCATCACCGGCACCGGGTTGAAGAAGTGCAGGCCGACGAAGCGGTCCGGGCGCCGTGTCGTGGCGGCCATCGCCGCGATGGTCAGGCTGGAGGTGTTGGAGGCGAACAGGGTCGCCGGCCGGCACAGGCCGTCCAGCTCCTTCCACAGCGCGTTCTTGGCGTCCAGGTCTTCGGTGACGGCCTCGATGACGATGTCCGCGTCCTTGAGATCGGCGACCCGAGTCGTGAAGCGCAGCCGCCCGAGCGTGCCGTCGCGCGCGGAAGTCTCGAGCTTCCCCTTCTCGACGAGCTTGTTGAGGGAGCCGGCGATGGCGCCCTTGCCCTTGTCGATCAGCGCGTCGCTGATCTCGCGGACCACGGTGGGGAAACCGGCGGCGGCCGCGGTCTGGGCGATGCCGCTGCCCATCAGACCGCAGCCGAGGACGCCGACGGTGGCGATGTCGGTCATTGGTGGCCCTCGAGGGACTTCTTGATTTCGGTGGCGATCCGCCCGAACGCGCTCAGCCGCGGGCCGGCGATGCGCGGGCGGGCGCGGATCTCGCCGCGCTCCAGGCGGTCCAGCACTTGCTCCAGCGCGACCTGCATCCGCTCCGCCTTGCGGCGGTGGGTGCGGGCCGCGAGCATCCCGAGGCCGAGGCCGCCCAGCAGCGGCAGGACCGCCAGCGCCGCCAGCCCGGGAACCACGGCCAGCACGATCGCGCCCAGCAGGCCGGTGCAGGCGAGCGTCGCGGCGCCCGCGAGCGCGGACTCCCTCGTGTTGGTGACGTCGGCGGCCAGCTCGGCGTGGCAGTAGCCGTCCTCGAGCGCCGCCACCTGCACGGAGACGTCCACGGCGCGGGCCAGGTGATAGGCTTTGCCCTCGAGCGAAAGTCCGCGCTTCATCTCGGCGAACAGGCCCTTTTGGCGCTCCCATATGGTGCGGTCGGGGAGGCGGCGCTTGGGCGTCATCGCCTCCTCTTCGGTCATGAACTCCTCGATCGCCTGCTCGAGGGCGGCCCGCGTGCCCGGAACCACGCGGTGGGCGAGCACCATCCTGGGCCCGATCCACCTGGTGGCGAGGTCGCGCTCCAGGGCCGCGCCGCCAGCGGCGTCTTCGTACAGGGCCTGGCGGAGGAATCGGCCCGGAATGCCGACGTCCGAGCCGAGCTTCAGCAGCTCCTGTTCGGTGATGTCCTCGCCGGTGTCCATTTCGCCGGCCTGCAGCTCGGCGGCGCGCTGGATGATCCGCTCGAGCTGCGCGCGGGTGATCTTCCGCGGAACCAGCTCTCCGGCCACGCCGCCCTACCCCCGCCGCTCGGCGGCCTCGCGCTGGGCCGCCGGCGGCAAGGCGGTGCCGGGCGACGCGCCCGCCAGGGCCGCCGGCGCCGCGGCACTCGCCAGCGCGGGCGGTGGCGCCGCCGGCTCCGACTGCCGGTACGCCCCGAGAAACGGCTTCAGCAGGTCGATCGGCAGCGGGAAGAACGTGGTCGAGTTCTTCTCCGAGGCGATCTCGGAGACCGTCTGGAGGAAGCGCAGCGTGATCGCCGCCGGCTCCGCGCCGATGATATGCGCGGCCGCCGCCAGCTTCTCGGACGCCTGCAGCTCGCCTTCGGCGTTGATGACCTTGGCCCGCCGCTCGCGCTCGGCCTCGGCCTGCCGCGCCATCGCGCGCTTCATTTCGACCGGGAGGTCCACGTCCTTCACCTCGACCGCCGAGACCTCGATGCCCCATTCGACGGTGCGCGCATCGATGATGGCCTTCAGCGTCTCGTTGATCTTCTCCCGCTCGCTCAGCAGCTCGTCGAGCTGGTGCTGGCCGCACACGCTCCGCAGCGTGGTCTGGGCGAGCTGGCTCGTCGCGTACAGATAGTTCTCGATCCCGATGATCGCTGCGGCCGGGTCCTTCACCTTCATGTACAGCACCGCGTTGACCTTGAGCGAGATGTTGTCGCGGGTGATCACGTCCTGCGGCGGGATGTCCAGCGCGACGATCCGCAGCGACACCCGGTGCATGTGCGCGATCATGCTCGGCAGGAACACGAGCCCGGGCCCCTTGGTGTTCCAGTAGCGGCCCAGGAAGAACGCCACGGCGCGTTCGTACTGCTTGATGATCCGGAGGCTGGAGAGCGCATAGAGCGCCGCCACAACCGCGACGACTGCGAGAGCGTCCACCGATCGGTCCCCCTACTTGGTGAAGGCTTCCACCATCACGGCGGCACCCTGGCCGCCGCCGATGCAGGCGCTGCCGATCCCGAACCTGCCGCCGCTCTTCCGCAGCGCATGGAGGAGGTGAATGGTGATTCTCGTTCCGGAGGCGGCGAGCGGGTGCCCGATGGCGATGGCGCCGCCGTGCACGTTCACCTTCTCGCGCGGCAGGCCCAGCTCCTTCTCCACCGCCACGTACTGCGGCGCGAACGCTTCGTTCACCTCGATCAGATCCACCTGCTCGAGGTTCGTTCCCGTCTTGTGAAGCAGCTTGCGGATCGCGGGCGCAGGGCCCAGCCCCATGTATTTCGGCTCGACGCCGGCGACCGCCCATCCCACCAGACGGCCCAGCGGCTTCAGGGCCTTCGCCCTGACCAGGTCTTCCGACGCCACGACGCAGGCCGCCGCGCCGTCGCAGATGCCGCTCGCGTTGCCCGCGGTGACCAGGCCGTCCTTCTTGAAGTACGGGGCCAGCTTGGCCAGCCCCTCGAGCGTGGTGCTCGGCCGCATGTGCTCGTCGGAGGCGAACGGCACCATCTGGCGGGTCTTGGGGTCCTTGACCTGGACCGCGACGATCTCGTCCGCGAAGGCACCCCGGTCCCAGCCCTGCTTCGCGAGCTGCTGGGAGCGCAGCGCGAACTCGTCCACCTCGCGGCGGGTGAGCCGGTACTTCTCCGCGAGGTTCTCCGCGGTCTGGGCCATCGAGAAGCCGCACTGGGGATCGGTGAGCGACTCCCACAGCAGGTCCTCGAGCGGGGCCGGCGGGCCGAGCCTCAAGCCCCACCGCGCCCCGCGGATCACGTGGGGCGCCTGGCTCATCGATTCCCCGCCGCCGGCGAGGACGACCTTCGATTCGTCGAGCAGGATCTGCTGGGCGGCCTGCACGATGGCCTCGAAGCCCGAGCCGCACAACCGGTTCACCGTCAGCGCGGGCACCTCGATCGGCAGGCCCGCCTTGAGGCCCACGTGCCGGGCGAAATAGATGGCGTCCGGCGACGTCTGAAGCGCGTTGCCGAACACGACGTGGTCGAAGTCGGCGGGTGCGAGGCCCGAGCGCTCCACGGCGCAGCGTGCCGCGGTGGCCGCGA
>Ga0335077_10008163_pt1 | contig 12985 bp, 10 predicted proteins | sample Lox_Sample_31_FD_207151 | JGI IMG/M metagenome (GOLD analysis project Ga0335077, IMG submission 207151) | Soil microbial communities from Loxahatchee National Wildlife Refuge, Florida, United States - Lox_Sample_3.1 | ecosystem: Environmental > Terrestrial > Soil > Wetlands | place: USA... | reverse complement strand
CATTCCTCCGGCTACTCAGCGTCAGGCTGACACGAAGGAACTCGCACACCGCCGCTCATAAGCAGACATGACACCCCAGTCGCTCATTTCGCCAGAACCGAAAGGACACAGAGGGTCCGCTGGTTCGCCTTCCAGAACTGGCCCACAACTCGGCCCCTCCCCTGTGCCTCTAAACCCTTTATCAGCAACACTTACAAAAAACGGGGCCCGCCTTTCGTTCTAATCGCACTCCACACACCGCAGTGGCTGCCGTCGGCCGTGCGCTCCGCTGTTCACCCGCTATTCACCATTTCCGATTCCCTGCCCACCATTCACTACTAACGATTCATCACTCACTATCAAATCACACCGTCTTATCCTTCGCGTAGCAAATCCTCTCCAGATTGCACTCCACACAATTGGGTTTTCGCGCATAACAGACCCGCCGCCCATGCCAAATCACCTGGTGCGAAAACAAAATCCACTTTTCCTTCGGAATCACTTGCATCAAATCCTGCTCGATCTTCTTCGGGTCGTCGTGGCGCGTCAGGTCCAGCCGGTTCGCAATGCGAATCACGTGTGTATCCACCACAATCCCGCTGGCAATCCCGAACGCCGTCCCCAGCACCACGTTCGCTGTCTTGCGGGCCGCTCCCGGCAGCGTCAGCATCTCTTCCATCGTGCGCGGCACCTGCCCGCCAAATTTCTCGACGATCTCCTTGCTTGCTCCCATGATGGACTTCGTCTTGTTGCGAAAAAATCCCGTCGGCCGAATCTCCTGCTCCAGTTCGCTGGGACTCGCGTACGCAAACGCTTCCGGCGTCGCATACTTCTTAAACAGCGTCTCCGTCACCTGGTTCACGCGCACGTCGGTACACTGCGCCGACAAAATCGTCGCAATCAAAAGCTGGAAGGCATTCTCATGCCGCAACTCGCAATTCGCGTTAGGATAGGCCTCGTCCAGTTTCGCCAAGATCGCTGCGACGCGCTTGGGTTCCGTCCCCGCTGGCTTGTTTCCCGCTGCCGGGCGCTTCGGCGCCTTCGCGAGCGCCTTCTTGCCCACCGCGGCTCTCTTCGCCGTTCCCGCAGGCCGTCCGCTACCAGCCTTCTTCGTACGCGCTTTTTTCTTCTTGCTGATTTTCGTGGTCGCCATGCCGCGCAGAATACCACAGCCCGCAGGGCGCGCTCACGACGCGCACCAGCCGCGACGCCGCACCGCGAAGGGATACCCAACGCGGCGCTAGGCCAGTGCGCGTAATAATCTCCGAAACGCCTTCCCGCGATGGCTGTGCCGATTTTTTTCTTCCAGCGACAACTCCGCGAACGTTTTCTTCAGCGCAGGAAAGTAGAATACCGGATCGTACCCAAATCCTCCGCTGCCGCGCGGCGCTTCCAGAATCTCGCCATCTACACGATCCGTGACGATCGCGATTGCGCGTCCCTTTTCCGCCACCGCAATCGCGCATACAAAATGAGCCGCTCGTTCCGCTCCACGCCTTCCGGGAAGTTCTGCCAACAACTTCGCAATGCGCTGCGCATTCGTCGCGTTTTCTCCGGCGTACCGCGCCGAGCGCACTCCCGGGGCGCCTCCGAGCGCGGGCACCACCAGTCCGGAATCGTCCGCGAGTACCAACCCTTCTACGCAGCGCGAATAGTGCAGCGCTTTCCCTGCCGCATTCTCCCCGAACGTCGGCGCATCCTCGGCAAACGCGGGCAAGCAATCAAAACCCGGCAGCAGCTCAATTTCGACGGACGCGACGGACGAACCGACCGGCGAAACGATCCCGCCGGACGTACCCGACGCATCTGCCGCCGTTAGCGCGCGAAACTCCGCAACTTTTCCTGGATTCGACGATGCCAGAAATAATGTGGGATGGCGCGATGTCACGGGCGCTCCGGAATCACGCTCCAAGGAATAACCTAGCGCGCCCGCGCACTGAACTTGGCCGGCAGCACCGCGCGCTGTTCTTCCGTCAATCTGCGAATGCCCGCCGCCGCCAACGCCAGCAGGTCCTGCATCTCACTTCCAGTGAACGGCCGCCCCTCCGCCGTCGCCTGAATCTCCACAAAATGCCCGCTGCCGGTCATCACCACGTTCATATCCACTTCCGCGCGCGAATCTTCTTCATACGCCAAGTCCAGCAGCGCGACGTCGTCCACAATGCCCACGCTCGTCGCCGCGACGGTATCAATCAGTGGCGATCGCTTCAAAATTCCCGCCGCCACCAGCCGTTCAAACGCCAGCGCCAGCGCCACAAACGCTCCGGTGATCGACGCCGTCCGCGTCCCGCCATCCGCCTGGATCACGTCGCAATCCATCCATACCGTGCGCTCACCCAGCGCTTCCTGGTCGGTCACTGCGCGCAGCGACCGTCCAATCAATCTTTGGATCTCGAGCGTCCGCCCCGATTGTTTTCCTCGCGTGGCTTCGCGCGCGGTGCGCTCTTCCGTGGCCCGCGGCAGCATGCCGTACTCGCTGGTCACCCACCCTTTGCCGCTGCCCTTCAAAAAACTTGGCACGCCATCGTCCACCGTGGCCGTACAAATCACCCGTGTGCCGGCCAGCTCAATCAACACGCTGCCTTCCGCCGTGGAAATAAAATCCGGCGTGATTTTCACCGGACGCATCTGGTCCGGCCCTCGCCCGTCTGCTCGGACTCGTCCCGCTGCCGTCATGCTCACGCAAAACTCCTTCTCGTCAAATGCAACGCCGCGCCAGTTTGCCGACGCGTCCTTTCCCTGTCAATCTCCAACGCCAGGTTTGGTCGGCGTCGCTTGCGGAGCCGTTGGCGTCGCAGCCGGCTTGTTCGTTGCCGGCGTGGCGGGCTTATCCGTACCCGCCGGCATCGGCGAACTTGGTGCCGTCGAATTCGGCGGTGCCGTTGGCGCGGCTGGCGCCGTGACCGGAGCTGTAACGCCGGGCGCCGCTCCGTTGGCCTTCGTATTCACCAGAAACGTCCCTGTCAAATCCAAATGTCCTGCCAGTGTTTCCATTTCCTGCCCGTGGATCAGAATCTTCAGCCGCTGCACCTGCGGCACGTTCGCTTCGAGCGTGCGCGTAATCGAATCCACAGCCAGTTGCTCGCTCTGAATTCCCGAGGGAATCGCCGTCGCCAGCGCCTCGGAAAAATCCGCCACCGCGGTTCCATCCGGCAAAAGGTAAAACGCCAGCAGCACCGCATCGGGCGGCAAAGTGCGCAGCTCCACATCCACCGGCCCGGCCAGCAGCGTATTCAGCACTTGCTTGGCGCGCAGCACCGGATCATTCGAAAGCGGCAGCTCCACCGTCGAATCCGTCAACGTCCCATCGCTGTTTCCCGAGGCCCAAAACAATTTGGCCTTGACCTTCGCATCGCCGGGATTCGCGGCAACCGGCTGCGTCAAATCTCTGCGCGCTTGCTCCGCTGCTTGCTGCTGCATCTTCGCCGCCAGCCGCAGGCGCCGGCGCAAAATCGGGAAATAAATCGCCGCAACGATCACGCCCAAACACAAAAACGCCACCAGCCACTTCAGCCAGCGCGGCATCAGGGCGTACCTCCGGACGAATTCACCGGCACGACGTACGAGGGCCGGAACATCGCCACACCCGTTGCGATCGCGTCCGCAACTCCCGGCGCCATGCGGTCCAGATCCACGCGATCGTCGACCACCACGCTCGAAACCTCGACGGCGATCGCCGGCGCCGCGGTCGTACGCAACTGCCGCACCGCCGCCGTCTGCGCCGCGTTCGGCGAACCTTTGAACTTCTGTGCCAATAGGCCTTGCACCGTATCGCCCAGCTTGCGGCTCAGTCCCTGGAATGGCATCTGCGCGCGATCCCAAGAAATCAATCCACTCGGATCCATGTTGAGCGGCAAATCCGTGTTCACGTACACGCGCGCCGTGCCGGGCAATCCCGTTGACGCAATGTGCAGCGTCACAAACACTGCGCCCACTTGCGAGTTGGCAATGGCCGACCGGTCATCAAACGATGGATTGTCGTTGCCCTGCCGGGTCATCACGACTTGAAATCCTTGCCCTTCCAGCGCCCGTTTCGTCTGCGCCGCGAAACCCAACACAATCTCGCTCTCGTGCATTCCTCCCGTTCCTCGCGCGCCGGTGTCCGTGCCGCCGTGCGCGGGATCGAGCACGACAATATTCAAGCCGCCGTTGGGCCGGCCAGCCGGCGCTTGCAAAACGGGATTGTGCGTGGCCGGCGAAGGCGTTGTTGGCGGAACGGGAGTAGTTTGTGACGGTGTTTGCGCGGGCGGTGAACTCTGGGCGGGAACTTGTGTGGGGGTCTGAAACGAGAAACCGAACGCCGCGACGGCAAGAACGCTCACGAGCACGCACGCGCCGATGCGAAACTCCCGGCCGTCCCAAGCGCGCTTCAGCATGCGTCCCAGATTTCGCACGTCGAGCAGCATATCAAATCTGGCTGCTGTTCCACGCGCCCGGCGAACCACCGCGCAACGAAAAAGGGACGGTCGCAAAAACCGCCCCTTTGGCGTGCATCAAACTCCAACCTGCCTTGGCTCGTTGTTGGCGCTCGCGATTTACGAACCGCACCGCCCCAGTTGCCTGGTCCGCGCCACTCAGCCTTGCGGCTGCGTTGGCGGCGCCGGTTGCTGTTGTTGCTGGCGCGCTGCACGCATCTCGCGCACATTCGCCCGCATCTGCTTCCGCTGCTCCGGCGTCAGCAGCTGCACCATCTGCTTGCGCGCGCTGTGCCGCAGTTGGTGAACCTTGGCCTGCTTCTGATCCGCAGTCAGCGATTCATCCTTGTTCACCGCGTCCAGTTGCGCTTTGGTGTCCTCGTGGATTTTCTTCATCTGCGCTTTCTGGTCGTCGGTCAGATTCACCCCGGCCATGACGCCGTGCTTTCTTCCTTCTTGCTGCGGGGGCGCCGCCGGAGCGGCTTGGCTCTGGTCTTGTGCCTGCGCAGGGGCCTGCGAACCGCCGCTTTGTGCGCGGACCATTCCCGGCGCAAAAGTCAGCGCCAAAAATCCCGCGGCCACTGTGAGCTGTTTCGTTAGGTTCTTGCTGAACATTAGAGGGTCCTCATCTTCTTCTGGGCTGGCGTTCTTTCTCTTACCCTCATACAACCCGCGTCAGTTCGAAATGTCGCGGGGTTCGCCATTTGTACAATTTTCGCCGATTGTGCCGCCGTGCGCTGGCGCGTGCCCTCAAAAAGCAAACCGCCCAGGAGTTCAGGCTGGCGGCATAACTCGTTTCTATTACGGAAGGTTTGCGGCGTCTCCGCTATCCGATTTTCAGCGGCGGCAAATGGGCTTTCTCGAGCAAGGAATTGACGCGCACCAGATCCTGCGTCTGCAACGCGTGCCACCGCTGCAGAGTATCGTGTCCGCTGGCCTCCCATTTTTCGCTCGCCGCGGAAGCGTCCGCCGACGGCGCGACGTCGGCACTCTCCACGATGAAAAGCAGCCCACCCAGCGCCGTGGATACTTGCCGCAGCGTCGCGGGCTTGTTGTCGGGCGCTGTTACAAAGCCGCCGAAACCTCCGCCTCCGCCGGCGCCCGCCACTGCTGCGACTTTCTTTTCTAGATCCTCCAGCGCTGCCTGAAGGTCGGCTTGCCCCTCAGCCTCTTTGCTCCGGGCCGCGATTCGCTTTTTCAACTCGTCGGCTTGCTGCATCGCTGTCGAAAATTTGCCGATACTCGTCGCCAGTCGCGAAGCCAAAGCAAACTGGCGGTGCAAATCCGCAGCACTCGTTTTCACGCGCGGATCCATCTTCACGGTCAGTGTTGCACCCAGCGTTTTGCCTGCCGCCGTCAACTTCACCGTGTATTTGCCCGGCAACGCGAGCGGCCCGGCCGGTCCCCGACGCGAACGTCGCCGCGCTCCGGCCATCGCGTAGCTCAAATCCCACACAAACCGGTGCATACCCGGCTCCGCGGAAAGCGGCTCGGCGTCGTGAATCCAGTACATCGGAATGTCCAAGCCATCGGGATTCGTTTTGGTCACCTCATCGTTACTCGCGAATCGGCGCACCGGCTTCCCGGCCGCATCAAAAATCTCCAGCACCACGGGCTCGGCCGGTTTTTCGCGCAAGTAGTAGTCCAGCACCGCGCCAGTCGGCGGATTGTCGGCCTGCGGTTCATCAAAGGGCACCGGCGTGCCCTGATCCGAACCCGGGCGCACACGATACGCTGTCTCCGGCGCGAATAGCCAGGCGTCGGCGCTCGCCACCTTCGCGCTCCACTGTCGCAGCGCCGTCACATCATCCAGCACCCAAAACGAGCGCCCGAATGTAGCGATGACCAAATCATCGCCATGCACCACCAAGTCGCGAATGGAAGTGGTAGGCAAATTGAACTGCAGCGGCTGCCAACTCTCGCCATCGTCAAACGAAACGTACACGCCTTTTTCCGTGCACGCATACAGCAGCCCGGCAACTTTAGGATCCTCGCGCACGCAGTTCAGAAAGCTCCCCTCCGGAATGCCCCGCGACATTAGCTCCCAAGTCTTGCCAAAATCCCTGGTGCGATACAAATAGGGCGTCAAATCCTCGAGGCGGTGGCGATCTACAGCCGCGTAGGCTTTCGCGGCGTCGAAATGCGAAGCCTCGATAAGCGTGACTTTGCTCCACGGCGTGAGCTCCGGCGGCGTCACGTTGCTCCACGTTTTTCCTTCGTCGCGCGTCAGGTGCATCAGCCCATCGTCGGTTCCCACCCAAATCTCGCCCGCTTTCAAAGGCGACGGCGCAATCGTGTAAATCACTCCACGGCGTTTGCCTGCCGGTGCATCCGCAGCCGTCGCCGCATCCAAATTCGCCGGCACGCCGGGATCCTCGCGCGTCAAGTCGGGACTAATCTTCTGCCAGGAACTTCCGCCGTCGGCGGTGCGAAACAAAACCTGCGCGCTGAAGTAAAGCACATGCGGCTCGATAGGAGAAAAGACCAGCGGCAAGGTCCAGGTGCGGCGGTAGTCGCCCGGATGCAGCAGCGTTGGCGGGATCGCCTGTACCTGTTCGTCGCCAAACTCCTGCCGCGCCACCGACCCGCCATAAACAATCCCCGGATTCACCGGATCGGGTGCTACGTAGTCGCTCTCGCCGCCCGCCTCCATGGGCCGCCAATCGCGGAAATTGATGCCGCGGTAGGTGCTGCGCGTCGGCGTGGCCGCGGCTCCGCTGTCCTGCTGCGCGCCGTAGGCCCAATACGGAAAGCCATTGTCCGTGGCTACGTGATAAAACTGCCCAGTCGGCTGGTTGTACCAACTGCTCCAGGTTTCGCCGCCGTTGCGCGTGACGATAACGCCCTGATCGCAACCCAAAATCATCCGCTGCGGATAGTCCGGGTCAATCCACAACTGGTGATAATCGTCTCCACCGGGTGCACCCTTGATGGCGGTAAAGGTTTTTCCGCCGTCGCGCGAACGATAGAGCGAAGTATTTGGCACATACACGGTTTCCGGATCCATCGAATCCACGCTGACTTCGCAGAAGTACCAGCCGCGCCCCCAAATGCGCGCGTCTTTCGAAACGCGCTGCCAATTCTCGCCGCCGTCGTCTGAGCGGTACATCCCGCCTTCCTTGGCATCGGCAATCAAATAGAGGCGCTGCGGATTGCTGGGCGCAAAGGCAATGCCCATGCGTCCCAACTCTTCCGCGGGCAGTCCGTGCCCGGTCAGTTGCTCCCAATGCTCGCCGCCGTCGCGCGAACGATAGAGGCCAGTCCCCGGGCCTTTCGAAGGCGGATAGATGCTCCAGGGCGGCCGGCGCGTCTGCAGCAACGCCGCAAACATCAGCTTCGAGTTTCCTGGCTGCATCGCGAGGTCAATCGCGCCGGTGTCTTCGTCGTGAAAAAGAACCTGCTTCCACGTTTGGCCACCGTCCGTGGAGCGAAAAACGCCGCGCTCTTTGTTTGGCCCATAGGCATGTCCCAAGGCCGCGACAAACACGCGATCCGGGTCGTCCGGGTCCACCACAATGCGCGCAATCTGGCGCGAATCCTCGAGTCCGATGTGCGTCCAGGTTTTGCCCGCGTCGGTGGACTTGTACATGCCGTTGCCGTAAGAAATACTGGAGCGCATGTCGGCTTCGCCCGAGCCCACGTAAATCACGTTGGCATTCGAGTGCGCCACGGCAATCGCGCCAATCGAAGCAATCGGCTGCGCATCAAAGATCGGCTTCCAGGTGCGGCCCGCATCATTCGTTTTCCAGACGCCTCCGCCCACCGACCCGAAGTAATACACATCCGGCTGGCCCCGCACTCCGGTCACGGCCAGCGCGCGGCCTCCGCGGAATGGCCCAATCGAGCGCCAATGCAGCCCTGCAAAGATTTTCTGGTCGAAGGATGGTCCTGCTTGCGGCGAAGCCACAGCGGTCAAGCACAGGCACACACCGGCGCCGGCCACGAGCAGCACTAGCACAAAACACCGCAAGTTCTTCACGGTCTCTTCTCCCTACGCAATGGAGTTTTCTCGAGTGATGCAACGAACGGTGGAGTATAGCAGCAGTGCAACTTCTGGCGAGCGACTTCTCTTAGTCGCCGGTCACGGCGTTCGGCGTGGCCACGGGCTCCACCAGAGAGCGGCGCAAGGGCTTCGTGATCAAATAAAGCACAAAGCCGGCCGCGATCATCAACCCGCCAAACAGCAGCCCGTTCATTCCTAGAACAGACTCGTGCTCGCTTTCCATCATGGCCAAACTCATCAGCAGTAGCGGAAACACGCCGCAGGAAATCGCGCCCGCCAGCCCGCCGGGAACCTTGAACTCGCGCTTCAGTTCTGGCTCGCGAATGCGCAACACGACCAGCGTGACAAACTCGAGCATCAAGCTCGCGCCATACAACATAATGTCCAACGTTACCAGCCGCCTAAAGCCCAGCCCCAGGCAAAACCCCCAGCACGACGCGCAAACCAGAATGGCTACCCACGGCGCATTGGTTCGTGCGCTGGTCTTCCCAAAGACCTTCGGCAGCATGCCGTCGCGCGCCATCGCCAGCGGCAGGCGCGAGTAGCTCATCACCAGCGCGTTAAACATGCCGAACGCGCTCATCATCCCGCCGACGACAATCAAGAAGCGCAGCCACTCGACACCCCAAATCTTGCCGCCGATGAGCCCAGCCACGGTGGCCCACGCGCCATCCGTCCCAAACGTCTCCGCCGGAATCCCCGTGAAGTACACGGCCAGGAAGGGCAGCACGTACGTCAGCGCCACCAGCACCACCGCGGCGATCATCGCGCGCGGATAGGTGCGCTGCGGCCGCTCGACCTCCTGCGCGATCGTCGACGCGTTGTCCCACCCCATGTAATTCCACATGGCCACCAGCACGCCGCCCAGCACGCCCAACCCGGCCGCTTCACCTGTGGCGTGCCCGCCGCCGACCGCTGTTCCCGCATGGAACGGCGCCATCACCACCATCACCGCAAACGGGGCCGACAGCAGGAAGAACAGCCAAAGCGACGTCAGCCCCACCACGCGAATCCCTGCCACGTTCAGCAGCGCGCACGTCACCACGACAAACAGCCCCGCCAACACCCCATGGCTCGGCGAGCCAAACCACGGCGCCATCTGCTGCAAGTAGAAGACGAAGAGCGTCGGGTAAATCGCCATGTCGAAGATGCTCGCGGCCAGCGACAGCCACGCTTCCTGAAATCCCCAGAAATTCCCCAGCCCGCGCCGCACCCACGCGTAATAACCGCCCTCCGCCGGCAGCGCGCTCGAAAGTTCGCCGATCATGAACGCTGTCGGCAAGCACCACAGCACCGGCAGAAAGAGCATGATGAGGATCCCGCGCCCGTACCCCGCGCCGTGCACAATCTCTTCGGTCCCATAGGTGCCGCCAGACACCATGAAGAAGGTCGCCGCCACAAGCGGCCAGAGCGTCAGCTTGGCGACTCTTTTTTTCGCTGTAGATATTGCGGTGGAAGGAATCTGGGCGGGAACCGATACTGAACTCAATTTTTACTAGTCGTCCTCCTAAGCGATGCTCACTCGCGCACTGGGTAAAGTGAGTTCGCATCCGCAGAATACAAGGTTCGCACCTGCATGCAAGAACAAAATGCAACCCCGCAAAAATTTTTCCGTGCTCGGCTCCTGTTCCGTCGAACAGGCGCGGACGCCCAGACCGCACCTGCCGGCCGTGCTGAACTCCGCTTTATGCCTGGCCGTCATTCCCGTACTAGGAGCGGTTCGCGTGAACCTTCAGGGGATTCCGCTACCTCCCCTATAGTTAACCGTGATATACCTCCCATGTTTTTCGAGGCTCGCCAACAGTGAATCGCAATCTCGCCGCTCGCTCTATCGCTCTGTTCTTGATTGGCATCTGCCTCGCTGCCTACATCCATCACGATATTTACAGGATGCGCAGCATGGGCCGCGACCGCTTCCTCGCCCAACAAGCGGCCGCGCAAGCTCGGCGATTCGACCGCACCGCAATGACCCCGGCCCCGATGATCGTCTCCATCTTCGGCGCCATCTTCGTCATCATCCTCGTCTATCTTTGCTACGAATTCCTTGTCTTCGTCATCTCCAAAGGCTTGAAGGCCGCTGGTATCGGAAGCGAGCCGTCCGCGAACACCCCCTCTCCAGGTCTTCCCTTTTCCTGAACGCGCGTGGCGCAGGGCTGAGGCCCCCCAAGACCCAAGTTCCTCGGCCGCTTTGGTTAGAGAGGACTGGGAAACTTCCGCTCATCTGTGTTTCTAGAACCTGGGAGCGTGCAACGCATGAGATGAGAATTTGTTAAGAGGCCCACCTGTACTTCCACCTGTCCCTGCGTACTAGCCGAACCCCGCCCCCGTACCATCGACCCAATTTCCCTCCCGCTCTTATAACTATCCGCATTGAAACAGACCCTTTCCCACTAGGTTGTCCCGGGCCCTCATTTTGATTGGAGAACGAATAAAAATGGCACTCAGCCCCTCTCAAAACTCCCAGAACAAGAATGGCGGACTCCTAAAGACCACCACCTGGGGTCTCCTGATCGGCTCCTCCCTTCTCCTCGCCGGTCTCGGATTGACAGGACACCTCTCGGTTCCCGGCGGCAGCCCGCAAGTCTTTCAAACAGCAGCGAATACTGCGCCTGACCAGGCTCCCGCTCTTCCGTCGGCTGCCAGAAACTCCTTCGGCGCCAGTTCCTATCGGTCTTCGTTGAACGGCGCCTCGAGCCTGCCGTTCCATCCTGAGCTTCGCCAGAACAGTGCAAGTGCCGCCTCGTCGACCAGCCCAGCCAATGGCACCCAGCTTCTCCCAAGGTCTCCTCTGGCAGGCGCGGATCAATCCGCCCCCCAGCAGCAACCTGCCGCTGGCGTGTCGTCGAATGGTGCTGCGACTCTTCAAGCCCAGATTGCCGCCAAGATTGCTCCCGACCTTCAAGGAGTTGACCCCCGAAAGCCAGTCGATGTCATCGTTCAGTTCAAGAATGCAACTGCCACCTCGGACCTCTCCGCGGACGGCGCCACGCTGAAGTCAAGCATCCCGCTCATTCATGCCCAGTTGGTGACGGTTGCTGGTTCCAATCTGAGCAGCCTCGCTTCTCATTCTGACGTCGCGTACATCTCTCCGAACCGCAAGATCCGCGGCGCGATGGACCCCGTCGTCACCGCCGTCAACGCAGATATTGCCTCCGCCAACGGCTGGGATGGCACCGGCGTGGGCGTCGCGGTCATCGACAGCGGCGTCGGCTCCGTTGATGACCTGAATTCCGATGGAAATGCGAGTCCGTCTCGCGTTGTCTATAGCCAGAGCTTTGTGCCCGGCGATACCTCCACCACGGACGCCTACGGTCACGGAACGCATGTGGCGGGTATCGTCGCCGGAAACGCTTACGATTCCACCAGCCTGAACACCTACCCGGACGTCTATCGCGGCATCGCCCCGGAAGCCAATATCGTCAGCTTGCGCGTGCTGGACAGCACCGGTGCCAGCGTGGACACCGCGGTGATTGCGGCGATTCAGCAAGCCATCAATCTCAAAGATACGTACAACATTCGCGTCATCAACCTGTCGCTCTCGCGCGGCGTTTTTGAGAGCTACACCCTCGATCCTCTCTGCCAGGCCGTCGAATCCGCGTGGCAGGCAGGTATCGTCGTGGTGGCCGCGGCCGGCAACATGGGTGAATACGACGGGGCGGGCACGAACGGATACGCCACCATCGGCGCGCCCGGCAACGATCCCTACGTAATCACTGTCGGCGCCACCAACACCCACGGTTCCGGCTCGCAAGCCGCCCAGACGGTAACCAGTTACAGCTCGAAAGGCCCCACGACGTTTGATCACATTGTGAAACCGGATCTCGTCGCCCCGGGTAATTCCGTCGTATCACTTCTCGCCTCACCGAATACCACTCTCATCACCGAGTATCCGGCACTCGCAGTCTTCCCCTGCGATAGCTCCGGAGTGAATTGCGGCTCCCAGTTCGGGTCGGCAAACTATATGAGAATGAGCGGCACCAGCATGGCCACGCCAGTGGTCAGCGGTGTGGTGGCTCTGCTTGTCCAGCAAAATCCCTCCCTCACTCCCGACCAGGTAAAAGCCCGCTTGATGAAGACGGCCTGGAAGGGCTTTGGCCAATACACGACGGCGACGGACCTGGGAAGTGGTGTCACCTACACCATCCAGCAGGACATGTTTGCCATAGGCGCGGGAGCGGTTGACGCTTCTGCCGCCCTCGCCAACACCGACCTTGCTCCCGCAACTGTGGGTTCCGCGATGTCGCCCACGGCGGTGTACGACCCCAACAGCAATACCGTCACGGTTGCCGGCGCTCCTGGAACGGTCTGGACCAACCCCACCGTCTGGGGCAGCTCCGTGGTCTGGGGCAACTCCGTCGTTTGGGGCAACTCGGTCGTCTGGGGCAATTCCGTGGTCTGGGGCAACTCCGTAGTCTGGGGTAACTCTGTCGTTTGGGGTAACTCCGTGGTTTGGGGCAACTAATCAGTCCGGTGGACGGACTCATTCTCATGTCACCGGAGAGAACATCGATGCCGCGAACTGCTAAAGCCTACATCTCCTTGATCCTGTGTAGCGGTGCCGCGATCCTGCTCGTCGCCGGAGGATCGT
>Ga0335077_10008162_pt1 | contig 12986 bp, 9 predicted proteins | sample Lox_Sample_31_FD_207151 | JGI IMG/M metagenome (GOLD analysis project Ga0335077, IMG submission 207151) | Soil microbial communities from Loxahatchee National Wildlife Refuge, Florida, United States - Lox_Sample_3.1 | ecosystem: Environmental > Terrestrial > Soil > Wetlands | place: USA: Florida... | reverse complement strand
TGGCGTCGATCTTCATAGGAAAGCTTTCACCACGGAGGCACGGAGTTCACGGAGGTTTCTCAAATCAGGAATAATCTCGTCGATTCTCGAGCATAATGCGCGCACCGGAGAATGGATCCGGGGTGCCCTAAGAGGCCGGAAGTAGTAAAGATCAAGATCAGATTTCCTCCGTGTTCTCCGTGCCTCCGTGGTGAACTCGGCCGTTCACGCCTTCGTTGCGTAGGACCAGTCCTCATCCCAGCGGCCCAGCAGGAAGACTCCGCCGCCATCATCATCGCGGCCATATCCTAAGCACGCCAGACCCCGGGAAAAAGCGCTCAGAAATTGCTCGCGATTTCGTGCCTGCACCTCGGCGGCTTTCCGCCGTGTCTCGGGCTGGGCCTTCCAGGCATAAACTTCTGCCGGAACCGAAATCTGTAGTTGGGGCTCGAAGCCCGGCAGGTGTCCCGTCGACAGAAGCGAGTTCACCCGCTTCGAAGTGATCCACCACTCGGCAACCAGGCGATCCGTGGGCAAGAATCCTTGCAGCGGCGATGTCGTGATGCCGTATTGATTCAGGTTGTAGCGTCGCGCAATCGCTCCCAGGCGCTCCAGGTTGAAGTACGCGTTCTTGATTTCCAGTGGATCAAACGTCCATTCGATCAACTCATAACCGCGCGCAATCGCATCTTCCCGCTGGAACAACTTAATTCGCCGTCCGAGCCCCGTGTTTCGATAATCCTCTTTCACGCCGAGCATGTGCGAATGCAGGTAGGGATAACGGCGGTGCGTGCCGGGCAGTGATAGGGCAAAGCCAACGATGGTGTCGCCATCCCATGCGCCGATCACCTGGCCACCGATCTTGACCGCGAGCGAGAAGACGCGCAGCGGTACGAGTTCCAGATCGCTGAAGCCCCAGACTTCGCGCTGCAGTTCCAGGCAATCGGTAAACTCCTCAAGCGTGCTACAGGACCTCAGCTGCATCGTGTCGGCGCTCATGCCTTTTCCAGTTGCTTCGACTCCTGCCATAACGATTCCATCTCCGGCAGGGATGCGTTCTCCGGCTTACGGCCCTGAGCGCGGAGCTTCTGTTCGAGATATTGGAAGCGACGGCGAAACTTGCGATTGGTCTTGCGCAGCGCCGACTCCGGATCGAGCGACAGGTAGCGCGCGATGTTGACCAGCACGAAGAGCAAGTCGCCGACTTCATCTTCCAGACGACCCCTGAGTTCTTCAGGGATCTTTGCTCCGCGCGCGCTCGCGACATCCCGTGCTGACTGCGGTTGTGGGCCCGGCTCTGGATACTCTTTCAGATTTTGCTGCAGCTCTTCAGTTTCCTCGCGCAGCTTATCAAACAGTCCCTCAATGTTGGGCCAATCAAACCCGACATGCGCGACGCGCGAGCTGATTTTGTACGCCTCCATTAAGGCGGGCATAGCCGTAGAAATGCCATGGAGCACGGATTCAGGATCGCCGTGCTTCGCAGAGGCGCTGCCTCCCTCTGCGCGCTTCTTCTTCTCTTCTGCTTTCAGGGCTTGCCAGTTGCGCAGCACTTCGCCGGGAGTGTCGGCTTGCACATCGCCGAAAACGTGGGGATGGCGGTCAATTAGCTTCTGCGAGAGGTGGTCGAGAACGTCATCGATGGAGAAGTACTTCTCCTCAGCCGCCATCTCGGAATAAAACAGAACCTGCAGCAGCAGATCACCCAACTCGCCCGGAAGTTCGTTCCAGTCGCGAGCGTCGATCGCCTCGAGAACTTCGTAAGTCTCTTCCAGCGTGTAGGGCTTAATGGTGTCGAAGGTCTGCTCGCGGTCCCAAGGGCAGCCGCCCGGAGCGCGCAGACGCGCCATGATGGAAACGGCGCGCTCGAATCGTTCGCCGGTGGTGGCCATGGCAAACACTGTAAACGAGACGCTTGCTCAAATGCTACGAGGGGTGCGCTGCGCTCTTAGCTTTTTTGCCAGAAGAGTCAAGGGGCCGCAACGTCCGACAGAGCAGGCCCGGGTCATCGGAGATGACGCCATCAATGCCCCATTCACATAACTGCAGCATGTCTGCTTCCCGGTTCACTGTCCAGGTGAAGACTTGCAGCCCGTGCCGATGAACGTCGTCAACCAGTTCTTTCGTCATGAGCTTGTAGTGCGGCAGAACAACCTGGATTGGCAACTCTCGCCAGAGCGGCAGGTTCGCCGCATGGTCGCATACATAACCTAACGGGAGAGATGAATCGTTTTGGTGCAGCCGGACAAGGACGTCTGGCAGGAACGACGAAACCAGGAAACCCCGCTTCGGCGGACATTCCCGAAGAGCACGCGCAATCGCCTCCTCCGCGCCGCCGACCTTCACTTCGATATTTAGATACGCGCGCGCGGCGAAGGCCGTGAGAGCCTCTTCCAAACACGGGAAACGATTTTGCCTGGAGCAGAGGCTGGCGTGTGTGGACTTGCTCACGTTTCGGCCGCCAATCCGCGCGTCATGGCAGAGCACCAGGCGGTCGTCGCTCGTTAGACGAACGTCGAATTCAAATCCATCTACTCCGTGCGACAACGCGTATTCAAGACATGGCAGAGTGTTTTCGGGTGGCACGACTCCGTTGGAAGGTCGCCCGAGGCGTCGGGTGGGCCGCGCTCCCCGATGTCCAAGCAGGAGTGGCCCCTCGTAACCCGACAGAGTCGCTGCTGAAACCTGGGCCGGTGCTGCGGCGGGACGCACCGCGCTCGCGCGCCGCAATTCCTCCACAACTCTGCCGGTAAATTCCTGGATCATGCCGCTGGCCACCCTTGCGATACCATACCCCTAGCCCTTCATGAAGCGCATTGCCATCCTTGGCTCGACCGGCTCCATCGGCAAGAGCACTCTCCAGATTGTAGAAGCTTTTCCGGACCGCTTCTCGGTTGCAAGCCTCGCGGCGGGTTCTAACGTTGAGCTCGCCTTCGAGCAGGCGCGCCGCTGGCATCCCAAGCTGATCTCGATGGCGTCGGCAGAGGCCGCTGATCAGCTGGAAGAAAAGCTCAAGAAGGCCGGACTGGGTCAGGCAATGGAGGTCGTTCACGGGTCGAAAGGAACTGTTAGGGTCGCAACCGCTCCAGATGCTGACTTCGTCGTTAGCGCGATCGTAGGAGTCGCTGGATTGGAAGCGACTTACGAGGCAGTCAAGGCCGGCAAGACCGTTGGCTTGGCCAACAAGGAATGTGTCGTCACGGCTGGCGACCTGATCGTCACCGAGGCCCGCCGCCAGGGCAAGCCGCTGCTGCCCATCGACAGCGAACACAACGCGATCCACCAGTGTATGCGTGGAGGCCGTCGTCAGGAGGTCCAGCGCGTCTGGCTCACCGCTTCCGGAGGTCCATTTCTTCATACCCCGCGGAAGGATTTTGTACATATAACCGTAGAACAGGCCCTAAACCACCCCACATGGAAGATGGGCAGGCGTATCACCATTGATTCTGCCACTTTGATGAACAAGGGTTTTGAGGTCATCGAAGCGTGCCGATTATTTGATATGGCACCTGAGCAGGTGAGCGTGATCGTGCACCCGCAGAGCACCATTCATTCCATGGTCGAATTCGTCGATGGCAGCCTGCTTGCTCAGTTGAGCGTGACCGACATGCGATTGCCGATTCTCTATGCCCTCACTTACCCGGAGCGGATTGAAAGCGACTTGCGTTTTCCGGTTAACGAATTGAAGCGGCTGGACTTCGAGCAACCTGACCTAGAGAAATTTCCCTGCTTACGTTTGGCCTACGAGGCAGTCGAAGCAGGTGGTGGTAAGACAATTGCACTGAATGCGGCGGACGAAGTCGCGGTGGCTTCCTTCCTCGAAGGTCGTATAGGATTTTTGGACATTCCGGCTACAATTGAAGCTGTAGTTCGTGAAACATCGGCGCAGGTGCCGGAATCTATACAAGAGGTTTTGAGTCTGGACGCTGATGCCCGCGGCAGGGCCCGCCATCATATCCAGGAAATCGGCCGGGTTGAGGCGGTGACACCCCCAATTCGCTCCTGACCGGGCGCAAAGTTTCCCCCCGCTAAAACGAGGATTATGGAATCGTTCATTATTGCGGTCGTTTCGATGGCCGTTGTACTCGGCATCATGATTCTGGTGCATGAGTTCGGCCATTATGCCGCCGCAAAGCTGTGTGGCGTCCGGGTCAACGTGTTTTCCATCGGCTTTGGAAAGCGGCTGTGTGGCTTTCGGCGGGGTGACACGGATTATCGTATTAGTGCCCTCCCTCTGGGTGGTTACGTAAAGATGGCGGGCGAAAACCCGCTGGAATCGCGCAGCGGTGCGCCCGACGAGTTCATGTCGCACCCGCGCTGGCAGCGCTTCATCATCGCCATCGCCGGCCCCGCGATGAACATCCTGCTCGCCATCGGACTCCTCACCGGCGTCTACATGGTGCACTACGAGCACCCTGTATTCTTTGACCAGCCCGCGGTTATTGGCTGGGTGCTGGAGAACTCCCCCGCAGCCAAAGCCGACATTCAGGCCGGCGACAGAATCACCCGTATCGACGGCGTCCAGAACCCGACCTGGGAAGATGTGCTGCTTCGGACCGCGGTCGATAGCAACCAGCCGCTCGATGTTGCTGTGCAGCGCGGCAATCAGATTCTCGAAAAGCAGATCCAGCCCGATCCTCAGGGCGCCGATCCCGACCAGTACCGCACCATCGGCTGGGTACAGGACGAGCCCATTACTGTCACCGAACTTGAGCCCAACATGCCCGCCGCCAAAGCCGGCATGCACCTGGGAGATCAGGTCGTTGCCCTCAACGGCACCACGGTTCGTTCGCTGGTATCGGTGATTCATTATCTCCAACACAATGGCGATAAGCCGGTGGACCTCACGGTGGTTCGCAGCGGCCATGAACTGCACTTCCAGGCTACTCCGACGGCGACCGACGAGAACGGCCAGAAACGCTACCGGCTGGGCTTCCAGTCCGAACCGGTTCGGGTTGATAAGCTGCCGTTCGCGCAGGCGCTCCAGCGCTCCATCCAGGACAATAAGAAGTTCTCCGTCCTCATTCTGGATCTGGTGCACCGCATGGTCGCGCGCCAGACCTCCATCAAGCAGATGGAAGGGCCTATCGGAATCGCGCGGGCCTCGGGACAGGCGGCACGGGAACCCGGTTGGAGTCCGCTGCTGCGACTGATGGCCGGCATCAGCCTGAACCTGGGAATCTTCAACCTGCTGCCCATTCCCATACTCGATGGCGGCATGATTCTCATGCTGATCATTGAGGGCCTCATCCGGCGCGACATCAACATGCGGATCAAAGAGCGGATTTACCAGACCGCCTTTGTCTTCCTGGTCCTGTTCGCCGTGGTCGTCATTTACAACGACATCATGAAGGCGCTGCCCGGCCTGGCACAACGGCTGCCGTAGAACAGCGGCTCTTGGCTCGGGTGCCTCATCCCGGCTTGTTTTGCCGGGGTGGGATCTTCGTTCGGGTACCCTCTTCCGGCTTGTTTTGCCGGGGTGGGATCTTCGCCACACGACTTGTCATCCCGAGCCCGCCGCAGCGGGCGAGGGACCTGCAGTTTGCCCCCCCCGGGCACCAGCCCGTTTTCGCTCCGTCTCTGGCGAAGAGCGAATAGCGGCTTTTACTCGTGACAGCACATAACGAAAAATTTTTGTACGCGATATTTTGTTTTCAACACGTTAGCGTACATTTCGCTCGCAAATATTTGAGCCCGTGAGACTTACAGGCAAAAATTTGATTTCAAAGAACTTAGCGCACCAGCTGTCAGCCATCAGCTCTCAGCCATCGGCTCTCAGCAAAACCCACAACGAGGTGTCGTCCCGAGCGGACCCCGAGACAAAGTCGAGGGGGAGTCGAGGGACCTGCAGTCGGCCCCACTAGCCGCCAGCACGCTTTTCGCTTCCCCTCTGGCGAAGAGCGAATGGCGAACGGCGAATAGCGACTCTTCCAGCCACCAGCTCCCAGCCAAAGCTCACCGACCACTAGCCACTGGCCACTGTTCTACGGTGTCATCCCGAGCGAACCCCGAGACAAAGTCGAGGGGGAGTCGAGGGACCTGCAGTCGGCCCCACTAGCCACTAGCACGCTTTCGCTCCTCCTCTGGCGAAGAGCGAATGGCGAATAGCGACTCTTCCAGCCATCAGCTCTCAGCTCTCAGCTCTCAGTAAAACCCACCACGAGGTGTCATCCCGAGCGGAGCGCAGCGGAGTCGAGGGACCTGCAGTCGGCCCCACTAGCCATCAGCACGCTCTCGCTCCGCTGGCGAAGAGCGAATGGCGACAGGCTGCTAGTGGCTCGTTGCTAGCCGCTAGTTGCTTTCCAGCGGGATCCGCCCCGCTGGGACACCCTTTTGGCGTCCTCGACTATAGTTTAGGAGTTGCTGAATTCAGAAGCACGAGAAAAGTGCGGACGCGAGGTTACGAAGGTCGTAGAATTCCCGAAATGGGAAATCAGCCGCGGGCCGCTGACGCTTCGGTATCGATAACCAGTGGCGGAAGTGCGTTCACGATTTTCATCGTCTCTAGGCTCACCGTGATGACCTGCCCGATGAGGCGCACGATATATTCGGGATCGTCAGCGCGATTATGAACACCTTTGTCGCTGAGCGAGCGCCCAAACTCTTTTTGCAGAATGTCTTCGACGCTGCGCACCATGAAGTCCACGATAGGTTGCGGCGTATAGACGATGCCGTGGGTGTCGGCCTCTTTCGGCGAGTAGCCCTGGAAGAAGCGCTCGTAGACGGTATTAATGAAGTGCTGCTTCTCGCCGTAGTCCTCGGTGCTGTCGGCGGCCAACTCGATGGCCCGGTAAAAACGGTCGAGGTCTTTGAGGAAGGCATCGCGGCTGAACCGCTTCGCCGTCATGGAATCGATGACCTTTTCGATCTCGACGGCAATGACGTTGCGGCGCGTGAAGTCGGGATTGTCGAAGATGCGGCGGAAAATGCGTTCCGTCAGCAGATGCTGCACCAGCATGCGTTCGACCGCTTCGACCGACAGGTTCGGATTGATGGACTGGCGACAGACGTTATAGAACGACTGGAAGCGCTCTGCAAAGGTCTTGTTCTCACGCTGCTGCTGCTCGATCTTTTGCTGAACGGCTTTGGCGATTTCGGGAATGTGGTCTTTGAAATCTGCTACGGCCGATTCCCATTCCTCGTGGTGCGGCTCGCGGTATTCGTTATTCGCTCTTCGCCGGAGACGGAGCGAGAACGTGCCGGCGGCTAAAACTGCAGGTCCTTCGACTCGGACCGGGATCGATTGCCCGGTCCTCGCTCAGGATGACACATGAAATGGGGCGGGCGGTTCGGCACAACTTAAAGTCGTGCCCTGACGCGGAGCTTCCCAAAGCCGAGTTTCATCCGGAGCAAAACGAAAGCCCGACCAGGATGCCGGGCTTCTTGTTGTCTGGTTCAGCGAGCAGTCTAGAAGGTGAACGACACGCCGCCGCGCACGCTGCGCGCGGACTGCACCAGGTACACCGTCTTGCCGTCGGGGCCGAGCATCGGGACGTAGCCTTGCGCCAGCAGGTTGCGCAGGTCGATCACGGCTTCCATGTGTCCGCCGGTAAGGAAGTGCGTATGCGGAATGGGCTGGCGGAGGAAGAAGTTAAAGAACGGCTCGGTCTGCCCCGCTGAGGCATTGAACATATCGACCGGGGTGACGGCCTGTCCGCTGATCCAGCCGTACGAGGCCATCCAGGTGGTATGCGTGCGGTCCAGCTTGCCATTGAGCTTGAGCGCTGCCGAGTGACGCCAGGCCTGCCGCAGATTGTCATGCACCAGAGACCAGTCGACGCCGGGCTGGTCGAGCTCCAGGACGCCGCCGTAGCCGTAATCCAGCGTGGCTGAGAGCGAGTCGCCCAGCTTGCGTTCGTACACCAGGCGGACGCCCTGGGCCTGCATCTCGGTCCCGGTGAAGCTGAAGGTTCCGGAGTAGAGGTCGGGGAGGAAGTATCCGCTGTCAGTGCCGATCTCGCCCACGCCAAGCAGCTCCGGATCCTTGATGCGGTCGCGGTAGTAGGCAACCTGCACAGTGTTCTCGTCGCCAATGCGCTGCGACAGGGAAACCTCGTGATGATGCGCGTTCTCCAGCAGCGGCGTGTAGTTGGCGAGCGAAACCCGGGGGCCACTCTGCTCCACATCCAAAGGCCCGCTATCGCCGCCCATGCCGCTTTGCTTCGGTACGCTGGTGGCGTACTTGTACTCCAGCAACGTACTGCGGCTGAGATGAACATCCAGCGTGCCATACGGCCGGACGGCGTTGGCGCGGCCCATGAACTGGATCGCCTGCACTTCGCTGCCGACGCGGATGTCCATCAGCTCGCCGATCGAGAATCCGTTGGAGTAGGAGAAGGCGAGCGATTGCAGGGAGCCGAGCCGGAATCCATTTTGTGGGGCGCCAAAACGACGGATGCTGAGCGCCATCTCCGGGCCCATGCCGGCTTCATCGTTTTGCCGCTTATACGAAACCTGGAGAATGCCGTCGGGAATGCCGGTGCTGGAGCCGTAGCCCAAGCTGCCATTGAAACCGAGCATGGAGCTGGAAAAGATGGAGTGCTCGAGATTGAACGCGGTGCCCAGGTCGGAGCCGCTGGCATAGCCGCCGGCTGCTCCTCCGGCCACAAAGGCCAGGCCACCGCTGAATGCGTGCTCCGGCTGGGCCGACTCGACCACGACTGGCGCGCCATCGTCAAAGCGCAGAATGGGACGGTTCGCGGTGGAGCGCAGCGTCCATTTCCAGCTATCGTCTTCGTTGCCGGAGCGCTTGGGCGGAGGCAGCATCTTCACTGCCTCGAACAGGGTATTCAGGGTGATGTTCAGAACTTTGGTCGCGCCGGCGGTGAGGGCCACGTCTTCCCGCAGGGTTGGCAGGAACGAGGGCGCGCTGGCGCGCAGATCATAGGAGCCTGGCAGCAGCCCGTTCAGGCTGAAGTGCCCACTTTCGTCGGTGTAGGCGAGCTGGTGCTGTCCGCTGGCGGTGCCGTAGATTTCGACTGCCGCGCCCATCTGCGGGACCCCAGCCGAATCCCGCACACAGCCAGAAATTGATCCTGGTGTCACCGCTGCGCCCGCCGCCAGACACAAGGCGAGTACGGCAACGGAGATCCAGCCTGTCGTACGGGTCATGCTAATAACCCTCCACAGAGCGTTCCGGGATCAAAATCGTCGCGGTCAAGATTACTGCCGCGCTCCCACTCCAAGCTACTCGACAACAAATCGAACCGAGGGTGCTATCTGCTGCTTGGAAACGTTATCGTCTACCTTCACCGTCAACCGGTACTGGCCGGGCTGCAGGCCGTCTAATGCCAGCCTTTTTTCCAGCGTCACCTGCTCACCGACATTAGCCATGCTGTCGGTGGATTCGGTGGTGTGCAGCACGGGTTTGTTGTCCGCCAGGTTCACGATTTCGTAGTCAAACTTGGCAGACGGCTTCTTGGTTTTATCGTCGGACTGCAAATTGTACACCTGCATCCACAGGTTCATGGCTTCGTCACGATGGAAACTGGCCGGCTGACCATTGGCCGGTTCAATGTGCGGGTAGGCCAGTTTCGTTTGCCCGATCACGAAATTGCCCGCGCCAACGCTCTTGGCCGGGACTCTCTCCAGGTGATCGGCAAGGATCATCGAGGAGGAGGCCAGTTTGTCCTCCGTGTATTCCGGGACGATGACCCCATGGCTCCAGGTGCCGACGCGATCGCCGTTCACGTCCTTGACCACGATGTCGAAGCGATAGCGTCCGGGACGAAGCGGCAGGGCCTTCCAATAGAGGGACGAGTGCTCCTGCGTCTTGGGCAGCAACTCGGACGGAACATCGACCTGGACGGTGTCTTCAAAGGTCTGAACGATTTTTCCGGTCAACGTCGTGACCCGGCCAAAGATATTCGCTGTACCGCGCTGAATGCCATCTTTGTTGACGAAGGTGATGTCCTTGTTCTTGACCGAAACGATCACCGGCGTCAGCACCGTATCATCCGTCACCTTGACGAAGTCGGTGCGAACGTCAAACGGCATCAGGTTGACGTTGATCTTGTGACTGACGACTTCTTCCAAATCCTTGAACTTGATCTTGGGCGCCTGCTGCAGCGCGGCCCATTGCTCCAGGCGCTCGAAGGTCTGCGTGTTTTGCTGTCCTGACAGCGGTCCCTGGGGCGAGGTGCCGAAGCCCGAGATGCGGTCCGACTTGCTGGCCAGGCCCATCTGTTCGTAAAGCGTCAAGCCGGCGCCGGGGACGGTTAGCAAGGCGTCTTTTTCGTTCGGATCCATCGACATGTGGTAGTCGCCGCACATGCAGGTGTCGACAAACTCGATCCACACTTCCTGCTTGTTGGTGGCATTCAAACCTTCGATGTAGCGGTAGCGCCAGCGCTCGAAGGGGTAGGTTGAAGTCTCGCCGCCACCTTCTTCGATCGGCCGATCATAGGTTCCGCCGGAGGGATGGGATTCGATTTCATCGGGCGGTCCAAAAACGATGTAGATGCGGCCACGATCGGTTCGCCATCCGGCTCGACCGGCGGCGAAATGCTCGTTGGCGTACGCGATCCGGCGGTAGTGCTCTTCTTTGAACTCATTCTCTTCGGTGTCAGGCGTGGGATCGCGCCGCTGCCAAAACGTTTCGATGAAGGCGTCGCGCTCCTCGTCGTTGGAGAGCGCTTTGAACGCCGTCAGCTCTTCCGGGGTGATGATCCAGCGGACGTCCTCGTTCAGCCACTTCTTGTAGGTCGAACTCAATTCCACCTTGAGTTTCTTGGCGTTTTCCTTCTTCTGCTGCGGGCTAAGCTCGCGCTTCAGAGGATCGGGCTGATCGGCGGCCGGCGCCGCCAGATCGACGTTCGCACCCCGCTCGTCGGTGTCTTTCTTGCCCTTAGCCGTGGTCACCGAAGCCTGTGCGGCAGGCGCTTTGGTGGCAGGACTGGTGCTGGATGTCGCCGCTATGGCTGGATTGCCGTCACTGGGCGTGGGATTGGCATTCTGGGCGGAGGCTCCGCCGGCCACAAAAAAAATAGTGGAGGCTGCCAAACAAAAACGGGAGAACGAAAACTTCATTGCTGCTAAACGACTCCTGCGGAAACACTTTCGCTCGATAAATTGTAAGTTTTCGCTGCTGTGAAAGCAAGGTTGCAGGCAAGAGACTTGCATACAGCGACCCCGATAGCTAGATAAACCCGCAGCCATGGCCAAAGTTCTCAGCCCCAGGGTCATTCCAGCACGGAATTTACACGGACCATGGTGGGCTGAGGCTATAATCAGAGTATCCGGAAACGGCTTCCTTTCGTCCCGCATGATGAGCTAGGCGCGGCATTTCGTCTGTCGGCCCTCGGTTCAATTTACCGCTCTCGTCAGGAACTTTACGCCGTCTCTACCCGTAAGAAATCACAGATACGTGTGCCTGGTATGGGTTGTCCGGTCGAGAATCAATGAAGAACTGGAAAAAAGTTGCGCTGATCTTGGGTGGGGCCGTGGTCCTGCTGGTGATCGTAGGTTTCTCGGTACAGCAGAGCCGCAAAGGCGTCGTCCCCGTTCAGACCGGTAAGGTGGTCAAGGAAGATCTCACCTCGGTGGTCACGGCCTCCGGCGAGATCAAGCCGAAAGTGTACGTCAATATTGGCGCCAACGCCTTCGGCAAGATCACCCACCTGTACGTTAAGGAAGGCGACCGGGTGAAGAAAGGCCAGATGCTGGCCACCATTGAGAACGTCCAGCCGGAAGCGGACGTTAACGCTACCAAAGCCGCGGTGAACACGGCACAGACCGACTTCGTGGCCGCCCAGGCCGCGGTGAATACCGGGGTAGCCGAGTTGCACCAGGCCGAGGCGGAATACGAACGCGCCCAGCTCGACTACAACCGCAACAAGTCGCTGTACGAGCAGCAGCTCATCGCGAAGTCCGATTACGACACCAAGAAGGCTGCCTACGATACCGCAGCGGCGCAGTTGAACCAGGCAAAAGCCAAGCTGGCGCAGGCCCGCGCCCAGCAGGATTCGGCCAACATGCGCATTCGCCAGAACGCCGCCAACCTGACACGGGTGACGGACGTCCTGAGCAAGACCGAATACGCGGCGCCCTTTGACGGGGTCATCACCAACCTGCCGGTGCGCGAAGGTGAGACGGTCGTGATTGGAATCCAGAACGCGCCGGGTAGCACCTTGATGACTATCGCTGACATCTCGGTCATTACGGCGGAAGTCAAGGTTGACGAGACGGACATTGTCAATGTGAAGATGGGACAGCCGGCCGAGGTCACCATTGACGCGATTCCCAAGCAGAAATTTCAGGGCATCGTTACCGAGATCGGCAACAACGCGATCATTCGCTCGACCGGAGTTTCCACCGCGCAGTCGACCTCCAGCAGCCAGGAGGCTAAAGACTTCAAAGTCGTTGTAACGCTGCAAGATCCGCCGGAAAACCTGCTTCCGGGGCTTTCGACCACCGCGCGCATCACGACCGCCACCCGAGCCGGCGTGCTGGCCATTCCCATCCAGGCGCTAACCGTCCGCCAACGGGCCGATCTGGAGACGGAGCAGGACAAGAAGGATAAGAAGAATAAGGGGAAAGTCGTCCAGGTCAGCGTTAAGGATGACAAAGATAAGGCGAAAGCTGATCCCAAGGAAGAGATCACCGGGGTATTCGTACTCAAGAACAAAAAGGACGCCGTGTTCGTACCAATTGGTACCGGTATTGCCGGAACGACCGACATCGAGGTCACCAGCGGGTTGAAAGAAGGTGACGAAATCGTCACTGGAAGTTATAAGACGTTGCGCACACTAAAGAACGGCGCCAGCGTCAAAGTAGACAACACCCCGGCCACGAAGACGGAAGAATCGTAGAGCGGCGCTAGCCCGAGGGCAGAAACCATGAGTGACCTGCAAAGCGGACAGCGCAACGAGGAGAAGAGGATGGCCACCGAACTGGCGACGCTGCGGGAGGAAGCAATGGTAGCTCCTCCGGACCACTGCATCATCTGCACCGAAGATCTTTGGAAGACCTACGACATGGGTTCCGAGCAGCAGGTGCAGGCGCTGCGC
>Ga0335077_10008161_pt1 | contig 12986 bp, 11 predicted proteins | sample Lox_Sample_31_FD_207151 | JGI IMG/M metagenome (GOLD analysis project Ga0335077, IMG submission 207151) | Soil microbial communities from Loxahatchee National Wildlife Refuge, Florida, United States - Lox_Sample_3.1 | ecosystem: Environmental > Terrestrial > Soil > Wetlands | place: USA... | reverse complement strand
CTTAATATCCTTGGGAAATTCATTCCTAGCGATGAACGAATTCTCCTCATCGAAGACACCTCCGAAATTCAGATGGACCAGGACAACCTTGTTCGTTTTGAAGCTCGGCAACCACAGAACGGTCTGCCGGCTGTGAGCATCCGTGACCTCTTGAAAGCAGCCCTCCGCCATCGTCCAGACCGGATCATCCTCGGTGAAATTCGCGGCGGTGAGGCATTCGATCTCTTGCAGCTCCTCAACACCGGTCATTCAGGAAGTCTCTCGACCGTCCATGCCACGTCAGCCAGGCAGGCCCTCGCACGATTCACCAGTTGCGTCCTCCAAAGCGGAGTTGACTTGCCCTACCGAGCCATCAAGACCAATACCGCTGATTCGCTTGGCGTCGTCGTGCAACTCGAACGGCGACCAGGCAGGCGCTTTGTTTCCGAGGTGGTCGAAATCAATCGCTACGATCCCGATCTGGACGAGTACGACTTCGGCGTCATCTATCAAGCCCGCAAGGAGCAACCATGAATGCTCCTGAAAAACGCACGCTCTCGCTCCCATCGGCGTCGGAATACATTCTCGATAACTTCAAACCGACAGACCGCGTCGCCATACTGGTTCTCAACCGGCAGCTCGGTGAGACCACCCAAAGGATCACGACTGCCCAGAAGGCCTCAAGCCCTGAATTCCAAGCATGGCTCCGGTACAAGAACGCAAATGGAGCCGACATTTATATCGGAATGAACGCCCTGCAACACCACGCTTCGACACGCACCAAAGAAGACATCGAAACAATCAGCCACGTTTACCTTGATATCGATCACGGCGGGACCGCCTCTCTTGAGGCGCTTGAAAACAGCGAGCTCGTCCCACGGCCGAACTACGTCCTGAATACTTCGCCGGACAAATACCAAGTAGTTTGGAAAGTCGAAGGAATGGCCATCGAAGAGGCTGAGGATCTAAATCAGGCGATGGTCAGAGAATTCGATGGTGATCCGGCAGCAACGGACTCAACACGCGTACTGCGCCTTCCCGGCTTTGCCAACAAGAAGTACGCAACAGATTTCTATGTGCAGGCCCGCACCGAATCAACCCAGACTTATCACCTCCGCGATTTCAAGCTCCAGATCGACTCGCAGGATGCTCCCCGGAATCAGCAGGAACAAGCTGCGCGGAGACCATTGACCCAGACCAAGTCCTTGAGCCAATCCGAGCACGATTGGGCGTACGCAAAGCGTGCCTTGGCGCGCGGCGACGACGCCGAAGAAGTCATTCGCCGCATTGCCGACTACCGCGCCGAAGAAAAGCACCCAAACTACGCCCGTTATACCGTCGAAAAAGCACGAGCCGCTCTCAACTCGACGCGGACAGATGTTCCATCTCAGCCAGAAGCCTCAGGTCATTCCGCTCCGGTCCGTGAGTGAGGCCAAGGGCTGACGCATTAGAGAGGACATCGGTCCTGTCAAACAACGCGAGATGAACGTTGCCTGATTCTGCTACACTCCCCGTGATTGTGGCGTCGCGTCGGAGAGGTAAATCTCTGATGAGACGTGCATACCAGAAAGGCTATGTCTTTCAAAAAGGAAGAAAGCGTTCTGATGCGTGGCAACCGGAGGAGCCGGCTTTTGTACAGTTCTGGCGGGACGTTCCGGGGCAGGACCAACCAACGAAGGAGGCAGTGCATCTTGGGCTCTGCCGCACACGCACCATCGCAGAACGGGCAGCCGCCGAGAAGCTGGAACAGCTCGGCATCAATTCCGCGCAGACGTTCATCGAAGCCACGACGAACATCACTTTTAATGAGCAGGCCGAAATCTGGCTCAAAGCGTGCGCCAACCGCAAAAAGCGTCCGCTTGAACAAACCACCCTCGACACCCGTCGATATGCGCTCGACAAGTGGATGTATCCCTTCTTCGCGGACAAGCTGCTCGCCAATATTCACAACGCGGCCATGAAGGAATTCGTTAACCACATTGCGGACCTGTCGCCTGCGACCATTCGCGATTACTTGAACATTGCGAAGTCGGTGGTAGCGTCGGCACGCGACGCGGAAGGCAAGGTGCTGTTTCCGCGTGAGTGGGACGATGACTTCCTCGACGCCCCAGAAATCGACGAGCAAAAGCAGCCGACCGTGGACAGGGAAGAAATGGAAGCGATTCTGCGAGAATCGCAAGAACCTTACCTCTCGTTGTACTCACTACTCGCGGGTTGTGGTCCGATGCGGCCCGGAGAAGCACTCGGTCTCGACATTCGCGCCATCCATCCCGACTTCCGAACTCTAGACATTGTCCAGAAAGCCAAGCGCGGCGAGCTGCAGGACTACATGAAAACAAAAAACGCCCACAGCAAACACGGGCGTGTGGTGGACTTGCCCGTGGCACTGGCCACCCTGCTGCGCGAGTTTGTAGGCGCGCGACGCAGTGGTTTGGTGTTTTGCAAACACGAGGGTTCCCAACTCATGCAGCGGGATATCTTGAAATACAGCCTGCACCCCATCCTGAAAAAACTCGCACTCGAACAGGGCGGGCTCAACATTTTTCGGCGCTTTCGCATTACCGCGATGGAGACAGCTGAGGTTCCGCAAGCGCTACAGCACACCTGGTCTGGACACGCCAGAACCCACGTGTCCGAGGTTTACAAAAAGCTTCTGAAGCAGCGCGAATGGAGATTAGGATGGGCAGAGAGAGCAGGCATGGGATTTTCGCTTCCAGAACGCAAAAATCCGAGAAATGCCCAACTCGCCCAACTGATCGAATTTCGCAGGGTTGGGTAAGTTGTTGAGCTTGGAGAAGATGTTGGTGGACGAGAGGGGATTCGAACCCCCGGCCTCCTCGTTGCGAACGAGGCGCTCTCCCAGCTGAGCTACTCGCCCACGAGTAGCAGCAAAAATTTTAGCAGACGCTGCACACCTTGCCAACCGCACTGCGTCGCAGGGTTTCTTGCGGATGGAATAAATCAGCGGTGCGGACACGCCGCGGGCGGCTAACTCCAAACCTGCGCTTAAGCCGCCGCCTGGGAGCTCAGGTGGTGTCGGGGCCGACTCTTACGGTTGGTCCGGTTGGTCGAGCGCTCCGCCGGCCCGCTGCGCCACAATCTTCCGCGCATTTTGATACAGCGCGCGCGCTTGCGGCACGGCTTCCACGGCTTTCTGCACTTGCGGGTCGGCTTCCAGCAGGACTTTGAACCCTTCCTGCATTCCGAACGTCGAGAGGAAGACTTCCTGTTTGATCTTACGCTGCACCCACTCGAGATTCTCGGTCAGATCCGGCTCGGTGTAACGCACGTTGTGCTTCGTCAAGTAGTCGCGGAACGTCTTCATCACGTCCTCATCCGCCTTGAAATCTTTTGTGATGACCGGCTTGTTCCCCAAATAGAAGCGCGTGAATCCGCCCACGCCGTTTTCATACGGATAGAACACGTCATAACGGAAGAGCGTTTCCTGGAAATGGTTCAGCTTGGGCGCAGGCACCACGATATCCGGCGTGATTCCTCCACCTCCGGTCACTTGCCGCCCGCTGTCCGTCAGCCGCACCTCCGTCGGATGCTCCGGAACCTTGCGCTCGTAGTGATACGAATACAGCGAAACCGATTTATAGTCGCGCTGGATGAGCCGGCCACTCGGTGTGTAGTAGCGCGCCGTGGTCAACGCCAAGCCGGTGTTTTCGCTCAGCGGCTGCACCGTCTGCACCAAACCCTTGCCAAAGGTCGTCTCCCCGACGATCAATCCGCGATCATGATCCTGCACCGCGCCGGACACAATCTCCGTCGCCGATGCCGAATTTCCATTCACCAAAATCACGAGCGGTGTCGTCATGCCTTGATTCCCGCGCAGCGCAAAGTACCGCCGCTCCGGGGACGACCGTCCGTGGTGCGACACGATCAACTGGTTCTTGTCCAGGAACATGTCGCCAACCGCCACGGCCTCGTTCAGCAACCCACCGGGATTCCCGCGCATGTCGAGAATCAGCCCGTCGAGGTTCGCGGCGTTGAGCTGTTTCAACGCGTCCGCGATTTCGTGATCCGTCGTTTCGTTAAAGCCGGACAGCTTGATGTAGCCAATCCCCGGCTTCAGCATGAACGCAATGTCCACCGAGTGCCGCGGAATCTCATCGCGCGTGACCGTAAATACCAGCGGCTGGTCGTAGCCCTCGCGGCTAACCGTAATCTTCACCACGGTCCCCTTGGGCCCCTTCAACATGTCCGCGACTTCCGTCGTGTTCAGCCCGTCCGTGGACTTGTCGTCCACTTTCATAATCACGTCGCCCGGGCGAATCCCCGCATTAAATGCCGGCGCGCCCACATACGGCTGCATCACCACCGTGCGGCTCTCGCGCGGCGCCACAATCATTCCCACGCCGTAGTATTTCCCGCGTTGATCTTCGCGCAGCAGCGCATATTGCCGCGCATCAAAGAAATTCGAGTGCGGATCCAGCACGCGCAGCATTCCCGGAATAGCGCCCTGGTAGACCGCCTTGTCAATATCCACCGGCTCGGCGTAATTGGCCTGCACCACGTCCAGGACATTCGTGAACTGCCGGATGGCGGCGTGTTCGTCTTCTGCTGAGGAGGCTGTCGCTCCCGCTCGTACGTTCGGGCCATAAATGGCCCCCAGCAGGGCAGAGACTAAGATAACGGTTACCACCAACAGCAGCCCACGGCGTTCGGATTTCATCCCTACCTCGCGATTCACAAATTCAAATTATAGCACACCCAAAACTGCGGTTTGACACCGCACGGATGCCCTTTCTATGATGCCAACAGGCCATCTCGCGGCTACTCTGCCCATGCTCAGCATGACCCACATGATCGTTTTGTTTATCGTGGTCCTCGTCGTTTTTGGACCGCATAAACTGCCTGAACTCGCCCGCGGCCTCGGCAAACTCATGGCCGAATTTCGCAAAGCCTCTATGGACTTCCGCAGCGCCTTCGAACAGGAAATGCGCGACATGGAGCGCCAGGCCCTCCAGGCCGAGCGCAAACGTGCTGCTGAAGCGGTGGCCACGGCTGCCGTTGCCAGTCAGCCTGCTACTCTGGCCTCTCCGGCGGGCACGGAAACTCCCAATGCCACTGCTTCGTTAGACGCGGACACGCGCGCTACGGAAGCTCCGGTGGTCACTCCCTCCGCCGAGTCCATCGCGCGCTCCGATTCCTCTTCTGACTCGTCGAGCTCTTCCGATTTGCCCACTTCGTCCAACGAAGCTGCCCCAGCCGCGCCCGACCAATCCAGCATTGCTGATGCATCCACCGTTGCGGATGCATCCCAAACGTCTCACGCTTCTCATGACTAACAGCAGCCAGTCTGATTCCGCCATTGTGCCGCCTGCCGAAGAGCCCGGCGGGCAGATGACCTTTTTCGAGCACCTGATCGAGCTGCGCAAGCGCATCATCAGTTCGCTCACCTCCATTGTCCTCGGCGCGGTGGCTGGCTGGTTCGTCGCTCCGCATTTCATCAAGGTCATGACCAAACCCATGACCAAGGCCATGAGCGACGCGGGCCTCGAACCCAAGCTCATCGTCACGCACCCCGCCGGCTATTTGAATCTCCTCATCACCACCAGCATCTACATCGGAATCGTGATGGCTTCGCCCTGGGTGCTCTACCAGATTTGGCTCTTCGTCGCGCCCGCGCTTTACAAACACGAACGTAGTGCCATCACCGGCTTTCTTTTTTCCACCGTTTTCTTGTTCCTCGCCGGCATCGCTTTCGGTTACTTCGTCTCCTTGCCTTACGTGCTGCGCTTCCTGGTTAGAATTACTCTCCAGGGCCCGGTCACTCCTTTTCCCGATATTGACCAGTACTTCGATCTAATTCTGCTCATCCTTCTCGGCCTCGGTCTCGTTTTCGAGCTCCCCGTCCTCATCTTTTTTCTGTCGCTCTTCGGCATCGTTACGCCGCAGTTCCTCATCCGGAATTTCCGTTACGCCCTTCTCGTCATCACCATCCTCGCCGCCGTGCTCACTCCCACGCCCGACGCCCTCACCATGCTGGCCTTTATGCTGGTGCTAATCGCCCTATATTTCGTCGGCGTCGTTGTGTCCTGGGTCGTCGTTCGCCGACGCAATCGCCGTCTCGCTGCCGCGGAGGCTCACTAATGCAGGTGCGTTCTATAAGTAGGAGGTGGGGGCTTCAGCCCCCACCTAGGCCGCTCGTAGCGAGTCGGGCTTCAGCCCCTGAAGGAAACCTATTGACGCTAACGGGAAACCGTTCAGCCACGGACGGAAGTGGTTCCGGCCTCCTTCGCCAAGCGGTCAAGACTTACCTGCTTGCATGCACCTTCGGATGCGCGCTTTTGTGTTGTCTCGCCGGCTGCAAACAAAAATCCATCTATACCGCCTCCGCCACCGTCGACGAAAAATCCGTGGCCGCTAACGCCGCCAAAGACGCCCCCTTCATGAGCGCCGTCACCACCGCTCCTCCGCCGCCTCAAGCGCAGGTTTCGCCGGCCGACCAGGCGCCTCTTCCCGATAAAACCGGCGGCTTCGACGGCACCCGCGCCTACGCCCACGTCGCCAAGCAAGTCTCCTTCGGCCCGCGTCCCTCCGGCTCACCCGCTATCGCGCAATTGCAGGACTATCTCCTCGCCGAACTCAAGTCCTACGGCTGCACCACCGACGTGGATTCCTTCACCTCTGACACGCCTTCCGGCCGCATCGCCATGAAAAACATCCTCGTCAAAATTCCCGGCACTCAGCCCGGCATCATTCTTCTCGGCACGCACTACGACACCAAGCGCCTTCCCAATTTCGTCGGCGCCGATGATGCCGGCTCCTCCACCGCCGTCATGCTCGAACTAGCGCGCCTCCTCTGCTCGCAGCACGGCCGCTACGCCGTCTGGATCGCCTTCTTCGACGGCGAAGAAGCCGTCCGCGAGCAGTGGGAAGACCCCGACAACTGCTACGGCAGCCGCGAAATGGCCGCGCGCTTCGCCCTCAGCGGCGACATTCCCAAAATCAAAGCCTTCCTTCTCGCCGACATCGTCGGCACCAAAACGCCCCACTTCAAGCGCGAATCCTATTCCACCAAATCTCTCGTCGACCTCGTTTGGTCTGTCGCCAAACGCCTCGGCTACGGCAACATCTTCCTCGACGCCTCTGCCCCCATCGAAGACGACCATCAATCCTTCCTCAAGCGCCACGTCCCCTCCGCCGACGTCATCGACCTCGACACCACCAACGACGTCCCCTACTGGCACACCCCCCAAGACACCCTGGACAAAATCTCCCCCAAAACCCTGGCCATCACCGGCCACGTTTTTCTCGAATCCGTCAAACAACTCCAATCCAGGTGATCTCGCTCCGTCGAGCTTCCAACGGGAGCAACGAGTCATGCCGAGCAAGGTTTTGTTCCAAATTATCGGGTGCTTCGTCCTCTTCTACACGTCAGCTCTTCTGTTGGCGTGCCTTTTCGTGCCGCGAGCGGCAGCGCTCCTGACTTCTCCGGGAGACCATGGCCGACTCGTAGCGTTTGTCGCGATCGGTGCCCTTCTTGGAATCGGAATGCTGCACGTCAGAAAATGGGCAGCGATAGGAGTTTCACTCTTGCTCTTATACCCCGCCTACTGGTGCGTCTACGCGGCCGTCCATCCGACTCCCGGGAATGCGGACTGGCTGGGCTTCATTTTCGCGGCACTTCTGATTAGTCCGTCGATTCTCACGGCTACATGTTGGCGCATTTTAACTTGGCGAAAGACCTATCGGCTTCATTCTTGACATGTACGGCGAATCGCCGTACACTAAAAGACAGGAGGAAGCTATGGCTCGCACCCTAACCGCTAAGCGTCGCTCTCGAAAAGCAGAGCGCCTGGAAGCCCGGGTCACCCCAGAGCAAAAGAATCTGATCGCTCGCGCCGCAGCCTTGCGCGGCTTCACGGTCACTGAATTCGTCGTAGCCAGCGCCCAGCAGGCCGCCTCGGAAGCCCTCAAGGACTTCGCGCTTCTCACCCTCCACGACTCTGCGCGCGATATCTTCGTTAACGCGCTCCTGAATCCTCCTCCGCCTAACGCGGCCGCACGCTCCGCCGCCAAGCGCTACAAGAACGCGATGGCCAAGTAGTTGTCTAGCGCAGCCCCAGAACGGGCATTCCGAATCAAACCGCTTGGCCCACAGCACGACCGCGCCGCATTTTCCTGCGGCGCCCCTTCCCTCGACCTCTATCTCCAAAAACAAGCTAGTCAGGACTTCAAAAAGCACGCCGCGGTCTCGTTCGTCCTGACGACGGATGGCACCACGATCACTGGCTACTACACACTGGCGCAATATGCGGTGCTGCTTGGCGATCTTCCGTCCGAAATTGCCAAGAAACTCCCCAAATATCCAATAGTGCCCACGACCCTCATCGGCCGCTTGGCAGTGAGCGCCGCCTTCCGCGGCCAAGGCCATGGCGAAACGCTCCTCATGGATGCCCTCTATCGCATCCCCCAACACAGCAAAGAAGTCGCCTCCGCAGCTGCGGTTGTCGACGCGATCGACTCTGCCGCCGTCGCCTTCTACAAAAAATACGGCTTCCTCGAACTCCCCAACATCCCCAACCGCCTCTTCCTCCCTATCGCCACCATCGCAGCCCTCTTCAAGTAATTCACCTTTTTCCCTGTGCCCTCTGTGCTCTTGCCTCTGTGTCCCCTGTGTTAGAAAGCACCCTCAAATCCACCGCTCAGCAACAACGCGTCCGTGTCGCCGACTATGCTAAATTCGATTGGTACGCCAACACCGTCCTAACGAATGAAACCCAAGCGCATTGCAGTCCAATCTTCCTCCGGCGAATACTCGATTCTCTGCGGCTCCGGCATTCTTCGCACCGCCGAAGCTGAAATCCGCCGCCTCGGCAAATTCTCCCGCATCCACGTCGTTTCCTCCCCCAACGTCTGGCGCGCCTTAGGGCAGGGAATTGCCCGCAACTTCAGCAAAAACGGCCACGTTCAATCGCACCTGATGAACGACGCCGAAGCCGCCAAGAATCTCACCACCGCCGAAAAACTTCACCGCTCTCTCGTCCGCGCGGGCATTGACCGCCACTCTCTCCTCATCGCCATCGGGGGAGGCGTTGTCGGTGACGTCGCCGGCTTCGTCGCCTCCACCTGCCTTCGCGGCATCCCGCTCGTACAAGTCCCCACCACGCTCATCGCCCAAGTCGACTCTGCCGTCGGCGGCAAAACCGGCGTCAATCTCCCCGAAGGCAAAAACCTCGTCGGCACCTTCTATCCCGCGCGTCTCGTCCTCGTTGACCCCGCCGCGCTCAAATCCCTCCCCGATCGCCAATACCGCGGTGGCCTCGCCGAAGTCATTAAATACGGCGTCATCGCCGACGCAAACCTTTTCGCTTACCTCGAAAAAAATCTCCCCGCCGTCCTTCGCCGCGATCCAAAAGCGCTCTCTTACATCATTCCGCGCTCGCTCAAGATCAAGGCCGAAGTCGTCAGCAAAGACGAACGCGAATCCGGCCTCCGCGAAATCCTCAATTTCGGCCACACCTTCGCCCACGCCCTCGAAACCATCACCCGCTACCGTGTCTACCAGCACGGCGAAGCCGTCGCCTGGGGCATGATGTGCGCCGCCCTCCTCGGCCACGAAATCCATCTCACACCCGCCGACGAAGTCTCCCGCATCGTCTCGCTCGTTCGCCGCATAGGCACCCTCCCGCCGTGGCCCAACGTCCCCCCCAAAAAACTAATCAACCTCATGTACTCCGACAAAAAAGCCCGCGCCGGCCAACTTCGCTTCGTCCTCGCGCCCCGCATCGGCCAAGCCCGATCCCACGACCACGTCCCCCTCGACACCCTCGAACGCGTCCTCCACTTCGCCCCGCATTTCATCACGCCATCCTCCTCCACCAAACGAGGCCGCCGCCCCCGTGCCTAACCCAAATTTTACTTTCACTCGCCACTCGCCACTCGCCACTCGCCACTTTTTTTGCCGCTGCCACCATGCCCACTAAGCTCACCACCCCCGCCGCCGGCTCCCGCCCCGACGGCGCCCTCTCCGAATCCGACGCCTCGCAAAAAGTCCGCCAGATGTTCACCCAAATTGCGCCCACCTACGACTCCCTCAACCACATCCTCTCCATCCAACTCGACCGCCTCTGGCGTGCTCGCGCCGCCAAACTCCTCCGCCCCATCCTCGCTAACCCCGACGCCCTCGTCCTCGACCTCTGTTGCGGCACCGGCGACCTCGCTCTCGCCCTGCGCGCCCGCGGCCCTGCCAAAATCATCGGCGCTGACTTCGCCCACACCATGTTGGTCCGCGCCAACCAAAAAGCCCACGCCGGGTCACGTAACCCCTCCGCCGACTCCAGCGATCACACCTCGACGCCCATGTCATTCGCCGAAGCGGACGCCCTCCGCCTCCCCTTCGCCGGCGAATCCTTCGACCTCGTCACCACCGCCTTCGGCTTCCGCAATCTCGCCAACTACGAAGCCGGCCTCCGCGAAATCCTTCGCGTCCTCAAACCCGGCGGCACCATTGCCATCCTCGAATTCACCGAACCGCCCAACACCGTGCTCGGTCGCCTCTACCGCTGGTATGTCTTCAGCGTTCTACCCCGTGTCGGCGCCCTGATTTCCGGCCACTCCTCCGCCTACACCTACCTCCCCAAATCCGTCTCCCGCTTCTTCCGCCCTCCCCAACTCAGCGCCCTCCTCACCCAAGTCGGCTACGCCTCCCCCCAATTCCGCACCTTCACCCTCGGCACGGTAGCCCTCCACACCGCCACCCGTCCGCTCTGATCGCAGCTGTAGCCGCCCTCTTCAGAGGGCGGGCCTTTCCGCGCCATCCAGCGCGATCCTTCGCCGCCGCCTCCACGGGATTCGCCTCCATTGCCATGACCCCGCCCAAAAAATTGCACCGCTATCCCCATCCCGCGCTATACTCGGCGCACTCGACACTCTTGTCGACATCGGCGTTCTCGCCGAGAAGGAGGTGATCCAGTGAGGTACGGTTTACGGTGATGTACTAGAGGGGTGCCCGTGACTTTTCCGGGCGCCTCTCTCCTTTAGTCCCGCCTATCCGAATTTCCCGTTGATTGCGTCTCTGTACCGTCGCCCCCGGTCGCACCCCGCCATCCTGTAGCCGCCCTCTTCAGAGGGCGGGAATTGCCCTCCCCCGGTCCTGCCAACTTTGTAGTGGCGCAACACGTTGCGCCCCAGCTCGGCACAAACGGACGCCCACCCGAATATGCTCTCTCTTCTCTGTGCGCCCTCCGCGCTGGCTGGCCGCTTGGCGCTCTGCGCCCGGATCTCTTCTCTCCTCACCAGGTCAGGTCCAACAGGGATACGCCTTGCGGTGGCTCGCTGAACGTAAGCTCAACGGTCTCGCCACGCACGGAAACCCAGCGCGGGGATTCCAGCAACTGAAGCTGTCCCGCAGCCGTAAGACGCTCCAATTGTGCCGCAGAAGGATTTTGCGGCGAGCCCATGGCCTGCCAGGCCGTATAGGCATTGCTGTGATCCTGATCCACGCGCCAGTGCTCGAGCAGCAGTTGCGATACGCCTTGCGGCAGACCTTCGATTTTCATGCGAATCGCCGCTGGAACCGGCTGATTGGAATCGTCGTGATAGCTCCACACCAGCACACTCACCTTGTGGTTGTCGCGAACGGCGATGGCGTTCACGTCTGGTTTCGTTTTGACGCTCGACTCGAGGATATCTCCCACATCCAGCGCGCCGCTGCTTTCGGCGGCCACACGTTCCCCTCTCATAAGCCCGAACATCCGAAACGCACTCAGCAGCGGCAGGTCGATATCATTTGTCGTGAAAGCGCGATGCCCCGCAAATAGCGGTTGGCCCGGAAAGGTGAACGCCCAGCTAACCGCGCCTTCCAATTGGATGTGATGCCGCTCCGCCAGCGCCAGCGTGTCATTCAAAAGGTCCGCAGCATAACTGGCATATTGGGAAGTCAAACGATAGCCGTTTTCAGGATGTGCCGCTGTGTCGCACGCCGCGCAACTTTCTGGGTCCGATTCCGTGAGGAGCACTGGCAATTGGCGCAGTGTAGGAAGCTTCTCGATAATGGCGAACCCCTCGTCGATGTCCCTCAGATGCGTTGCAAGATTCAGCTCCACATGCCCATTCCCGAAGCCTGCTTTTCCCTTCGCGTGAAATGAGATGAAGTCAAGCGGGACGTCCTTCTTTCCCGTCGCGTAGTTCACGCCATTCGCACAGTGCTCCAGAAAGTCACGCAGGAAGTCGCCCGCTCGTTGGTTCGCCGGACCGGTACTGGCTGGTCCACCCACACGCGCACCCGGCAGAGCCCGCCGTACCGCCGCAACGGTAAAATCGTAGAATTTGAAATACTCTTCGGCCGTTCCCTTCCAATAAAAAATATCCGGCTCGTTCCATACCTCCCACTCCCACTTTGCAACTTCCGCGGCTCCGTAGCGGTCCACCATGTGGCGCACCCAGTGATAGACAAGGTCTGACCACTCCTGGTAGTCCTTTGGCGGATACGCCCAGCCGGTGGCGAAATCCTTCGGCCAATGATGCTGGTAGGGTTCCGGATGCGTGGAGAGCGCTTCCGGCATGAATCCGATCTCCACGAGAGGAATTACGCCCGTGGCTTGGTAGGTGTCAAAAATCTTGTCCACGATCGTCCAGCTATAGATCGGCCTGCCGGATGCGTCGCGCGTGAACGCATTCGTGGAGCCCCACTTCAATGCGGGAGTGCCATCGCCCGAAGTTAGCAGGTTATGCGTGCGGTCGTGCACCGGATAAGGGCTGAGTTGAGAAAGTCGTGCCAAAAGATGGCGCCCCTCCTCGCTGTACGTGTAGTTCGGCTCATCGTGTCCAACCCACGCCCAGACCGGTTCCCAGCGCCCCATCGGCTTGGCTACGTTCACCTTGATCGCCACTTCCTGCTGTGCTGGCAACGCCAAGGCTGTCAGCAGCACCAGCGGAAGGGCGCAAAGCTTCTTCCTTGCCAGTTTGCGTGCGATTAGAGTGTTCATTTGAAATCAGGAAAGGCGTTCTCAATTCGCATCGATCAAAACGAACACAAAATTAGTCCACAACAA
>Ga0335077_10008160_pt1 | contig 12986 bp, 13 predicted proteins | sample Lox_Sample_31_FD_207151 | JGI IMG/M metagenome (GOLD analysis project Ga0335077, IMG submission 207151) | Soil microbial communities from Loxahatchee National Wildlife Refuge, Florida, United States - Lox_Sample_3.1 | ecosystem: Environmental > Terrestrial > Soil > Wetlands | place: USA... | reverse complement strand
AGTTGCACCATGCCGAGGGAAAGGACCATATCGACTGGTACGTGCCGATAGTCGCGGACGCCGAAGCGGGTTTTGGAGGGGTACTTAACGCTTTCGAACTGATGAAATCCATGATCGAGGCAGGCGCTGCAGGCGTGCACTTTGAGGACCAGCTCGCCTCCGTCAAGAAATGCGGTCACATGGGCGGTAAAGTGTTAATTCCTACTCAAGAGGCGGTGCAAAAACTAGTTGCCGCGCGATTGGCCTCCGATATCCTCGGAGTACCTACTCTGCTGTTCGGGCGCACCGATGCCGAAGGAGCGAATTTGCTTACATCTGACGTTGACGAAAATGACAAACCCTTCCTCACCGGGGAACGTACCTCCGAAGGCTTTTACCGCGTGAAAAACGGGCTGGAACAGGCGGTATCACGGGGTGTCGCGTATGCGCCCTATGCCGACTTGCTATGGTGTGAAACCGGCGTTCCGGATTTGGAGTTTGCAAAGAAATTCGCAGATGCCATACACAAACAGTTTCCGAACAAACTGCTGGCTTATAACTGCTCACCATCGTTTAACTGGAAAAAGCATCTGGACGACGCAGTGATCGCCCGTTTTCAGCGCGAACTCGGCGCCATGGGATACAAGTTCCAGTTCATCACCCTTGCGGGGTTTCATGCTCTGAACTACAGCATGTTCGAACTGGCGCACGGCTATATGCAGCGCGGCATGGCGGCGTTTGTTGAGTTCCAGCAGAAGGAGTTCGCGGCCGCCGAAAAGGGCTTTACAGCTGTAAAGCATCAGCGTGAGGTCGGCACCGGTTATTTCGATCAGGTTACGCAGGTAATCCATAGCGGCGAATCATCGGTTACCGCTCTTACCGGGTCAACCGAAGAAGCGCATTTCGGAGGCTAGCTTTAAAGCAAGCAGTAGCATCCGCCCGTGAGTCCGACGAAGGGCTTCGCGATTTTCGTGCCATACACGGCGCATTTGGAGTTTGTAAAATTAAAACGTAAAGGAGAATATCAATGGGCCATACTCATGCCCAGGGCGAAGGCATAGCCGTTCTAGGCGAAGTCACTCCTGAATTTGCACAAATCCTTACGCCTCAAGCATTAAATTTTTTGGTTAAGCTGGTGCGCAAGTTTGAAGGCCGGCGCCGTGAATTGATGCAGGCGCGCCAGGCACGCCAAGCGGAATTCGACGCAGGCAGACGCCCCGATTTTTTGCCGCAGACCCGCCAGATTCGAGAAGAACGCTGGAGCGTCGCACCAGCGCCGCATGATCTGCTTGACCGCCGCGTAGAAATCACCGGACCGGTCGAGCGCAAAATGATCATCAATGCTCTGAATTCCGGCGCCAATGTTTTCATGGCTGACTTCGAGGACGCTTGCAGCCCCACTTGGGAAAACATGATTCAGGGACAAATCAACCTGCGAGATGCGGTACGCGGCACCATCAGTTACGCCTCAACTGGCGGAAAGCGCTATACGCTCGACAAACGGACCGCGACGCTTATGGTAAGGCCGCGCGGATGGCATCTTCCTGAAAAGCATGTGCAGGTCGATGGTGAACCGGTTTCCGGCGCAATTTTTGATTTCGCGCTTTACTTTTTTCACAACATTAAAGAGCTGCTTAATAGGAACACCGGCGCATACTTTTATTTGCCGAAAATCGAAAGTCACTTGGAAGCACGGTTGTGGAACGACATTTTTAACCTGACGCAGGACGAGTTTGAGATTCCTCGCGGCACCATCCGAGCCACGGTATTGATTGAAACCGTTCTTGCCGCCTTCGAGATGGAGGAAATTCTCTACGAACTGCGGGAGCACTCAGCCGGGCTCAACGCCGGGCGGTGGGATTATATTTTCAGCTGCATCAAAAAATTCCGCAATGATCCGGATTTCATTCTTGCGGACCGAAGTCATGTCACCATGACCAGCCCGTTCATGCGCGCATATGCGTTGCTGCTGATCAAGACGTGCCATAGGCGTGGAGCTCACGCCATGGGCGGCATGGCAGCACAAATTCCAATCAAGGGCGATGCCGCGGCCAACCAAGCCGCGCTGGCAAAAGTACGTACGGACAAGGACCGCGAAGCCACAGATGGGTACGACGGCACCTGGGTTGCGCATCCCAAGCTGGTTACGGTTGCGAAAGCATCGTTTGATGCGGTGATGCCGAAGCCCAATCAGATTGACAAGCAACGCGATGATATTCGCGTCAAGGCTGCAGATCTTCTTGCTTTTGGACCGGAGAAACCGATCACGGAGCTCGGCTTGCGCATGAACATCAGTGTAGGCCTGCAGTATTTAGGTTCCTGGCTCGCTGGGGTCGGGTGCGTGCCGATCTACAATCTCATGGAAGACGCCGCCACTGCTGAAATCGCACGCTCACAGATCTGGCAGTGGATCAGGAGTCCGAAAGGCGTGCTCGAAGATGGTCGCAAGGTCACGAAGGAACTGTTCCGGGAGCTTTTACCGCAGGAACTCGCGAAAATCCGCGACGAACTCGGGGATAAGCAATTTCGCGAGGTTGGGCGCTATGAAGAAGCCGCCAGGATTTTCGATGAAATTACTACTAATAACGAATTTGTGGAGTTTTTCACCCTGCCGGGATACGCGCGTCTCAAATAAGCGACATGAAGAAAAAACGGCACTGTCAACGCAATGCAGGATTGTACGTTATTATCCAGCGGCACATTTGTGCCTGTAAATAATCTATACAACTGGAAGGAAATACCATGAGTAAATTGCTGTCTAGTTTGGTTGCCGCTATTTTCGCTGCGGTAACCCTTTCCGCCTTTGCCGCAGAGCCTGCCGCTCCGGGTGCAACTGAAAAGACCGAAGCTGCACAACCCGGCAAAATGGAAAAGAAAACTGAAAAGAAAGCTGAAAAGAAAAAAGAAGGTAAAAAAACCGCCAAGAAGAAAAAGTCTAAGCCAGAAGAAAATAAATCCTGAGCCTAGTCTGTCAGTACCAAAAGGCAGGACAAACGTCCTGCCTTTTTTATTTGCAATTTCCGGTCATCTTTTGAGTTGCTTGCAGAAAAGCTAAAATTGGTCTTCGATCATGGAAAACGGCATGATTTGGAAACCGAATGTCACAGTGGCTGCTGTTGCTGAACGCGACGGCCAATTTTTGCTGGTCGAGGAGCATACGGATGAGGGCACGGTATTAAACCAGCCTGCCGGTCATCTCGAAGCGGATGAAACTTTGCTTGAGGCCGTAATGCGCGAAACCCTGGAAGAAACCGCTTATCATTTTCAACCCGAGTTCCTGCTCGGCATTTACCGCTGGCAAAAGCCGTGCAGTAATGTCGCCTACCTGCGATTTGCTTTTACCGGGCACACCTCAGGCTTCGACGCGCAACGCAAGCTGGATCAAGGCATAATTCGCGCCGCCTGGATGACCGAAGCAGACATCCGTAAACAAGCGCATCGCCATCGCAGTCCGCTGGTGTTGCGCTGCGTGCAGGATTACCTTGCAGGTACGCGGTACCCGCTGGATATCCTCGTCCATTACCATTAATCCTATGCGCCGAAACTTTTCCTACGAGCCTCCTTTTGTTGCCTGTCGCTGCACGCCGAAGAGATGAAGCTCTGTTGCAAGGACGAGTACGCAGTGCAAGCAATCGTAACTTTCAGCGGGCAGTAACTTGTAGACGTGACCGCGATCTTCGAACAGATAAATGACGCCGCGTTTGAAGGCGAAGCCAAATCTCGCGCTGAACACGCGCGCCCTACGTCGGAGAGGAAAGCTCGGATTTTCGCGACGACGGCGGTGCCGATCGCGAGAGTCGCATGGGGTCACTGGACCAATCGCTCAACGCCAAAGGCTGCCGGAATGTGCTGAAACGTCGCGGTTTGCCGAAAATCCATCGCGCAATGTCCCGGGTAGTGCGCGGCGCGACCAAGCCACGCTGGGCCGCGTGCATTTCTGAATTCCGCACTCGTCAGGAATTCGCGGTTGACTTGTTCTATTTTGGTCATATCCATCCCGCCGTCATGTTTCCGCTCGACGACCGGTTGAAGAGTGCCAACCACTATGTCTAAACAGCGCGTTATCGTCGGCATGTCTGGCGGAGTGGACTCGTCAGTGGCGGCCTTGCTGCTGCAGCAGCAAGGCTTCGACGTGCGCGGGCTTTTTATGAAAAACTGGGAAGACGACGATACGGAGGAATACTGTTCATCCAGACAGGATTTAATTGACGCGGTTGCGGTCGCGGACCGCATCGGCATCGATATCGAGACTGTCAATTTCTCCGCTGAGTACAAGGAGCGCGTATTTAGCGATTTTCTGAACGAATACCGCGCTGGTCGCACGCCGAACCCGGATGTGCTGTGCAACGCTGAAATTAAATTCAAGGCATTCCTCGACCATGCCTTGGGCCTGGGCGCAGACTATATCGCCACCGGGCATTATGCCCAGATTCGCGAAGCCGACGGCATGTTCCAGCTGCTAAAAGCCGAAGACGGCACCAAGGACCAAAGTTATTTTCTGTACCGCCTGAATCAGGCCCAGCTCTCGAGAACACTTTATCCGCTCGGCAATTTGTACAAGCGCGAAGTCCGCGAAATCGCAAGACAACGGGGATTGCCCGTTCACGACAAAAAAGACAGCACCGGTATCTGCTTTATCGGCGAGCGTCCGTTCCGCGAATTCTTGAGTCGCTATCTGCCGAGAAATCCCGGCGCTATGGAAACTCCGGACGGCGACATAGTAGGCGAGCATATAGGTCTTATGTATTACACCATAGGCCAGCGCCAAGGATTGGGCATAGGCGGCAAAGGCGAGGCGTGGTATGTCGCCGCCAAAGACATGGCGCGCAATGTACTCGTGGTAGTGCAAGGTCACGATCACCCCGCATTATTCCGCCAGAAACTTACTGGTGTCCGTCTGAGCTGGGTGAGTGGGCGCCTGCCGCATTGTAACTGGGTGTATTGCGCGAAAACCCGCTATCGGCAAGCCGACGCCGCATGCTGCATATCGCAGGTCAATGAATATACCTGCCACGTCGAGTTCGCCGAACCACAATGGGCAGTCACGCCCGGACAGTCGGTGGTGATCTATGAAAGCAACGTTTGCCTCGGCGGCGGAATTATCAGTGCCTGAGCCCTTATGCGGCCGGCGGTACCGTATCTTTGAACGACGCCCTCTGCATGACTTTGGCGTAAAGCTTGTCGAGATTTGGCCAAGATGCTCGCCAATCTATTTCAGGCAAACGCAAATTGAGGAACCCTAACGCACAGCCTACCGCAATGTCGGATAAGTTATAGATCTCCCCCGAACACCAGTTCTTTTCACCGAGGTCGATTGACGCCGCCTTCAATCCGCCCGCGATTTTGCCGCGCTGACGCGTAATCCAATCCTTGCTTTGCAGCTTCGCGGGACGTCTTGTTTCGATAACAATTGCCGCGGCTGCTTCCGCTATGCCATCTGCCAATGCTTCCCAGCGCTTGACCAAGGTGCGTTCGCGGCTTGCTTCGGGAATCAGGCGTCCCAAGGGAGTAAGGGTATCCAGGTATTCGACGATTACTCTCGAGTCAAACAGGCTGGTGCCATCGTCCAGAAGCAGTACCGGGACCTTGCCGAGCGGATTATATTCCGGCACCTTCGTGTCCTCACTCCAGGGAATGTCAACCTGCATCTCGTAATCAATGCGTTTTTCGGCAAGCACCACGCGCGCTTTGCGCACAAAAGGACTCGTCAGCGACCCGATCAATTTCATGGGATTTCCGGCAAAAATAATCGTGTGTTTATTATAACATTTCCGCCCCACGGGATACGCCGTCGCGGCCTCGGTGAAAATCGAATTACTGAAGCGTTTACCGTGGTTTCCTGATTACGTCGGAGACGAGCAGGCGAAGTTGCGGAATTACCTTCTTCTCAAACCACGGGTTGTTTTTGAGCCAGCCGCGATTGCGCGGACTGGGATGCGGAAGTGGCAGAAATTCTGGTAAATATTCCCGGTAACCGCGCACCGTCTCAGTGACCGTGGGTTTCGCCCTCGTACCGAGGTAATAGGCCTGTGCGTAATTTCCAACCAATAAAGTAAGGCTTATGTTCGGCAACGACGAGCGCAGTCTAGGATGCCAAAGCGGCGCGCATTCGGGGCGCGGCGGCAAATCGCCGTTCTCCCCGGTGCCTGGATAACAAAAGCCCGCGGGGATGATGGCGATGTGGCGCGCGTCGTAGAATTCATCGCGCCCAAGCTCAAGCCATTCGCGCAAGCGGTCGCCCGATGGATCATTCCATGGAATTCCGGTTTCATGGACTCTGCGCCCCGGCGCCTGTCCCACGATCATCAGGGTGGCGGTCGCTGCGGCGCGCAGAATCGGTTTCGGCGGATTGGGCAGATGTGCTTTGCACACCTTGCAGGCGCGGACTTCCCGCAGCAGTCGCGTAAATTTCGTTGCAGTCGGTTCAGGCGTCCGCATACGTTACCTGTGATAAAATGCGCTCGTTAGCTAAAGGCATAAAATGAAACCTTTGACCGCGCTCTCCCCGCTTGACGGGCGCTACCATAATAAAGTCGAAGCCTTACGCAAGTATTTCAGCGAGTATGCACTTATCCGCTACCGCATCCAGGTCGAAATCGAATGGCTGAAAGCGTTGAGCCGCGAGCCGACGATTGCCGAAGTCCCGCAGTTTTCCGATGACACACTGACGCAGCTCGATTCGCTGGCAGCCGACTTTTCCGAAGCCGACGCCGAGGCTGTAAAAACGGTTGAGTCGCGTATCAACCATGATATCAAAGCCGTCGAGTATTGGCTGCGGGAGCGTTTCTCGGGCAACCCGGAAATCGCCAAGATTTCCGAATTTATCCATTTTGCCTGCACTTCGGAAGACATCAACAATATTTCCTACGCTCTGATGCTGAAAAACGCCCGCCAAAAGGTGATGCTGCCCGCTGTAAAAGAAATCATCGATATGCTCACCGAGTTTGCGCACCGGCTCGCGGCCACGCCCATGCTCGCTCATACGCACGGTCAGCCCGCATCCTCCACGACCCTAGGTAAGGAGTTCGCCAATGTCGCATACCGCCTGCGCCGGGCTGCTCAGCGCATCGCCGCCGTCGCAATTCTTGGAAAAATAAACGGCGCGGTAGGTAACTACAACGCGCACCTGGCGGCTTACCCCGATTTCGACTGGGAAAAATTTGCGCAAGCTTTCATCAAGCATTTCGGGCTCGAATTCAATCCCTATACCATCCAAATCGAGCCGCACGATTACATGGCCGAACTATTCGACGCATTCGCCGCAGCCAACAACATTCTTTTGGACCTCGACCGCGATATGTGGGGCTACATCGCATTGGGGTATTTCAGGCAAAGAGCGGATGAAAAGGAGGTGGGATCCTCGACCATGCCGCACAAGGTGAATCCAATCGATTTCGAAAACTCGGAGGGCAATCTCGGACTCGCCAATGCGCTCCTCCGGCATTTGAGTGACAAGCTTCCGGTATCGCGCTGGCAGCGCGACCTCACCGACTCTACGGTACTGCGCAACATTGGGGTGGCGTTGGGCTACACCTTGCTCGGCTGCGATTCCTGCCTCAAGGGCTTGCGCAAACTGGAAGCCAATCCGCAACGCCTTATGCAGGATTTGGAGCGAAATTGGGAGGTGCTTGCGGAGCCTATCCAGACGGTGATGCGTCGCTATGGTGTGGCCAATTCTTACGAACAACTTAAACAGCTAACGCGCGGAAAGAACGGGATCACGCGCGAAACATTGCACAGGTTCATTAGCAGCCTTGCGATTCCGGCAAACGAAAAAACCCGGTTACTGCAAATGACGCCTTGGGACTATGTCGGTAAAGCCGCCGAACTCGCAAAGAGAATTTAGCAAGGCTCAGCGCGCCCGGGCCAGGCCGCGAAAATATTCGATAATGCCCGGCAGAATAGAAACAAAAATGATCAGCATAATAAACGCCGTTAGATTCTGCCTCACCACCGGAACATTACCAAAGTAGTACCCCCCAAATACGAAAAAGCTGATCCAGAATACACTGCCGCCCAAGCTGTACAACAGAAAGCGGGTATAGCGCATGCGACCGATCCCGGCAACAAACGGCGCAAAAGTGCGAACGATGGGAATGAAGCGCGCTATCAGGATGGTCTTGCCGCCGTGCCTTTCATAAAAGACCCGGGTTTTATCAAGATACGCACGGTTGAAAAAATGCGATTGGTCTTTGCGGAACACCCTGGGGCCGAGAAAGCGACCAATCCAGTAATTCGTATTGTCTCCTAAAAACGCTGCCGCCATAAGCAGCGCCGCCACTCCGTGGACATTGAGCGCATTCGTCGCTGTCAATGTCCCGGTTACGAAAAGCAATGAGTCCCCCGGAAGAAATGGAGTCACTACCAAGCCGGTTTCACAGAATATAATCAGGAACAGAATCGGATAAAACCAGTCTCCATAGTTTTGCAATAGCGTCAGCAGATGCTGATCAAGATGGGCCAACAGGTCGAAAAGGCTTGCGATGACTTCCACGTCGGGCGCGCCGTTACAGGGTTCCCACCGCAGCCTTCTTTTCCGGCTTGATGAAATCCTCACGCGTCGCGCCGAGCCACATCACAATCGGACTCGCAACCAACACCGAGGAATAAATGCCGAACAGAATCCCAATGGTAAGCGCCAGCGCAAAATAATGCAGCGCTTCACCGCCGAAAAACAACATTGAGGTCACCATCAATTGGGTGCAACCATGGGTGATGATGGTGCGCGACATGGTACGGGTAATTGCATTATTGATAATTTCCCGCGTGCTGGCCCGGCGCATCTTGCGGAAGTTTTCGCGTATCCGGTCGAACACGACCACCGATTCATTCACTGAATAACCGAGAATTGCCAGCACGGCTGCCAGCACCGAAAGCGAAAACTCCCATTGAAAGAATGAGAAGAAGCCCAAGATGATGACCACATCATGCAGGTTGGCAATGATCGCCGCAAGGCCAAACTTCCACTCGAAGCGCAGCCACAGGTACAACACGATGCCGATCGAAACCAAAAGCAGCGCCAATGAGCCGTTGTCCACCAACTCCTTGCCTACCTCAGGCCCCACATATTCGACGCGCCGCATCTGCACAGTTTTGTCGTCCTGGCGCAGTGCGTCCAGCACCTTCTCGCTCAATTTGGCGCTGGTTAATCCGGCCTTGGCGGGCAGCCTGATCAATACATCCTGCGCCGTGCCGAAATTCTGCACGCTGGCGTCGCTAAAACCGTGCTTAGCAAGAGTATCGCGGATTTGGTGGGTCTCTGCCGCTTGCATGTAATGCATCTCCATCACCGTACCGCCCGTAAAGTCTACTCCGAAGTTCAAGCCCTTGGTGGAAAGAAAAACCACCGCCAGGATGAACGTGATGATGGAAATCACGTTGAACACCAGCGCGTGGCGCATGAACGGAATGTCGTGTTTAATCCTGAAAAATTCCACGGTTTTATCCTATTTCAGGTTTTGGCTTTAGCCAATGGATGCCATACTTGGCCAATGGAAAGTTTTTCAAGCTTGCGGCGCCGGCCGTAAATCAGGTTAACCATGCTGCGCGAGACCACCACCGCACTGAACATCGACGTCAGTATCCCGAGGCACAGCACCACGGCAAAGCCGCGCACGGGTCCCGAACCAAACATAAACAAAGCAATGCCCGCGATCAGCGTGGTGATGTTGGAGTCGAGTATGGTGCCGAATGCCCGGTCATAACCAGCAGCAATAGCCGCGTGCGGCGTGGTTCCATTGCGCAGCTCTTCGCGGATGCGTTCGTTGATCAGCACGTTGGCATCAATCGCCATGCCCACGGTGAGCGCGATACCGGCCATGCCTGGAAGGGTAAGTGTCGCTTGCAGCATGGAAAGCAGTCCTACAAGAAACAAAACGTTAATCGCCAGCGCTACCACCGATATCAAACCGAACAACTGATAATAGACAATCATGAATATGGCGATCGCGGAAAAACCGATCCATGTTGAATGAAAGCCGCGCCTGATATTATCCGCACCGAGACTCGGCCCGACGGTGCGTTCCTCGATGATCTCCATAGGCGCGGCCAAGGCGCCGGCGCGCAACAGCAAGGCGATATCGCGCGCTTCTTCCACGCTCATGCGTCCACCGCTGATTTGTACCCTGCCTCCTCCGATTTCCGTACGGATCACAGGTGCGGTCACTACTTCCCCTTTGCCTCTGTCAATGAGGATGATCGCCATGCGTTTGCCGACGTTATCGCGAGTAATCTGCTGGAAAATACGTGCGCCGGTCCCGTCAAGCGTGATATGCACCGCGGGTTCTCCGGTCTGCCCGTCGTAGCCCGGCCGGGCGTCGCTGATGCGCTCGCCCGTCAGGACTACATTCTTCTTTACCAACAGCGGAACCCCGGCCCTGTCCTTAAATAACTCGTCGCCCAACGGTATTTGTCCCTGTTCCGCGGCTTGCAGCGAACCCGGATCTGAATGTTCCTCATCCACCATATGCACTTCCAGAGCTGCAGTGCGCCCGAGAATGTCCTTTGCTTTTGCGGTATCCTGCACTCCGGGTAGTTGCACCACCACGCGGTCTGTGCCTTGCTGCTGAATTACCGGCTCGGCCACTCCGAGTTCATTTACGCGGTTGCGCAGCGTGGTGATATTCTGCAACAGCGAGTATTCCTTGATTCGCGTCGTCGCCTGAGGCGTGAGTGTGGCGAGAAGCTTCGGTTCTCCGTCGTTGACTTCCTTTAGCGCCAGCTCGGGATAGTTTTTGCCAAGCTCGTCCATGCCCTGGGTGCGGGCTTCGTCGTTCCTGAATTTGATGGTAAGAACCTGCCCTTCCCGATTAACGCCGGTATAGGCAATTCTCTTGTCGCGCAGGCCGGTACGGATGTCATTCCCATAGCGTTCTACCGTGTTATCCAGCGCGGTCTTCATGTCGACCTCAAGCAGGAAATACACGCCGCCGCGTAGATCCAAACCCAGGTACATGGGGAGTGCGCCGATGTCGGACAGCCAACGCGGAGAGCTCGACAGAAGGTTGAGCGCAACGACGTAATCGTCGCCCAACTTCGATTGCAGCAGGTCCTTCGCTTTGAGCTGCGTATCAGTGTCAGAAAAGCGCACTTTAACGGTGTTGACGTCGAGGAAGGCGCCTTGCGAAGGGACATTGGCTTTGGCAAGCAGGCTTTCGACCCGCTGCAACAATGCGCTGTCCACTTTCAGCTCGGAACGGGCCGGCAAAATTTGCACCGCGGGAACGTCGCCGAACAAATTAGGCAGCGCGTAAATAAACCCCAGCAGCAACGCGACGCCGACAAGAATGTATTTCCAGAGGGGGTAGCGATTCATGTCACATCAGTGAACGGTCAAACGCTGGCGGCATGGTGCGGTTTATTCAAGCCCGATCTCCGCGCCAGCTACTTTTCATTTTTTATGGTGCCCTTCGGGAGCAAGGTTTGAATCGCCGTTTTCTGCACCTGAATTTCCACGTTGTCGCATATTTCCAGCGTTACATAGTTGCCGCCGACTTTGGTGATCCTGCCCAGCACTCCGCCGCCGGTTACGACTTCGTCGCCCTTTTGCAGCGCCTCTGTCATTGTCTTGTGCTCCTTGGCACGCTTCATTTGAGGACGTATCATTAAAAAATACAAGAGTACAAACAATAACAGCAGGGGCATCAATCCGACCCAGTCCATCCCTTGTTGCCCTGGTCCGGTAGTCTGTGCAAAAACGTCTTTCATCAGCACGTTCGCGCTCCGGTTTCAAATAAAGCCGTTATTTTAGCACGCTGATGCGCATCTGCTGGAACTCCTCCACAAACTCGACAAAGCGGCCGGCCGAGATTGCGCGTCGCAACCCGCGCATTAATTCCAGGTAATAATACAGGTTGTGGACGGTATTTAAGCGTGCACCGAGAATTTCATTTGCCCGCTGCAAGTAATGCAGATAGGCACGGGTAAAGTTCTTGCAGGTATAACAGGCGCATTGCTCGTCAAAAGGTCGCATATCGTCGCGATATTGGGCATTCTTCAGCTTTATCGTTCCGTTCCGGGTAAAAATCCAGCCGTTCCGGGCATTGCGTGTGGGTAAAACGCAGTCAAACATATCAATCCCCTGCGCTACCGCGCCTACGATATCTTCCGGCGTACCCACTCCCATCAGATAACGCGGCGTCTCAATAGGCAGTTGCGGAGCGATGTGCCTGAGAATGCGCTGCATGTCGCGCTTCGGCTCGCCCACCGACAATCCTCCAATGGCGTAGCCGTCAAATCCGATATCAACCAAAGCGCGCAGCGATTGCTCGCGCAAACGTTCATACATGCCGCCTTGCACAATGCCAAATAATGCAGTGCTGCCGCTTTCATAGGCGCGCTTCGAGCGTTCCGCCCAGCGCAGCGAAAGCTGCATTGATGTCCGCGCCTGCTCTTCATCCGCCGGGTAAGGCGTGCATTCATCAAACACCATTGCAATATCCGCATTCAGCACGCGCTGGATTCGCATCGATTCTTCCGGCGACAGAAAGCAGCGGTCGCCATTGATCGGCGACCGGAATTGCACCCCCTGCTCTCTGACTCTGCGCAGCTTGCCCAGGCTGAAAACCTGATATCCACCGGAATCAGTGAGCAGCGGCCCGTCCCACGCCATGAAGCGGTGCAGGCCGCCATGCTTTTCGATGACCTCCAATCCCGGTCGCAGCCACAAATGAAAGGTGTTGCCAAGCACGATCTCGGCGCCGATTTGCTTGAGCTCAACCGGGCTCACGGCTTTTACTGTACCGTAAGTGCCAACCGGAATAAATGCCGGGGTCGCGACGGCGCCGTGTTCAAGGTTCAGGGTTCCACAACGCGCTTTACCCGAGGTATGACGAACCACGAAGTCCATTCACGCTTCTTTCACGATTGGCGCTCGATTAACATCGCATCGCCGTAACTGAAAAACCGGTAGCGGTTTTCCACGGCGTGTCGGTAAGCGCGGCGTATGTTTTCTACTCCGCCAAAGGCCGACACGAGCATAAGTAACGTGGAGCGCGGCAGATGAAAAT
>Ga0335077_10008158_pt1 | contig 12988 bp, 12 predicted proteins | sample Lox_Sample_31_FD_207151 | JGI IMG/M metagenome (GOLD analysis project Ga0335077, IMG submission 207151) | Soil microbial communities from Loxahatchee National Wildlife Refuge, Florida, United States - Lox_Sample_3.1 | ecosystem: Environmental > Terrestrial > Soil > Wetlands | place: USA... | reverse complement strand
GCGGCCGCTGCACGGCTACGAGCTCCTCGAGCGGCTCCCGGAGCTCGGCGTCGAGGGCCGCATCGACATCGGCAACCTCTACCGGCTCCTGCGCGGGCTGGAGGACGAGGGTCTCGTCCGCTCCGAGTGGAGCGCCGACCTGCCCGGCCCCGCCAAGCGCACCTACGAGCTGACCGCCGAGGGCCGCCGTGTTCTCGACTCCTGGGTCGAGGGCCTCCGCCGCGCCCAGGGGACGATCTCGAGCTTCTTGGACCGCTACGAGGCGTCGCTCGCGACGCCGACATCAGGACGCGCGGGCTCTGCCCGTGCGTCCGTCGGAACTGACCGGTCGACCCGCCGTGATGACAAGAAAGGGCAAAACGAAAGGAGGTGAACCCTATGCATGGACATCGACATTTCCGCGGACGCCCAGGCTTCCGCGGCCACCGGCGCTTCCCCAGCCGCGAAGACTGGCTTCGGAAGCTGGAGGAGTACCAGCGCGATCTCGAGCAGGAGATCGCCGACGTCGCCGACGTGATCAAGCACCTGCGGGGCAACGAGCCGGCAGAGACCGGCACCGTCTGAGGCTTGCGGCCCCGCTCCGGCGGGGCCCAGAGCCCTCCGGATCGAGTGGCGAGGGCGGGTTGCTATCCTCTTGAGACCACATTTCACCGGCTTGGCGAAATGGGCGCGAGGCGCCCATTTTTTGTGAGGAGCACGATTGGCAAACGTCTACGAGAGGGAGAGAACGCTGGAGCGAGAGATCAGCGGCAAGGTCGAGGAAGCCCTGCCGGGCGTCGAGGTGCTCGCGGTCGAGCTGAACGGGCCTGAGCGGTTCACCGTCTTCGTCGACCGGCCGGAAGGCGTCGACCTCGCGCTCTGCGAGCGCGTCACCCGCGTCCTCCAGGACTACCTGCGCACCTATGCCGTGGACGTCTCCTCGCCCGGCCCCGAGCGCCCGCTGCGCAAGCCGGAGCACTTCCGGCGCGCGGTCGGCAGCCGCGTCAAGCTGAAGACCGCGGAGCGCGCGAAGCTTCGCGGGGAGGTCGTCCGCGCGACTGACGACACAGTGACCCTTGCCGCCGACGGCGGGGAGGTGGACATCCCGTACGGTCAGATCGTGCGGGGCAACCTGATCGAGGAGTCGAGATGAGCCGAGAGATCATCGAGCTCGTTCACGAGCTGGAGCGGGACCGCGGAATCGAGGGCGACACGCTGATCGCCGCGCTCGAGGACGCGCTGCTCGCCGCCTACAAGAAGACGCCGGGCGCCTCGCGCCATGCCGTCGTCGAGCTCGACCGTCAGGAGGGCGACTTCCGCGTCTTCTCGATCGAGCTTCCTTCCGACATCGAGGAGCGCCTGCTCGAGGAGGCGCGCGAGCGTGTGCTCACCGAGCTGGAGGCCGCAGAGGCCGAGAACGGCGAGCGCTCGCACGTGCTCGTCACCGACGAGGACCTCGACATCGACTGGTCAGAGGTGCCCGAAGACCAGGTCCGGCGCGCAGACGTCACGCCGGAGAACTTCGGCCGCATCGCCGCGCAGACCGCGAAGCAGGTCATCACCCAGCGGATCCGCGAGGCCGAGCGCCAGATCATGTACGACGAGTACGTCGACCGCGTGACCGAGGTCGTGACCGGGATCGTCCAGCAGGCGGGCGACCGCAACAACGTCCTCGTCGACCTCGGCAAGGTGGAGGCCCTGTTGCCGCGCTCCGAGCAGGTCGACGGCGAGCGTTACGAGCAGGGCTCGCGGATCAAGGCGGTCATCACCGAGGTTCGCAGCGGTACCAAGGGCCCGCAGGTCATCCTCTCGCGCCGCGACCCGGAGCTGATCCGGACGCTGTTCGAGCTCGAGGTGCCGGAGATCGCCGACGGCCTGGTCGAGATCCGCGGCGTCGCCCGCGAGCCGGGCTACCGCTCGAAGATCGCGGTCGAGTCCCACGCCCAGGGCGTCGACCCGGTCGGCGCCTGCGTCGGCCCGCGTGGATCGCGCGTCCGCATGGTCGTCTCCGAGCTGCGCGGCGAGAAGATCGACATCATCCCGTGGAACCCGGAGCCGGCGCGGTTCGTCGCCAAGGCGCTCTCGCCGGCGCGCGTCCGCGAGGTCTATCTCGACGACGAGGCCAAGGAGGCGACCGTCGTGGTGCCCGACGACCAGCTCGCGCTCGCGATCGGCAAGGAGGGCATGAACGCCCGCCTGGCCGCGCGGCTGACCGGCTGGAAGGTCGACATCAAGTCCGACACCGAGTTCGCAACCGAGGAGGCCGAGGCCGCCTACGCGGGCGACGGCACCGACGAGGAGTTCACCGGCCGCTGCGCCGCGATTCTCTCGACCGGAAAGCGGTGCCCGAACGCGGCCCTCCCCGGCTCGCACTACTGCGGCGTGCCGGCCCACCAGGAGCTCGCCAAGAAGGAGGCCGCCCAGCCCGCCGAGGCACCGGCTGCGGAGGAGGTGCCGCCTCCCGAGGAGCCGGCGGCCGACGAGGCCGGCCCGGAGGCAGAGGAGCCGGTGGCCGAGGGGCCAGAGGAGCCCGTGGCCGAAGAGCCGGCGCCCGAGGAACGAGAGGACGAAACCGCTGCGTGACGGGGCCGACAAGGACCTGCGCCGGCTGCGGGCGGAAGGCTCCGCAGGCCGAGTTGCTGCGCTTCGTGGCCCGGGGCGGCGAGCTCACACCGTCGCCGAGCGGGGCGGGTCGCGGCGTCTACACCTGTCGCCGCCTGACGTGCTTCGAACGCGCGACCGCGCACCGTTCCTTCAACCGCACCTTGAAGACGTCCGTCCGGGTCGATCCTGGGCTGGCACGGCTTTACGAGGCTCCAACACGATGAGGCTTGTGTCCCCGGGCCGCGCACCATGTTGGAGCCTCGTACACTGACGCCGATGGCTGATCGTCCCAACAAGCCAAACCGCCCGATCCGGCCCCGCCAGGGAGCTCCGGCGGGCGGCCGCAAGCGCCGTGTCGTGATCGACACCGGTGCCGCTCGCCCGCGCCAGGACGGGCGCCAGGCACGCGATCGCCAGGAGACGCGTCCCAAGCAGCCGCGCGAGGTCGTCCAGCCGACGGGCCCGGTGACCGTCGAGTCCGGCGTGACGGTCAAGGACCTCTCCCAGGCCCTCGGCAAGTCGATGCCGGAGCTGATCAAGATCCTCATGGGCCTCGGCGCGCCCAAGACGGCGACCCAGTCGCTGGCCGACGAGGAGGTCGAGCTGATCGCCGCGGAGATCGGCCGCGAGATCACGATCAAGCACGCCGCCGACGAGGAGCTCGAGCCCGAGGTTTACGAGGACGACGAGGCGGATCTCGAGGCGCGGCCGCCGGTCGTCACGATCATGGGCCACGTCGACCACGGCAAGACGACGCTGCTGGACGCGATCCGCAAGAGCGCCGTCGTCGAGACCGAGGCCGGCGGCATCACCCAGCACATCGGCGCCTACCAGGTACAGCACGGGCAGCGGAAGCTGACCTTCCTCGACACGCCCGGCCACGAGGCCTTCACGGCCATGCGCGCGCGCGGCGCGAAGGTGACCGACATCGCCGTGCTCGTCGTGGCCGCCGACGACGGCGTGATGCCGCAGACGAAGGAGTCGATCTCGCACGCGCGCGCCGCCGAGGTGCCGGTCGTCGTCGCCGTCAACAAGGTCGACCTGCCCGATGCGAACACCGACCGCGTCCGCAACGAGCTCGCCGCCGAGGGTCTCCAGCCGGAAGAGTGGGGCGGCACGACGCAGTTCTCCGAGGTCTCGGCCAAGCAGAGCCAGGGCCTCGACGACCTTCTCGAGAAGGTCCTGCTCGTCGCCGACGCCGAGCTCGAGCTGACGGCGAACCCGAAGGCCGACGCCTCCGGACCCATCATCGAGTCGCGGCTCGACGTCGGCCGCGGCCCGGTCGCCACGATGCTGATCCACCGCGGCACGCTACGGGTCGGCGACGCGATCGTCGCCGGCGACGCCTGGGGCAAGGTCCGCGCGCTCTACAACTTCCGGGGCGAGAAGGTCAAGGAGGCCCGGCCGGGGGACCCGGTCGAGATCCTCGGCTTCGACCACCCGCCGCCCGCCGGCGAGCAGGGCCGCGTCGTCGAGAACGAGCGGCAGGCGCGCGGCTACGCCCAGGTGCGGGGCGAGCGCCTGCGACGCGAGCAGTTGGCTCAGCGCCGGGTCGGTGTCTCGCTGGAGACGCTCTTCGAGGCGCTTCAGGAGGGCGCCGTCCAGGATCTCAACCTCGTCCTCAAGGGTGACGTGGTCGGCTCGGTCGAGGCCGCGATCTCCGAGCTGCAGAAGATCCAGCACCCCGAGGTGCGCGTCAACGTGATCCACCAGGGCGTCGGCGGGATCACCGAGAACGACATCATGCTCGCCTCGGCCTCGAACGCGATGGTCGTCGGCTTCAACGTGCGCCCGAACGCGGAGGCGCGTGCGCTCGCCGACCGCGAGGGCGTCGAGATCCGCACCTACCGCGTCATCTACCAGCTGACCGACGACATCGAGCAGGCCCTCGTCGGGATGCTGAAGCCGGTGCGCACCGAGGAGACGATCGGCGAGGTCGAGGTGCGCCAGTTGTTCCGCGTCTCCCGGCTCGGCACGATTGCGGGCTCGTACGTCACCCACGGCACGGTCAAGCGAAACGCGAACGTCCGCGTCGTGCGCGACGGCACCGTGATCTACGAGACGAAGATCGCCCAGCTGAAGCGCTTCAAGGACGACGTCCGCGAGGTCGAGGAGGGCTTCGAGTGCGGGATCCTCCTCGAGGGCTTCAACGACGTCAAGGAAGGCGACGTGCTCGAGATCTACGAGACGCGCGAGGTGGAGCGCACCGACCTCGAGACGCCCGCCGGCACGCCGGCCGCGTAGCGCCGGAGACCGCGGTGGGCGCGGGCTACGTCGGCATCCTCTCGGCCGAGCTGCACTTTCCGGAGAACGGGTCGCTGAAGGGCAAGCGCAAGGAGCTGCTCTCGCTGAAGGCTCAGCTGCAGCGGCGCTTCGGCGCATCGGTCGCGGAGGTCGACCACCACGACCTCTGGCAGCGCTCCCGCCTCACGCTCTCGTGCGTTGCGAGGGGCCATCGGGAGCTCGCCGAGCTGCTCGACGGCGCCGAGCGCTATCTCTCCGGCCAGGCGTTCGAGCTTTCGGGCGTCGAGCGTGAGGTCGTGGCCTTGGAGGATTTCGCGTGAGCGAGCGGATGCGGCGCGTGAACGAGGCGGTCCGGGAGGTCGTCTCGCAAGGCATGGGGGAGCTGAAGGACCCGCGGATCGGCTTCGTGACGGTGACCGGGGTCGAGACCTCGCCCGACCTGCGCCACGCGCGCGTCTTCGTGAGCGTGCTCGGCTCCGAGTCGAAGCGCGAGAAGACGCTGGCCGGGCTCGCGGCCGCACACGGGTTGCTCCAGGCGCGCCTGGCCCGCGAGCTGCGAATGAAGCGGACTCCTCAGCTGGCGTTCGAATACGATCCGACGGTCGAGCGCGGCGTCCGCATGACGCAACTGATCGATGAGCTCGCTCCGGAGCCAGAAGATGAGTGACTTGCAGGCGGTCGCCGAGGCGCTCCGCGCTCACGATCGCTTCCTGCTCGTGACCCACGAGAACCCGGACGGCGACGCGCTCGGCTCGATCAAGGCGACCAAGCTCGCGCTCGAGTCGCTCGGCAAGGACGCGGAGATGTACCTCTACGGCGACGCTCCGCTGCCGGTCGAGTACGCGTTCCTGGCGCTCGACGATCTCCGTCGCGAGCTGCCGCCCGACGCCGCGGAGCGCGTCCTGGTGGCGCTCGACTGCGCGAACGAGGAGCGGATGGGGCCCGACCCGAGCCTGTTGCAGCAGGCGCCGCTCACACTCGATATCGACCACCATCACGACAACACCCGCTTTGGCGACGTGACCCTGGTCGTCTCCGACGCCTCCTCCACCGGCGAGGTGCTCCGCGATGTCTTCGCCGAGCTCGACGTCGAGCTGACCCCGGTGATCGCCGAAGCGCTGTACACCGCGGTCCTGACCGACACGGGCCGGTTCCAGTACACGAACACCACGCCGAAATCGCTGCGGCTCGCGGCCGAGCTGGTGCAGGCGGGGGTCGATTTCCACCGCATCTTCCAGGAGCTCTACGAGTCGATCGACTTCATCAAGTTCAAGCTGATCGGGAAGGCTGCCGAGCGGGCGCAGGTGTTCGAGGGTGGGCGGCTGGTGATCTCGTGGCTCGAGCGCAGCGATTTCACCGAGCTCGGCGCGGCCGAGGCCTACGCCGAGGGCGTGATCGACTCCCTGCGGGCGATCGACGGCGCCGAGATGGTCGCGCTCATCCGCGAGCCGCCGCGTAGCGACGATGCGCCCGCTCGCAAGGTGAGCCTGCGTGCGTCGGTGGACGAGATCGACGTCTCCGCGATCGCCCGCAAGTCCGGGGGCGGCGGCCACCGCCAGGCAGCCGGCTTCTCGAGCGATGCGTCGGTCGAGGAGATCGCCGATTTCATCCACCGGGAGTTCGCCAGTGCCGCCGCGGGCGCTTAGCCCGAGCGGAGTTCTGCTGATCGACAAGCCGGAGGGGCCGTCGTCGTTCGGCGTCGTGTCCGAGGTGCGGCGGCGTACAGGCGCGCGTACCGGGCATGCCGGAACGCTCGATCCCTTCGCGTCAGGGCTCCTTCTCGTGTTGTCCGGAGCGGCAACTAAGCTGGCGTCATGCTTCGTCGGGCTCGACAAGCGTTACGTCACGGAGGTCGACCTCACGGCCCGGACGTCGACCGGAGACCGCGAGGGCAAGGTCGTCGAACGTCAGGAGGCGCCGGAGCAGGAGGAGCTCGAGGTGCGGCTCGCGGACCTCCGCGGCGAGATCGAGCTGCCGGTCCCGGCCGCGTCGGCGGTCAAGATCGGCGGTGAGCGCGCCTATCGGTTGCACCGGCGCGGCGTTCCGGTCGAGATGCCGTTGCGGCGCTCGCGGGTCGACGCGCTCGAAGTCATCTCCTATCGCGACGGCGTTGTCCGGCTGGACCTACGGGTCAGCTCGGGAACTTATGTACGCGCGATCGCCGAGGCGCTCGGCGGTCACTGTGCGACGCTGCGGCGGACGGAAGTCGGGCCGTTCCGGGTCGAGGAGGCCGATCCGGAGCGAATGATCCCGGCCGAGGAAGCGCTGGAGCGGATCGGGCAGCCGGCGGGCTCGCGGCGCGGGTCGTGAGGGTCGAGCGGGAGCTGGCCCGGCTCGGGGGCGCACCGCGCGCCGTGGCGATCGGCACCTTCGACGGTGTCCACCTCGGCCACCGGCAGTTGCTCGCGGCCGCGGTCGCCGCGGGGCTGTTGCCGACCGTCGTCACCTTCGACCCGCATCCGCGGCTCGCGCTGGGGTACGGGGTCGAGCTCTTGACGAGCCTGGAACGGCGTCTCGAGCTGGTCGCCGAAGCGGGCATCGCGGAGGCCCTGGTGGTCGAATTCGACCTCGAGTTTGCGCAGCTCGAGCCGGAGGCGTTCGTGGACGCCTTCCTGCGCCCGCTCGGAACCGAGGTGGTCGTTGCGGGGGCCGACTTTCGCTTCGGCCACGACCGCAGCGGCGACCTCGCGCTGCTCCGGGGGCTGGGCTTCGACGTCCGCACCGTCCCACTCGTCGAAGGGGTGTCCTCGAGCCGGATCCGGGATCTGCTGCGGGCCGGTGAGATCGAGCGGGCAACTCACCTGCTCGGCCGTGCGCCCGAGATCGAGGGCACGGTGGTCGCCGGCGACGCGCGGGGAGGCACGCTGGGGTTTCCGACCGCCAACCTGCGCGTCGACCCGCAGATGGTCGTCCCTGCGCACGGCATCTACGCAGGTGCGGCAGACGGCCATCGCGCCGCCATCTCGATCGGGACGAATCCGCACTACGGTGGCGAGGAGCGGCGTGTCGAAGCCTTCCTGCTCGACTTCTCGGGCGATCTCTACGGGCGGAAGCTCATGCTCCAGCTCTGGCAACGGCTGCGCGACGAGGCCGCCTTCGCGAGCGAGGCGGAGTTGATCGCGCAGATCGCCCGAGACGTCGAGCAAACGCGGGCGGCGCGCCCGCCTCTCGAAGTGGATCGGCAACAAGAGGGTGCCGAAACCGGCGGATAGTCGTGCGGCAACTTCAGCCGGCGTCGCATCAGGCCTGACGAAGCGTCGTTGCGGCCCCGCTTCGTCGTGGATCGCCGGCAGCACCGGTACGCGCCACGGCGCTGACCCCGCCAAAGTAGTGGTGCTGCTCCGGCCAGGCACGCACCTCGTAGCCGGCCTCCTCCAGGGTGCGGGCCACGTCCGCGTCGAATCCCGGCTCGAGCTGCACGATGCCCGCCGCCGCGTGTAGACGGGGGCGGGAGACGGCGTCCTCGGGATCGAGCATCTCGTCGAGGATCCCGGCGGCGACCTGCACGAGGGCGCTGCGAAGCCTGGCACCCCCGGCCGAGCCCAGCGCGAGGACGAGCCCGCCGGGATCAAGGGCGAGGCTGGGGGCCATCATGCTCCCCATCCGCTCGCCGGGCTCGAGCGACCCGCGGATCAGGTCCGTCTCGCCGAGCATGCTGTTCAGGTGCAGGTCGAGCCCCGGTAGGAAGTCACCGGACCCGAGGCCGAGGCTCGTCGTCAGCACGCAGGCGTTGCCGTCGGGATCGACGGTGGTGAGGCTGGTCGTGTGACCGCCGCCCGGCGGACCGTCGAGCGTCTCGACGAGCGCGAGAGCGCGCTCTGCAGGGCTCAGACCCGCTAGCACCGGTAGCCGGGGCAGCGTCTCCGGGACGCCGGAGAGGTCGCCGCGGGTGAAGAACCGCGTCCCCGAGTACGGAACCTCGGCCGGTTTCGACCAGCGCGCGCGGTAGGCAAGCAGATCCTCACGGGTGACCAGTCCGCCACGCTCGCCCATCAGCTCCAGGAGGGCGTCCCCGAGCGCGCCGCGATAGGCGCCCTCCGGCCCCTCGTCGGCCAGCAGCTCGAGGGCCCGAACGAGACCCGGCTGCTCGAGCGTGGCTCCCGCGGACAAGAGCTCTCCGCCGGGGGAGTAGATCCGCGCCCCCTCGTTCATCGTCATGACAGGCGCCAGCATCGCCAGGCAGGACGCGTGGGCAGGCGGCAACGCTACGCCGTTCTCGGCCAGGCGCAGAGCGGGCTCGACGACCCGCTCCCACGGAAGTCGTCCGTGCTCGGCGTGGAGCACGCCGAGGCCCGCAGGGAGGCCGGGAACGCCGCAGGAGGCGACCCCGACCGCGTAGTGGACGAGCTCGGCCCCGAACGGCACCTCGAGCTCGAGCAGCTCCGCGTGTCGTAGTTCACCTCCGAGGCCGGGAACCGCCACGAAGCAGTCAAGGTTCCGGATCCGGCCGCTTGCGACGTCGAGGTAGATCGCGTGGCCGCCGCCGAGAAAGCCGGTCATCACCGTCTCGGCCACGCAGGAGGCGAGACACGCGGCCACAGCTGCGTCGGCCGCCGAGCCTCCCGCTTCGAGCGCTTCGATTCCGGCCGCCACCGTGGCCGGATGTCCCGCTGCGACCGCCGCCTCCATTGTGGACAGATCGTGACGCTTTCGCCGCACTCCCGTCACACACGTGTGCGGGTTTCCTCGTTAGGCTCGCGGTGGGGAGGAGGTTGGTGGCCTCCGCGCGCGCGTGCCATTTCAAGGGCGGGGGCCGAAACGGTTCTCCGCTTGTCCGTGTGTGCACGAAAACGGAGGCGCCCCGAGGCCGAGACGAACGCGGAAACGGCTGCCGGCCAGAGAAACAGGCGAATTGCTACCCTTCGGCGGTACCGCAGTCTCGGCCGTGCGCGGGCGCTTCCCCGCGGCGCGCTTGGACTGCGGAGTCACATTAGAAGGAGACGGTTTGACCCTTACCAAGGAAGCGAAGCAGGAGATCGTCGGCAAGCACGGCCGCAGCAAGGACGACACGGGCTCGGCGCACGTGCAGGTCGCGCTCCTCACGGCACGAGTCAACGAGCTCACCGAGCACCTCCGCGCGCATCCGAAAGACCATTACTCGCGCCGCGGGCTGCTCAAGCTCGTCGGCCGGCGCCGGCGGCTGCTCCAGTACCTTCAGAAGCGCGATCTGGAGGGCTACCGCGCCTTGATCCAGGAGCTCGGCCTCCGGAGGTAACCGAGGCCGAGACCAACCCGCGGAGGGTGGAAGTTTGAGCGAGTTCCTGGCGATCGCCTAGCTGGTCAGGTGCTGACTCAAACCTCCACTCTCCTCACGAAGTGGAGGAATGACATGGCAGTTACGACTGAGCCCCGGACCGCGACGGTATCGGTGACCGTCGGCGACCAGGAGCTGACGTTCGAGACCGGAAAGCTCGCCAAGCAGGCCGACGGCGCCGTCATCGTTCGCGCCGGCGAGACGATGGTGCTCGCGACCGCGCAGGGCAAGATGGAGGCGCGCGAGGGCGCGGACTTCTTCCCGCTCACCGTGGACGTCGAGGAGCGGATGTACGCAGCCGGGAAGATCCCCGGCGGCTTCTTCAAGCGCGAGGGACGCCCGACCGAGCGTGCGATCCTGACCGCGCGGATGATCGACCGGCCGATCCGGCCGCTCTGGCCGAAGGGCTACAAGAACGAGGTGCACGTGGTCTGCACGACGCTGTCGGCCGACCTCGTCACCGCGCACGACATCCTTTGCATCAACGGCGCGTCGGCCGCGCTGATGATCTCGCCGCTCCCCTTCCTGGGACCGATCGGCGCGGTCCGGATCGGCCTGATCGACGGCGAGTTCGTCGTCAACCCGACGCTGGCCGCGATCGAGACCGGCGAGAGCACCCTCGACCTGATCGTCGTCGGCACGAAGGACGCCCTGACGATGGTCGAGGCCGGCGCCGACGAGGTCCCCGAGGAGAAGATTCTCGAGGCCTTCGAGCTGGCGCACGGCGAGATCACGAAGATCTGCGACGCGCAAGAGGATCTCCGCCGCCAGGCCGGCAAGGAGCGGTGGCTCGACCTCGACCTGACCGAGGAGCTCGAGCGCGAGCACGGGCCGCGGTTTCAGGAGCGGATCGGGGCCGAGGGCCTGCGAGAGGCCAGCGCGGTCGTCGAGGAGCTCGTCACCGAGCTCGCGCCGCAGATCACGATGGACTCCACCGAGGAGGACATCCGCAAGCAGATCCAGCTGCGCTCGAGCCTCGCGTTGATCCTCGACCGGCAGCGCCTCGACGCCGTGCTCGGTCCGGTCCGGCAGCAGTTCGAGTCGAACCTTCGCGCGCTGACCGATGCCGAGCAGGACTCCAAGGAGCTCAAGTCGGCGAAGCGGAACCTGCTCTTCGAGAAGATCGAAGACGAGATCCAGCTGCCCTTCCCGCCCGGGACGACGGCGCCCGACGACGAGACGCCGGCGGTCAAGGACTCGATGACCAAGCAGCACGTCAAGCGGGCAGCGGAGGCGATCTACAAGGACCTCGTCCGTCGCAAGATCGCGGTCGACAAGCGGCGGCCCGACGGCCGAGGCGCGGAGGAGATCCGGCACGTCACGTGCGAGGTGGGCGTCAGCCCGCGCACACACGGCTCCGCGCTGTTCACGCGGGGCCAGACGCAGATCATGACCCTGCTGACGCTCGGCACCGCCAAGGAGGGCCAGCGGATCGACGACCTCTCGCTCGAGTCGGAGCGCCGCTACATGCACCACTACAACTTCCCGCCCTACTCGGTCGGGGAGACGGGCTTCATGCGAGGCCCGAAGCGGCGCGACATCGGCCACGGCGCGCTCGCCCAGAGGGCGCTCGAGCCGATGATCCCGAGCCTGGAGGAGTTCCCGTACACGATCCGGATCGTCTCCGAGACGCTGGAGTCGAACGGCTCGTCATCGATGGGCTCGGTCTGCGGCTCGACGCTGGCGCTCCAGGACGCGGGCGTCCCGATCAAGGCTCCCGTCGGCGGGATCGCGATGGGGCTCGTCAAGGAGGGCGACGACTACGTGATCCTGACCGACATCCAGGGCGCCGAGGACCACCTCGGCGACATGGACTTCAAGGTCGCCGGCTCGCGTGGCGGGATCACCGCGCTGCAGATGGACATCAAGATCACCGGCGTCACACAGGAGATCATGGGCAACGCGCTCGCGCAGGCGAAGCGGGCACGCGAGTTCATCCTCGACAAGATGGCCGAGGTGCTGCCGGAGAGCCGCGGCCAGCTCGCCGCGCACGCTCCGCGCATCTCGACGGTCAAGATCGACCCCGAGCAGATCGGGCTCGTGATCGGCAAGGGCGGCGAGACGATCCGCGCGCTGGAGGCCGACCACGACGTGCAGATCGACATCGAGGAGGACGGCACGATCCTGATCTACGCGACCGAGGGCGAGAAGGCCGATGCCGCGATCGCCGCAATCGAGTCGCTGACCAAGACCCCCGAGGTCGGCGACACCTACACCGGCAAGGTCGTCAAGACCACGCAGTTCGGCGCCTTCGTGGAGCTGAAGAAGGGAACCGACGGCCTGTTGCACGTCTCCAACGTCGGTCCCGGCCGTGTCGGCCACATCGAGGACGTCATCGGGCGCGGCGACGTGCTCGACGTGCTCGTCCAGGAGGTCGACAAGGAGCGCGGGCGGATCGGCCTCAAGCTGATCGCCAAGCACGAGAACGGCTCGCTCGTCCAGCCGGAGGAACTGATCGAGCGCGCCAAGAACGCCCCGCCGCGCGAGCGCGAGGAGCGGCCTCCGCGCCGTGACGGCGAGCGCGGCCGTGGGCGCGGCGGCAGCGGCCGGGGACGCGGCGGCGGCGGTCGCGACCGCGGCTGAGCTGACTTGACCGAGCGGCCAGGGGCGCTTGTCCTTGCCGAGGCGAGGCCGCAGGCGCTCCTGATCGCAGGAGTCCGGCTTGTGCTCGCTGCGGCGGGCCTCGCGGCCTCGATCGCGTTCGGCCTTGCTCGGGGCCCTGCCGCAGGCCTGTTTGCCTGCGGCGCCTTGGTGCTGCTCCTCGCCGTCTACGGGGGCGATCGCCGCCGGCGCTCCGCGCTCCGGTTCGAGCAGGCCGGCCCGGTACCCGCCGGTGCGCTCCTCGAGCCGCGCAGACGGGCGCTCGCACGTGCGGCCTATCCGAGCACGATCGGGCTGACCGTCCTC
>Ga0335077_10008155_pt1 | contig 12992 bp, 13 predicted proteins | sample Lox_Sample_31_FD_207151 | JGI IMG/M metagenome (GOLD analysis project Ga0335077, IMG submission 207151) | Soil microbial communities from Loxahatchee National Wildlife Refuge, Florida, United States - Lox_Sample_3.1 | ecosystem: Environmental > Terrestrial > Soil > Wetlands | place: USA... | reverse complement strand
CTCGCCGTGCCGCCACAGACCATCATCGATTGGCCGTTCTCGATGGCGATCCACAGGTACGCCATCATCTCGGGGCCCATCGTGCGGAACTTGAGCAGGTCGACCGGGGTGAACGGATTGTCGCGGAACCGCCGGACCGTGAAGGTGCTGCCGCGCTTCGTGACGTGCTCGCCGAGGGTCGCCTGGAGACGCGAGCCGTCGGGCACCGTCGCGTCCAGGACCGGGCTCGCGACCGAGATGTGCTTGCCCGAGCGCTGCGCCAGCCAGACGACGAAATCGTTCAGCTGCTCGGCCGTCTGGAACTTGAGGTTCGAGCGGATCGAGCCGTACTTGCGGTGGTAGATGTAGAGCGGGATCCCCTGACCGTCGCACGAGATGTCCTCCACCTCGCTGTCGGTCATCGGCACCTCGATCACGCCGTAGCCGATGAAGTCCCGTTCGAGGTAGTAGAGGATCCGGCCCTTCGTGACGGGACTCGGTGCGAGCTCCCACTCCTGGAGCTGGCGGTCGACCATCAGGCGCAGCTCGCGCCGTTTCGTCTCGGGGTCGTGCTCCGGGAGCGGCTCGAACTGGTCGACGAGCACGACCCGGAGGCGCTCGAGAAGGTCCTTCTCGATCCGGGAGAGCGGTGGCTCGATCACCTCGTAGAGGTACTCGTTGCGCGTGTTGTGGAACGTGACCCGGACGTACGAGAGGCCGGGGCGGATCGTCGCGAGGTCGAGCTCCTTGAGCGCCGGGTCGCTGAGCGGCGGGACCGCCGTCATCTCGCGTTCGGCGCCCTGACCCGAGACCCCGAGACGGGCGAGCTTCACCGGTCGGGGCTCGTCCGACCCCTTGCGGAGCGACGCGCCGAGCGTCAGGAACGGGGAGAACCGCTTCTTGCGCTGCTCGGAGGTGGGGATCCCGGTGCCCTCCTCCTCGAGGACCGGGGTCGGCTCGGGCACGTTCTCGTCGGTCATTCCGCCGGACATGTTCGTTCCGTTCCCTCCCTCATCCGCAGTTCGGGTTGAGCGGCGGCACGACGAACCGCATCAGAAGCCACCCGACGGCGAGCATGATCGTCGCGTGCTGGAGACCTTCGGCGACCCGTCCGTTGAACAGGACGCCCGCCATGATGCCATCGCCCACCGCGTGGACGATGACCGCCACCATGAACGCGAGGAACAGCACCGGCACGAAGTTGAACGCGAGCGCGATCGCCCCCGAGCTGCCGAGCGACGAGCTCGACACACCGCAGCCGGCGGTGATCATCTGCGGCAGGAACACCGCCGCCATGATGTAGATCGTGACGACGAACACGAAGAACGAGATGTAGATGACCGTCACGTAGGTGAGCATCGAGATCTGGCGCGCCTGCTGGGCCAGCTGCGACTCGCGGGTGTCGTGGGCGACCATCGTCAGGACGTCCGCGACGTTCCCGCCGGCCTCGTTCGCGCGGGTGACGATCGAGACGACCCGCTGGGTGAGCGGGGTCGGGACCCGCTTCTCGAACAGGTCGAGCGCCTGGGCGACGGGGACGCCCCACTCGATCTGGCTCGCCATCTTCTTGATCTCGTCCGTCAGGAGCCCATAGCGCCCCGTGCTCGCGACGACGATCGCGTCCGGCAGCGTCATGCCGAAGCGTCCGGCCTCCGCGACGTCCCGAAGGAAGTCCGGAAGGCGCTCTTCCACCTTGGCGATCCGGTGGAGGCGCGCCGTCTCGGCGAATCCGTACGGCGCGATCAGGCAGAGCATCCCGAGGACGAAGAAATCGAGCGCGGGGTTCGCACCGGTGGTCTCGCCCGGGGAGAGCGTGATCGTGATCGTGCCGACGTAGTTGAGGACCCCGATGATCCACAGGACCACCGCGACGACGCCGCCGATGACCAGGAGCCAGAGCTCGCGGCTCATCGCGCCGGCCTCGGCGGCCGGGTGCACGACGATCGAACGGACCTTCTGGACCGAGGCCGGGGGGAGTTCGGTCGCCACGCTACACCATCTCCTGCGCGAGCGAATACATGAAGAAAATGAACCCGAACTGGGCGAGCGGGATCATCGCCCCGACGATCCCCCACAGGAGGTCGATCATGAACTGGCCGCCCCCTCCGATGACCGCGAAGATCGCGATGATGATCACGAGGAACAAGGGGAACGCCACGACGACGGTGACGAACGTCTCGGCGAGGAGCCCCATCGTCTCAACGCGCTGGAGCTGCTCGAGCTTGTTCTCGCGCTCGAACTGCTCGGCCTTGAGCAGGAAGTACGGCTTCAGCTGCCCGCCGCTCGTCGCGGTGGTCACGACGCCCTGCAGGAAGTCCTGGAACCGCTTCGAGGGGGTCCGCTGGGCCCCGTTACGGATGGCGGTCAGGATATCGACCCCGAGCAGCTCGGTGTCGCGCGTGATCCACGCCGCCTCCTCTGCCACCTCGCCGTAGATCTTCTGCCGGCCCAGCTCGCGGAAGATCTGGTCGATGTTGACATCGGCCGAGCTCATCGCCGAGATGAAGCTCATCGCCGGTGAGATCTTCCGGTCGATCTTGCGGCCGCGTTCCTTGGCCTTCGAGCCCGGGGTGCTCTGGAGCACGAAGAACGTCCCGACCGTTCCCAGCACCGGGAGCAGGATGCCGATGAGGAGACCGAGGAGAAGGACCCCACTCGTCACGAAGAGGACCCCGATGACGACCCCCGCGACGACCGTCGCGACCGCGGCGACGATGGTCGTGGCGTAGACCATCGCCATGTACTCGTCGGACCGCATCCGGATGTGCGCCTTGATCAGGTTCTCGTCGAGGGTAGGGTCCGGCGGGTGCGCGACGACGCGGGCGCGGAACGTCTTCCAGGCCCACCGCTGGAAGCCGGTCATGCTGGAGTGGGTCGGCTGCTCGCCGCGCTTCAGGCGGATCGGCCGCGTCGGAGCTACCTTCGTGGGCGACGGGGCGGTCGCGCGCACGGTCGGGGTCGCGGGCACGTTCCTCACGCCTCCTTCGACGGTTCCGCCGCCAAGGCGGCCCCGCGGGCGGTCGTGTCGGCCTGGACGCGGGCCATGACCTCGTTCGGGTCCTTGTAGTACTGAGCGATCGTCCGCCACAGCTGCCGGTAGTCGGTGGTCTTGCTCTCGACGAGCCACCGGATCACCTGGGTGCGACGCTGGAACTCCGCGTCCATCTCGTCGGTCGTGAAGTTCTTGAGTTCCATGATCTTGTCAAAGAGGAACGAGTGGCCCTTGAACACGAACTTGTCGGTCGCGGGGTCCCACTCGTAGACGGTGTTCGTGATCAGTTCGTTCGTTTCGGGCTCGAACCCGACGATCTCGAGCACCTGCTTCAGCCGGCGCACGACCCCCTTGTCGCTGCGGGTCTGGATCTGGATGATGACGTTGTTGAGCGCCGAGAGCAGGATACGCGGGGTGTTGATGGGCGGGTTCTCGAGCCGGTTCACCATCGATTTCACGCTGTCGGCGTGCATCGTCGAGTAGGTCGTGTGCCCCGTCGCCATCGCCTGGAACATCGTGTAGGTCTCCTTGCCGCGGACCTCTCCCACGATGATGTAGTTCGGCCGCTGCCGGAGCGCGGCGCGCACGAGGTCGAACATGTCGACCTCTCCGGCCGCCTTCCCATCGCTGCCCCGGTCCCCGGTCCCGCTGCGCGTCGCGCCGGGGATCCAGTTCTCGTGCGGAAGGTTCACTTCCCGGGTGTCCTCGATCGAGACGATCTTCGCGGTCGGTGGAATGAACAGCGCGATCGCGTTGAGCGTGCTCGTCTTCCCCGCGGCGGGCCCGCCGCAGACGATGACCGACTCGCCCTGCTCGGCGGCGAGCCAGAAGTAGGCGACCATCTCCTCGTTCGCCGTTCCCATCGCGACGAGGTCGACGGGGGTGAACGGCCGCTCCTTGAACCGCCGGATCGTGAAGCTCGCGCCGCGGGTCGTCACCTCCCGGCCGTACGTTGCCTGGACACGGTGCCCTTCGGGCGTCGTGCCGTCAAGGATCGGGGCGGAGACGCTGACCGCCTTGTTGCAGCGCTGCCCGAGCATGACGATGAACGAGTCGAGCGCTTGCTCATCGGCGAACGTCACGTTCGTCTTGACGCTCTCGTACTTCCCGTGGAAGATGAACAAGGGGACGTCGACCCCATCGCACGAGATGTCCTCCACCTCGAGGTCGCGGATCAGCGCATCGACGGGCCCGTAACCGACGAAGTCGCGGAGCGTGTAGTAGACGATCCGCTCCATCGAGATCGGCGAGAGCGTGATGCCGCGGCTGTGGAAGTACTCCCGCGCCTCCTCGCGCAGGTACGCCCGCTTGTCGGCCTGGCTCAGGCCGCCGACGTCGCTGCCGAGGATGCGATTGAGCGTCGCCTTGAGGTGCTCGACCAGCTGCTTCTCGTGGGCGGAGAGCTGGGGCTCGATCACCTCGTAGAGGTACTCCTTGTTCCGGTCGTTGTAGGTGACCCGGGAGTACGAGTACGGCGGGTTGACCGCGCTCACCTCGAGCTCCTTCATGGTCGGTTCGAGGAGCGCGGGCATCGCCGTAATGAACGTTCCCGGCAGCTCGGTCGGCGCTTCGCCCGGAGGGGCCGCCGGAGAGAGCGGGGTCGGTTCGGCGCCCGGGGCGGGGGTTCGGGGGATCTTGACGCGGAACGTGCTCGACGCCATGGTGACTCACGAACTCCCGATGCCGATGGACACCTGCGAACCGGCGTAGTAGAGTTGGACGTAGTTAACGGCCGTGAGCGTCAGCTGCAGCACGGTCGTGGTTCCGCTCGGGTTCGCGCAGCTTCCCACGTAGGGATGCCAGATGGACTGGTTCGCCGGTACCCCGCTCGTGCTCAGCTGGGACTGGATGAGCTGCGACCAGGCGCACGGGTTCTGCGTCCCAACCTCGTAGGTGTACTGGAACGAACGGGCCGTGGGGATCCCGTTCGACGTGAGGTACTGGCTGAACCGCAGGTGGCTGTAGACCTCCACCGTCCCCTGGCTGATGAAGCTCGTGGCGTTCCCGCTGAGCTGGAGGAAGGTCGACGCAACGGTCGTGTTGCCGGCAATGCGGGTCACGTTGAACGGGGGCGCGAACGCCATGATCTGGTAGCTCCCGGACTGGACCTGGATGACTCCGTCCGCCTCATACTGGAACGTTTCGCCCGTGAAGTAGCGGTTGGGTAGCTGCAGCTCGAGGACACCCGTGACGGCCTCCAGGTTGAAGTTGGGGATCCCTCCCGGACCGTAGGACATCGTCTGATTCTCGAAGATGCAGTACGCCGGATTGACCGGCTGGCCGATGCGCGACGCGTTCCCCCCATCGTTCAACACGGTGTAGAACCCGGCGGGACAGGTCTGAGGGAGGAACGAGAGGGTGCCTTCGGTCGGCTGGGCGAGGAGGGGGATCCCGGCGGAGCTGACCGTGAACGGCGCCCCCAGGACGGGAGGTGCGTCGAGGACGTACTGGCTGTCGACATCCCCTTTGAACTGCGCGAACGAGTTCGCCGCCGCGCTCGTGAAGGCCGACTCGTTATCGGTCATCCAGAGCGGCAGGTACTGGGTCAGGAAGATCCCGAACAGCGCGAAGAAGACGAGGAGGGAGAGGAGGGTGCCGATGACGGCGACCACGCCGCGCTTGTGCGAGCGAAGACGGCGCGCGCGGCGATACCGGCGCGCCGACCGTTGAGCTGCTACTCCCCCCATTCGACGGACCGCGGCTCGGAGCATGCGCTTCGAGCAGCGTGAATTAGGCCCGGTTCGGGTATAAATATGTGCGCGGCGCACCCCGGGAGGAAACCGACGAATCGTCGACCCTTTAGCCCCCTGCTCTTACCCCCTAGGATGGTCCTCCGAGAGATCACGTTCACGCTGTCGAACCGTCCGGGCGCCCTCGCCCACGTCGCGCGGGCCCTTGCGAAGGAGAAGGTCAACCTCGCCGCGATCAGCGTCGATTCGGCCGCCGGGAAGGGCCGGGTCCGTCTGATCGTCAACGACCCGGACCGGGCGATGGCCCTGCTGCGCTCGGCCGGTTTCGAGGTCGAGGTGCGCGAAATGATCGCGGTCCGCCTCGAGGACCGGGCGGGGACGTTCCTTAGGGTGCTCGAGACGCTCGCCAAGGAAGCGATCAACATCCAGAGCGTGGCGATCCTCGTCGCCCGCGAAGGGAACCAGACGCTCGTGGCGCTCTCGACCAACGACCTGGCGCGCACCCGCAAGCTCCTCCATCGGGTCGGGGTCGCGAGCCACGCCGCCGAGCGTCTCGTCTCGAACGACGACCTCCTCGCGACAGCCCCGTCGATCCCGTCGGAATCGGTCGGCTTCCTCCTGTGAGACGGCTCGCACAAACCCTATCAGGGCCCGTCCTTCCGGGTGACGCCCTGCGGTTGTGGTCTAGCGGTTAGGACGGTAGCTTCCCAAGCTACCTACTCGGGTTCGAATCCCGACAACCGCATGGTGTACCCGAACTGCCCGGCCGCTCGCGCCCGACCCGTCCCGCGGGCCCGGGGGACCCGCTCGGCTGGACACGCGTTCTCGGAACCATCGACCCCGACGGCGATCGTCCAGGGGGTTCACCACGTTTCCGAGCGACTCTCCACTTTCTCCCCCGATGGGTTCTTGCGCCGCCGCGCGGTCGACACTGCTAGGAAGCCGGATGGGGTTCGCGGTACGGCCCGGGCGGAGGACGGACCTCGCCGGAGTGCTCCGGGTGTACAACCACTACGTGTCCACGAGCCCGGCGACCTTCGAAGTCGCTCCCGTGCGCGTGGCCGACCGCCGTGGGTGGTTCCGGGAGCACTCCCACGGAGGACGGCATCGGCTCATGGTGGCACTGGACGATGACGGTCGGCTGCTTGGCTGGGCGACCAGCAGTCCGTTCCGTCCTCGGGCCGCCTACGCGACGACGGTGGAGACCTCGGTCTATTGCGGCCCGGAGGACGTCGGCCGGGGCATCGGGTCCCGTTTGTATGAGGCGCTCTTCGCCTCGATCGTGGACGAGGACGTCGAGCGGGCGGTCGCCGGCATTACCCTCCCGAACCCGGCGTCGGTGCGCCTCCATCGGCGGTTCGGGTTCCGTCCGGTCGGCACGTTCCACCGCGTCGGCCGAAAGTTCGGCCGGTACTGGGACGTCGCCTGGTTCGAGCGACCGCTCCGTCCGGGTAGCTAGTTCGCTCGTACGGGGATCACTTCGCTCGTCCGTCCTCAGGTCCCGGCTGCCTGACTCGAACAGGCGACCTGAGGATATCCACGGGGGCCGCCGGGGTCTCCGGCAGTCTCACCTACAGTCCCCCGCTCTACCACTGAGCTAAGCCGGGACGGTCCGAGGAGCGGCGGTCGAGCTATAAACTCTCCGCCGAGATTCGGTCCGACGGTCCAGAATGCGCGTGGTCGAGCACCGTCGGCACAGCCGCCGTGACCCCGGTGGAATTCACCTGAACGCCGAGGGCCTTGAGATCGCACGTCGGGTGGCCCCGACGCTCGGCCGTTTCGACCGGGTCGTCTCCTCGCCGATCCCGCGCGCCGTAGAGACCGCCGAGGCGGTGGGGTTCCCGCCCGAGGTCCTCCTCCCGGAGCTCGCCCTCATCCCGAGCGAGATGGACCGGCTGGTCGAGAGTTCCAACGCCCGCTCGTTCGCCGACTACGTCCGGCTGACCGAGGAGAAGAGGTCCGCGGCGGCGTACGCGCGGCGCCAGTCGGAGCTTCTGAGAAGGCAGCTCGAGAAGGTGGACGACGGTGGCCGTCTGCTCGTGGTGTCGCACGGAGGGGTCATCGAGTTCGGGGCCGCCGGGGCCTGCCCGGAGGACGCCCGCACCTTCGGCGCGATGGCGGGCTACCTCGAAGGGGTCCGGTTGTTCCTCGAAGGCAGAGAGTGGGTCCGGGGAGAGGTGCTACGGGTCCCGCGATGACCCGGGGTTCCCTCCTACGCGAGGACCTTTCGGACCCGGGCCGCGACCTCGTCCGGGGTGCCGGCCGCATCGACCGACCGCAGCAGGCGGCGTTCGCGGTAGTAGTGGAGCAGCGGCGCGGTCTGCTCGGCGTAGACCTTGAGCCGCATCGTGATCGCCTCGGCCTGGTCGTCCGGCCGCTGGACGAGCGCGGTCCCGTCCTGGTCGCACTTCCCCGCCACCTTGGGGGGCTTCGTCGAGAGGTTGTAGACCGACTGGCACTTCGGGCAGACCCGGCGCTCGGAGAGCCGCTGCACGAGGAGGTCCGGTGAGATCTCGAGCGAGACGACCCGTTCGACCTGGGAGAACTTCCCGAGCGCTTCCGCCTGGGCGAGGTTACGGGGGAACCCGTCGAGAAGGTATCCGACCCGCGCGTCGGGCTGGTCGAGGCGTTCGTGAAGGATCTTGAGGACGAGCTCGTCCGGGACGAGACCTCCTGCCCGCATGTATCCATCGGCCTCCATCCCGAGCGGGGTCCGCGCCGCGACCGCCGACCGCAGGATGTCGCCGGTCGAGAGGTGGGGGACCCCGAGCTCGCGCGCGATCCGGGCGGCCTGGGTTCCCTTGCCGGCGCCGGGGGGTCCTAGAAAGACGACTCGGTGTACCATGGGGGAGCGACCCTCGCCGGGCTACTAACGGCTTTCCTCGGGCCCGACGTCGCCGACCCGACTGCCCCGGCACGCACGGCCCGAAATCGCCGCCTCGAGGTTCGGGAGGTCTCTACCCGGAACGACCAGGAGCGGTATCTTCGCCCGGGCGAGCGCGTCCGCCCCGAGACGGTCAAAGAGGAAGTTCTGACCGGCCTGACCGGTCGTGGCGGCGTGGACCATCGCACGGAACTCCGGCCAGCTCAGACGCTCGAGGCGATGGGCGGAGGGGTCGGCCCGCGGGTCCCGGTCGTAGATCCCGTCGACGTTGGTCGCGTTGACGACCCGCGCCGCCCGGATCCGCACGGCGACCAGGGCGGCGACCCCGTCGGTCGTGTGCCCCGGCTCGGTCCCTCCCAGGATCACGGGAGAACCGTGTCGCAGCTGCTCGACCACTCCCGGGACGGTGGTCGGGGGGTTGGCCGGGGTCGGGGGTCCCACCCGAGCCGCTAGGAGGCGGGCATGGATCCGGGTCACGTCGATCCCGACCTCGTCGAGCTCGACCTCCGTGAGTCCCAACGCGCGGCCGACCTCGATGTAGTCCCGGGCGGTGCGACCGCCCCCGACCGTAACGACGAGGGGGCGATCGTTCGCACACCGCCGAAGGAGGCTCGCCAGCTGGTCGAGGTACTCGGCGTCCCCGCTGCCGGTCAGAAGGACAGACCCGCCGATCGACACGACGACGGGCGCATGGTCGCTCGGGGACGACGGGACCATTCGGCACCGGGAGGACGGCCCGAGTTTAACGGTGTGGGGCGGCGGCGGCGCGGGGTTGAATAGGGGAACGGATTCCGGGGGTCGTGCCGGAAGACCTCGAACGGGCGAAGACGGTCGCGGCGCGCTACGCGGTCGAGCACCATGTGCAGCCGGGCCTTCGGATCGCGCTCGGCACCGGGTCGACGGCGGCCCAGGCGGTCCGCGCGATCGCGGAGCAGTTCCCCGGCGGCAAGTTCGATTGCGTCGCGAGCTCGAGCGCGACCGAGGAGCTCGCCCGCGAGCTCCACATACCGGTCCGGCCCCTTCGCGGCGACGACCATTTCGACCTGATGCTCGACGGCGCGGACGAGGTCTCTCCCGCGCTCGACATGACGAAGGGCGGCGGGGGTGCGCTCCTCCGGGAGAAGCTCCTCGCGGGTCGCTCGGCGTCGGTCGTGATCCTCGTCGACCCCTCCAAGCTCGTCGGGGCGCTCGGGGAGCGAGCGTCGATCCCCGTCGAGGTCGTCCCGTTCGCCCGTCCCGTCCTCGAGCGCGAGCTGGTGGACGACGGGTACCGGGTCCGGTTGCGGGTCGGCCCGGACGGTCGGCCGTTCGTCACCGACAACGGCAACGAGATCCTCGACCTTTCGCCCCGCGAGCCGATCCGCGCGCCGTCCGCTGCGGCGGAGGCGATCCGCCGTCACACCGGCGTCGTCGAGGTCGGGATCTTCTCGGGTCTCGCGAGCCTCGTGGTCGTCGGGTTCCCCGACGGGCGGGTCGAGGAGAAGCGTCCGACCCGCGCTCGACGCCGCTGACCGACCCCCCTCAAGGCCGAGCGTCGCCGTTATCCGCCTCCGGGTTTGCCGGTCCCCAACCGCGCCAGGGGACGCAGCGAAGCATGCAGGGAAAGTACATCCGGACCCGCGTCGACGACCACGTCGGGTACATCGAGATCGGCAAGCCGAAAGCGAACACCTACGACCTCGCGATGATGCAGGAGATCGACCAGGCGGTCGAGGAGCTCCGGTTCGACGAGAACGCCCGGGTCGTCGTGCTCACGAGCTCCGTGCCCGGCTTCTTCAGCGCCGGCGCGGACATCGAGATGCTGAAGCAGAGCCAGCCGGACTTCAAGGCGATGTTCTGCCTTCACTGTCAGGAGACGCTCGACAAGTTCGCCTCGACCCCCAAGATCGTCATCGCCGCGATCAACGGCCACTGCGTCGGCGGCGGGCTCGAGATCGCCCTCGCGACCGACCTACGAATGATGGCGAAGGACTCCGGGAAGATCGGCCTTCCCGAGGTCACGCTCGGAGTCCTCCCCGGGACCGGTGGGACCCAGCGGCTCCCGAGGCTGATCGGGACCTCCCGCGCCCTCGACATGATGATCACGGGAAAGCTCCTCACCCCGGACGAGGCGCTCGCGATCGGGCTCGTGAACTACGTCTACCCCAAGGAGACGTTCGCGCAGGACGTACAGGCGTACGCGACAGCGCTCGCCCACGGCCCGGCGCGCGCGGTCAGTCTGATCAAGCGCTCGGTCCTCGAAGGGGTCGAGATGCCCCTCACCGCCGGCCTCGCCCTCGAACGGGAGCTACAGAACCGGCTCTTCGTGACCGAGGATGCGAAGGAGGGCCTGAGCGCGTTCGTCGAAAAGCGAAAGCCCACCTTTAAGGGACGTTGAACTTCTAGGAAGGTCACTCGCCCATGTCCGGCCACGACTCGAACGCGAAAGCGACCCCGACCTCGAGGAGCATTCAGGAAGGAGGGACCATCGAGCCGGTCCGGGAGATCCTCTGGGGCTCGTCGGCCGGCGTCCGCAAGTACGAGACGGCGGAAGAGGTCCCGCCGGAGATGCGGAAGCTCGTGGTGAAGCTCCTGGTCGTGCAGGCGGACACCGAGTTCGCCTCGATCCAGCAGCACCGCCCCTGGCTGGACAAGGCCCCGACGCTCGAGGACCGGTGGATCGAGTCCCGCATCATCGCCGACGAGGCCCGGCATGGCCTCCAGGCGTGCCGGATCCTCCGCGATTTCGGCGAGGAGGGCCAGCGCATGATCGACGAGCTCCTCACGAAGAAGGAGGGCGAGCACAAGCTCGACGCCTTCAACATGAAGTTCGACCGATGGAGCGACGTCGGCGCGTTCACCTGCTTCGTCGACCGGGTCGGCGTCTACCAGCTCCGCGCGTTCCAGGAGTGCTCCTACGGTCCGCTCGCCCGCGCGATGCCGCTCATGCTGAGCGAAGAACAGCTCCACCTCAACTTCGGGGCGAGCGTCCTCCGTCGGATGGTCCAGGACGGCCCGAAGTACTCGGGCACGAAGGAGGAGGCGCAGGCCGCGGTGAACAAGTGGTACCCGCGCTCCCTCGATATGTTCGGCCACTCGAACTCCGACACCAGCCGACGCGCGATCGAGTACGGCCTCAAGCGGTGGACGAACGAGGAGGCCCGGCGGCGGTACATCGACGAGGTCTCGACCCTCGTTCGCTCGCTCGGTCTCGAGCTGCCGGCCCCCGAGTTCGACCGGCACGTCCTCTGAGAAGGGACCGACCGGCGACGGGCCCGCCGGGTCCGCTAGCGCACTCGGCGTCCGCCGGGTCCGGGATGGAGGAGCGCGGTCCGCTCCACGCCGGGGAGACGGGAGAGACGTCGGCGGAGGGCTCCCGCATCGCGCGCGAGCGTGAAGACGTGGAGGTGGGCGCCCGCGTCGTGGGTGTAGCCGGCCACGGCGTGGCCCGCCTCGCGATTGACGGAGCGGACCTCCGCGATCAGCGCCCGGGAGGTCGTGGTGAGGTAGTCGAGCGACGGCCGGGTCGTTTCGCACACCTCGCGGAAGCTGTCGCACTCCTCCATGATGAGCGGGAACAGGCGCCGCGCGTCCCGCGCTCCGATCGCCGCGCGGATCTTGCGGCTGCGAGCGGGAAGCTCCGCCTGTCGCCGGGCATAGATCGGGCTCGTGGCGACGGACGCCTGCATCGCCTCTTCCGAGCGAACGACCTTCACCGGTGCGCCCTTCACGATGAGGACGAGGTCGACGAGCGAGGGCCAGTGGTCCGGTCCGTAGAGCGGTCGGGAGTAGCAGTCGGAACCGTCGGCGCGGGTTCCGGCCCGCCATTCCACGAATCCCCCGAACACCGATCGGGACGCGCTCCCCGAGCCGAAGCGGGCCAGCTGCGAGAGCTGGCGGTCCGATAGACGAAGGCCGAGCGCCGCCGTCGACGCACCGGCGAGGGCCGCGAAGCCGCTCGCGCTCGACGCAAGGCCGCTCGCGGTGGGAAAGTTGTTGTCCGAGGTGACCTCGGCGGCGTACGTCACGTTGGCGAGCGTGCGCACGCGGTCGAGGAACCGGACGATGCCGTCCCGCGGACCACCGGTCGCCGGCTCGCCGTTCAGCCGGACGCGGTCGTCACCGAGGCCCGGGTCGAACCGGACGGTGGTGCGGGAGCGCATCCGGTCGAGCGTCACCGAGATCGAGGAGTTGAACGGAACCTGGTGCTCGCGGTCCCGGACCCCCCAGTACTTGACGAGCGCGATGTTCGGAGGCGCCTCGTAGGTCGCCTCGAGCGACGTTCCGCGCGGCATCGGTCGTCGCCGGCACGGCTCCGAGGAGTACTTATCCGCGGCGGACACTCGCGGCGGACGTGCCCCGCAGGAAGGACCTGCCCGAACCCCGTCCGACGCCTCCGCTACCGGACCTCTCGCGCGCCGCGCGGCACGGCTTCCACCACGAGATGGGGTTCAAGATTGACATCGAG
>Ga0335077_10008154_pt1 | contig 12992 bp, 6 predicted proteins | sample Lox_Sample_31_FD_207151 | JGI IMG/M metagenome (GOLD analysis project Ga0335077, IMG submission 207151) | Soil microbial communities from Loxahatchee National Wildlife Refuge, Florida, United States - Lox_Sample_3.1 | ecosystem: Environmental > Terrestrial > Soil > Wetlands | place: USA: Florida... | reverse complement strand
CAGCGCGGCGATTGCACTGATCCGGACTGACTTTGGGCAGCAGACCATGGGCCAACTCGCGGCAAATATCGCGCGCGTGCAGGCCGCCGAGACCAGCAACATGCTTGAAGCCAGTCACTCCTGGCGTACAAACCGCTGGGAAAATCTGGCCATCCGCATCGCCATCGCGGCGGCGACCGTGTTCCTGGTGTTGCTGATGGCGCGGTTGGTGGGCAGCTACGCGCGTTCGCGCGAGCAGGAAGCCGAGGAGTCCGCGGAGCGCGAAGCGATGCTGGAGCGCATCGTCAAGCGGCGCACTCAGGACCTGTCCGAGCTCTCCACCCAGCTGCAGTCAGTGGCGGAAAAAGAGCGTGCGGCGCTATCCCGCGAGCTGCATGACGAGCTCGGCGGCATGCTGGTCGCGGCGCGCATGGATGTCTCATGGCTCGAGGAACGCCTGCCGAGCTCCGATACCGACGTGCAGGCGCATTTCCAGCGCGTCCACGACACGCTGCAAGCGGGGGTCGAGCTCAAGCGGCGCGTAGTGGAGAGCCTGCGGCCGACCTTGCTCGACAACCTGGGCCTGTTTGCGGCTCTGCGCTGGCAGGTGGCCGACACCTGTGGGCGTGGCGGGTTGCGGTACGTGGAGCATTATCCAGCGAAGGAGCTAACGCTGGTTCCGGAGGCCGCTATCGCAATTTTTCGCATCGTTCAGGAGTCGCTCACCAACGTGCTCAAGCACGCGCAGGCGCAGAACGTGGAGATACTGGTTGCGATCCAGGACCAGTGGCTGCTTATCAGTGTCAAGGATGACGGCGTGGGACTTCCGGTCGATCGACGTCGTGCACTGCGCTCGCACGGGCTCGCAGCCATGCGTCATCGGGTGTCGGGGCTCGGCGGACAGTGGCGCCTTATCCGGCGTGCCGAGCGTGGCACCGAAGTGGAGGTGCGCTTGCCGCTGGGGCGCATCGCCATCGAAGCCGGAAATGCGGCCTAGCTGGGCGCGCGCGCCTTGGCAAAGTCGCGGAGCAGGTTCGGCAGGCGAAAATAATCGCGCGATTTGTCCAGGAAGGCCTCCACGCCAAGACTCTCGGCCTCGCGGCGGTACTCGGGGAGGCCGAAGTTGGTGAGAATTATCACCTTGGGCTTGGCGGGCGCGCGCGCCAGCGAGCGCAGCACGCCGAAACCGGAGCCGCTGCGCAAGTGCAGATCAAGAATGAGTACGTCCGGCGGCGCGGCAGTGATCTGATTCAGGGCATCGGTTTCGGTCTCGACGGTGGCCACGAGATCCACGTCCGGCAATCGCCGGATCATCTCGCCCAGCCGCTCGGCCAGCAACGAGGAATCCTCTACCAGCAGCACCCGCAAGTTCACAGAACTACCAGACATCGAACACGGTCTCGCACGCCTAAACGCGTACGCAAGGCGCCTCCTGTTTCACCCGTGACACACAAGGTAGTGCCGCAGCGCGGCGAGGTAATGCCGGACCATCCCCTACCGGGTCGTCAGCGCCTGCCGACTCGGTCAGCATTACTGCAGCTCCATCGGGCTATTGGACTAGCCCGTTGCGCAGCGCATAGGTGGTCAGGTCGGCGTTGGTATCGAGATTCATCTTCTCCAGCACCCTGGCGCGGTAGGTGCTCACGGTCTTAACGCTGATAAACAGCTCCTGGGCGATCTCCGATACCGAACGGCCGACCGCCAGTTTGCACAGAATCTGGAATTCCCGTTGCGAAAGGGAGGCATGCAACGGCTGGTCCGTGGGCTCATCCAGCGCCGTTACCAGCATCTCGCTCAGGGTCGCGCTGACGAAGCGTCGGCCGGCCAACACGGTGTGCACTGCCCGCATGAACTCTTCGGGGGCCTGGTCCTTGGCGAGGTAGCCAGAAGCACCTGCGCGCAGGACGTTGATCGCGTACTGCTTCTCGGCGAAGCCGCTCATGACTAGTACGCGGGTGTCCGGATGCCCCGAGCGGATGTGCCGCAGAATGTCGATGCCGCTGCGGTCCGGCATATTGATATCGAGGATTACCAGGTCCCAGTGATGCTCCCGCAACTGCTGCAGCGTCTCTGCTCCAGTGCCGGTCTCCCCGATACGGTCAATTGTGCGATCCTGCTCCAGATAGTGGCGCAGACCCGTCCTGATCATCGCGTGATCGTCAGCAATCAGGATGCTTGGCATTACCCCTCCGCTTCCGAAGCTTGGAAATTCGCTGTGCTCCGGATGGCGTGACAGTAACCGCTGGCTGCTACGGTTAGCGTACGCGCTTGGCCTGAGAATCTGTAAGCATATTCCTACTTTGTCCTACGCGGCTCCCAGGGACCTGGATTATTTCGCCCTTTCAGGCGTGACCTGAGCCGGTAGGGTAGCGCCGACAACGCTCCCTACGTCTGCCTGACCAGACGCAGTGGTGCTCCTGAGACGTTGCACCGCGGAGCGTGCGGGCACCATGAGCCTAGCTAGAGAGACCGGAGTTCTTCTTATGAACGCGAAGCATCTCATCGGCGGTCCGCAGCGCCTGCTGACGCATTTGATCTTCGCTGGCTTCGCCCTCGGGAGCTTCGGCTTCCCGGTGCTCAGCAGCGCCGGCACACCTCAGATCGACGCGGCCGGCTTCACGAATGAGGATGCCGGAATCGTTCGAGCGGTGCGCACCCGGCTCGAGGCACTGCATCTGGACAGTGTCACCAATTTGGATGTCGCAGCTGACACGAATGGCATGGTGCGTCTCACGGGTACGGCCGCCAGCCAGGAGGCCGCGGACCGCGCCATTGAAGCGGCCCGCAACGCGGACGGAGTGGAATTCGTGAAGGGCGACATCGTGGTGGTGCGCACCGCCCAATAGGTCGCAGGTGGTCGGGGGGAAGGATGCACCAGGGCGAGGAAGCGCAAGAGCCTGCTCCACCGGCTGCATCCGCGCGCCCGCTTCGCAGGCCTGAAGCGGAGCAACAGCGGCCGGACCCCCAGGTGCGCGCCCCGTCAGCCGCATTTCGCGCACTGGTGCGACCGCTATGGATTCTGGCGATCTGCGCGTTGGTTTTGGTGCTGCGGCAAATGCGCGAGGCGTTGATTCCGCTGGTGCTGGCCTTTCTGATTGCGCTCATCTTCTCCGGCGTGGTCGAGCGGCTGCGCAGGCATCACGTCCCACGCGCGGTCAGCGCACTCGTTCTGCTGCTGCTCGGTGGCATAGCGCTCGGCGGCGCACTGGAGGCGCTTTGGACACCCGCCCAGGACTGGATTCAGAGCGCACCACGAATTCTGAAGGTCATCGAGCACAAGGTGCGCCCCGCGCGCGCCATTGTCGTCAGGCTCAACGACATCGCCACGCGGGCCGCTGCAGTGGCCGGTGCCGGCACCGATCCCCGACAGGCCGCGGCCAGCGCGTCCCACGGGAGCCTCACCGCCCTTGACGTGCTCGCCGAGACCGGCTGGGTCGTAGGCGGCACCGTTACGGTGGCCGCACTCACGCTGCTGCTGTTGGCGACCGGTCCGCCGACGCTGGCCACGATGACTGCGGCCTTGGCCGCCCACTGGCATGCCGTGCAGGTACTGCAAACCATTGATGCAATCAGGGTCGAGGTGGGGCGCTACTACAGCACGCTGGCGTTGATCAATCTGAGCCTCGGCAGCGCCACGGCGCTGTCGATGTGGTTACTGAATATGCCAACGCCCGTGCTGTGGGGCGCAATGGCGGCGGTCCTGAACTTCATTCCCTATCTGGGTTCGGCGTTCACGCTGCTCACGATCTCGCTGGTCGCCGTCGTCACGTTTGACTCTCTGGCGCACATCCTGCTGGTGCCGCTCACCTTCCTGGTACTCGCGACCATAGAGGGTCAGATCATCGAACCGATCTTCTTTGGCCGTCGCCTGCGCCTCAATCCGATCGTGGTGTTCGTTGCCCTGTGGCTCGGTGGCTGGTTATGGGGCATTGCCGGGGTGCTGCTGGCGTTGCCGATCCTGGTTGCGACTAAGGTCGCAGCCGCACAGCCCGGAGGCCATGACGGCATACTGCGGTTCCTCGCTCCGGCGGGCAGCCGTGGCAGCAGCGCGCAGCCTGCGGCGGTGAGCAGGGGATCACGCGTCGAAGTCCCCACGATGCTGCGCACACGTACGCGGCGCTAGCGTGCCACGGCGCTTGCGGCGCGCACTTGCGGCCGCGGTGCGGATGGCGGCCGCCTGCGCCGGGTAGGTGTGCATCACATCGGCAAGACCCCGCAACCCGATGCCGTGATGCATTGCGACGCACACTTCATTGATCATTTCGCTGGCACGCGCGGCGACTATCGTGGCCCCCACGATGCGATCGGTGCCTTCGGCTGCGTGCAACTTGACGAAGCCGCTCTCCTGCCGGTCAGTAATGGCCCGGTGCACATCGTGCATCAGCACGGTATACGTCTTGACCGGGATGGAGCGCTCGCGGGCCTCCCAGGCCTGCAGGCCCACATGCGCAATTTCCGGTACGCAGAAGGTACACCAGGGAATGATCAGGGCGGAGCAGCGCAACCGCTGCCCGTGCACGATGTTATCTATTGCGATCCGGGCGGTGCTGCAGGCCACGTGCGTGTACTTCTGCGGCATGCATACATCGCCGGCAGCGAAGATCCGACGGTTGCTGGTGCGCAGGTAGTCGTCGGTCACTACGCCGCGGACACGGTCGGCCTTGATGCCGGCCGCCTCAAGATGCAATTCGCCCGTGTTCGGCACCCGGCCGACACTGACCAGGACTTCAGTCGCCGTCACGCGGTCGCGCTTGCGGTAGCTCTCCGTCTCCAGACGGAAGCCGGAACCTGAGCGGCTGGCACCAATCACGCGCGTATTGAGCCGTATTTGGACGCCGTCACGAGCCATTGCCTGCGCCAGGACCTGCGCGGCGTCGCGCTCCTCCAGCGGCAAGAACTTCGCCTCGTCCTGAATGATCGTGACGTCACAGCCCAGTCTGCGAAACGCTTGTGCGAGCTCGCAGCCGAGCGGTCCGCCTCCGACAACGGCCAGGCTGCCCGGCAGTCGCCGCAGAGAGAAGATCGATTCGCTCGTCAGGTAGCTCCGCGCAGGCAGCCCAGGGAAGCTCGGAGGCGCCGACACCGCGCCGGTGGCGACGAGCGCGTGCCGGAAGCGGAAATGGCGCCGGCCGAGCGCCACGGTCTGGCGATCGACGAAGTGCGCGGCACCGCGATGCAGTTCGATACCGGCCCGCTCGAGGCGCGCGGGTGAATCATAGGCCGCGATGCGCTGCTCGACGCGACGCAGGTACTGGACGATGCGTTGCATATCCGGCGGTGGCAACTCTAGGTGCGAGTCCAGCAGGCGCGCTGCCTGGCGTGCGCCCGCGAACAGGGTGGCGACGCGGATGAGCGCCTTGGAGGGGATGGAGCCGCTGTTCAGCGACGTGCCGCCGAGTTGCTTGCGCTCAAACAGTGCCACGCGCAGGCCGGCGGCGGCGCCTCGATGTGCGGCCTCGAGGCCGGCGGGCCCGGCGCCGATAACGGCCAGGTCGCAGGTCCGCGTTCGCAGTCGCGACGGGCGACTCGTGGATCGGCGCGGTATCCGCAAGCCACGGGCGTGCCTCATGAGCCCAGCCAGCCACCCGAGAAACCAGCACGGCGCAGACCGCGTCGAACCGCCGGTGAATCCCGGGTTAGGGACCAGATGAGCCCGGAGCGGGCATTCTCGATCGAGAGAACCAGCAGCCCCTGGTCAAGCCCGTACCAGCCTTCGGAGACCCATCCCGCCGGCGCAGCATCGACGCTGGGGTTGAAACCGCTAACGAATCGCTCCGCCGGGCATACCTGCGGGAAGTCCCGCAGCAGCCGTCGGGTACCGGTGAGCGCGGCGTCCGCATCAAACGGCAGGCTGGCGAGCATGGCCCATGGACACAAAGTGCCGTCATCCGGGCCGAAGGGGATGCCGCGCGCCATGTAGCCGAAACGGTACTGATCTACGGCATAGGGGCCGAGGCCTGCCCCGGTAGGGCCATCTCCGGCACTGATGCCCCAGAGGTCGCGCGCATATGCGGCCGCCTCGAGCGGGTTGCACTCACAGTACTCGCGCTGCAGGGCGATCGCGCGGCGGGTGTTCTGGAAATAATCACTGCGCTTTTCGCGCATGAAGTCGTCGCGTATGCCGCGCAGGTCAAGCCAGGCCTGCGGAAACAGATGTGTAAAGAGGGGTCCGGCATAGAGCACGTCCTGACCGAAGATCCGCTCCCATTGGTAGGTAACGGTCCAGGTGGTGAACGCGGCTGCGGGCAGGGGACGCGTACGCGCTCCGAGACCTAGCACGTAAAGCAGTAGCGCCTCGTTGTAGCCTTCCCAGCCGTAGTGCAAAAAACCGGCCTCTGGCAACCAGCCCTGGCTCAGGGATTTCGAGTCACCCTGCGCCCAACGCCAATCGACGCGTTCGCACAGGACCGAGGCTGCGTCACGAATTTCCGCTTCATCGTGGCGGTCGAAGAACAGGCCGCTCGTGACAAGGCCCGCCAGCAGCAAGGTGGAGTCAATCAGCGAGAGTTCACAATTCCACGCACGCCGTCCGGTTTGCATGTCGAGGAAGTGGAAATAGAAGCCCTTGTAGCCACTCGCCTGCGGCGCCCCGCTCTGGTCACAGTGCAGCAGAAAGCGCAGCGTGGCGAGCGTGCGCGCTGCCCCGGCCTGCCGGCTGATCCATCCCCGTTCAATTGCGACCAAGTAGGCGCTGAGTGCAAAACCAACAACGGCGATGCTGCACGGCGACCCGGCTCGTGAGGTGTCTGCTACCAGTCCGTTGCGGCTATTGCAGTACTGCCACAAGTAGCCGAAGGCCGTCTGCTGCAAGCGCGCGACCAGGTCGGCATCGGCTTCATCGTGTGCGGCCCATCGCCGCCGGTGCGCGCCGGTCGTTGCGGTCGGGGGCAAGACAAGCATCTCTACACAATAGGTGCACCGCGACGCTCGTGCCGTAGGCATGCGCCGCAATGCAAGGGCACGGCTGCCGGGGCCGAGGAGGCGGACGCGTGGCGCTGGACCGTCAGTCTCTGGCGGTGCAGTCCTACAACTGGAACGGTTTTACCCATCCTAGACTGCCCGCTGCAGCGCAGGTCGCGCTCGCCTCACATGCACGGGCTGCGCCCCGGCGCGCGTGGCGGGCGAGGCGTGCTCGTAACCCGGGGCGTAAACGGAGCGTTAAGCAGAGATGGATCAGATCGCGCTGCAGGAATCACGCACGCGCCGGTGGTTCGAGAGTTGGGCAGCGCCCGAAGTAGCCGAGCTAGCTCCGATCCGGGCCGAATTGATGAGCGTCGAGCGCCTCGAGCAACTCGCCGAGGTGTTGGCGCGCAATCATCGCGCCGCGGCGCATGGCGTGCCCGTCGGGCGCTCGCTGCTCGCGCGCACCCGCCGCAACGCGCGCGTATTGCGCGACCACTTCGACGCAGTGTCCCGCACCTCATCGAGTCAGCGCAGCGTCACGCCAGCCGCGGAGTGGTTCGTCGACAACTATTACGTCGTCGAGCGACAGATCCAGCTGATTCGTGATGACCTGCCATTCGGGTATTACCGGCAGTTGCCTGCACTCGGCGCTGGAGAACATGCCGGGCGTCCGCGGATCGCGGCAGTCGCCTGGAGCTTTGTCGCCCATACCGACAGCCATTTCGATGCGCAGTTGCTGCTGCGCTTCATCAGCGCGTACCAGAAGGTGGAGCCGCTCACCATCGGCGAGCTCTGGGCGCTCGCGAGCGTGTTGCGCGTGGTGCTCATCGAGAACCTGCGTCGCTGCGCCGATCGGATCGTGCGTGCGCGCACCGAGCGCGAGCGCGCCGATGAACTGGCGGACCGATTGCTCGGTTCGCCGAGTCGCGAGGCGCAGTCCGTGGAGCTGGTGCTGGGAAGTTATCGTCGTGTCCGGCTGCCACGGACCCTCGCCGTGCAGCTCGTGCAGCGGTTGCGCGACTGCGACCCGAGCGTAACACCGGCTTTCGAATTCTTAGAGGGTCTGCTGCGTGTCGAGGGGGTGACGGCGGATGAAATCGTGCGTGACGAGCTGCAGCGCCAGAGTGCGGCAAACGTCACGGTGCGCAACATCGTCACAAGCCTGGTGCAGCTCACGGCGCTCGACTGGACCGATATCGTGGAGCAGCTCAGCGTCGTCGACGCCATCCTCGGTGCCGGCAGCGATTTTGCGAGTCTCGACTTTACCACGCGCAATCGCTATCGCAGTGCCATCGAGGAACTGGCCCGCGACTCGCCGCGCACCGAAACCGACGTGGCCGAGCAGGTGGTCGCGGCCGCAGCCGCTGGCGCACACGTCGACCAGGCGGCGACAGATCCGGGCTTCTACCTGATCGGCCCCGGAAGGCGGGCACTGGAACAGCGTCTCGGCTACCGCGCGCCATTGTCCAAAGCGACTGGCCGGTTGCTGCGCGCCGCCGGCGTGGGCGGGTACGCGACGCTGGTGCTGCTCTTGACGGTCGCGGCGCTGACCCTGGTCGGGTTCACGATGCGGGCATTGCCGGAGGCGGCGCTGCTGACGCTACTGATCGTGCTGGCGTTGCCAGTGAGTGATGTCGCGCTGGCGCTGATCAACAGCACAATAACGCGGCTGCTGAAGCCCAGACCCTTGCCCGCGCTCAATCTTGGCGGCGTGATTCCGGAGCAATTCCGGACCCTCGTGGCGGTGCCGATATTGTTGAACGCGCGGCGGGAGATCGAGGAGGCTCTGAGCAACCTCGAAAGCGAATACCTGGCGGCCGCGCGCGGTGAGCTCTACTTCGCGCTGCTGGCGGATGGGGCCGATTCCGCCAGCGAGCGGACCGAGCAGGATGAGGAGTTGATTGCGCTCGGACGGCGCGGCATTGCCGCGCTCAATGCGCGCTACGGGCGAGGCAGCGCCGGTGACCGGTTCCTTTGGCTGTGCCGTCGCCGCCGCTGGAATCCCGCGCAGCAGTGCTGGATGGGCTGGGAGCGCAAGCGCGGCAAGCTTCATGAGCTCAACTGCCTGTTGCGCGGGGCGCGCGACACGAGCTTTGAGCTCGGCGCCCCCGAATTGGCGGCCTTGCCACAGCAGGTCCGCAACGTCCTGGTGCTCGATGCGGACACGCAGCTGCCCCACGGGACGGCCGAGAAGCTGATCGCGAAGTTGTCGCATCCGCTCAACCAGCCACGGGTCGATACCGGCCGGCGTCGGGTGACCGGCGGCTATGCGATCCTGCAGCCGCGCGTGACGCCGGCCCTGCCGACGAGGGAGACATCCTCGCTGGTGCAGGCGATCTTTTCCGGGACGCCGGGGCTCGATCCCTACGCCTTCCCGGTATCGGACCTCTACCAGGACCTGTTCGGCGAGGGCTCCTTTACCGGCAAGGGTCTGTACGACATCGACGCGTTCGAGGCCGCGCTGCGCGGGCGCATCGGGGAAAACGAGGTGCTGAGCCACGACCTGCTCGAAGGCATCTTTGCGCGCGCGGCGGTCGTTTCGGAAGTGGAGGTAATCGAGCCCGCCCCGGATCGGTACGACGTCATCGTCTCGCGCGAGCACCGTTGGGCACGCGGCGACTGGCAGCTGCTACCCTGGCTGCGGCCGCGTCTGGCGTGGCCCCGCGCGGAGCGCAGATGGCGCGCGGCACCGGCCCTGGGACGCTGGAAGATTTTCGACAATCTGCGCCGCACCCTCGTGCCCCTGGCGGCCCTGGCGGCGTTTGTGGTGGCCTGGCTGTTGCCGCCCGGGCACGCCGCCGCCGCGACCGCGCTGCTGGCGGGGCTGCTGGGCGTGGCTCCGCTGCTCCCGGTCCTCATGGCGGTGCGCGATCGACCCCGTCATCTGCGGCGTGAGAGCGAGCGCCAGGCACTGCGTTTCGACCTGCGTATGGCGTGTCTGCGCTGGGCGCTCTCGATCACGTTCCTGCCGGACCGCAGCTGGTGGATGGCCGATGCGATCGCGCGAACGCTCTATCGCCTGGGCGTAAGCCATAGTCGCCTGCTGGACTGGACCACGGCGGCGCAGGCACGGCGCAGCAGCCGCCTGAGCCTATCCAGTTACGTGCAAGGCATGCGCGGCGGCCTGGCGATCTGCATTGCGATCACTGCCCTGGTGGTGGTGGCACGGCCGGAGAACTTGGGCCTCGCTGCGCCCTTCCTGTTGCTGTGGCTTTGCGCCCCAGTCATCGCGCGTTTCATCAGCATCCCGGAGGCAGAAGCGGCGCAGCCGACACTTGCGGCCGATGAGGAGCGGGCCCTGCGCCTGATCGCGCGGCGTACCTGGGCCTACTTCGAGCAGTTTGTCACACCGGCAGACCATCACCTGCCTCCGGATAACTTCCAGGAGACCCCGGTCCCGGTGCTGGCACAGCGCACCTCGCCGACCAACATCGGCATGTATCTGCTCGCCTCGGCGGCGGCGTGGGAGTTTGGCTGGCTCGGGGTCGCGGACTGGGTCGGACGACTCGAGAACTCCCTGCAGACGCTGTGTGACCTGGAGCGGTTCCGCGGGCATTTTTTCAACTGGTACGACACGCGCACCGGGCAACCGCTCCTGCCTCGCTACGTGTCCACCGTCGACAGCGGCAATCTGGCCGGCCACCTCGTGACGCTGGCCAACGCCGTGGAAGGCCTGGGCGGGCGTGCACTATGGCAGCCGGCGCGCCTGGTCGGCATCTGCGATGCGCTGGAGCTGGCGGCACCGTCTGCGCCGGTGCGGGCCCTGCAAGAGGCGCTGCGCGCCCCCGCGGCTGATGCCAGCGATGTGCTCACGAAGCTGCGCCGCGCGTCCGAGAGACTGGCGATGCTGGCAGCGGGGCCGCCGCCGCAGGAGGGTCCCGACTGGGAGGCGCTCGCGGCGAGGAGCCTGCGCAGCCATCTGCAGGATGCGGATCTGCTGCATCCCCACGGACTGACAAGCCGCGAAGCGCCGGTGACGCTGCATGCGCTGGCCGCGGAGGGCGTGCAGGCAGCGAGTGAGCTGCTCGGACGCATCGCTGCGCTGGCGGCGCGCGCGCGCCAGCTGGCGTACGAGATGGACTTTGCCTTTCTCCTCAAGCCGCACCGCATGCTCTTATCCATTGGCTACAACGTCACCGAGAGCCGCCTCGACAGCGGGGATTACGACCTGCTTGCCTCCGAAGCGCGTCTGGCCAGCTTCATGGCCATCGCCAAGCGGGACGTGCCGGCGCGGCACTGGTTCCGCCTGGATCGCCACTCCGTGGCGATCGGCAACAGTACCGCGCTGCTCTCGTGGTCCGGCTCGATGTTCGAATACCTGATGCCCGCGCTGATAATGCGCGCGCCCAGCGGCAGTCTCCTGGAGCGCGCGGAACGCGTGGCCGTGCGGGCGCAGCGCGCGTATGCCGCGGCCCGGGTGATCCCTTGGGGCATCTCGGAGTCTGCATATAACACGCGTGATCTGGACCAGACCTACCAGTACTCGCCCTTCGGCATACCCGCCCTGGGCCTGAAACGTGGCCTGGCTAACGATACAGTGGTATCCCCATACGCAACGGGCCTGGCAACCAAGGTGGACCCGGCGGCTGCGGCGGCGAACTTCCGGCGCCTGGCGCAGGAGGGTGGACTCGGGCACTTCGGCTTCTACGAGGCGCTCGATTACACACCCGAGCGGCTGGCCGAAGGCGAGCGTGTCGCCGTCGTGCGTGCCTACATGGCCCATCACCAGGGCATGACGCTGGTAGGCATCGCCAACGGGCTGCACAACGGCCTCATGCAGAGCCACTTCCATGCCGAGGCCGCGGTTCGGGCCACGGAACTGCTGCTGCAGGAGCGGCCGCCTCGCTCGGTCGAATCGCCACCCGAGGGCAGCGAAGCCGAGGCACGCGAAGGCCGATTGCCCGTACTGGCCGGACGGCGGCGCCTGCACACCTGGCGACCGCGCACCCCGCACACGCAGCTGCTGAGCAACGGCCGTTACGCGGTCATGATTGCCACGAACGGTGCCGGCTTCAGCCGGCGCGGCGAGCTCGCCGTGACCCGCTGGGCGCAAGACCCGACCAGCGACAGCGATGGTCAGATGATCTACCTGCGCGACTGCACCAACCAGGCGGTATGGTCAGCGGGTTTCCAGCCCACCGCGGCGGAGCCGGATTCCTATCGCGTGACCTTTACCGAGGATCGGGCCGAGATCATGCGGCGCGACGGTCCGTGGGTTACCCGCATGCAAGTGCTGGTCTCGGCAGAGAATGATGCCGAGGCACGGCGAGTGGCGATCTCCAATCTCGGCGATCGGGTGCGCGAAATCGAGGTCACCTCCTACAGTGAGGTGGTCTTGACGAGCGCGGCAGCCGACCGGGCACATCGGGCCTTTTCCAATCTGTTCGTGCAGACCAGTTTCAATTCGGACCTCGCGGCGCTCGTCGCCGGGCGACGGCCCCGCGCGCACGGTGACTCCGAGGCGTGGGCGGCGCACCTGGGAATCCTTGAAGGCGAGGAGGTCGGCGACTGGCAGTTCGAGACCGATCGCGCGGCCTTCATCGGGCGCGACCGCACGGTGCGCTCGCCGCAGGCACTCACGGAGCGCGCTCCCTTGAGCGGCTCGAGCGGGATCGTGCTCGATCCGGTGTTCAGCCTGCGGCGACGCATGCGCATTGCTCCCGGTGAGACAGCGCGCATAACGTTCTGGACGGTGGTCGGCGACTCGCAGCGTGAAGTGCTGCAGGTGGCAGACAAGTGTCGGGAGCCGGCGGCCTTCGATCGCGCTTCGACCTTGGCGTGGACGCGGGCGCGGGTGCAACTGCACTACCTCGCGCTGGACCCCGACGAGGCCAGCCTGTTTCAGCGCGTCGCTACGCATTTGTTCTATCTGAATCCGGCCTTGCGTGCCGGGCCGGACACCCTGCGGCGCAATGCCGCCGGCCCCGAGGCGCTCTGGGCGCACGGCATCTCGGGCGATCGCCCGATAATGCTGGCCGAGATTGATGATGCCGCCCATTTGGGTCTGGTGCGCCAGCTGCTGCGGGCGCATGAATACCTGACGCTCAAGAACATCCCCGTCGACTTGGTGATCGTGAATGAGTCTCCCGCCTCCTATGGGCAGGACCTGC
>Ga0335077_10008152_pt1 | contig 12993 bp, 10 predicted proteins | sample Lox_Sample_31_FD_207151 | JGI IMG/M metagenome (GOLD analysis project Ga0335077, IMG submission 207151) | Soil microbial communities from Loxahatchee National Wildlife Refuge, Florida, United States - Lox_Sample_3.1 | ecosystem: Environmental > Terrestrial > Soil > Wetlands | place: USA... | reverse complement strand
TCGACTGATATGAGCCTACGGAATTTCGACGTGCGACATGTCTTCCAAAGCTTGCTCTTCGGGCGCCAGAAACGGATCGGGTGAGGTTCCCTTTTGCGTGCGGAGACGCAAAAGGGCGAAGGCGGCGAATATCGCCATCACCGGGACCATCGGGACACTGTAGCGGCTGTCGGCGAGAGGGAACTGGGCGAAGGCCAGAAAACCGGGAAACAACACCAGGTGATAAACATTTCTCCAGCGCGCGCGGGCCATATAGAGTCCCGTGACAGACAGGACCAGGAACAGGAAATTGCCGCACAGGAAGACTGTCTTTATCAGGGAAGGCGGGAGAGGGAGGACTTTGTACATGTAAGACGCGGAGTCCGCAAACAGGCGCGGGTACTGTCTCGTTCGGAGCCAAAACCAGCGCAGTGGGTGTGCCGAGATTCTCTCCATAGCTGCGCGCATCATTTGCCTTTCCGCGTCGGTTTCCGACGGGGCGCCTGCGATGATATCCCTTACCTTCGAATCGGAAAGATAGAAAGACCAGCGGCCGGAGCCATAGGGCACATCGATGGTGCTGAGCAACAGACTCGACCCCCATCCCTGCACGGCCACGGGAACAAAAGCATGCTGGGTGACAGCATTTCGCACGGCCCACGGAAAGATCACCAGCAGAACGCCGAGGGCAATCCTGAGATGGAGGGTGCGATTGAATTTGCTAATTGCCGCGAGCAGCACCGTTGCGATCACAATTGGCAGCAAGACGGCTCGCGTCAGAGTGGCTGCTCCGAGCGCAATACCCGCGTGCAAACCCATTCGCCGGCCCCAAAGCCACAGACCCAAGGTCAGTAACGATGTGAACAGCGTGTCGCTCATCACCGTCGCCGACCAAAAAGCACTCTGAGGCGCCAGGGCCATCGCTAAGCCGGCAAGCGCGGCGGATGAGCGGCCGAACACCGAGAGAGCCGCGAAGTAAACCAGCAACGCGGTCAGGCCGCCGAGCAACGCCTGCAAGACCCAGATTTCCCGGAACGGAGGTGTTTGCCGCCACCACAGCCCGGCAATCACAAAAGGGTAAAGTGGCGCCCGGGCGGCCGTGGGCAGAAAAGGGCCGGGACTGTTCAGTTGACCGTCAGCGCCCCAAGGATGCTGGCCTCCGAAGGAGAGCGTTCCGTGAAACCTGATGTTTTGCGCGAGAACCAGATACTCGCTTGCATCGACATGGATCTCGGTGTCGCTCCACATTCCTGCCGCGAGCAAACGAATAAGAAACGCCAGCAGAAAGATCAAGACAGGGACTGACCGTCTTCCTAGCCGCGCACTGACATGCCAGAGCATACCTTCCGGGCCAGTGATCGCGGACTCCAGCCACATCTTCATTGTCTCAAAGGGGCGTGATTTCTCCACAGCGCCGGGTCCGATTGGCGAACAAGAGCACATTATCATGGCAGTTGGGATTCCCCCCAGCATCACGCTCGAGGTCCAAAGGCAGATGACCAAGCAGCGAGCTCTTGTACCGCTTACAACGCAGCTGTTGCTGGGCTGGCGATCTTCTTCCAGGAGGTAACCTTTGTGGTTCTTGGCCGCCCTATCCCACAGAGCGCTTCGGCGGATGGTTTAAATTTCGCTTTGGGTGCTCGATCGAACACGGAGTGATCGCTGTCGTATTGCTTCACGCGTGCAACAATCCGCATACCAAAGTCGGAGCAGTGCTGAATCAGCATTGGGTCGTGCTCAACGGCGTCTGTATCTATGCCAGGAGTTGTTTCTGACCGCCGCGGGTGCGCGGCTGCGGTGCCCGGCATGAGCCGCATTTGCCTGGTGGGCGCCGCCCATCCGTGCTACAACCCGCGGTTGGTTCGCGAAGCCGACGCGCTGGCCGAGGCGGGACACCGGGTTCGAGTTGTTGCTCCGTTGTTCAATGCCGCCCTGATCGAAAGAGACCGCAGCCTCCTGGCGAAGCGGCGTTGGACCCTGGAGCGCGTTGATTTTCTCTCTCAGCATGGCCGTTTGCGTTCTGCCTGGATTCGGGGCCGCCGCAAGCTGGCTCAGGAGATAGCTCGTGGTCTGGCAACTCCAGTTCTGGCAGAGCACGCCTACGCTCCGGCGTTGGTGGAGATGAGAGCGGCAGTCGCGCGTGAGCCGGCGGAGTGGTTTATTGCCCATACCCAGGCCGCACTCCCCGCCGCCGCTGCCGGGGCGGAGCGATGGAACGCGCGCCTCGGTTTCGACTGCGAAGATCTTTTGGCACATGCTCCCAGCGAGCCCGGAACCCTGCTCCGGATTATCGAAGCTGAATACGTGCGGCGGTGCGCGTACGTTTCCGCAGCCTCCCCGTTGATGGCGGAGCAGCTTGCGCTCGACCACGGCATCCCGCTTCCCCTGGTTCTTTACAACGTCTTTCCATTGAAGCTGGCGGAAGGCATGCCTGCCCCCGATGAGCGCCGCACTGATGGAGTTACGCGTCTGCACTGGTTCGGCCAGACCATCGGTCCGGGACGCGGACTGGAAGACGCGGTTGCGGCACTGACCCACTTGCCTGGCGAGGTGGAACTGCACCTGCGCGGCAATCCATCAGCTGGCTACCGCGATAAATTGGAGAAACTGGCTGGTGGCTGCCGTTACCGCCTGGTCTTCCTTCCGCCGCTTGAACATGACGAAGTGATTCGCGGCATGGCGCCTTTCGATGTGGGCTTAGCCTTGGAGCGCCCTGCAAACGCCAACTACTCCCGCACCGTTACCAACAAGCTCTTCAGCTATCTGCTGGCGGGATTGGCCGTCGCCGCCAGCGACACACCCGGTCAGCTCGAAGTGATGGCGCAAATTCCGCAGGCAGGTTTCGTGTATCAGGCGGGCGATGTTCGTGCTTTGGCCGAAGGCTTGCTGAACTGGGTGCGGCATGCTGAAACACTACGGACGTCGCAGCAAGCATCGTGGAATGCCGCCCACAGGCGCTTCTGCTGGGAGCGCGAGCGCCAGAAGTTTCTTGCCTTGTTCGCACAGCCGGAAGCTTGCGAGCTTGTGGTACCTGAAAGGGCGGCGGCTTTATGAAGCGGGTGGCTCTGATTGGCGCTGACTTTGCTCCCAGCACCCTGCCACCAGCCCTGCGCATGCGCTTTTTTGCTTCGCACCTGCCCGAGTTCGGCTGGGAGCCAATCGTGATCACTACGGACCCACGCCATTACGACTGCCCACTCGACCCTGAGATCGAGCGTTTGCTGCCGGAAAATCTGCGTGTCATCCGCACACCAGCTCTTTCGCGCAGCCTCACGCGGCTGGTCGGCGTCGGCGACCTGGGGGCGCGAAGCATGCGCTACCACTGGCAGGCGCTGCGCGACCTATGTCGTCGCGGGGAGGTGGATCTGGTCTTCATTCCCGTGCCTGCATTTATGCCCATGGTGCTGGGCAGGCTGGCACACGACCGCTTCCACGTCCCTTACGTCATCGATTACATTGACCCCTGGGCCAGCGAGTATTACTGGTCTGTGCCGCGCGCATTGCGCCCTCCCAAGTGGGAAGTCGCCTATATCATGGCCCGCGTCCTGGAGCGCTACGCGCTCGGCCGGGTGGCGCACATCGTGGGTGTGTCACACGGCACCACCAGCCTCGTACACCGGCGCTACCCGTGGCTAAGCGCATCCGATACCACCGAGATTCCCTATGGCGGTGAAAGCGCAGACTGGGAATACATCCGCTCGCATCCGCGGAGGAATCAAGTGTTCGATCCAGGCGATGGCAATCTGCACTTTGCCAGCGTGGGTGCTTACACCGAGGCCATGCGCCCGGTACTCAGCGCGTTCTTTGCAGGCGTTCGGAAGGCTCGAGCCCAAGACCCGCAACTTAGCCGCCTGAGGTTGCACTTCGTGGGCACAAGTTACACGAGCGCGCGTGCCTGTATCGTACCCATTGCCGGCGAGGAGGGTGTGGGAGACCTGGTGGATGAGCGTCCGCATCGCGTTTCATACCTTGACGCACTGCAGCTCCTTTCCGATGCCCACGCGCTTCTGGTGATTGGCTCGACCGAGCCGCACTACACGGCATCAAAGATTTTCCCCTACATATTGGCGCGCAAGCCCCTGCTGACGATTTTCCACCGTGACAGCAGCGTGATTCGTATTGTGGAGAGCACACGGGCGGGAGCGGTCATCAGTTTCAGTTCCGAGCATCCGCTGCGGGAGAGAGCTGATGAGATTGCGGGTTGCCTTCGCGAACTGGCGGCGCTCGGTCCGCAATATGAGCCACCTACCTGCTGGCAGGCCTTCGAGGCCTATACCGCGCGAGCGATGACTGCCCGTCTGGCGCAGGTTTTCGAGAAAGCGGTGGCGCACCCCTCTCCGGCCAAGAGAGAGGGAACCTCACTTGCACACCCTGTGGAAGCTTCGCGATGAAACATCTGTGGTAATAATGGGGCAATGTTTCCGGAAATCAGGTGTTGTACTTTTCTGGGAAAGAAGACTTTCGCTCGCGCCCCAGCCTGCGGGTGGTTTTCCAGCCAAAAATGGGTGATGTTGATGACGCCGCTTGTAACAACGGCCCGTGTCGGGTCTCGGAAGTTCAGGCTGGCAGCTTGATTTCAGAGAATTATTTCGGATTGGCGCGCGCGCGAGGGGTTGCGGCTCCTGGAGTGTTGCGCCGGCTGGCGGAGCTGGCCAGCCGCGGCGTGGTGCTGCGGCGTCGCTTGCCCTCTCGGTTCGGGAAGAGACGCCTCTACGTGTCGCCGGAGTGCGGGCTTCGCTATTGGCGATTCGATCTCGACAAGATCGATCGCGTGCTTCTGGAGGCGGCGGAAAGGTACGTCCGCCCGGGCGATGTGGTGTGGGATGTCGGAGCCAACGTTGGGCTCTTTGCTTTTGCCGCCGCACATCGTGCGTCACAGGTTCTGGCTTTTGAACCCGATCCCTGGGTGGCCGACTTGCTGGAGAAGACGGCGGCGTCCTTTGCCAACGTCTCGGTGATACGAGCGGCGGTCGCGGATTATTGCGGACGAGGGGAACTGCACATCGCGCGGCGGGCTCGCGGATCCAACTTTCTGCTGGGCAAAGGGCATACCCAGAGCGGCGGAACGCGCTGCGTGAGCGAAGTCGAGGTGGTCACGCTGGATTCTCTCGATCAGCCTCCTCCCCATGTGCTCAAGATTGATGTTGAGACTGGCGAACTGGCGGTTCTCGAGGGCGCGGCGCAGTTGATCCGCCGGTTCCGGCCCACGGTCATTTGCGAAGTGGCGAAAGAGAATGCATGCGCGGTCACAGCGTGCCTTCACGAGTATGAGCTGATCGACGCCGATCAGGGCAGACCGGTGAGTATTGCAGCGTGGAACACGGTGGCGGTTCACAGAACTGCCGTTTGTTCAAGGCCGTTCGACCTGGCAGGTGTTGAGAGTTGAGTTTTTCAAGTCACCCCCAAAGGGGGACAGAAGGAGCGAAGACAACTTCATGGCACCGATTCGAGCACTGATCACGGGTGGCGCCGGCTTCATTGGCTGCCATCTCGCCCAGGAACTCCTCAGCGAGGGGCAGGAGGTGTACGTACTCGACAACCTGTCGACCGGCAGCATCGATAACATCGAGCATCTGAAGAGCCACGAGCGGTTCCACTATGTGATCGACTCAATTGAGCACGAGCACCTGCTGGCGGAGATGATCGACCGTTGCGACGTGGTGTATCACCTGGCGGCCGCCGTAGGTGTGAAGCTGATCGTAGAAAGCCCAGTCAATACCATTGAAACCAATGTGCACGGAACTGAACTAGTGCTCAAGCACGCCAATAAAAAGCGCAAGAAGGTGATTATTGCCTCCACCTCGGAGGTTTACGGCAAGAGCACACGGGTGCCGTTTCGCGAGGATCACGATCTCGTGCTGGGTGCCACTTCTAAGGGACGCTGGAGCTATGCCTGCTCCAAGGCCATCGACGAATTCCTGGCCATCGCATATTGGCACGAAAAAAAGCTGCCGGTGGTGGTCGTGCGCCTGTTCAATACGGTGGGACCGCGGCAGACTGGCCGTTACGGCATGGTAATCCCCAGCTTCGTCAAGCAGGCGGTGCAGGGAGACCCCATCACGGTTTACGGCGATGGCAACCAGTCGCGTTGCTTCACCTATGTGGGCGACGTGGTGAAGGCGCTATTTGCCCTTTCCGATCATCCCGGCGCCGTGGGCGAGGTGTTCAACATCGGTGGTGGCCGCGAGATTACCATTAATGAGCTTGCACTGCTGGTGAAGGAGAAGGCGCGCAGTTCGTCGGAGATCACCCACGTACCTTACGACCAGGCCTACGAAAAGGGCTTCGAGGACATGCCGCGGCGTGTCCCAGACATCGCCAAGATCAGCCATCTGCTGGGCTGGCGGCCGACCATCGACGTGGACCAGATCGTTGAGAAAGTAATCGCGTTCCAGCGCTCCGGCGCGCGGGCTCAGGAAGCGCCGGTTCATGCCTAACCGGACTGGGGACCGCGACTTGTGGCTACTGTAACCGTCAGGCCCGACCGCGTCGAACCGCAACTGCTGCCGGTGGGTCGGCGAGCGGTCCTGCCAATTCGCGTTCTCGTCGTTTTCAACAGCGTCGCACTCTACGGTATGGAACGGCAGGTCATCGAGTTGTTCGATCTGCTCCGGCCGGAGGTGGAGCCGCATTTCCTGCTGTCCTATACGACCCGACGCAGGCAACTTCCGCTGCTGGTCGAAATTGAGCGCCGGGGGCTGAAGCACTCTTTTTTCAGCGACCAGACGGATTGGCCCAAGATCGGCCGTCCGCGCTCTCTCCGCCACGCCTGGCGGATGATTGCGGCCTTGTACAAGGGCAATCGTGACGTGCTGCACTGCGCCCGTGGCTGTGATGCCATCTATCTGCCTGCCTGGGGCTACGGTTTCTTTGCCTTGCTGGCGGCCTCCTATGCCTGGCTCGTCGGCAAGCGCGTGGTTTACTGCTTTCACGACCTGCCGCACCGATGGCATCCATGGTTGAGAGTCATTTCTACCCTCGTAACCCACTGCGTCCACCTGACAAGGTTCGGCTATGATTTTGCGGTACACACCAATCCCTACCTGGCGCGCAAGAACACGACTGTCTGCGCCACACGGACTCAATCGCAGCGCCTCTGTGACCCTGACTCGAGTGTTCGGCCCGCGCTGGAAGGCAAGCGCAACCTCCTCTTCATCGGGCAACTCACCTATATCAAGGGCTTCGACATCCTGCTGGACGCGTTTCACATGCTGGCGTCGTCATATCCGGATGTTCACCTGCAGGTATTAGGAACGAGCCCGGATGAACAGCAGGTACGCGACCGTGTCGCCTCGATGGGGCTGGAGTCGCGCGTGCATCTTTGGGGCTACCGCGAGAACGTCAATGATTTTTTGGATATGGCCTATGCCTATATCCAGTCCAGTCCGCCATCCCGCGTTCATGAGGCGTTTGGCCGCGGCGCGACGGAAGCTATGGCTTGCGCCGTGCCAGTGATCTGTTTTCGGAGCGGCGCTTTGCGTGAGATTGTGGTGCATGAAGGGACGGGCCTGATTTGCGAAGAGGACGATGCAGCGTGTCTTGCCCGCAACATATGCCGTCTGCTCGATAACAGGCAGCTCAGGTCTTCGTGCGCAAGCGGAGCCTTGAGCCGATATCAATCTCTCTATTCGGACGAAGTGATCCGGAAGCACTGGATCCAGTTTTTTTCGTATTTTCGTTCAGATGCAGGAATCAGCCGTCTCTCGCGAGAGCCGGCGGCCCAATGAGTCGGGAGAAGACCGCCTAAATTGCTGCAGACGACGAACTCGGTGGGTCCGCTTCTGGTCTCGAACCGCAGCGCTGAGAATGCTGTCATTTCCGAGGCTCGCAGTAGGCTGGTACTTCTGAGCACTCACCCGATTCAATACCACGGCCATTGGTTCCGCGCGTTAGCAGAGCGTCCGGAGATCGATCTCACTGTCATTTATTGTCATCCCAGTACGCCCGCAAATCAGGCCCGGGCCGGGTTCGGGGTTGAGTTCGACTGGGACATTCCGCTGCTCGATGGATATCGCTACACCTTCCTGGGCACAAGAAACGAAAACAGCCGAGGCTCTGGCGCGCCGAGCGCGCAGGGCATGGAGCCGCTTCTGGCGCGAGAAAAGCCCGACGTGGTCATGATCAATGGCTGGCACTATCGGGCAGCCTGGCAAGCTATTTTTGCCTGCTGGCGAATGCGCATTCCGGTTATGGTGCGGGGCGATTCCCAGCTGATTTCTCCACGCGGTGCGCTGAAGCGGCGGCTCAAGTATCCCGTTTACCGGTCCTTCATCCCCAGATTTGACGCTTGTCTGGCGGTGGGGGCTCGTTCGCGGGAATACTACCTGCACTATGGAGCACGCCCCGAGCGTGTGTTCCATGTGCCGCATGCGGTCCAGGATGACTTGTTTCCACGCGGGGGGGAGGCGCAAGCGCGCCGCGTAGCGCTGCGGCAGCAATGGAAACTTGACTACCGCGGGACAGTCTTCTTGTTCGCGGGCAAGTTTATCGAGAAGAAGCGCCCAATGGATTTTCTGCGAGCTATGGAAATTGTCACGAAGCTGGAACCGAAGATCGCGGGCGTAATGGTGGGCGATGGTCCACTGCGCGCCGCCTGCGAGCAGTTCGTCAACGAGCGCCAGTTGCCGGTCCACTTCGCCGGATTCCTGAATCAGTCGCAGATGGCGGATGCATATGTTGGGTCCGATTGCCTGGTGCTTCCTTCCGACGGTCGTGAGACCTGGGGCCTGGTGGTGAACGAAGCCATGTCCTGCGCGCGGCCCGCGGTGGTCAGCGATGCCGTCGGTTGTACCCCCGATCTCATCCTTGACGGTATTACGGGTGCGATTTTTCCGCTGGGCGATGTCGATGCCCTGTCCCGCATTCTCATAGCCCTGGGCCGGAGTCCGGAACGTCTGCAAGCGATGGGCGAGCGCGGGCAAGAGCGCTTGCCGAGGTATTCTCGAGATGTTGCCTTGCGGGGAACTATTGAAGCCGTGGAAGCGGTCATGGCTAACAGGCGGACCAAGTGAGATCTACACTTAAAGACCGAAGCACGGGCGTGCTCGTCTGGTTGCTTCCGCCGCTGGCTGCAACATTCCTGATGTGGCTGGCGAGGCTCAACCAGGTCACGCTGTTTGAGTTTCTGGGTGCGGCAGGCCTGCTGATCGCGGCCTGGGGACCCTATTACAGTTGGAGGAAGGTCGGCGAGCGCTATCTGCCGCTTTTCCCGATGCTGAGTTTTATGTACTGGGTGTACTACGCCCTCGGCCTGTTCTGGGGACAGCGAGGCAACTACACCCTTCACGGTGAACTGTCCGACAGGGCGATTGAGCAAGCGATGCTGTTGGCTGTGGTCGGGGTAGTGTGCCTGTGGGTAGGGAAGTGGACGGGTATCGGCCGGCGGCTGGCCTCGCCCCGGGTTCTTGACATCAATGCCACGCAGGAAAACACGTGGTCTTATATTCGCACGATGCTGCTGCTCAGTATTGCTCTAACGTTTGGCATGCAGTCGCGCGCTTACCTCTTTGGGGGCGGGGGACGGCAACTGCTGATGATCCTGACTTCCACCGTGCCCATGGCGTTATTCGTGATGCTGCTGCGCAAATGGCTGCGCCACCAGGCGAACCACGGAGAAGTCCTGCTGATTGCTACCTTCTTGATCGCGAGGTTCATGGCCGGAATTGCCTCGGGGTGGCTGGGCAGCAGCGTGGCCATCATGATTATCTGCAGCGTCTCCTACCTCTATGAGCGACGGAAGATCTCAACCATAGCGCTGGTGGGAGTGCTGGCTTATGTGCTCTTCTTCCAGGCCGGCAAGGAAGCATTCCGCAAGACTTTCTGGGGAGAACGCGTGGATTCCACCATCAGCCAGAGGATTTCCTTCTGGTCGAGCGAGTCCCTGCGCAACTGGGAACTTACGCTGGAGAGTCCCAGTGCCGACAACTGGCGGCGGCTGGCCGACCAAAGCCTGGGTCGCATGTCGCTGCTCCAGCAGACGGCTCAAGTCCTCGAACTTACCCCTGAAGTTGTCCCTTACCAGCATGGGCGGCTGTATTCGTACATGCTGGTTACGTTCATTCCACGGGCGCTGTGGGAGGACAAGCCTTCCGTGAACGAAGCCAATCAGTTCTATCAGGTTGCGTACGGATTGACCGATCAGGAGCACCTCGGCTCGGTGTCGATCGCGGTAGGGACGGTGGCGGAGAGCTTCATCAACTTCGGCTGGTGGGGCCCGTTCCTCATCATGATCCCTCTGGGTATCTTCTTCGACTACTTTCAAAACGTTTTTCTGGCGCGGGATTCAGGATGGGTTTTGAATGCTACCGGGATCGCTCTGATTCCGCCCTTCCTCGCGCTGGAGTCGCAATTGGCGCAGTACCTGGCAGGAATCCTGCAGTGCATTGTCGTTACTCTTCTGGTAATGTGGCCGGTGCTGCACGTGTCCTTGCGGAAGGGAAAGTCCGTGGTCCAGGCGGAGACGGGACGACGGGTTTCCTATGGCTTGCGGATGCCACTCCCGGCGCCCCGGCGATTCCTGTGATGCGACGTTTCGGCGGACTGGGCGCGTGAAGGTCATTCAACTTATCCCCGATTTTGGTCTGGGCGGCATTCAGAAAGCCGGCTGTGTGCTGGCCGAGACCATGGTCCGCGCCGGACATGAGGTGCTGCTGCTCGCGCGGGAATCAGGACCACGCTTCCAGCGGTCTTGCTTGTGGCATCGTCTGCTGACCGATCCGCAGCGTGAATCGCTGGCTGGGGTGGTACGGGAGTTCTCGCCCGACGTGGTTCACATTCACGCCCATGAATATCCTGAAGAACTAATCCAGAACATTGCCGCACGGCCCTGGGAGAAGTCGCCCCTCCTGGTGACCACGCCGGTATTCGGCCGGCCGCCGCTCGATCGTCGCATGCTGTCGCTCACCAGAACCTGCTGCGTGGGTGTGTTTACCTTCTACCGGCTGGGACGTTGGCTGAAGCTTCGTCCTGCCGAGATGATTCGCAAGGGATTTGGCTATGTTCCCCTCACCCCTTTTCAGCCGCCTGTGATGGACGTCGATCGCGAAGCCGTGCGGCGGCGCTTGGCCATCCCCGCAAACGCCTTCGTCTTCGGCAGAGTGGGGCGTAGCCAGGGGGGAAAATGGCATCGCTGCTACCCGCAGGTTATCGAGGCCGTGCTCAGCGCGGATTGCAATGCGCGTTGGATTTCGATCGGCTTTCCTGAGGAACTCGGGCTCGCGCGATTGCGCCAGCGGTGGGGAGATCGCTTTTGCAACTTCGCGGAGACCGCCGACTATCAGTTCCTTGCCGAGACGCTCTCCGCCATGGACATACAACTATTCTGGAGCCAGCACGGAGAATGCTTCGCGAGCACAATCTGCGAAGCGGCAGGAGTGGGCACGCCCACGATTGCCGGCGTCAATCCGTGCCAGGACAACGGCCAAGTAGAGCAGGTTCTGGAGGGCATCACTGGAGAATTGGTGGGCACGCCGGCACGGGCCATTGAAGCGCTTATCCAGTTCGGATCTGGCCGAGGTCGGTTGCAGTCGCTAAGAAGCTCCGCGCGTCGGCATGCATGGAGTCGTTGGCACGTCGAGCGAGTTACGGCTGATCTCATGCAGCTTTACGAATATTGGCTCTGGGGAAAAGACTGTCCTTACATTGGAGTCATGCTGCGCGAGCACCAAGGGCTGATGCAGAACTATCGCCGTAAGGTGGCGGCCCTGAAGGCTGACAGTGGCTTGCGCCAATCCGCGTGGGAGATGGCTTTGTGGTCGGCTGAGTCGTGGCCTTTGTTCGCCGGAGCACGACGCATAAAGCCTCATTTCCGGAAGCTTCTGGAAAGTTTGTAACAAAGTCCGGCGGCCGGCTAATCGCGCTACCAACCGGACAGGGCGGCGCGACGCCAGGTATTCGTGGTGACACACACGTACACATAGTTGCTGTCATAAGCCCAGCTTCCGGCAGCGCAGGCCGAGGATGATGTTCGGGGCGCCGCCATCGGCGCGGCGGTGAAGTCGGAAGCGTGCTTGCCGTCGACGCGGTCGGCGTTCAAGTTCGCAACCAGGCTGGTATCGGTGATCCCCTCAAGCTTGGCCGCGGTTACGGCTCCGGAAAAGGTTGCGTCTCCATTTGCCGTATCGATCGACCATGTAGGCGTGATCTCGTTCGCGGGGCCGAAGCCCCAAATGCCCCGGCCTCGCGTCTTAATGTACTCGGCTTCATTCTGCAGCGGGAACTTGTAGCTGCAGTTCAGGGGCGAGCGGATGGTCATGCTGGTCGCTGTGGTATTGCCGGCCGAGCATACTTCGCCTCGACGACTCGAAAAAATCACTACCACGTCATAGCTCGCGGCTTCCGGAGTCGGCTCCCAGGCAAAGCTGACGGTGTGTTTGGCATCGAGAATCTCGGGACCGTTGCAGAAGATGTGAGTCTCGCTGCTGCGCCGCCTCCCCGAATCGAGAGCGAACAGGAAAATGCTGTATGGAATAGAGTGATCGTTGCCAGTTACAGCGCAGCCAGGAAGCACGAAGCTGGGAGCACCCGGGCCACCGATTTCAATGACGCCGTCTCCGACAAAAATATGGTCTGCCGCGACGGGCAACGTGCCGGACTGCTTGAAGGTGTTATCCGCTGAGTAACGCAGTCCACGCCGGATGCCGCCGGAGCCGTCGATAAAGCTGACGCCGTTGTTGAAATACTGGCCCCTCTGGGCGGTACCGAGCAGGATGTTGCCACCAGCAGCTGCTTCATTTCCTCAGGCGGCAAATAATATTGCGCGTTCTGCGTCGAGAAATTTGAGCCGTAGCTCTTCCACGCGAAAGCGTTGTTGATAAAGATTGCGCTGCTTTGAAAATTTCCGCAGACATGATGCGGATTGGCAACGTTGCTCTGGCCCCAGCTATTACTGAACACAAGGGCGAACTGCGCTCCTCCGAGATCCCAGAAGCAGGACGCAGCCGCTTTGTCGTCCCAGCCGTTGTTGATGTGGGAAAGCGTGATCGGGTGCCGGATGGGGCCCGGCCCGATGCTGAG
>Ga0335077_10008151_pt1 | contig 12993 bp, 11 predicted proteins | sample Lox_Sample_31_FD_207151 | JGI IMG/M metagenome (GOLD analysis project Ga0335077, IMG submission 207151) | Soil microbial communities from Loxahatchee National Wildlife Refuge, Florida, United States - Lox_Sample_3.1 | ecosystem: Environmental > Terrestrial > Soil > Wetlands | place: USA... | reverse complement strand
ATGCCGCTCCACATGCTGGTCGACAGCGCGCTCATGATCACTACGCCGGGCACCAGGTAGTCCAGGTAGGACGCGCCGCCGAAGCCCGGCAGCTCGACGATCTTGCGGAACAGGGACCCGAACAGGAACAGCCAGATCACTGGCTGGATCAGGCTGATCACCAGGTAGGCGGGCTGCCGGGCGAGCGCCCGGAGCTGCCGGCCGGTCATCAGCGAGGTGTGCGTGGCGATGGCGGTCATCGTGCTCCTCCGGTGCTGGCAGTGGCGGGTTGCTGGTCGGCGTCGGCGAACCGGCGGCCCGCATGACGCAGGTACACGTCCTCGAGCGAGGGGCGCGCCACCGATGCGGCGCGTACGGGCAGGCCCGCGTCGTCGAGCGCGGCGAGGACCGCCGGCAGCGCGACCGCGCCCTCGTCGGCGCGGGCGCTGACGTGGTTACCGTCGATCCGGATCTCGCGGACGGCGGGCACCGGCGCCAGGACGGCCAGCAGCCTGCCGCGTTCGGCATGGTCGACGAGGTCAATGTGCACGGCGTCGCCGTGGAGCTGTCCCTTGAGCTCGTCGGGCGTGCCGTCCGCGACGACGCGCCCGCGGTCCACGATGACCAGGCGGCTGGCGAGCCGGTCGGCCTCCTCCAGGTAGTGGGTGGTCAGCAGGATGGTGAGCCCGTCGTCGGCCGCGAGCCGCCCGATCTCGTCCCACATGGCCGTGCGCGACTCCGGGTCCAGGCCCGCGGTCGGCTCGTCGAGGAACAGCACCTGCGGCCGGTTGATCAGGCCCAGCGCCACGTCCAGCCGCCGTTGCATGCCGCCGGAGTAGGTGCGGACGAGCCGGCCGGCCGCCCCGGCCAGGCCGAACCGGCCGAGCAGCTCGTCGGCCCTGGCCGTGAGCGCGCGCCCGCGCAGGCCCTGGATGCGGCCGGTCAGCAGCAGGTTCTCCCGGCCGGTGGCCATGGGGTCGGCGCCGCTGCGCTGGCCGACCACGCCGATGGCGCGGCGGACCTGGGCGGCCCTGGCCCGCACGTCCAGCCCGGCCACCGTCGCGGTGCCGGAATCGGCCTGGGCCAGGGTGGTGAGAATCTTGACGGTGGTGGACTTCCCGGCCCCGTTGGGGCCGAGCAGGCCGAAGACCGTGCCCGTGGGAACCGCGAAGCTGAGCCCGTCGAGGGCCCGCACTCCCTTGGGGTAGGTCTTGACGAGGTCGTGGGCCTCGATCTGGTGGCCGGCCCCGGTGCCCGCACGGCCACGCGCTGACGTGTCTGCCTGAATGGTCATGTCGGCTTTCTCCCTGGTGGGTGGTGTCGTCTCCGGTCCACGGGGGAGCAGCCACGTATTCTTGAGGTGCTCACTCGATCTGGTCTCGCTCCGACGGGACCGGGTTAAGTGGTCACGGCCCTCGGTCAGGTGTTGCCGCACCTTGCCGGGGGCCGTCCGTCACTCTGGCTGGTTCGTGGCGGCGCCCTCCTCCCGCGCTTGGTCCTTGCCGTCGCCCGGTCCCGGCCCGCCATCGGGCCCGGCCCATTCGGGCGGGACGGGGCCGAATTCCGCTGGCCATTCATGGGTGTCATGCACGTGCTGCCAGCCGTCCAGGCCGGGGAAGGTCCGGTCCTCGAACTCGGTCACCAGGCCCCGGACCCAGGCCAGCTCGGCCTCTTGCATCGCCAGGTGGTACTCGGCCTCCAGCATGAACAGCCGGGGCAGCCAGGTGAGCCCGGTGAGCTCGGCGCGCACCTCGGCGATCGCCTGCTCCAGCGCGGCGGCCCGCTTGCGCAGCAGCTCCAGCGCCTTGCCGGGGAGAAGCACGGGCAGCTCGGCCAGGGCCGCCTCGAACTGCGGGTACTCCTTCACCGGCACGGCGATCAGCTCGGCCATCCAGTCCTCGAGCTCCTTGCGGCCCGCCTCGGTGATCTGGTACACGGTGCGCTCCGGCCGCCGCCCCTCCCGCCCGGCGCCCATCGCCTCGATGAGGCCATGCCGGGCCAGGTTGTTCACGACGGTGTAAAGCGAGCCGTAGTTCAGCTTGATGCTGCGTTCCTTGCCCTGCGAGCGCATCGTCGCGGCCATCTCGTACGGGTGCATCGGGCGCTCGGTGAGCGTCACGAGGACGGCAAGCGCCAGCAGGTTCGAGACCGCGCGCCGCCCGGCCATCTCCTCACCCGCCTTCGCGCACTCATCCGGCTGCGTATATCCGCCTACGAGTATACGGATACGTGTATCCGCCCGCAAGTAGGGGCCGAGGCCGCTGCACCGAGACGCTGGATCGGGCTGCCGGATCGGGGACTGCTGGATCAGAGGGCCGCTGGATCGAGGCCGCTGGATTGGCCGCGTGGGCTGGTGGGTTGACAGCCTGGGGAGGATGAGATGGTGACCCGGTTGGAGAGCGGTGTGGCCGTGCGCGTCGCGCGCCCCGAGGACGAGGCCGGCCTGGCCCGCCTCGATGCGGCCGCCTGGACGCCCGCGTCGGGATTCCCGTCGGTGACCGAGCGGGTCAACGACCCCTTCTTCACCTTCTTCACCGACGACAGCCCGCCCGGGGCTCACCTGGTGGCCGAGCTCGACGGCAGGCTGGCCGGCTACATCCGGGTGAAGCCGGCCACGCCGCTGCGGGAGAACGCGCACGTGCTCGGCATCGTCGGCCTGGCCGTCGCCCCGGGTGACCGCCGCCGGGGAGTCGCCTCGGCGCTGCTCGCCGCGGCCGAGCAGCATGCGCGGGCCCGGGGCGCGCGCAAGCTGAGCCTGCGCGTGCTGGGCACCAACGAGACGGCCATGCGCCTGTATGAACGGCACGGCTATCAGCGGGAAGGCACCCTGCGGGACGAGTTCCGGATCAGCGGGCGGTTCGTCGACGACGTTCTCATGGCCAAGCACCTGGCCTGACGTACCCCGGCCCGGCAATACAGTCGGGGACATGCCCGAGATCCACGCCGCCCGCCGGGAGCGCCTGCGGGCCGTGCTGGCCGCCGCCGGCGCCGATGCCGCCCTCATCACCAGCCTGGTCAACGTCCGTTATCTCACCGGGCTCGCCAGCTCCAACGCCGCTCTGCTCGTGCCGGCCGACGGTGGCCCCGTGCTGGCCACCGACTCCCGGTACGCCCTGGCCGCCGAGCGGGACTGCCCCGACCTGGAGCTCCTCACCTCCCGCGAGGTGGAATCCGCGCTCGCGGGCCTAGCCGGCCGGCGCGGGCTGCGCAGGCTCGCGTTCGAGGCGCACGAGCTGACTGTGGAGCGGTACGACGCCCTTACCTCTGCCGTGGGCGAGCTGCAGCTACGGCCGCTCGGCCGGGTGGTGGAGGAGCTGCGCATGGTGAAGGACGACACCGAGATCGCCTTGCTGGCCCGCGCGTGCGCGATCACTGGCGCGGCGTTCGATGAGGTGGCGCCCAGGATCGCGGCCGGCATGACCGAGCGCGAGCTCGCCGTGCTCATCGAGCGGGCGATGGTCGACGCGGGCGCGGAGAAGCCGGCCTTCGACACGATCGTCGCCAGCGGCCCCAACGGGGCCATCCCGCACCACACGCCGGCCGGCCGCGCCTTCGCCCCGGGCGACATGATCACCATCGACTGCGGTGCCCGCTACGGCGGGTACCACGCCGACATGACGCGGACGGTGGCGCTTGGCCCCGCAGCCGGCTGGCAGCGCGACCTTTACGCGCTCGCCGCCGCCGCGCAGCTCGCCGGGATCGGGGCGGCGCGGCCGGGCGCGGCGGTGGTGGAGGTGGACGCGGCGGCCCGCGACGTCATCGCGGAGGCAGGGCACGGCGAGCATTTCTCGCACGGTCTGGGCCACGGGGTTGGCCTGGAGATCCACGAGGCGCCGATGCTGGGGCGCGGCAGGCCCGGTAGACTTGCTGACCGGGTTCCCATCACCGTCGAGCCGGGCATCTACCTGCCCGGCCGGGGCGGCGTCAGGATCGAGGACACCCTGGTGGTGCGCTCCGGGGCGGCCGCAGCCCGTGACCTGCTCACCACGACCACAACCGTTACCCCGAGAGAGCTGCTTGTCCTCTAGGGCAGACCCGCCCTGGTGGGCTAGCGCCCCCATACCCAGGAGAGACATCAGACGTGGCCACGACGAACGACCTCAAGAACGGCATGACGCTGAACATCGACGGGCAGCTGTGGACCGTCGTTGATTTCCAGCACGTCAAGCCAGGCAAGGGCGGCGCCTTTGTGCGGACGAGGCTGAAGAACGTCCTATCGGGCAAGGTGGTCGACCGGACGTTCAACGCCGGGGTCAAGGTCGAGACGGCCAGTGTGGACAAGCGCGAGATGCAGTACCTCTACCGTGAGGGCGAGGATTTCGTCTTCATGGACACGCAGGACTACGACCAGCCCCGCATCCCGGCCGCCACGGTCGGGGACGCCGCCAGCTACCTGCTGGAGGAGCAGACGGCGGTGGTGGCGTTCAACAACGGCGTCCCGCTGTACGTGGAGCTGCCCGCCGCGGTCGAGCTGACCATCAGGCAGACCGACCCCGGCGTGCAGGGAGACCGCTCCACCGGCGGCACCAAGCCGGCCATCCTGGAGACCGGGGCGCAGGTCCAGGTGCCGCTGTTCATCACGACCGGCGAAAAGGTCAAGGTGGACACGCGCACCGGCGAGTATCTCGGCCGGGCGTGACCTCCCGCCGTGCCTGCGCGCAGCAAGGCCCGGAAGCGGGCGCTGGACGTCCTGTTCGAGGCGGAGATGCGGGACCAGCCGGTCCTGGAGGTGCTGGCCGAGCGGGCCGCGGATGAGATCCCGCCGCTCCCGGGCTATGCCGCCGATCTGGTCCGGGGCGTGCACGCGCACCAGGAGCGGATCGATGAGCTCATCGCCGAGCACGCACAGGGCTGGGCGCTGGAGCGGATGCCGGCCGTGGACCGGAACCTCCTGCGCATCGGGGCCTACGAGCTGCTGTGGGCCGACGACATCCCGGACGCGGTCGCGATCAGTGAGGCGGTCCAGCTGGCGCGCGACCTGTCCACCGAGGGCTCGCCGGCGTTCGTGAACGGCCTGCTGGCCCGGCTGCTGGAACTCAAGCCGACGCTCACCCTCTGACCGGGCACCGGCCGGGCGGGGAGCGATCGGCCGGGCTGGACAGACCTGCCGGGCTGGGGGAGCGGCCTGCCGCGCTGGGGGGAGTGGCCTGCCGGGCCGGGGAAGCGGCCTGCCGGGCCGGGGGAGTGGCCTGCCGGGCCGGGGGGCGGCCTACCGGGCGGGGGCGAAGCGCAGGCCGAGGCCGAGCCGGCGGAGGACGGACCGGAACCACAGGGCCGACACACCCGTGCCCGCGACCACCAGCGCGATCGTGAGCGCGGTCGAGAGCATGATGAACAGCCGGGTGGGCTCGGTCACCATCAGCACGCCGAGGCCCGCCGTGAGCAGGAAGAAGATCCCGGCCCAGAGCCAGGTCGCGCCCTGGAAGAAGCGATGCAGGCCCGGGTGATGATCGGGCTGGCGCAGGGCCACCACCTCGGCGGCGAGCCGGGCCACGAGCGGGCTCGGCCCGCGCGCGGTCCGCGCGAAGAGCACGCACATGACCAGGTTGGCGACGGGGAACTGGAGCAGGTAGAGCCAGAGCTGGCCGGTGCAGAACACGACGGCGGTCTGCAGGGTGAGCACCACCGCCGAGATCGTGAGCAGGCTCGGGACGCTGCCGGTAGCGATCTTGCGGATGAGCGCGGTGAGCCAGGTGGCGATCAGGCCGGCCAGCAGGCCGACGTCACGGCCGTACAGCCAGGCCCCGAGGGCGGCGGCGCCCACCGGCAGGCCGGCGGATTCGGTCAGGCTCCAGAGCGCTGTGCGCAACAGCAGCATCGGCCGCGGCAGCTCCAGGTGCTCTCGCATGGCGGAGAGCCTAAGTGGTCGCGGCGGCGGCGCGTACCGGAATCTGGAGAGTCACGATGAATACCTTCCTCCGCCCGCGGCACCCCGATGCTGGCGCGGATCCCGTGCGCAAAATAACGTCTCATAGCGGCGGCCACCGGCGCCCCTCATGTCGTTCAGGCAGCCATATCCAGTGAAACTCAGGCCCCGGTAGGGTGCAAGGCCGCTACCCCTGGCATCGGCCATAAAACTCCTGCCCGCGGGGAGCCGGTGCCCCGGCGATGTCCGTGGGCGGCACTACATTGGTGCCCAGCGCGGACAGGGAGGTTGGCAGTGGCAGGCGACCGTCGCGCCGCGGGCGCGCTGGGCGGCACTGGCGCCGCGGGCGCGCCACCCGGCCAGGGTGCCGTGGGTGCGCCGGGGCGGCCCTGGAGCCGGTACGACGACGCGCGCACCACGGTCGTCCGCGACATCCTCCGGACGGTGATCTCCGCGCTCGCGGCGCAGGCCGGCCGGGACCGGCTCGACATCCTCGACGCCGGCGGCGGGACGGGCGGGTTCGCCGTGCCGCTGGCCAGCCTGGGCCACAACGTGACGGTGATCGATCCCAGTGCCGACTCGCTCGCCGCCGCCGAACGCCGTGCCGCCGAGATCAGCGTCCCGATCAGCGTGGTCCAGGGAGACGTGACGGACCTGGCGATGGTGGCCGGCGAGGCGAGCGCGGATCTGGTGCTCTGCCACAGCGTGCTGGAGTACGTCGACTCCCCGGCGGACGCCATGGCGTCGATCGCCCAGGTGCTGCGGCCCGCTGGCGCGGTCAGCGTGCTCGCCGCCAGTTCGGTGGCGGCGGTGATCCACCGTGCGCTGGCCGGCCGGTTCGACGACGCACGGCGGCTGCTGGCCGGTATCGGCGGATCCGGCCCGGAGGCGGGCCCGCCGCGGCGGTTCACCCTGGCGGCGGTGGTGGGCCTGATCGAGGGGGCAGGCCTGCGCGCCGGCCGCGCCCACGGGGTCAGGGTCTTCGCCGATCTGGTGCCCGGCATGTTCGCGGACGCCGACCCCGGCGCCGCCGATGCGCTGGTGGCGCTCGAGCGGGCGGCCTCGGCTCATCCCGCCTTCCACGACGTCGCCACCCAGTTCCACATCGTCGGGTACCGGTAACCGCGGTGGCTGACGGCGACACCGGCTGTCACATCCTCCACGCCGACATGGACGCCTTCTACGCCAGCGTCGAGGTCCGCGACCGGCCCGAGCTCACCGGGCTGCCGGTGATCGTCGGTGGCGGCAGCCGCGGCGTGGTGCTCTCCGCCTCGTACCAGGCCCGCGTCTTCGGGGTCCGGTCGGCGATGCCGGTGACACGGGCCCGCCGGCTGTGCCCGCAGGCCGTCTTCGTCGCCCCCCGCCGCGGGGTCTACGCGACGGCGTCGGCCGAGGTCATGGCGGTCTTCAGGTCGGTGACCCCCGAGGTGGAGCCGCTGTCGCTCGACGAGGCGTTCCTCGACGTCTCCGGCGCCATCAGGCGGCTGGGCCCCCCGGCCAGGATCGCCGAGGTGATCCGGGCCAGCATCCGTGAGCAGCAGGGCCTCACCTGCTCGGTGGGGGTGGCTGACTGCAAGTTCGTGGCCAAGCTCGCATCGGCCCGGTGCAAGCCGGACGGGCTCCTTGTCGTCCCGGCCGATCAGGTGCTCGGCTTCCTTCACCCGCTGCCGGTGGCCGCCCTGTGGGGCGTGGGGCAGCAGACGGGGCACGCTCTGGCGCGGCTCGGCCTGCGGACCGTGGCCGACATCGCGCATACCCCGCCGGCGGTGCTGCAGCGGGAGCTCGGCCAGGCGGCCGGCGCGCACCTCTACGCGCTGGCCTGGGGGCGCGACGAGCGCCCAGTGGTCCCCGGTGTGCCGGACAAGAGCATCGGCGCGGAAGAGACCTTCGCCACCGATGTCGACGACCCCGAGGTGATCCGCCGGGAACTGCTCCGGCTGTCCGGGCGGACGGCGCGCGGGCTGCGCGCGGGTGGCGCCGTGGCCCGGACGGTCGTGGTGAAGCTGCGGCTCGCCAACTTCACCACCATCACCCGCTCGCGTACCCTGCCCGAGCCGACCGATGTGGCCCGGAAGATCTATGCCACCGCCTGCGACCTGTACGCGGCCGCTGGCCTGGACCCGCGCGCCAGGCTGCGGCTGGTCGGGGTGCGCGCCGCGGGCCTCATCCCCGCGGCCAGATCCGCCACCCAGCTGGCGCTGGGCGAGCAGCCCGCCGCCTGGCGTGACGCCGAGCAGGCGGTGGACCGGATCGCCGGCCGGTTCGGGCTGGACTCGGTCCGCCCGGCGGCGCTCGTCCGTCACGGCGAGGACGCAGGCACACAGATACCGGCCGGCCCCGATCGCTCACCTGCGCCGTAGCCGGCGGCGTTGCCCAGAGGTAAACTCCGCTTGAACAGCCGTTTGAACGAGTAAGTTACGGTGCGTGACGTGAGCAATACGAGATCCGGCCTCACCTGGGGTGCGCAGGGGCCACGGACGGCAACATCGCCCGCTTGGCCTCCCTTTGCACTCTCACTGCTCTTTCCCAGGGTGCGGCAGCACTCGTATTGTGGAGGGCATCAGGACCGTGAGATGGACGTCATCGCACCTGTCCCCGCGCGTGAGGTTCATGGGAGGCGCTGTGCCGCTTTCTGAGCACGAGCAGCGTCAGCTCGAGCAGATCGAGCAGGCGCTCTATGCCGACTATCCGAAGCTTGCGCAGGCCGTACGCGCAAGAGACCCGAAGATCCACTACAAGCGGCGGGTGGTCCAGGCCGCGATCGGGTTCCTGCTCGGAGTGGGCCTGCTGCTGGCCGGTGTGGTTTCCAAGGTCATTTTTGTGGGTGTCGGCGGCTTCGTGGTCATGCTCGCCTGCGCCATGTGGGCCCTGACGAGCTGGCGTCACATGGGCGGTGCCGTCACCGCGCGCGCCGCGGGCGTGAGCCGTGGCCCGGGCGGTGCGCGGCCGCAGCGCCGGGGACGGGCGGCCCGCAAGGACCGGCACGGGCGGGCCGGCGGGACCGGGTTCATGGAGCGGCTGGAAGAGCGCTGGCGCCGTCGCCAGGAGGGGGACCGGTAGCCCGTCCCCCTAGGTCCGCCAGGAGTTGGCGGCCTCCCCGCCGCGCCGGCCGAGCCGGCTGCTGACCACGTCCATCCACCCGAACACGTCGAGCGCGTTCGTCATCGCCGTGCGCGCCGGGGCCAGGGCGGAGGCGGGCAGGGCGATCGCGGCGCACCTGGCGGGCAGCCGGCACGCCCGGCCCATGGCCCGCCTGACCGTGGCCACGTCGCTGCGGAGCTGCGCCGACGCCACCGGGGCCCGCGCGTACCGCGCCCTTTCCTCGGCACGGGCGATCCGCTCGAGTGCCTCCCGCTCGGCGGCCGTGAATCCCAGCGTCGTGCCGAGCCGGCCGGCCAGCGCACGCGGCGACTCACTGGCCCGGCTGGCGATCCGGTGGTCGGTCAGGTCGTCGCGGAACTCGAGCCACGCGGCGTGAGCGCGGCCGGCGTCATCGGCCGCCCGGAACCACCGGCGGTGCCGGGTGAACGACCGGACCGCGAACGGCGTCACCGCGGCCACCCCGAGCACCACGATGGCGACCAGCGCGGCCGACAGGGGGGCCGACGCCGGCCGGTTCTGGCTGCCGCCGCTGCCGCTGACGGCCCCGACCTTCGGCACGGGCTTTCTCGCGCCCGGGGCGATGCTGGGCAGGGACCCGGCGGAAGGCGATGACGAGGTCGGCTGCGGGGCGGGGGCGGTGCTGCCCGCCGGTGGGAAGGAGTACGCCGGGGCGGACGCCGTGGGCTGGCCGGCCTGCCCGTCCGAGCCGGTCGGGGTCGGCTCGAACCGCAGCCAGCCGGCCCCCGCGAAGTAGAGCTCCGGCCATGCATGCGCGTCGCTGGTCCGCACCTCCCAGTTGCCGTCCCCCTGGTAGACGCCCTGTGTGTAGCCGACGACCACCCGGGACGGGATGCCCACCAGCCGGGCCAGCACGGCCATCGCGAAAGCGAACTGCTGGCAGTAGCCGCGCCGGGTCTTGGTAAGGAAGGTGACCAGCGCGCTGGCGTTCGGCGGCAGGGGCGGGGTCAGCGCGTACTTGAACTTCCCCCCGGTGAACCACTGCTGCAGCGCGACCGCCCTGCCGTAGGCGGTGCTCTGCCCGGCGGTGACGCGCGCGGCGAGCGCCCGCAGCCGCTCGAACGGCCGTGGCACCGTGAGATAGCCCCGTTCCGCGGCCGGGGGAGTCGGTGCCAGGCGGAGCTGTTGCGGTGACGGCTCGACATCGGCGCTGGTCACCGTGTAGCGCAGGCCTGCCAGCGCGGTGGTGGTGGTGTAGAGGGACAGGGAGTTCCGCTCCACCCGCCAGTCACCGCGCACGGTGACCGACCGGGGGGCGTAGGGCAGGGGCAGGTAACTCAGCACGTGGCTGCCGCCGGTCAGGGTGGAGCCCAGGGTGATCGTCTCCCGGACCCGGAGCGCCGGGGTGGCCTTGGCCAGCCCGGGCACGGTGGGCAGCCGGCCGCTGCCGACCACGCTGGCGTCCGAGGGCGGCGCCAGGGTCCAGTCGTTGGTGCCGAGCCGGCCCAGGACGTAAACCTGGAGGTAGGGCGGGGAGGCGCTGTCATCGGTGTGGTAGGAGAGGACCGCTTCCGGGCGGGGCACGCGCAGCTGCTGGTTCATCTGGTCGACCGGGTCGGGCAGCGACAGCGAGCCGGCGTAGCCGCCGCCGCTGCCGGAGCCGGGGAACAGCCGGTGGCTGTGCCGCAGCCCCGGCAGGATGAGCGGCACGCACAGCGCCAGCGCCACGGCCGCGAAGCCGATCCGCCGGCCGGCCGCCGTGAGCTGCCGGGTGTCAGGTCCCCGGGGCTCCCGCTGGCCGGGCCAGGTGTGGACGACGCGGCCCCACAGCCGCACCCGCTCCCGTCCCTCCGCCGACAGCAGCGCCAGATACCCGGCGATCCCCAGGCTGAACACCACCACCTCACCGAACCAGCCCGGATTGGCGATGGTCGTCAGCGGCACGCAGAACAGCACGAGCAGCGGGAGACCGGCGAGCGCGGGCCGGCGCAGCCGGACCGCGAGCAGGTCGGTGACGGCGGCGATGATCCCGATCCCGGCCGCGGCCAGCAGGGCGATCTCGTTGCTGGCCGGCACGGGCGGGGCGAATCTGGCCGTCTCCGAGTTCGCCAGCCCCACCATCAGCAGCAGGTGGCCGGCCGAGGCAGGGGTCGGTACCAGCCAGTAGAACGACTGTGGCCCGGCGAACAGCACGTTGAGGTAGAGGAACAGGCCGGCCAGCGCGGCCAGGAGGCAGACGACGGCGGACAGGGGCCGCAGCCGGGTCAGCGTGCCGACGGAGGCGACCACGATCACCGCGCCGAGGCCAGCAAAGAACCAGCCCGTCCTCGATATCAGCGAGTACAGGGCGAGCGAGGCCAGCACGGTCGCCGCCGCCGCCGTCACGGTGAGCCGGTGGTTCACCTGGCCGCCCCGGTTGGCGCGGGGCTGCCGGGCTGGCCGGCCGAATGGTTGAGCAGCTCCCAGGCCGCGGTGAGTGGCATTCCTGCCGTGACGGTCGCCACCCGCCACCCGGCGGCGGTCAGGATGCCGGCGGCGGTGCTGGTCTCGCCCGGCACCGACTCATCCGGATGCTGCGCGCTCCAGGTGGAGACGGCGAGCAGCAGCGCCATCGCCGCCCCGGCTGAGTGGCGGGCGGTGGCCAGCCGCTGCGCCTCCTCCGGGGAGATCTGCCCGAGCACCGCTATCAGCAGGCCGCTGTTGCCGCCCTGGCCACCGGCCAGGGCGGGCACGACACTGGAAAGCCGCGACGGCCGGACGACCGCGAGCGAGTCGAGCAGCACGTCCTCGAACGGGCCCTCGGCGCTGACCGGCCCGGCGTCGGTGACGAAATCGCCGCTGATGCCCTCCCGCGCCAGGTGAACGCCGATCGAGGCGGCGGCGCTGACCGCGTACTCGAACGACGAGGAGGGCCCACGGCCGCCGTGCGCCCCGCCCCTGGTATCCAGGAACAGGATCGCCCGGTTCCGCCACCGCTGCTCCTCCCGGCGCACCATGAGCTCCCCATAGCGGGCGGTGGAACGCCAGTGCACCCGGCGCAGCTCATCCCCGTCCCGGTAGGCGCGGGGGACGACGTCATCCTCCCCGGCCGCGGCCGCCGTGCTGGCCCGCGAGCCGTCCGCCTTGAGCCAGGCGCCGCCGAACGCCGTCCACGGCAGGGGCGTGATGGCCGGGGTGACCACGAGCGTGCCCGGCAGGGCCACCAGCCGGCCCAGCCTGACCAGGCCGAAGACGTCGGCCACCCGGACGTTCAGCGGGCCGATGGCGAACTTGCCCCGGCGGTCGGACTGGAGCCGGTAGGTGATCCGGCGGCTGCCGCCGGCCTCGATCCGGTCCAGCACGAACCGGGGACGGGTGCCCAGCGAATACGGGATGGTGTCCTCGGCCAGCAGCAGGCCGGTGGGCAGCCGGGTCACGTTGTCGAGCTGGATGGTGACCGTGGCGGCCTGGCCCGCCGGTACCCGGGCGGGCGCGATCTGGCGCTGGCACCGCACCCGGTAGCGGGCCCGGCCGGCCGCGAGCGCGGACAGCAGCGGCAGGAGAACCAGCACGCCGCCGAGGCTGGTCAGCTCACGCTGGCCCAGGCCGAGCCCGAGCGCGCCGACGGCGATGCCAGCGGCGAAGAAAGCCCTGCCGCGCGTGGTGATCCCGGCGAACAGCGACCGCATCCGGGCCCCTTCCTTCCACCTGCTCTCAACCTATGGCCGGTGCCGGGCCCCGGCCAGGCCGCCCGGGCCGGTGCCGCCTACCGGAACTGGGGCAGCGGCACCTGCGCGACGATGCCCGCCAGCACCTGCTCGGGCAGCTGGCGGGCGACCAGGGCCTCCGCGCTGGGCAGCAGCCGGTGGGCCAGCACCGGCAGCGCCAGCGCCTGCACGTCGTCGGGGATCACGAAGTCGCGGCCGTCCAGCGCGGCCCGGGCCCGGCTGGCGCGCAGCAGGTGCAGGGTGGCCCGCGGCGATGCTCCCAGCCGGAGTTCGGGCGTAGAGCGCGTCGCCGTGACCAGCTTGATGACGTACTGCTTCAGGGCGTCCGCCACGTGCACCCGGCGGACGGCGGCGATGAGCTCGCGCATGTCCTCGGCCCGG